>Ga0256839_1002644_pt1 | contig 19645 bp, 18 predicted proteins | sample 354166metaG_FD_185968 | JGI IMG/M metagenome (GOLD analysis project Ga0256839, IMG submission 185968) | Hydrothermal vent microbial communities from Mid Atlantic Ridge, Atlantic Ocean - 354-166 | ecosystem: Environmental > Aquatic > Marine > Hydrothermal vents | place: Atlantic Ocean: Mid... | reverse complement strand
GTATTTTCGCCACCTGTTGCAACAGCTCATCGACCGATTCACTTCGCAGCACGGCCAGGAAACGGCGCAGCAGCTTCAGGGTTACGACCTTTCCGACTGCGGACGCATCGTCTGGGGGCATGACTGACGCTGACACGCTTGCATCACCCCCTGTCGGGCATGATTGCCAGCCAGCGCATGAAACTCGAAGCCGCCATGGAAGGCCATATCGAGTCCGCCCACCACTCGAAACGCAAGGCCGCGCGTTTTCGCGCCGTCGATCTGCTGGCTGAAGTGGACCGGCAAGTGCGTGAGGCTGTGGAACGGATCGATCTTCGTTTCGACGAATGGCGGGACAAGATCGCGCAGCTTGCCGCACTTGCTGCTGCCACCAATGGTGGCATCGACCTGTCCCAGCCTTTGGACCGGGCGCATTTGAAGTCCATCTGGAGCAGCTTTGGTGAACGCGGGGAAGGCGCCAACATGTACCGCTATCTGAGCGCCGTGATGCCAGAGGCGGATCTGCTGTACCTGCTTGAAGACATCCTCAACAACATGGCAGGGCACAACAGCGATTGACAGCCCCGTTCGGCACTTGCCAGACAAAAAAAACCCCGGCCATCAAGGCCGGGGTAAAACCGTATACTGAGGGGGACTGGCTGGCTACCGGCAGAACCGGCCCTGGCGCAGTTGATACGGTACCATTGAGGAGGGTTACTTCCAGAACGGCTTGCGGAGTTCTTCCGCAACCCGTTCGCTGTCCAGCCCCATGTCCTGCAGCAGGTGCGCCGGCAATTGCGCCAGCTGCCTGCGCTGCTCATGGCGATCCATCCACAGCTGCACGCGCGCGGCGGTTTCCTGCAACCGATGCATGAACGAGGCGGACTCTTTTCTGAGGTCCAGAATCAAGGCGGTCATGGTCTTTCTCCCTGTCGTGTGGCGCGAAGCGCCGTGTGTTTTCGATGCTGGTATCTTAGACAAGCATCTGTCACTATAACAGTTACAGTACGAATAAAATTTTATAGGTACAGTTAATGCAAAAGGCGTCCGAAACCTCGAACAGTTCACGCAATCTGTACAAGTACGATCAGGTGTCGCGCTACATCATGGACCTGATCGATCAGGGCACACTGAAGCCCGGCGACCGGGCGCCTTCGCTGCGCAAATTGTCGAAATCCCTGAAGGTCAGCATCGCCACCGTCAACCAGGCCTACCTGACGCTGGAGGAAAAGGGCGTACTGAAAGCCCGACCGCAGTCGGGATTCTATGTCCATGCCGACCTGAACCGCGAGATCGCAACGCCCAAGCCGATCATCTCGACATGCCAACCGCGCAAGGTCCGTTTCGGCGAACTGTTCGAGGAGATCTTCGCCATTTCCAACGATCCGCACATTGCGCCTTTCGCCGCGGCGCGTCCGTCGATGGAGCTGATGCCGGCCAAGGCACTGATGCGCGAGACGCGCAGCGTCATCGCCCGCCATGCGCTGGAAAGCATGGACTACTGCTTTCCGCCTGGGCACGACAAGCTGCGCCAGCAGATCGCGCTGCGCTACACCGATCTGGGGCTGAATGTCCCCCCGGAAGAGATCATCATCACCAACGGCGCCACCGAGGGCCTGTCACTGGCCTTGCAGACGGTGGCCAAGCGCGGCGACATCATCGCGGTGGAATCGCCCACCTATTTCTCGGTGCTGCGGCTGATCGAGAAGATGGGCATGCTGGCGCTGGAGATCGACAGCGATCCGCAGACCGGTATCAGCCTGGATGCGCTGGAATTCGCCCTCGACACCATGGACATCACCGCGATGCTGCTGGTGCCCAACTTCAACAATCCGGCCGGTTCGCTGATGCCGTCGGCGCACAAGCGCGAGGTGGTGCGCCTGCTCGGGGAACGCGGAATTCCACTGATCGAGGACGATGTCTACGGCGACCTGTATTTTGGGGACGAACGGCCGGACATCTGCAAGTGTTACGACGAACAGGGCCTGGTGCTGTCGTCTTCATCGTTTTCCAAGACCCTGGCGCCGGGATTCCGCATGGGCTGGGTGACCGGAGGTCGCTTCCATGACCGGTTGCTGGAATGGAAACAGGCCACCTCGTCGGCCTCGCCGTCACTGCAGCAGCTGGCGGTAGCCGAATTCCTGCGCAGCGGCCAGTACGACCGTCATCTGGCGCGCCTGCGCAAGGCCTTTCGCGCCCAGGTGGAGAAGGCCCGTTTCATGATCGCCCGTCTGTTCCCGGAAGGCACCCGCATCTCCGACCCGCAGGGTGGCTTCGTGCTGTGGATCGAGTTGCCGCGCGGCACCAATTGCTTCGAGCTGTACAACGAGGCCTTGCAACAGGGCATCGGCATCACGCCCGGCATGCTGTTTTCTGCGACGCGCAAGTTCCGCAACTACATCCGCATCAATTGCGGTTTCCCGTGGAGCGAGGAGAACGAACGGGCGCTGGAGAAACTGGCGGAGATCGCCAAACGCCTGGCCGTTTGATGCGCGTCAATTGGCTGCCGTGCCGGCTGTGGTAGCTTGACCAGGAACCACCGAGAAAAGGAGACAACAATGATACCCGTCGACGAGTTTCGCGCTGAAAACAGGGAAATCCGCGACCTCTGCGAGATCCTCAACCTGGCGGTCAGCGAATACCGCCTGCAGAACAACGCCATACTCTGCGAACTGCTGGACCGCTTTCTGGCCCGGGTCAACGAGCACCTGACCCACGAGGACCGCTCGGTCTACCGCGACCTGCTCAAGCAGCACACCGAGGACGGCGACCGCATCGCCCAGAAATTCCTCGGCAACACCCAGGAACTCAAGCGCATCATCGGCGAATACCGCCGCGGCTGGTGCCGCAAGAACCACAGCGAGGAAGAGCACGAGCGCTATGCCCGGGAATCGCAGGAGATCTTCCGTCTGGTCTGCGACCGCCTCAACTTCGAGGAAGAGACCATCTTCCCGTTGTTCTCCAGATCCTGAGCCGGCTGCGGCGCGCTCAGGCCTCGGGCGTCCCCTGCCAGAGCATGTCGTAACCCACCTCGAAGGTGCTGTCGCAGTATTCGGCCAGCTTGGCGAAGCGCTCCTTGAACAGCGTGTCGGCATGGGAAGCCTCGTGCTGCTCGAAGGACTTCCAGTAGGTCACGATGACCAGGTCCCCCATGTTCTGCTGCACCCGCTTGCTCTTGTCGGTCTCCTCCATGACCGAGCCTTCATCGGAGATGAAGCCCGCATTGCGGTAGACCTGGCCGGCGATGAAGCCGCCGTTGTCGTCGCCGTAGTTCTCCTTGACCACCTGGCACATCTCGCCGAGCAGCAGCTCCACATCTTCGACGGTAACGCCTTCCTTCAGGTCGACGACATTGAACAGCATCTTGCAGCCGAACGGGATTTCTATGGATGTAAACATGGTTTCCTCCGTTGTTCTGTTGTCCACCGCCTATCCTTACCACAGCCCACCCCCGTGTCTACCCCTGCCTGCGCAGGGACATGGGCTCGCCGTGCTCGACAATCCGGGGCATCCCGGTGATACTGCACCGGCTGTCGAAGACCTGCCGATTCATGCCCAAGCACGCCCTGCCCGTCACCGATCTGCGCCCGATGGCCCGGTGCGACATCGACACCGTGATGGCCATCGAGACCCGAGTCTATGCGCACCCCTGGACCAAGGGCATCTTCGCCGACTGCCTGCGCGTCGGCTACGAATGCTGGATTGCCGAGTGCGACGGTGCCATTGCCGGTTACGGCGTCCTCTCGGTGGCCGCCGGAGAGAGCCATGTACTCAATCTGGCGGTGGACCGGCCGTTCCAGGGGCGTGGGCTCGGCCGCTTCTTGCTGGGCCACCTGCTGCAATGCGCTCGCCGGCTGGGCGCCGACACCGCGTTGCTCGAAGTGCGCCCGAGCAACCGATCCGCCATTGCATTGTATGAGGACAGCGGCTTCAACCTCATCGGCTGCCGCAAAAACTATTACCCCGGCGCCCAAGGCCGCGAGGACGCCCTGCTCTATGCCATCGACCTGGACACCCTGCAACATGAACCATGACTGAGCCGGCCGACGACCGACCTCTGGAGATCCTCCGCAAGCGCTTCGGCTACGACGATTTCCGTCACCGCCAGCGCGAGATCATCGACTGCCTGATGCGCGGCGAGGACGCGCTGGTACTGATGCCCACCGGTGGCGGCAAGTCCCTGTGCTACCAGATCCCGGCCATCGCCCGTGACGGTGTCGGCATCGTGGTGTCACCGTTGATCGCGCTGATGCAGGATCAGGTGGACGCGCTGGCCCAGAACGGCATCCGCGCCGCCTTCCTCAACTCCACACAGAATGCCGGAGAGCAGCAGGCCGTGCGTCAGGCCCTGCTGGCCGGCGACATCGATCTGCTCTATGTGGCGCCGGAACGGGTACTGACCGAGAACTTCCTCGGCCTGTTGTCGCGCGCACGCATCGCCCTGTTCGCCATCGACGAAGCCCATTGCGTCTCCCAGTGGGGCCATGACTTCCGCAAGGACTACCAGGGGCTGTCACGGCTGCACGAACTGTTCCCCGATGTGCCGCGCATCGCGCTGACCGCCACCGCCGACCGCCGTACCCGGGCCGAGATCGAACAGCAATTGCAGCTGCAACAGGCACGGAAATTCATTCACAGCTTCGACCGGCCCAACATCTTCTACCGCATCAGCGAGGGCAGCAACAACCGTCAGAGGCTGTGGGACTTTCTGGCCCGCGAGCACCCGGACGATGCCGGCATCGTCTACTGCCTGTCGCGCCGTCAGGTGGACGAGACCGCTGCCTGGTTGCGCCAGAAGGGGCGCAACGCGCTGCCCTACCATGCCGGACTGGACAAGGACACCCGCGCCGAACACCAGCGCCTGTTTCTGCAACAGGAGGGCGTCATCATCGTCGCCACCATCGCTTTCGGCATGGGCATCGACAAGCCGGATGTGCGCTTCGTTGCCCACCTCAACCTGCCGAAGAACATCGAGTCCTACTACCAGGAAACCGGCCGTGCCGGTCGCGACGGCGAGCCGGCCGATGCCTGGCTGGCCTATGGCCTGCAAGACATCATCACCCTGCGCCAGATGGCCCAGGACAGCGACGCCAGCGATACCCACAAACGCAGTCTGCATGCCAAGCTGGAAGCCATGCTGGGCCTCTGCGAGCAGGCCGGATGCCGTCGCCAGACCCTGCTCGCCTATTTCGGCGAGGAACTGCCGGAGCCCTGCGGCCATTGCGACAACTGCCTGTCCCCGCCGGAGCAGTGGGATGCCACCGAGGCCGCGCGCAAGGCACTCTCCTGTGTCTACCGCACCGGCCAGCGCTTCGGCGTCAACTACATCATCGATGTGCTGCTCGGCAAGGCACAGGAAAAAATCGTCCGCAACGGCCATGACCGCATCAGCACCTTCGGCATCGGCGGCGAGCTGAGCAGCCAGCAATGGCGCAGCCTGATGCGCCAGCTGATCGCACTGGGCTATCTGTACAGCGACGCCGACCGTTACGGCGCCATCCGTCTCGACCCGCGTTGCAAACCGCTGCTCTCCGGCCAGGAAACCCTGCATCTGCGCAAGCCCCCTGAGCGCCCGGCAAAGGCACCTTCTGGAACGCGTGACGGCAGCGCCGATGTACGCCTCGCCGACCGTCCACTGTTCGAGGCCCTGCGCGCCTGGCGCCGCAGCGAAGCCGAGGAACAAGGGGTGCCGCCCTATGTGATTCTCCACGACCGCAGCCTGCGCGAGCTCTGTGCCGACCGCCCATCGGACCTCGACGGCCTGGCACGCATCGGCGGCATCGGTGCCCGCAAGATCGACCGCTACGGCAAAGACCTGTTGGCGATCATCGCCCGGCATCCACTGGATCCGATCCTCGACAACGGGCTCAGCGATACCGTCAACACGACGCTGGCACTGCGCGCCGAGGGCCTGACGCCCGAGCAGATCGCCGAACGCCGCGACATCACCCTGTCCACCGTCTACAACCACATGGCGCGCGCCATCGAGGAGGGCGCACTGCAGCCGGAACAGGCGCTGGACCTGAGCGGCACAGAAATCGACACCGTCCGCGCCGCCATCGAACTGGCCATGACCGATGATGAATTCCGGATGAAAGCGGTACACGAGGCACTGGACGGGCGTTACGACTACGGCATACTGACCTGCATCAAGTCCAGCCTCAATTGAAGCCGGACAGGGCTTGAACGGACGGCCATCGCGTCCATATGGATCGGGTCGAATCTTTTCTACAGCAAGGCAGCAGTCATGGACTTCAGGACACCCAGCGCCAGCACACAGCAGGAGCAACCCGTATCAGGCTGCCGTTCTGAGCCTCTCTTGCGCCACGCGATACCGTCGACATCATCCCTCCCACCTTCAACGAGAAATCACCATGAATGCATCCTGTGACATCCTCATCATCGGCGGCGGCCCCGGCGGCACACCCGCCGCCATGGCCCTGGCCAGCCAGGGCAAGCGCGTCCTGCTGGTCGAGGCCGGACAAGGCCTGGGCGGCACCTGTCTGTTCGAGGGCTGTATTCCCTCCAAGATCATCCGCGAATCGGTACGCCGCCTGCGCGAGCTGCGCCAGGCGGGCGACTTCGGCCTCTGCCTGCCCACCCTCGACATCCGCATCAACTGGTCGGCGATCATGGAACGCAAGCTCGCGATACTGCAGCACCGCAGCCAGGCGGCCGTGCAGCGCACCCGGCAACTGCCCGGACTTGAACTGGTTTTTGGCAGCGCCCGTTTCCTGACACCGCATCGTGCGGAAGTCATCGATCGGGAAGGCCGGCGGCAAGAAATCGAATTCCAGCAAGCGTTGATCGCCACCGGTTCCGAGCCCAATACGCCACCGATCCCCGGCATCGATCTGGAACAGGTACTGGACAGCCAGAGCATTCTCGACATCGCGCGCATACCGCCCCGGCTGCTGATCATCGGCGGTGGACCGATCGGCGTCGAACTGGGCCAGATGTTCCATAGCCTGGGGTCCGAAGTGCGATTGCTTGAAGTGGCGCCGCGCATCCTCGGGCCGGTCGACGCCGAGTTGGCCGCGCGGCTGCAGCAACGGATGATCGCCGACGGCATCGAGCTGCACACCGGCGTGTCGGACATCCGCATCCGTCACACCGGCGGTGGTGTCATGGTCTTTTTCCGCGATGACCAGGACCAGGAGCAGCATCACTTCGCCACCCATGTGCTGCAGGTCACCGGACGCCACCCACGGGTCGAAGGCCTCGGACTCGAAAACACCGCCATCGAACACGACCGGCATGGCATCAAGGTCGACGAATGCTTGCGCACCGCCGAGCCGCACATCCACGCCGCCGGTGACGTACTGGGCCATCCGATGTTCGCGCACTGGGCCACCGCCCAGAGCCTGGCCGTGGCCCGGCACCTGCTTGGGCTTCCCGGCGGTTTCCCCTCGCCCGATCACAACAGCGCGGTCATCTTCAGCAGCCCGGAACTGGGCATGGCCGGCCTCACTGAAGAGCAGGCCCGCGAACGCGGCATCGAAGTCGGCGTGGCCCAATACGACTTCCGGCAGGATGCCCGGGCACAAATCCACGGCGACGCCGACGGCCTGCTGAAGATCCTGTATGAGCGAGACAGCCGCCGGATCATCGGTGTGCACGCGCTGGTCGAAGGCGCTGGTGAACTGATGGGCGAGGCCGCCGCCCTGATTCGCAGCGGGGTGCCGATCGAACGGCTGGCCAGCGCCATCCACCCGCATCCAACGCTGTCGGAATCCTTCACCGTCGCCGTGCGCACGGCCCTGGCGGCCCGGGGTCATGCCTCGGGTCAGGATCGGGGGGCACACTGATGGATCGCGCCCGTTTCCATGCCCTGTTGCGCGACATGCTGCTGGCGCGGGAGTTCGAGGAGCGCGCCGCCCGCGAATACACCGAGGGCCGGATTGCCGGTTTTCTGCACCTCTATCCAGGAGAGGAAGCGGTAGCGGTAGGCGTACTGCACGCCGCCGACGAAGCCGATTATGTGGTCAGCACCTACCGCGAGCATGTGCATGCCCTGGTCCGCGGACTCAGTGCCCGCAGCATCATGTCCGAACTGTTCGGGCGCCGCGACGGCTGCAGCGGCGGCATGGGCGGCTCCATGCACCTGTTCGATCGTGAACGGCGTTTCATGGGCGGTTATGCCATCGTCGGCGAAACCTATCCGGTGGCCATCGGCATCGCCTACGCCATTGCCCTGCGCCAGCTTCCCGAAGCCGTCATCTGCTTTTTCGGCGACGGCGCCGTCAATCAGGGCACCTTCCACGAATCACTGAACATGGCGGCGCTGTGGAAACTGCCGGTACTGTTCGTCTGTGAAAACAACCGATACCAGATCGGCACCGAAATCCATCGCCATTCCGCCGTCAGCGATGTCTATCGCCGCGCCTGCGCCCACGATATTCCGGCCCGCAAGGTCGACGGCATGGATGTGCTGGCCGTCCACGAGGCGACCCTTGAGGCACTGCGACGAATCCGCGCCGGCACCGGGCCCGAATTGCTGGAGATGAAGACCTATCGCTTCCGTGGGCACTCCATGGCCGACCCCGGCAGCTATCGCCCGCGCGCGGAGCTGGATGCCTACCGGCGGCTCGACCCGTTGCGCATCGCCGAACACCTGGCGGCACAGACCTATCCGGACCAGGCCCAGCTCGATGCCGTGGGCAAGGACCACATCGAGGCGTTCAGCGACCGGCTGCAACAACAGAACCTGATCACCCACGAGGAGCTGGACCGGCTGCGGCAGTCGGTGCAAGAGGAGATCGAGGACGCGGTGGCCTTTGCCGCCAGCAGCCCCGAGCCCGTACTGCAGGAGGCCTGGGATGCCCTCAACTGCAACCGCAACGGCGAGGTGATGATCTGATGAGCGAAACCCTGCTTTACCACCAGGCGCTCAACCGCGCCCTCGACGAAAGCATGGCCGCCGATGATTCGGTGTTCATCCTCGGCGAGGATGTCGGGCTCTACGGGGGCAGCTACCGGGTCACCGAAGGCCTGTACGCAAAATACGGCGAATGGCGGGTGCGCGACACACCGATCTCCGAAGGCAGCTTCACCGGCCTCGGCGTCGGCGCCGCGCTCACCGGCATGCGCCCGGTGGTCGAGATCATGACCATCAACTTCGCGCTGCTGGCACTGGACGCCATCGTCAACATGGCGACCAAGATTCCGTTCATGTCGGGCGGTCAATTCCCCATGCCGCTGGTGATCCGCACGCCAGGCGGTGTGGCGCGCCAACTGGCCGCCCAGCATTCACAACGACTGGAACAGATGCTGATGAATGTGCCCGGAATGCGCATCGCGGTGCCCTCCACACCCCAGGACGCCTATTGGCAACTGAAGCAGGCCATCCAGTCCGATGAAGCCATTTTCCTGCTCGAACACGAACTGCTGTATTTCAGCGAGGGAACGGTCGATACCCGGATGCCACCCCCGCCAATGCACCGCGCGCTGGTGCGGCGCGAGGGCGATGCCATCACCCTGCTGGCCTATTCACGAATGGTCCTGCTCGCCGAACAGGCCGCGCATCGGCTGGTCGAAATGGGCATCGATGCCGAAGTCATCGATCTGCGCAGCCTGCGCCCCATCGACTGGCGAACCTGCATCCAATCGGTGGGCAAGACCCATCATGCCCTGGTCATCGAGGAGGATCACCGCTTCTCCGGCGCCGGAGCCGAGATCGTCGCTCAGCTCACCGAGCACTGTTTCAACGACCTCGATGCCCCCGTCGGCCGTGTTGCCGGGCTGGACCTGCCCGCCCCCTACAACGGCCGGCTCGAAGCCCTGACCCTTCCCGATACCGACCGCATCGTCGACGCGGCCGTCCGGCTGCTGGAGGAATGACCCATGAGTCTGCACCCCGTACACATGCCCGGACTCTCCGACACCATGCAAAGTGGTCGATTGGTGCGCTGGCTCAAAAAGCCGGGGGACGCCGTGCACAAGGGCGAGGCGCTGGCGGAAATCGAGTCGGACAAGGCCATCATGGACCTGGAAGCCTTCGACGACGGATACCTTGCCGGACCGCTGGCCAAGGAAGAGGCCGATTACCCGGTAGGGGCCACCCTGGCCTGGATCAGCGACGAGGCGGACAGCCATCATGGCAACACCTTCACCGCCCCTTCCAAAGAACACCGTCCCGCTCCAGCCGAAACCGTTCCGTCGTCGCCGCCGGAGGTCCATGACGACTCCGGACTTCACCACCGCCAGAACGCGTCTCATGCCGGACCGACCGGCACCCCGGGCAGTGCCCCGGCATCGCCGCGGGCACGGGCCCTCGCCCGCGAACTGGGCATCGATCTCGGCCGGCTGCAGCCGGGTCCGGGCGGCATCATCAAAAGCCCACAGGTGATCGCGGCCGCCCTGCGCGGACCGGAGCCCGATCTGGATGCAGGGCCGCCCTGGCGCTACAAGCTGCTCACGCCGATGCGGCGCAGCATCGCCGACAACATGACCGCCACCCTGCATACCCCCTGCTTCCATGCCACTACGCGGCTGCATCTGGATGCCCTGAGCGATCAGGCCCGCACTGAAGGACAGTCACTGAGCCTGCTGCTGGCGCGGGCCCTGGCACTCAGCGTTGCACGGCACCCGGAATTCAATGCCGTGTGGACGCCACAGGGCCTGGCGGTGCGCCAGCGCGTCGATATCGGCATAGCGGTGGAACTCCCTGGCGGCCTGGTGACCCCGGTGGTCCGGGACATGGCGCAGCGTCCGTGGAAGACCCTGGAGAAAGACTGGCAGCGGCTCCGGCATCTGGCCCGTCAACAGCGCCTGCGCGCCGAGGATTACCTCGGTGCGACCGTCTATCTGTCCAACCTTGGCATGTTTCCCTCGGTGGAGCGTTTCCAGGCCCTGCTGCCACTGGGTGCCAGCGCCATACTCGCCATAGCGGCAGCGCGCGACGGTCAGGCCGAGGCCACCCTGACCGCCGATCACCGGGTGGTCTATGGCGCGGACGCCGCGCGTTTTCTGCAGACCCTGGGGGCGTGCGTCAAGGATCCGCAGGCCCTGATCCGGGCGTGAACATCCGGGCAGTCTGTCAAAGGCTGGCGCTGGGCCTGGCCATCGGTTTCATCGTCGGCTTTGGAGGCGGATTCCTCAGCCTCGGTGGCGGAACGCTTGCCATCCCGCTGCTTATGGGCTGGATCGGCCTGGATGCCTTCAAGGCCCGCGGCACGGCACTGATGGTGGCGCTGTTCTCCGCCGGCATGGGCAGTTATGTCTATGCCCGTGGCGGCCATGTGGACTGGCCCAGTGTCGCCCTGATCGCCATCCCCTCGATGATCGTCACCCCGGTGACCGCCAGCCTCACCGAAGGCTTCAGCAACCGCCGGCTGAAACAGTGCTTCGGGCTGGTGCTGATCTGCGGCGCCCTGGCCCTGTTTGCCCGTGACGAATGGGTCTCGGCCGAGCTGGTACCGCAGGAATGGAATGCAGGCTACCTGATCCTGGTCGGCATCGTCGAAGGGCTGGTGGCCGGCAGCGTCGGCATCAGCGGCGGACCGATCCTGGCGCCCGCGCTGGTACTCGGTCTCGGCATGTCGCAGCAACTGGCCCAGGGCTGCTCCCTGGCCGCCCGCCTGCCCGCCGTGGTCACCGGCCTGATCGAAAACCTCCGCCACCGCCATGTCTGCGTGTGGTGCGTCCCGGGGCTTGCCCTGGGCAGTCTGCCCGGCGCCTGGAGTGGTGGGCAACTGGCCCTGTGGCTGCCGGAGCCGCATCTTCGCCAGTTGTTTTCATTGCTGCTGGCGGTGCTCGGCCTGCGTTATCTGATTGCCCGCCACCGCGCCTAAAGGTCCGGCATTCATTGCATGCGGTGGCGGAACAGCCAGCCGGCCAGCGTCAGGGTGGTCAGTGCGATCGGCAGCATCGGCCAGAACTGGCCGGCCAGCAGTGCAAAGCCGTCACCTTCCAGGGTCACGCCACGCACGATCACCAGAAAATAGCGCAGCGGGTTGATGGTGGTCATCCACTGCACCGCCTCCGGCATGTTGGCGATGGGCGTGGTGAAGCCGGAGAGGATGACCGCCGGCACGATGAACAGAAAGGTGCCGAGTATCGCCTGTTGCTGGGTCAGCGCAATCGACGAGATCATCAGCCCGACCCCCACCGTCGCCAGCAAAAACAGCAGTATGCCCGTGTACAGTGCCGGCAGGCTGCCGCGCACTGGCACCTCGAAGAAATACACCATCAGCAACAGGATCAGCGTGGCTTCCAGCAGCCCGATGATGATGCCGGGCAACGATTTGCCGATCAATATCTCCAGTGGCCGCAGCGGCGTGACCAGCAACTGATCGAAGGTGCCCTGCTCACGCTCCCTCGCCACCGACAGCGCGGTGACCAGCAGCGTCACCACCAGCAGCAGCGAGCCGATGATGCCGGGCACGATGAACCAGCGTGATTGCAGGTTTTCGTTGTACCAGGCACGCACCGTCAGCTGCACCGGCGGCAAGGGCTGCCCGCGCCGCTGTTGCAGATCGCGGTTGAAGGCCAGCACCAGTTCGCGGACATAGTTGAGCGCGGTCATCGCGGTATTCGAATTGCGTCCGTCCACGATTACCTGCAGCGGTGCGCTTCGGCCCTGCAGGACGCGACTGCTGAAATCGGGACCGAAGCGCAGCACCATCAGCACCTGCCGGTTGTTGATCGCCGGCGCCACCTGATCGTCCGCACCCAGGCGCTGGCGGATCGAGAAATGGGGCGAGCCCTCGAAACGGGCAACCAGTTCCCTCGACACGCTGCCGCCATCAGGGTTGTAGATGGCGATGGGCACATCGTCGAGGTCATAGCTGGCGGCAAAGCCGAAGATGAACAGCTGCAGTATCGGCGGCACGATGATGATGATCCGGCTGCGCCGGTCGCGCAGCAACGCGAGGAATTCCTTGCGCGCCAGAGCCAATATATGCCACGGATTCATGCCTGGCCTCAATCCAGTCGCTTGCGGGATTTGCGTACGACCGCAACGGTCAGCACGACCAGCATCAACAGCATGGCCGCGCCATTGGCCAGCAGCACCGGCCATACCGGGCCGGCCAGGAACAGCGTCTGCAGCATGGCCACAAAATAGCGAGCCGGCACCAGATAGGTCAGGGTCTGCACCCATTGCGGCATCGAGTGGATGTCGAACAGGAAACCGGAGAGCAGAAAACTGGGCAGAAAACTCACCACCAGTGCCACCTGTCCGGCAAGGAACTGGTTGCGGGTGACGATGGAAATCAGCAGCCCGATGGCCAGCGACAGCAGCATGAACAGCGCCGAACTGCCGGCCAGCAGCCACAACGGGCTGCGCAGCGGCACATCGAACAGCAACAGGGCCATGGCCACGCTGAGCAGCATGCCACCCATGCCGAGCAGGAAATAGGGCACCAGCTTGCCGAACAGCATCTCCGCCATGTGCAGCGGCGTCACCAGCAGCGCTTCCATGGTGCCCCGCTCCCATTCCCTTGCCACCACCATCGCCGTGAGCAGGGAACCGATCATGGTCATGATGATGGCGATCAGCCCCGGCACCAGAAACAGCCGGCTGGATACGGCCGGGTTGAACCAGATCCGCTGTTCCAGGGCAACCGGCAGCGTCAGCGGTCGGCCACGCGCCCCGGCCACATGCTGCAGCCATGCCAGCCAGGTGCCCTGGATGTAACCGCGGGTGATATTCGCCTGGTTGGAGTCCACGCCATTGACGAATACCCCGATCGGTGCCGTATCGCCGCGCAGCGCACGTCTGGAGAAATCGTTGCGCAGCCACAGCACCCCGTCGATGCGGCGTTCGGCCAGGGCCTGCTGAGCCTGCTGGATCGAGCCATAGCGCCGGGGCGCGAAGAACTCGGAACGCTCGAAGGCGCCGGCCAGTGACTGGGTGGTGGTATCCGGCTGCTCGATCACGATGCCCAGCGGGATCGAGCGGGCATCCAGCGACACCCCGTATCCGAACAGCAGCAACAACACCACCGGCATCACGAAGGCGATGGATATGCTCGACGGGTCGCGCAGAATCTGCAGGCTTTCCTTGCGGATCATCCCCAGCAGGCGGCGACCGCGCGGCGTCATGCCACCGCCTCCCGCGCCGCGCGCTCATGGGCTTCCACCAGATGAATGAAGGCGTCCTCCATGGTCGGATCCGGCAGGGCTTCACTGCGCGCCCGTGCCTTCATCTCCGCCGGCGTGCCCTCGGCCAGCACCTGCCCCTCTGCCATGATCACCAGACGGTCGCAGTAGTTGGCTTCCTCCATGAAATGGGTGGTCACCAGCACCGTCACCCCGGCTTCGGCCAGCGCATTGGTACGCGCCCAGAACTCGCGCCGTGCCAGCGGATCGACACCCGAGGTCGGTTCATCTAGGAACAGGATCTCCGGCTGGTGCATCAGCGCCGCCGCAAACGACAGGCGTTGCTTGAACCCCAGCGGCAGCAAGCCGGCATTGACCGGCCGATAGGCTTCCAGCTCAAAGGCATCGATCGCCCAGTCCACCCGTTCCGACTGGCGGCGGCCGCGCAAGCCGTAGGCGCTGGCGAAGAAACGCAGGTTCTGCTGCACCGACAGATCGCCGTAGAGCGAAAATTTCTGCGCCATGTAGCCGATGCGACGTCGCGCCTCGGCCCGCGCCACGCGCAGATCCAGGCCGGCCACCGACAGCTCGCCGTCCGAAGCCGGCAACAACCCGCAGAGCATACGGAAGGTGGTGGTCTTGCCGGCACCATTGGCGCCGAGCAGGCCGAAGACCTCCCCCCGGCGGACGCTGAAGCTGACCCCGTTGACGGCAATGAAGTCGCCAAAACGGCGCGTAAGCTGGCGCACCCGGATGACTTCGTCGTCGGAATGACCGGACAGCGGGGCCAGCAGGTCGCCCAGAGCCGGTGCCGGTTGGCCCCGGGGCTTGAGGCGGGCGACAAACGCATCCTCGAAGCGCGGTTGCGCCGGCTGCAGGCTCAGGCCAAGCTGGGTACGGAGCAGGGTTTCCGCATCCGTGGAGGCCTCGGTGACCACGCGCAGGGTTTCCCCCTCCGCCAGCGCATCGATTACCCCGGGGGTCTGTTCCAGTTCCTGCTGCAGGCGGCGCTGTGACCGGCCTTCACCGCGCACCTGGAATACCCGACCCCGCAACGGCTCGCTGAAGTCGGCCGGCGGACCCTGCCCCAGCAGGCGGCCCTGATGCAGCAGCAACACTTCATCGCAGCGATCGGCCTCATCCAGATAGGCGGTACTGAGCAGCACGGTCATGCCGAGATCACGCACCTGGCCGTAGACGATATGCCACAGTTCGCGCCGCGACAGGGGATCGACGCCCACCGTCGGTTCATCCAGCAACAACAGACGTGGCGCCCGCAACAGCGCGCAGGCCAGACCCAGCTTCTGCTTCATGCCGCCGGAGAGCTTGCCGGCCAGCCGCCCGGTGAACGGGGCCAGGCCGGTCATCTCCATCAGTGCGTCGTAGCGCTCCGGACGGACTTCCGGTTCCAGCCCCTGAAGGTCGGCATAGAGGTCCAGGTTTTCCTGTACGCTGAGGTCTTCATAGAGGCCAAAACGCTGCGGCATGTAGCCCACCGCCGATTGCACTGCCTGGGGCCGTGCGCGGGCGTCGATACCGAGCACATGGATGCTGCCCGATGTCGGCCGCAACAGTCCACAGGCAAGCCGCATCAGGCTGGTCTTGCCCGCGCCGTCGGGGCCGATCAGCCCGCAGACACGCCCCGGTGCCAGGGAAAAATCCACGGCATCCAGCGCCCGCAGCCGATCACGCCCGCGCGCGAACTCGAGGCTCACCTGGCTGAAGCGGAGCGGGCTGTCGTCGTTCATGGCCAGCTGAGCGGGGTCAGAACCGTTCAGCTCGCGCCACAGGGCGCTTTCCGGTCCTCAGCGGCGGAAGCCTTGAGGTCGATCTCCACCGTCACCGGCATGCCGAGACGCAGCTCACCGTCGGGGTTGCAGACGAACACCCGCAACGGATAGACCAGACGGGTGCGCAGTTCCGGGGTTTGCACCGTCTTCGGGGTGAACTCGGCAGTCGGCGAGATATAGCCGACCCAGCCGCGGTAACGCTTGTCCGGGTAGCTGTCGGAGGTGATCCAGGCCGCGGCGCCGGGTTTTACCTGGCCCAGCAGCGTCTCCGGAAGATAGGCCCGCACCCATACCGGGTCCAGCAATGCCAGGGTCAGCACCGGAGTTTGCGGAAAGGCCATGTCCCCCGGTTCCAGGATGCGGTTGCGGATGATGCCGTCATCCGGCGCATACAGGCTGGCGTTGGCCAGCTGGCGGCGTACCTGCTCGCGGGCGGCAATACGCGCCGCCAGCTGCGCCCGTGCCGCGGCAATGTCCTCGTCACGGGGCCCGGCCTTGATCAGCGCAAGACTGGCCTCGACCGCGCGCAGCCGGGCTTCCGCGGCCTCGGCAAGCGAACGCGCCTGCTCCTCGTCCTGGGGAGAGGCCAGTTTCTGTTCGAGCAGGCGCTTGATGCGCCGGTGGCTGTCGCGCGCCGATGTGGCCTGCGCCTGCGCCGCCTCCAGATCGGCCTCGGCCTTGCGGATTTCCTCGGGCCGACTGCCAGCCTCGAGCCGCGCCAGCTGCTGTCTTTGGGCCTCCATCGCCGCCTCGGCCTCGGCCAGCCGCGCTTCGAGCAGCCGGGTATCCAGCAGCGCCAGGCGTTGTCCCTTGCGCACCCGGTCACCCTCCTGTACACGGATTTCGCGTATCCGTTCGCTGCCGTTGAAGGCCAGTTGCACTTCGCGTATATCGACATTGCCGTAGAGGGTCAGGCGATCCGCCTCGGTGACCGCTTCATGAGGCAGCGCGCGGTATCCGAAATACAGCGCCAGTACCACCGCCGCCAACACCAGGGGTAGTATCCGTTTTTTCATGGTTCATCCTCGCGCGATCAGGGCGCGTTCCGGTATGGGTTCGAAGGCCCGGAGACAGCCCGCGGCCGAATCGACACTATACGCCGGTTGGGCGCGTCAGCAGATGAGGAAAATCAAGGAGGGGCAGTGCTGGCCCGGGTCAGCCGACGCACCAAGCGGTGGGGCGGCGCAGCCCGGCCAGCTGACAGCCCTGCTGCATGTATCCGTGGGGAAAGAGTTCGAACAGCCGCTTCCTGGCTGCCTTCTTGTCCAGCCCGCGGGATACCAGGTACTGCGTGGCTTCGCGCACATCGGGCGTCACATGGTGTTCGAAATAATGCTCACGCATGAACAGCAACAGGTCCAGCAGTTCCTCGCTGAATTCCAGACCCTCCCATTCGGCGGCCAGCTGACGTGCCAGTTCGGGGGTCCAGTCGTCGGGGTTCTGGATGAAGCCGTCGCTGCAGCGTTCGATGGAGGTGACCTGTTGCGTGCGCATGCTGTATCCGGGTGTGTGCTGAACTTACCCGTCCACTATAGCGAAACCGGACCGCGCGGACACCCGCCCGCAGGGGATAAGGGCCTATCCCGCCCGGGAGGGTGCCAGCAACCGCTCCAGCGCCCGGCTGTCGAAGCCGTGGTGCGCATAGCCGCGGCGCAGATGGTTGGCGTAGACCTCTGTCGGCCGGTACCGGTCGGTGAGCCGGTCCGGGTGGGCGACATAGGCCTGGCACAGGCGCCATCCGCGCTGCTCGCCGAGAAATGGCAGGGCCACCCTCAGGTAGTGGTCGGGGGTGCCTTCGCAAGCGTCCAGCACCCCGATCTGTTGCGGCTCAAGCTTCCATGCGACCGCCGGACAGCGGGCATGACCGCCTGCCCAGCCCAGATTGGCACAGGCACTGCCGCCGCCCTGGGCGTGCTTGTTGAAACGCAGGACAAAGCCGGGCACCGCGCCGCGTTCCAGCGCCAGCGGTGTGCCCACCCGCGCCGACAGACGGTCGGGACACAGGTTGGAGCCATAGGCCAGCACCCATTGCGCGTCTTCGGCGCGTTCCAGACGCTGACGCCGGTAATCGCCGTGCCCAATGAGCCGTCCCCCGGCTTTCCGGTTGTAGCGGTAGACGAACACGCGCTCGTGACGGCCGTCTGCGAGGTAACGGACCGTTTCCTGCTGCCGCCGGTAGAGGGCCTTGCCGGGCGCTTGCGGCGTCCAGCCCTCGATCCGGTCCAGCTGGCGCAGGGTGAAGCCGTCGACCTCATAGACTTCGCCGACCACGCTGCCCGGTCCGGCGGTCAGGGCCGGGTAACGGCCCAGATCGTACAGGCGACCACGGATCAATGCCGGTCCCAGCGAGCGGCTGGATTCCAGCACCGGGTGACGCATTTCTCCCGGCAGCAGACTGCCATAGACAAAAACCCGGGCCGGCATCGGCATCAGCCTCCCAGCGCTTCGATCTGCTCGCTCAGCGCGAACCATTCGTCTTCGGCGGCTTCGAGCTGCTGACTCAGCCGAGCCTGCTCGTACATCAAATCCTGCAGCTCCTGCTTGTGCTCCGCGTCATAGAGGCTGCCGTCGGCCATCCGCTCCTCGATGGCCTGCTTGCGGGCGCCGAGCTTGTCCATCTCCCGCTCCAGGCGCTTCTGCCGGTTGACCAGCGGCTGGCGTTGCCTGCGCTGCCCGGCTTCGTTCTGACGGCGCTGTTTTCGGTTTTCGGGGTCCGCTGCGCCATCGCTTTTGTCGGCCGGCACCGTGCCTTCCGGACGGCTGCGCCGCTCCGCCAGCCAGCGCGGGTAGGCATCGATGTCCTCACCGAAATCCCGTACCCGTCCCTGATCCACCAGCAGCAGCGCATCGCAGACGCTGCGCAGCAGGTGCCGATCGTGGGAGACCAGGATTACGGTGCCGGCAAAGCCCTGCAGCGCCTGGTTGAGCGCCAGACGCATTTCCAGATCGAGGTGGTTGGTCGGCTCGTCGAGCAGCAGCAGATTGGGCTTCTGCCAGATCAGCAGCGCCAGCACCAGCCGAGCCTTTTCTCCGCCGGAAAACGGGCCGACCGGCTCCAGAACCCGGTCACCCTGGAAATTGAATCCACCCAGATAGGCGCGCAGCTCCTTTTCACTGGCCTGCGGGTCGATGCGCTGCAGATGGCGCAGCGGGGAGGCCTCGGCGTCCAGCTGTTCCAGTTGATGCTGGGCGAAATAGCCAACCCGCAGATCCTTCGCCCGTTCGATCTGCCCCGTCAGCGGATCGATCTCAGCGGCGATGAGCTTGATCAGCGTCGATTTGCCGGCGCCATTGAGGCCCAGCAGGCCGATGCGTTCCCCCGGCAGCAGGGTCAGGCTGACCGACTCCAGTACGCGCGTGTCGCCATAGCCGGCATCCACCCTGTCGATGCGCATCAGCGTGTTCGGCAGTCGCTCCGGCTCGGCGAACTCGAAATGAAACGGCGAATCCACATGGGCCGGCGCGATCAGCGCCATGCGTTCCAGTGCCTTGACCCGGCTTTGTGCCTGCCGCGCCTTGGTGGCCTTGGCCTTGAAGCGGTCGATGAAACGCTGCATGTGGGCGATGGCCTGCTGCTGCCGCTGATAGCTGGCCTGCTGCTGGGCCAGCCGTTCGGCGCGCATGCGTTCGAAATCGGAATAGGTGCCGCTGTACAGGTCCAGCCGCTGCTGCTCCACATGGGCGATGCGGGTCACCACCGCGTCGAGAAAATCCCGGTCGTGGGAGATCATCATCAGCGCGCCGTCATAGGCCTTGAGCCACTGTTCGAGCCAGATCACCGCATCCAGATCCAGATGGTTGGTCGGCTCGTCGAGCAGCAACAGATCGGAACG
>Ga0256839_1002643_pt1 | contig 19646 bp, 19 predicted proteins | sample 354166metaG_FD_185968 | JGI IMG/M metagenome (GOLD analysis project Ga0256839, IMG submission 185968) | Hydrothermal vent microbial communities from Mid Atlantic Ridge, Atlantic Ocean - 354-166 | ecosystem: Environmental > Aquatic > Marine > Hydrothermal vents | place: Atlantic Ocean: Mid... | reverse complement strand
ACGTTGATATGCCGTGCGGTATACTCTCCAAGGTATCGCAGATAAAGCTTTTCCGGCAGCCTCTCCCGCCCCGCCGGCAATGTTTTAATGCCACTGTAAGGTAAAGTTTCAGTGTTGCATAAAGAGGCAGAGGTGGCGGTATTTTATGTAACGATTATTGTCACGGCTGGAAATACTTTTAAAAAGAGCCTGGATAATGATATATTTCTAAATGGAGAGGAGGAAGTGCAGAAGGAAGAATATCAGGATAGAGGCGGAGATGGTCTCCGGGGATACAACCTGCAAAGGGATGATAGAGAATATTTCAGAGCAGGGCATCTACCTGGAGACTGAGTCCACCGGTCCGCTGAGTACTTCCACGCGCTTTTCTCCGGGCAGCCAGTTTCAGGTGAAATTCCAGACACCCGAGGGAGAGACACTGAAACTCGATTGCCGGGTAATGTGGTCATTTAAAACAGGCCCGTACGGGTTGAGAAAAAAAATCGGCATGGAAGTCATATTCCCGCCCCCAGCCTATATAGATTTCTGCAATACCCCTGATGATTAAGCTTAACCGTAATGTTGAATAAACCGAGAGGGGGAGACGGTTGTCTGGAGGATGCAATTATGAGTGTGACCATCAGATGGAAAAAAATGCGGGACGATGCTGTTATCCCTTCATATGCACATGAGGGGGATGCGGGTTTTGATTTTACCTCGGTAGAGGACGTTACGCTGGCTCCGTATGAAAGAAAGGTTATCGGAACAGGGCTGAAAGCAGAGGTGCCGCCGGGTTATGAGATGCAGATAAGACCGAGAAGCGGGGTGTCGCTCAGGACGCCCCTCCTGATAGCCAATGCGCCGGGCACCATTGATGCGGGTTACCGCGGTGAGATAGGCATTGTGGTTCTCAATAACAGCGGGGAAGAGCACAGGATAGCCAGGGGAGAAAAAATAGCCCAGGGCGTCATAAAGGAGGTGATCCCCGTTGTTCACATTGAGGTGGATGAGTTGTCCGAAACGGCAAGAGGCGAGGGAGGTTTCGGTTCAACGGAAAACACCGGCAGGGAATAATTTCAAAAAAAACCTCACATCTGCACAGCCTGAATTTCCGGCCCTGATGACGGCTCTCCTTGACTTCCGGTCCGCCGTTGCAGTTGTCCCCGCAAAGGCCGTTTCACCGTCAATTTTATGACAAACCGGTTTCCACTTGTCAATATCTCTTCGGGGCGAATCCGGACCAATTGAAAAACGAGGCTCCTGCAAAAGTCCTCCGTCCGTCACATCGAGCGGAGAGAGATGTCTTATAACTCATCGATACCAAAAGATTTCTCCCTTTGGTCGAAATGACATATACAGGCATTTTCATACTTTTGCAGGAGGCTCAGATATCTTTGTATTTCAGAAGATTTAATCTGCATAATCCCCGGGAATGATAATTGCTTTTCCATCGCTGAAAAAACGGTGGATAATGTCAAAACTGAAAGATGAACCTGTTTTTATAAAGATGGAGCTTAGACACAGGAAGGTCCTTGTCACGGGGGCGGACGGTTTTATAGGCAGTCATCTTGTGGAGAGACTGCTGGAAGAAGGCTGCCGGGTCAAGGCGTTTGTGTTTTACAACTCCTTTAATTCGTGGGGCTGGCTTGATACGCATTCAAACGGCCTGCTGCAGGATGTCGAAATATTCTCCGGAGACATCCGTGACTCCCACGGGGTCAGAAACGCCGCAAGGGATGTGGATGTGGTTTTCCATCTTGCTGCGCTGATAGCCATCCCGTTTTCCTATCACTCACCCGACTCCTATATCGACACGAATATCAAGGGAACGCTGAATGTCCTTCAGGCCTGCAGGGACTTTGATATCGAGAGGGTGATCGTGACATCCACATCCGAGGTTTACGGCACAGCGAGATATGTACCGATCGATGAGATGCACCCGTTGCAGGGCCAGTCTCCGTACGCGGCCACAAAGATAGCAGCGGACAAAATAGCCGAATCCTTCCACAGGTCGTTCAACCTGCCCGTGATTACTGCGAGGCCGTTCAATACCTACGGGCCCAGACAATCGGCCAGGGCGATCCTGCCGACGATCATCACACAGTTGCTGACAGGGCGGAACGAGATCAGGCTGGGTTCGCTGCATCCGGTCAGGGACATGAACTATGTCAGGGATATATGTGACGGGTTTATTGCTGTTGCAAAATCCGACCGTGCGGTAGGGGAGGAGGTCAATATCTGCAGCGGCGCCGAAGTCTCAATGGAGAATCTCGCCCGCATGGTGATTGACATGATAAATCCGGACGCCTCGATCATAAGCGATGAACAAAGGATAAGACCCGCAAACAGCGAAGTCGGAAGATTGATGGGAAGCAACGAAAAGATCAGGAAACTGACCGGCTGGAGCCCCGGTTATACAATAGAATCCGGGCTTAAAGAAACCGTTGAATGGTTCAGGAAGGAAGAAAACCTCAGGTGGTATAAGCCTGAAATATACAATGTGTAAGAAAGTCCATCTGGATGCCCCCAATGTGGGGGAGCTCGAGAAAATCCATCTCAACAGGGCGATAGACGGCGGATACGTATCATCCGCCGGCCCGTTTGTTTCAGAACTGGAAGAGAAATGCGCCCGTTACCTGCGCACTGTAAAGGCCGTAGCCACCAACTCCGGCACATCAGCCCTGCATGTAGCCCTGCATGAGCTCGGAATCGGAAAAGGCGACGAGGTTATAGTCCCGGCGCTGACCTTTATAGCGACTGTGAACCCGGTTGTCTATGCAGGGGCCGCCCCCGTGTTTGCAGACGTTGATATTCAGACATGGAATATGGACCCCCGTGCGGTTGAAGAGGCGGTGACGGACAGGACGAAGGCGGTCATCCCCGTTCACCTTTACGGTAATCCGTGCGACATGGATGAAATCAACCGCATTGCGGAAAAACACGGTCTCCATGTCATCGAGGATGCGGCGGAAAGCCTTGGCGCGAAATATAAAGGTGTATTCACCGGCACGCTTGGCGACCTCGGATGCTTCAGCCTTAACGGCAACAAGACGATAACCGCAGGAGGCGGGGGCATGGTGACGGGCAATGATGTACAGCGCCTGGACCATATTAAACTTCTCATTAACCAGGCGAGGGACGAGCAGGGGTATCACGCGGAGGTTGGATTTAACTACAGAATGACAAACCTCCAGGCTGCCGTCGGCCTTGCACAGTTTGAGAGGCTGGGAGAGTTTCTCGCCAGAAAGAGGGCCTTCAACAAGGCATACAGAGATGCCCTCGGGCATATCAACGGTATCCGTTTCCAGGAAGAATACAGAGGGGCGGAGAGTTCATTCTGGTTTACGTGCATAATTGTCGAGGATGAACCGGCAAGAAGAGAGCTGCAGAAAAGGCTGAAAGACAGGGGTATCCCGACAAGAAGGATATTCCCCCCGGTCAGTGAGCTGCCTCCATACAGGGACTGCAGGTTTACAGGCGGCGGTAATTCACGCTGCATATACGAAAGGGGGATATGCCTTCCGTGCTCGACTCTCAACACTCCGGAGGACATCGAGTATGTTTGCCTGACTTTAAAGGAGTTTTATCATGAAGGCGGTTTTGTTTGCGCACCGGTAAAGTAAGCGGAGCGCGGGAAGACCGGGTTTTTTGTTATGGAGACAAGGAAAAAGATCATTCTTCTGGGCGGCGGCGGACATGCAAGTGTCCTGTCGGAACTGATCCGGATAAGCGGAGAATATGAAATCGCGGGGATACTGGACCCGCGGCCTGAATCAGGTTCCCGCATCCCGGGGATTCCCGTCCTGGGCAATGATGAACTGCTGCCGGCTCTGGCGGCACAGGGAATAAATAATGCGTGTATTGCGGTCGGAAGCATCAGGGACAATGGTAAAAGAAGGTACCTGTACGATCTGGTTAAAAACCTGGAATTTCATGTGCCCCCGCTGATTCATCCGGGGGCTGTTGTATCAGAGGAGGACACGCTTATTTCCGAGGGCGTGCAGGTAATGGCGGGCGCAATCATACAGGCGGGAAGCACGATCGGTGAAAACACCATTATAAATACAGGCGCAATCGTCGAGCATGACTGCACGATAGGCGGAAATGTCCATATATGTCCCGGCGCGGTGATAATCGGAGGCAGTGTCATCGGCGAGAATTCCTTTATCGGCGCCTCAGCGACCGTCATACAGGGAATAACCGTCGGAAGGGACGCGGTTGTAGGCGCAGGCACGGTGGTGCTGAGAGATGTGGCGGACGGAACACTGCTGAGGGGGACGGCGGCAGGATGAAGACTTTTATCATTGCTGAAGCAGGCGTAAACCACAACGGCGATATGGAAACCGCCATGAGGATGGTTGACGCGGCAGCGGATTCAGGAGCGGATGCTGTAAAGTTCCAGACGTTTAAGGCCGAAGAACTCGCAAGCAGTCATGCGCCCCTGGCGGGATATCAAGCCGGCGCAACCTCCGGGTATGAGCGGCAATACGAAATGCTTAAAAATCTGGAACTGGATGCCGGCGCCTTCAGGGAACTTGCCGCTTACACCAGGGAAAGGGGAATTGTATTCTTGTCCGCGGCGTTTGATCTGGACAGTATCGATTTCCTGAATGAACTCGGGATTGAAATATTCAAGATCCCGTCCGGCGAAATCACCAACCTGCCGTACCTGAGAAAGATGGGAAGTTCGGGGAAGAAGATAATCATGTCGACCGGCATGGCGGACCTCGGTGAAATAGAGGACGCCCTTGATGTACTCACGGGTGCAGGAACTCCAAGGAATGATATTACGGTTTTGCACTGCAATACGGGATACCCGACACCCTTTGAGGATGTAAACCTCTCGGCCATGCTGTCCATCAGGGAAGCATTCAGGGTCAGGGTGGGTTACTCGGACCATACCACGGGCATGGAGGTTCCTGTTGCAGCGGTTGCGCTTGGGGCATCCGTCATAGAAAAACATTTCACACTCGATAAGGGCATGCCGGGGCCCGACCACGGCGCATCACTTGAGCCGCATGAGTTCAGGGACATGGTCACGGCAGTGAGAAATATCGAAAAGGCCCTTGGTGACGGGATTAAAAAGCCCATGCCTTCTGAAGAGAAAAACAGGGCCGCGGCCCGCAAAAGCATAGTTGCGCTGAAGGATATAAGGAAGGGGGAGCTTTTCTCCGAGGGCGTTATAACCGCCAAGAGGCCCGGCACGGGAATCAGTCCCATGGAGTGGGACAGGGTGGTCGGCAGGGCGGCTGCGAAAGATTTCAGGGCGGATGCCCTGATTGAAATTTAACGGGCGGGTGAACGAAATGACTGTAACTCTGCAAAATCCGGTAACGCCGAAGCGACACCATAATTACGTTGCATTCTTCCTCACCCTCTCCTGCAACCTGAGCTGTCCGTACTGCATCAACCTGCACAACGGAGGCTCCGTGTATAAGAGGGCGGGCCGGAAACATATGGACGTTGAGGAATGGATAAAGGCGGCGAACCGCCTGGTCCTGAGGGATGACCTGCCCCTTTCCCTGCAGGGCGGCGAGGCCACTCTATACAGGGGCTTTTACCGGTTTGTCAATGAGGTAAGGGAAGACATAAAGATGGATTTGCTGACGAACATGATGTTTGACGCAGATGAATTTATAAAAAAAGTTCCGGTATGGAGATTTACAAGGGAGGCGCCGTATGCGGCCATAAGGGTCAGTTATCACCCAGGACAGAATGATATTGAAGACCTCATGACAAAGACCTTCAAACTCCAGGATGCCGGCTTCAGGGTCGGTATCTACGGTATTGAGCATCCATCCATCAGGGACCATATCCTTCGGACAAAGGAGAGATGCACAAGGCTCGGCATAGATTTCAGGACAAAAGAATTTCTCGGGCAGTGGGAGGGCAGTCTCTACGGGACATTCAGGTATGAAGGCTCTGTGTGCGGGGATGTAATGAGGCGTTGTGAATGCAGGACGTCGGAGATAATCGTGGATCCGGCCGGGTTTGTTTACAAGTGCCACGCCGACCTTTATAAGGGGAGAAATCCGTTCGCGCATATACTGGATGATGACTTCAATGAAGACATGATCGAGGAATTCAGGCCCTGCGATTTCTACGGGGACTGTAATCCGTGCGATGTAAAGGTCAAGACGAACAGATTCCAGGTATTCGGGCATACAAGCGTTGAGATAAGAAATATAACGGGTCCGGCGGAAAACGATAACCTTAATGTTGCATGAGCCGGCAGGGAAGATACGGTTAGAGAATGGATAACTACCTGATCGACGGACATAAGCTGCTCTGGCATCTTGACAGGGTTCTCGAATGGCAGGCCGGAAGGATCACAGCGCCTGTATATATCGAGGTCAGTCCCGTGTCTTTCTGCAATCACAGATGCATTTTCTGCGGGATAGACTTTGCGAGGGACACGGGTTACAGGCTTGAGAGGGAAACGTTCCGCAGGAGGGTCGCGGAAATGGGCAGGGCGGGACTGAGAAGCATCATGTTTGCGGGCGAGGGGGAGCCCCTGCTGCACAAGGACCTGCCGGAATTTATCAGGATTGCCGGTGACAACGGCATAGATGTTTCGCTGACAACAAACGGGACGGCCGGAGGTCGTGATCTGTGGAAGGATACCCTGCCGCACCTTACGTGGATAAGATTCAGCGTGGACGCAGGCACTCCGGGCGTGTATGCAGCGGTCCACGGTGTGCCGGAGAGCTTTTTTGAACGGACACTTGACAGCATAGAACAGGCCGTCAGGATAAAAAAGACCCGCCGCCTTGATGTAACGGTGGGGGTTCAGCTCCTGATAATGGAAGAGAACCTGTGCGATATTGAAAACGCGGTACGCCTGTTTTCCGGACTCGGCGCCGACTATATCAGCCTTAAGCCCTACTCACTGCATCCGCAGATGCTCAACAGGAGAGAAATACGGTATACGGCCGGGACGATAGATTATATAGACGGGATACTCGCCGGATACGGGAAGGACTCCGGCACGGAGATAATCTTCAGAAAAGAGTCATTGAGAAAATACATGGAGGGCGCCGGAATGTTCAGGCACTGCCGTGCGCTGCCTTTCTGGGGTTATATATCTTCAACCGGTGACTTTTATACATGCAGCGTCTTTATCGGTGATGAAAGGTTCAGGACGGGGAACATTTACGAAAACAGTATCGAGGATATTTTTTTCGGGGAAAAAAGGCGGCGGTCGATAAAATACGCGGAAGAGGAACTGCCTGTCGGAGAAGAGTGCAGACTGAACTGCAGGATGGCGCGTGCAAACGAGTTCCTTGAACTTATCGGAAACAGACCGGAGCATGTAAATTTTATTTAGGAGAGCGGCATGGCGACAAAAGTTCTCATAATCAAACTTGGGTACTCGGAAACGCTGGATCAGGAAATAGGAAGGATCCCGAGCCTCGGCGATGTGCTGAGGACAACTCCGATCCTCTGGGCATTCAAGGAAAAGTATCCCGACAGCCACATAACATGGCTTGTATCACGGGAAGCCGAGCCACTGCTTGCCGGCAACCGGTTTATCGACAGGCTGATGACGTGGGACGAATTCATCCCGTTTCAGCTTATGAAAGAAAAGTTTGATGTGCTTGTAAACCTTGAAAAAATACCGGGAGTGTGCGCATTGTCCGACATGATAGATGCATGGGTCAAGTACGGATTCCGTTTTGAAAGCATCAACGGCACGTACCATGCATATGAGAAGGGGCTCAACTTCATTGATTATATAAAGAACAAACAAAACGGGAGGAAGACCAGGAACTACTGGCAGCAGGTCCTGATAGAGATGATCGGCGTAGACTGGAAAGGACAGGGATATATTCTCGGATACGAGCCCAAATCAGCGGAAAAGTACGACATCGGTTTCAACCACAATGTAGGGAAGAAATGGCGGACCAAGGCGATGTCCATGGACAAATGGAAAGAGCTCGAGAGCAGGCTTCTGGAGCAGGGATACAGCGTATCGTGGCAGGAAGGATTGAGAGACCTGAACGAGTACATGGAATGGATAAATTCCTGCAGGCTTTTCATAACACAGGACAGTCTCGGCATACACATCGCCCTTGCGCTTAAAAAGAGGATTATAGGGCTTTTCGGCCCAACGGATTCACAGGAGATATACCTGCACAGTTTCGGCAGGTCGATATATACGAAGCAGGAGTGCCATCTTATGCCCTGCTACAGTCCCACTTGTCTGACCGGATTGAACTGTATCGAGTATCTGGATACCGGAGAGATAGCGGATGCGGTCAATGAAGTCCTCGGAGCGAAAAAATTAACTTTAATGATGCATAAGCCGGCGGGAGAATCCGGCGTAAAACCTTTATAAAGCGATGGGATATCGGAAATATGTCCCTGTTGCAGGAAGTAAGGGAAAGTGCAATTCCAAAAAATGACAATATGCCGTGCGGGATATGTCCTGAAGGAATCGCAGATAAAGCTTTTCCGCCGGACTTTCCCGCTCTCAGGCGGTGTTTTTATGCCGCTGCATTAAGGCGGCAAGATAAGGGAGAGGAATATGTACGACACCTGCACGGCGGTGAAAAACGGCGCCGACATTGAAAAGATTTCAACGGAGATAAGAAGGTCCATTATTCATATGGCGCATAAATCAAAGAGCCCCCATGTCGGTTCTTCCATGTCATGCGCCGACATCCTGGCGGTACTGTATTTTGACGTCTTAAGGCTGGAGCCGTGGGAGACAAGGGATATCTTCATATTGAGCAAGGGACACGCTGCAATGGCCCTTTACAGCGCCCTGGCGGTCAAGGGCATCGTTGATAAAAACCTGCTGGACGGTTATTGCCTGAACAACGGGACCCTGCCCGCACATCTCGACAGATTCAGCGTAAAGGGAGTCGAGGTATCCGCAGGCTCGCTGGGTCATGGTTTCAATATCGGTCTCGGAATGGCATACGGTTTCAAAAAGAAAGGCAACGGCAGAAAGGTTTACGCCCTTATAGGAGACGGCGAATCACAGGAAGGCTCGATATGGGAGGGCGCGCTGTTTGCATCAAAACTCGGACTGGATAATTTTACAGCGGTCATTGATTACAACAATCTGCAGGGGTATGGGAGACCTCGTGAACTGTGCTCCCTGGAACCGCTGAGGCCGAAATGGGAGGCATTCGGGTGGCACGTGGCGGAGGTGGACGGCCATGATCACGGGGCCATAAGAAATGCCTTTGAGGCTGACTCGCACGGCAACCCCAAGATAATAATCGCCTCTACCACAAAAGGCAAAGGCGTATCGTTTATGGAGGACAGTCTCAAATGGCATTACTTCACGGTGACGGATGAACGGAAGGAAAGGGCGTTGAAGGAACTGATATGAGGAATACATTTGTCGACACTGTAATCGGGGCGTGTGAAGTCAGAGACGACATTTTCATCATAAGCGGAGACGCGGGTTTTGGTGTGTTTGATGAATTCAAAAACCGGCGGGCCGGCAGATTCCTGAACCTCGGAATCGCGGAACAGAACATGACGGGCTTTTCCGCGGGCCTGTCCATGACGGGATTCAAGGTATACATGTACAACATAATACCGTTTGTTCTCTTCAGGAATTACGAACAGGTCAGGAATGACATATGTTACCAGAAGCTCCCCGTGGTGCTGGCGGGCATCGGCAGCGGTGTGACATATGCCCCCCAGGGCATGACTCATTACTCCATTGAGGACATAGGTGTGGCTCGGACCCTGCCCAATTTAACGGTCATATCTCCCATGGATCCCGTCGAGGCAAGGCTTGCCGCCGTCTACTCGCTGAGTTCGGAAGGGCCGGTTTACGTGAGGCTGGCAAAGAGGGGGGAGCCGAAGATACATGATACGGAGGATTTTGACATAACCTTTCCACCCACTGTCCGTAAAGGGGAGGATGTGGCCGTACTGTTTCACGGTTCGATCTCCGCGGAAGTAATGAAGGCATATGATGAGCTTGAAAAAGAAAACATACACCCTGAATTAATATCCGTCCCGGTGCTTCAGCCGCTGAACAGGCACTATCTGATGGATAAACTGAAAGACAAGAAACTTGTGATAACAGTAGAGGAACATTTTGAAAACAGCGGGCTGGGAGGGATGCTGAAGGTCCTGTATTCGGAATACAGGCCGCAGTGGCGGTTGAAAACCATGGGGATTCCATACGGGTACATACATGATATAAAGACCCAGCAGGGGATGAGGGAATATTTCGGCATCTCCGCCGGCGATATAAGATATACGGTTAAGAATCTTCTGGGAGATTGGAATGGGCAAGCTGCTGAATATCGTCAACCGGTTGCATAAAAGGACAGAAAGAGACTACATCGGCAGGATGAACGGCAACAAGGTTGAATGCATGGAGGTTGCGCGGCGGTACGGATATGACTACTGGGACGGTGACAGGAGATACGGCTACGGCGGATATAAATATGACGGCAGATGGAAAGTTGTAGCGGAAGATATTATTGATACGTATAAACTGCCCGCCTCTGCGAGGATACTGGATGTAGGATGCGGCAAGGGGTTTCTGCTTTATGAAATCAAAAGGCTTTTGCCCGAAGCTCACGTTACCGGTTTTGATATATCTGAATATGCAATCAAAAATTCAAAAGAGGAAATCAGGGAAAACCTCTTTGTCCATAAAGCTCAGGACCCGTATCCTTACGCTGACGGGGAATTCGATCTCGTGATCTCCATTAACACTCTTTTCAATCTTCGGATTTTCGATCTCAGGAAGTCTTTGCATGAAATCGAAAGGGTGGGCCGTGAAAAATACATTGTTCTTGAGAGCTACAGAAACGAAGCGGAACTGTTCAATGTCCAGTGCTGGGCACTGACCTGCGAATCCTTTTTCAGTTATGACGAATGGATATGGATATTCCGGGAATTCGGTTATACCGGCGATTACGAGTTCATTTATTTTAAATAGAGGGCCGGCTTGATGGGGGCTTTGTATTCAAACATGAAGGTATTTCATTTCAGAGAAAAGATAAACTCTTTGCCGAAAGACACGCATGTCGTGAAACCGCCTCTCCATGTCCGGATCAAACCGACAAATGCATGCAGCCACCGGTGCAGGTACTGCGCTTACAGGGCCGACAATCTTCAATTAGGCAAAGATATGAATATAAGAGATTATATTCCTAAGGAAAAGATAATGGAGATAATAGATGACATTGCGGAAATGGAGGTAAAAGCTGTAACCTTCAGCGGAGGGGGCGATCCATTTTGTTATCCTTATCTATTGGAAGCTGTTAAGAAACTATCCCGGACCGCCGTTAAATTTGCAGTGTTGACAAATGGTGCAAACTTAGAGGGGGAAGTGGCCGAAATCTTTGCCTATCATGGGACATGGCTTAGGATATCCATGGATGGATGGGATGACGAGAGTTATTCGTTTTACCGGGGCGTTCCCAAAGGAGAATTCGCAAAAGTGATAAAAAACATTAAAAACTTTAAAATGTTAGGTGGGGGATGCTATCTCAGTATATGTTTGATAGTCGATAGAAACAACTTCTCCCGTGTTTATGATTTTATAGGTAAATTAAGAGATCTGCATGTGAATAGTGTGAAAATTGCGCCGTGCATAGTAAGTAACAGGGGAAATGAAAACAGCGAATACCATAAGCCTATCTTCAATACAGTTAGAGAACAGATTATGAAAGCAATAGATAATTTCCTTGATGATGATTTTGAAATTTTTGATTCATATCATACGCAATTAGAAACCTTTAAAAAAGAATATACATGGTGTCCATATCTGCAGATTGTTCCTGTAATCGGAGCGGATCTTAATATATACCCATGTCATGACAAGGCATATAACCTCGATGAGGGATTGATTGGTTCGATAAAAGCTCAAAGATTCAAAGAGTTTTGGTTTTTTAATAAGAGCAATTTCTTTAAAATTAATCCCTCCGTAGTTTGTAATCATCATTGCGTGGCAAATACAAAAAACAGACTTTTACTGGACTATATGAATACAAACAAGGATCATCTGGAATTTGTATAGAATTTTATAACAGAGTATAGAAGTGTTCATAAGGGGAGATGCATTATGAACGATAAATGTATTTCTGTCTCGGGATTCTGTTGTCACATATGCGCTAAAGATACACTTGATATTGTGCCTGGTTATGAGGAGTTTTGTCGTGTGACTTCAGATTGCAAACCATGGAATAAGGGAGGGAAACTCGGTATCTGTCAAACTTGCGGTTGCACCCAGAAAATAGTGGATAATGCATGGCGTGCCGAGGTAAATGAAATATATGAATCTTACTCTATTTACCACCAGAGCGGTGGAATGGAGCAGGCAGTTTTTGACGGAGTTTCCGGTCGACCTTCCCCACGTTCATTTCATTTACTGAATTATCTGAATAGGTATCAGTATTTGCCAGAAGCGGGAAGGCTGTTGGATGTGGGATGTGGTAATGGAGCACTGTTGAGGTCCTTTAGTTCGATTTTACCGTCCTGGTCATTGGTAGGAACAGACGCAAATCATAATTATCGAACAATTATTGAGGAAATTGATGGCGTTGAATCGTTTTATACATGTAACCCCGATCAGATAGATGGCACTTTTGACCTCATCAGTATGATCCATGTGCTGGAACATATTCCTGCACCAATTGACTTTCTTATCATGTTAAGAGACAAACTTGCTTCTGATGGTCTCCTTATCATAGAAGTATTTGATTATTTACAGAATCCGTATGATTTATTGATTGCAGACCATTGCACACACTTTATACCTGCTACGATTGCGGGACTGCTTCAGAATGCTGGTTTCGATGTAATATCGATTGCTGTTGATTGTATTCCAAAGGAACTGACGGTTATTGCCCGCAGGAGTGAATATCCGCAGAATTCAACTGTAGTTGCCGGATTCCCTTCATTTGATATCACCATGAACAGTTTACTGTGGCTTAGGAACGTTGTTAAAGCGGCATACAATGCATCGGGACCTGCTTTCGGATTATTCGGTACAGCTATTGCTGCCACATGGCTTTTCAGCGAGTTGGAGAATATTGTCAGTTTCTTTGTAGACGAAGATCCATACCGTGCAGGCAAAACCTATATGGGATATCCTGTCTATCATCCTCTGGAGGTTCCTGATAACAATAATGTTTTTATTGGTCTTATACCGGCAATGGCAGAAAAGGTACAAAATAGAATAAAACAATTGAATCCGCGTCTCAATTATTTTATTCCTCCTCGGTTTCCATGGGATACTGATTTTTCCGGATCTTGGACATTGTGAATCAGTGTACAGTATATTTCGTTGCAAGGTAAAGTTTTTTCAGCATTCCTGCGAAAGTGTCAACTTATTGACTTGTTTTTTTGTTTCTTTGATGAAGAAATGAAAAATTTCTTTGGTGCTCTCGATTTGTATGAAGAGCCATTTATTATAATAATAACGGCACGTTGTGCATGGTACAGTGTTATGAAAAAATTACGTTCAAAATTTATTTATATATTTGAAAGTCTGGGCACTATATTTGCAAATTATCTTTGATGATGCATGAACAGGTTGGAGAGCCTGGCGGGAAACTATCACAAAACAACAGGAATACCATAAATACGAGCAGACATATCGATGAGGATATCAAAAAACTTGAAGAGAGAAAATATTTGCCGAAAACAGCATATATTCAATTGTCCGCTAAGTGCAATCTGAAGTGTTTAATGTGTGGATATGCAGGCTGGAAGGGTAAAAGAAAAGATATGGATGTAGAATTTTTTGAAATCATTCTGAATGAACTGAAAAAGAGCGGTATTAAAAGGGTATGCTTATTCGGTGCATATGGGGAGTCGATGCTGCACCCAAACTTTTTCAGAATGATAAATATGGCAAATAAGAAAGGCATGTCGATTGTTTTGAATACAAACGGCACCTTATTGAATAAAGAAAATATAAAAAGACTAGTGGAAATGGATATTTTTAATTTGCAATTCTCTTTTGCCGGATATAACAAGGAAAGTTATGAGCAGGTATACAGAGGAGGAATTTTTGAAAAAGTGACGGAAAATTTATTTATGTTAAATGATACTATAAAAACCGCTAGAGCGGCTACTTTTTTGGAGGTGAACAGTGTACTGATTAACGATGATAAGGAGTTTTCTGAAAAGTGCAAACGATATTTAATTAAAAACGGGTTAAAAGAGAATCAGATATTGATAAAATTGGCTGGCAATTATGGTGGCAGAAAAAAACTAGGGAAAAGGCTGAATGGAGTGTATAGTTTTAAAAACACCTCAATGGATAACACGATTCACACTATAAGGGAAAATATAAAGATATGTCCATTTTTGATTAAAACTATCGGCGTTTATTCAGATGGCACAGTAACAGCATGCGGATGCGTTGATAATGAGGGTTTCTTGAAGATAGGCAGTATAAAAAATGAAACCATTTTCAGCATGAGAAATGGAAAGAGATATCAAAATATGTTGGAGAAATTTATAAGTAGAGATCTGAAAGGGTTGGTGTTGTGTGAAAGATGTGATATGCAATATGGGAGTAAAGTTTTTTCCAGTGTTTTTCCAATGAAAGGTGATGCAACAACAAATTACTCGCTATAATAATAACAGTGAGAAGATGCATTCCACAAAAAAACAAAAGTTCCTAATAGTTTCTAATCTTCGTTCCGGCTCAACATGGCTTGAAATGATGCTCGGTGAACTTTATGACATATATGTAGATTATGAATTCAAATGGTCTCCTAAATACAAACCTCATCCTGTCCATTATGTTATTGCTGATTCCCATTTCAGTTGCGGTAACATACTGGATGAATTTGGGCCCTCTCCAGTAGTTGGTTCCAAGCTGACGTTTGACGATGTCAGGTTATCAAAAAGAGAATATGCACAGCTTTTTTCGACTATCGATCCAGATATTAAAATAATACATCTTACAAGAAACTATTATGATATCATCAATTCTCTCTCCCGTGGAATATTGCATTTGCAAGGACGGTTGGAAAAAACAAAAGACACCACAATTGCGAAGGAAATAACAAATTTTTCTCTGCATCCGAATTTTCATGCCATGTTGTATAACACAAAAAAAAAGAAAATAAACGCAAAGGATTGTTACAACAGATTGTTTTCTTTGTTACAAAACGATATATGGATTCATAATCTGCGCAAAACCCATTCTTATATCAGGGTTGATTATGCCCATATATCAACATTCCTACCCCGTATTATTGATTTCGTTGGTTCGTCTGCTGACAAAAAAAATATAGATATGATTCTTTTGGATCCCCCGACCAAAAAGCTACCTAAGGTTAATGCAATTAAAAATGATAAACAGATAAGAAGGCTGTCATTCATCTTTCAAACAGTCAAGCAGTATTATTTCCTGTTCGAGAGCTGGTCTGGAAAAAAAAACCAGACCAGCTCTCGGCTCTGTTTTTTTATGCCCGTGTAAGGTGAATATTTATACAAACAACAACATAGAATAAACCAGCCCAAATGATGTAAATAAAAAAACATTTGAGCGATCAGAGGTGAAAGCCTTTGAGTAAACGAGGGAATTCAATTATGAGTTCACTTTCAATCGGGATGCCTAATTACAATGACGCCCATTATATAGCGGAATCATTAGAGGCGATTTTGAACCAAAGCTATCCTTTCAAAGAGATCGTTATAATTGAGAATGCTTCCACGGATGATAGTCTTAGCATCATAAAAAGCTTTACAGAGCGGGATTCGCGGATCAAGCTCATATGCAATACTGAAAATATTGGACCGGTTTTATCCGTAAAAAAGATATTGGAAGTGACCTCCGGTGATTACATTTCGCTTATCGCAGCTGATGATCCTATTAGACCAGGCCTATATGAAAAAGCCATGAATCTGTTAGCGCGATATTCACATTCGGGATTTTGCTGTAGTGAATATACCAGAATTTATCCTGACGGAAAAACCGAAGAACTGAGAATTGATTTGAGAGATTCTCCGGGTTTTCTTACTCCTGATGAATTAGTCCACGTTTTAAAACGGCGAGGAAGACTTTCAATCACAACAAATACATGTATTTACAGCCGCACCGCTTTGTTGGAATCTGGACTAACCGAGCCAGAGGTTATGAAACTCAGATGGCATTTTGACTGGTTTGTTTCACTGGTGATAGCATTTCGGTACGGAATCTGCTATATTCCTGAATCGTTACAAATGGTAAGGATTGATCCAAATTCTTATTGTCAGTCGGGAATGAGAAACAGGAACGCTCAGCGGGAGGTTATAGAACAGATATTAGTTCTGTTGAACTCTGAAAAATATGCGGATATTCAACATTATTTCAAAATTCCATCAGTTTTGTCTAAGTTCGGTTTTAAATTGCTTGATATAATAGTAAAAAATCCAAAATACTGGCATTACCTTTCTTTAGACTTAATTCAATCAGCTATCAAATACGGTGAGGGATATAAGTTTAATATTTCCTTTACTATGTCGGGCAAAGAAAATATAGATGATGTTGTTTCAATATGCTGTAAAAGTTTACGGGTATTTGCTGACTCGTTCAAAAAACAGGGTGACTACTTTAGAGACCTAGGGGATATCCCCAAAGCACTTCAGTTTTATTCTAAGGCATTAGATGCAGACCCTGAGTTTCTTGAAGTCCACTCCGTCCTGCATGAGATAAACAAGATATCACAGGCTGGCCCGAGGAGGTTTCCCGGCAGATTAGAATTATAATGGATAAACTGGCTCAAATTGATCAGGCGTGTAAAAAGAACAATCATGATTTGATTAACCAGTTAATTAATTCCATTGACTCCGATGACCAGAAAAGAGATGCATTTCTGAAGATTTTCAACTCTTACGAAGAAGAAGGATTGTTCCCCATCGGCTATTCTCTGCTCTTTATTAAATGGTTGATACGGAAGCATGACTTAATATCTGCTATGGATCAAATTATGAGATGTGTGAAGAAAGGGGTACCAGAGAAAAGGCTTTCACAGTTCATTTATGAAGATTTCATAAAACCGGATGAAGCTTCTTACAGGGAAAGGTTCAATAGACATTTACAATTGCTTGAACGCCATGAAATACTTTTTGCCGAGCAGGAATTCGATTTTGATGTGGTTAAGAGAGAGATATTAATAATTGCAAATTATCAAAAAAGCTTCTTTTTGCCCGATAGTTTGTACCAGCAAAATCATAAAAGAATTTTAATGGCAGACGTTACAGACACCGAGATCATGAGGAGGGTTCTTGAAAATAACAATGTTGTGTACCTTGTATATGATGATCTGAAAAAATTTTATTACCTCCTTCTTTTTGAGGACTTATCGGGATTATCAAAATACATGGAAGGCAAGAGCATTTTAATTTTTAACGGTGCGGAAACGAATTTATTTTATGACTTTTTTTCAAACACGCTTATTCCTCCACCTGATTTTTACTTTGGTGTTTCAACCATCAATAAATATCATAATATCATTGACAATCTAATAAGTCTGGTGAATAAAACAACCTTATCGCAGTTGAAATTATTAAGGGAATATTACAGAAATTTGAATCCTGAATACTACAGAAAACTATTTTCCCAAAAAGATGTATCCAATATCAAGGTAATGTTAATAACAACAGAGCGTACAGATCTAAATAAGTTCATCGTAAAGAACTGGTACAATGCTTTTTCAATTCTGGGATATAATGTGAAACTGTTAATTGAACGGGAACCTTATGAGCATATATCACCCGGGCATGTGATTGAGCAAATATCGGAATTCAAACCTGATATAGTATTTCATGTAAATTATAACGTTAATGATATCTTTGAAGACGAGTTAGAGATCAGAAAGTCTCTGCTATGGATTATGCGGTATAGAGACAAAAGATTCATTACATTCAATGCTGATAACATTTTCATATCAGCAATGAATAAAGACCTCGAGGAAGATTCAAAAAAATATGGGATACCAAGAGACAGAATATTCTGCAGTCCTGAAGGGATAGATTTAACTATATTTACGAAAAATGAAAAAATAAATGAGCAATATACTTGTGATGTTGTAAGTGTTAATAACAGTGGAGGGGGTGAGCTATTCTTACTTAACCATTGGAGCGAAAAATTAGGGAAAAATAAAAGCTGGGAGATATTAAATAGAATGCTTGCAGAACTAAAAAATATGGCACTTAATGATATTTTTATGTTTTATCCGGATGAGTTTGGAAAACTTATAGATAATATACTTTATTCTAAAGGGAAAGTGACGGATAAAGAGGGAAAAAAAATCCTTTCACAATGTTGTGCCCACATATCGCGATGTCTGTATCGCGGAAAAATTATAGAGTGGATCATAGATTCTGGAATTACCAGAAATATTAAACTCTGGGGCAGATGGTGGTCAGAAAATAAAAAGTTCAGGCATTATCATATGGGCATCGCGAGATATGGACAGCAACTTGCGGAAATATACAGAAGTGGTAAAGTCGCTATATCTGACGAGGGCACCTTACATGAACGCACCTTTGAAATATTGGCAAGTGGCGGGTTTCCGTTGGTCAGATACCTTAAACTGGGAAGCAGGAATGATACGGAAACTATTACACACTACTTTAAGGAAGATGAAGAAATTGTGTTGTTTTATAGCAAGGACGATTTGCTGAACAAGCTCCAGTATTATCTTGATCACCCCGGTGAAAGGGAAAGGATTGCCGAAAATGGAAGACAGGTTGTGCTGAGGAATTTCAGCCATACGGCAATTGCCGGAAAAACCATGGAATTCATAAAAAAATATTATGCCGCGGCAGGTGGATAGCCACAATACACGCGGCTTGTATGATGGTAATGTCTACAGAAGATTATCTTAAAAAGGGATTGAATTTTTACCATAACGGCGATTATATCCAGGCTGAAGACAATATTTGCCGGGCATTGCATCTCAGTCCCGGCAATGCCGATGCATTGTGTCTGCTGGGTCTGGTCAGGTTAGAGAACGGAAAGGTAGAGGATGCAGTAAAGCTTATCGGAAGTGCCATACTGATAAATCCATCGCAATGGATCTACCACCTTAAGCTCGGGAGTATCCTGCTGAGCCTGGGCAGACTCGATGATGCTGTCGCTCTTTTCCGGCGGGCAACGTCTTTACATGGTGATTTCAGCAAGCAGTGTATTGATGATCACCTGTTGCCGTATCTTGAACGTCGTCCATCCGCAAAAAACACCGCGGATGCCGGATATCCCTTCTCCTGCTTTTCATACCCGAAGTGCGGTTCACATCTTCTGTCGGATATAATTCAGCATATGACCGGCCTTTCCTTCCACTGGCCTGAAACCACAAGGTTTTCACTTGATATTTTACAGCGTGTCCCTGAAAGAACTTTTCTTACCGGCCATTTTGCTTCAGAGGAGGCCTGTTTTGATTTCCTTAAAAACAACGGGTATAAAATTATTGTTAATTACCGCGACCCGAGAGACCAGTTGGTGTCATTTTACTATTTTTATACAGAGATAGAGAAAAAGGGCGACAATGAATGGGGACGCTTGCTCCGCAGATTCAACAAAGAGCAGGCCATTGATGTATTAATCACCACATTCCTGGCAGGTGGAATAGCCACCCCTTTAAGAATGGCAAGCTGGATAAACGGCTGGCTCGAATTTGCGGAGAAAGGCATCCCTGTTCTGTTCATGTCTTTTGAAAATTTAGTGTACAATAAAC
>Ga0256839_1002642_pt1 | contig 19650 bp, 17 predicted proteins | sample 354166metaG_FD_185968 | JGI IMG/M metagenome (GOLD analysis project Ga0256839, IMG submission 185968) | Hydrothermal vent microbial communities from Mid Atlantic Ridge, Atlantic Ocean - 354-166 | ecosystem: Environmental > Aquatic > Marine > Hydrothermal vents | place: Atlantic Ocean: Mid... | reverse complement strand
CAGAAGGGCATGACTTGCATCAGTCCCTGTGCGCCCGCATGAGAAATGGCCCAGCGGTCAAAGTTGCTTTCCACATGAATAACTGCCAGCACCATTTCCGGAGGCAGGTCGGCTTTGGTGGCTTCGTAGTGGATGTTCTTCAGTAGGTCGAGGCGCTCGGCATCGTCGGGCACGCGCGACTTGAGACGGGCGGACATGTCCATGAGCCAGACTTCAGCCTCAAAGCGATCTGTAAAACTGTCAGACTCGCCAATGGCTTTTTCCAGCGCAAAACGCAAGGTCTCGTCGGGAAGCTCCTGGGTTGCTGCTTGTGCCATGCTTGTTATCAGGAGCAACGGTATGCAGTAAGTAAATGACCGGGAATAATGTGAAAAAGTCATGTTATTTATGTCGTCTGTGTATTTTTTTCCTGAAGGAAACGGGTGACCGTTTCCAGTGGAATATCCTGTTTGTCGGTATCATTGCGACCTTTGTATTCCAGTGTGCCTGCATCCAGTCCGCGTTCGCCAATGACGATGCGGTGAGGGATGCCGATCAGCTCCATATCGGCAAACATCACGCCGGGCCGTTCTTTACGGTCATCCAATAATACATCAAAGCCGGCTGCGATCAGCTCATTATATAAAGTATCAACAGCACTGCGCAGACGCTGCGATTTGTGCATGTTCATTGGCACGATAGCGATGTGAAAAGGTGCAATGGCATTGGGCCAGATTATGCCACGGTCGTCGTGATTCTGCTCGATGGCTGAAGCCACCACTCGCGATACACCGATGCCGTAGCAGCCCATGGTCATCACCGTGGCCTTGCCGTTTTCATCTAATACCGTGGCGTTCATTGCGTCGGCGTATTTCTGACCTAACTGAAAGATGTGGCCTACTTCGATGCCGCGTTTGATTTCCAGCGTACCCTGTCCATCGGGGCTGGCATCGCCTTCTACCACATTACGCAAATCGGCGATTTGCGGTTCGGGCAGGTCACGGCCCCAGTTGACCCCCGTTAAATGCTTGCCGTTTTCGTTGGCTCCACAGACAAAGTCGGCCAATTGTGCGGCGGCACGATCTGCAATCACCGGGACAGCAATACCTCGCGGGCCAATGGAGCCCGCAGAGCAGCCACAACAGGTGTTGACGAGTTCGTCGCCCACAAGCGTAAGCGGTGTGGCTACCTGGGGCAGTTTTTCTGCCTTGAGGCTGTTCAGTTCGTGATCACCTCGTAGCACCAGCGCCACTACGTCGGTTTCACTGCCTTGAACCAGCAGTGTCTTCACGGTTTGTGTTGCATCTACTTTGAGGAAATTGCTGACTTCTTCGATGCTGTGCTGCTCAGGGGTATCCACCGTAGCCATGGGTGCATTGGGTGAGGGACGTTCACCAGCAGGTGCCACAGCCTCGGCCAGTTCCACATTGGCTGCATAATCGCTGGCACTGGAAAAAGCGATAGCATCTTCACCGGACTCGGCCAGCACATGAAATTCATGCGAGGCATTGCCGCCGATGGAGCCGGTATCCGCCAGCACCGGGCGGAAATCCAATCCTAAGCGAGTAAAAATGCGTGTGTAGGCAGCAAACATCTGCTCGTAAGTTTCCTGCAATGATGCCTGGCTGGCGTGGAAGGAGTAAGCGTCCTTCATCAAAAACTCCCGCGCGCGCATTACCCCGAAACGTGGCCGGGTTTCGTCGCGGAACTTGGTTTGAATCTGGTAAAAAGTTGCGGGCAACTGTTTGTAGGAGCGCAGTTCGCGGCGACACAGGTCGGTGATGACTTCCTCATGGGTGGGGCCAAAACAGAATTCACGGTTGTGGCGGTCACGCAGGCGCAGCAGCTCACCACCGAATTGCTCCCAGCGGCCTGATTCCTGCCACAGCTCTGAGGGCTGAATCGCAGGCATCAACAGCTCCTGTGCTCCTGCGCGATCCATTTCCTCGCGCACAATGGCTTCTACTTTGCGTAGCACCCGGAGCCCCAGCGGCAGCCAGGTATACAGACCAGCGGCCAGTTTACGGATCATGCCCGCGCGCAACATCAGCTGGTGACTGATGATTTCGGCGTCGGCAGGGGTCTCTTTTTGGGTGGCAAGTAAAAACTGTGAAGTGCGCATGGTGTGTCTCTGTATTTCCCGGGTCGTCAATGTGAGAGCGGATTGTAAACGTCGGGCCACCAAAAGGGGAGGGTGAGCGGCTGTAATCCTGTTGATAGCTGGTATTTTGGGACAGCATCCGGGTCTGCGGGTGGCGTGCCGCCAATGTGTATACGGGCTCGGGTTTCAGTTTCTGGCCGCGTTGCGCATCGTCGCAATAGCGGGAGCTGTTACTCCTTGATCGCGCCTCGCCAGTCACAACATTCAACGCACTCTACCGGCCATTCAACGGCGGATTTTAGGTTTACCCCTCAGGGTGTTCATCTGCCTGCTGAATTTTCGTCCCCCACTGTCGTGCTTTGGCAATGATTGCCTGCTGATCTAATGTGGTTAACACACGATCTTTCAGCAAGTGCTGTCCCGCTACCCACACGTCACTGACGTGTTCGCGTCCGGCGGCATAAACCAGTTGTGAAATGGGGTGATAAACCGGTTGTGTTTCCAGTGCGCCGAGGTTAACTGCTGTGATGTCGGCTGCCTTGCCCACTTCCAGTGAGCCAATGTGTGTGTCCAACCCCAGTGCTTTGGCACCACCGAGAGTGGCCATGTGCAGAGCCCGCGTGGCGTTGAGCGCACTGGCATCACGGGCTACCACCTTACCCAGCAGGGCGGCGCTGCGCATTTCCCCGAACATGTCCAGATCATTATTGCTGGCAGCACCGTCGGTGCCGAGGGCGATGTTGATACCAGCATTGAGTAGTTGTTGTACGGGGCAGAAACCGCTGGCAAGTTTCATGTTGGATTCAGGACAATGTACAACATGGGCTCCACGGGTGGCGAGGTGGTCGATTTCTTCGTCGGCGAGCTGGGTCATGTGTACGGCCATGAGTCGGGGAGATACCAGCCCCAGTGCTTCCAGGCGTTCCAGCGGGCGTTGGCCAGTGTTGCCCTGTGCTTCCATTACTTCGTGCGCAGTTTCATGCAAGTGTATATGTACGGGGACATCCATTTCTTCGGCGTAAGTGATGATGCGTTTTAATGGCTCATCGGACACGGTGTACGGTGCGTGTGGTGCGAAGGCGGTGGTGATGAGCGGGTTGTGACGGAAATGGTCATGCACTTCGATGCCTTTGCTCAGGTACTCGTCGGCGTTGGCGGCCCATACGGTGGGGAAGTCGATAATGATGAGTCCGACTACGGCGCGCATGCCCGCGTTGTCGGCGACGCGCGCGGTTTCGTCAGGAAAAAAATACATGTCGTTGAAACAGGTGGTGCCGCCGCGCAACATTTCAGCGATGGCCAGCTGTGTGCCATCAGCGACGAATTCCGGGCCGATCCATTTTTCTTCCGCTGGCCAGATATGACCTTGCAGCCATTCCATTAGTGGCAAGTCGTCGGCCAGGCCGCGAAACAGCGACATGGCAGCGTGCGTGTGGGCGTTGATCAGACCGGGGATAAGCGCGTGTTCATCCAGTTGATGCTCCACTTTAGCGGTATATTTTTGTCTGGCTTCGATGCTGGGCAGCAGTGCCAGAATGCGGCCTTCGTGCAGGGCTATGGCATGGTGTTCCAGTATCTGGCCGGTGGGTTGTACGGGAATGATCCAGCGGGCGTGGATCAAAGTGTCAATTGGCTGAGGGGTATTTTTCATGGGCAGACGATAGCGGTTGCTCTGACGGGCTGCAAGTCCGGGCGCGCTGACAGTTCATCAGAGCTGTTTCAGGGTGTATCTGAAGCGGTATTAACATTCAACGCACTCTACAGGCTGTTCAACTGCGGAATCCAGGATAAACAACTATTAGTTGTTGTTCCGTATTTTGATGGTCACTTTGCCGAAAGAAACAGGATAAAAAATAACAGTAGCAGTGGTACATTAGCGGTTATTTCTGGGCGTTTTCCAGAGTGATGCTTTTTCCAATTAACAGAGATTTTTTGACAATGCCACAAGCTAATACCGTTCAGGCCATTCGCTGGAAAAATAAACAGTTACAGTTGCTGGATCAGCGCGAGCTGCCGCACAAAACGGTGTATCTGGAATTTGATGGGGTAGCTGTGGTGGCCGGGGCGATTCGCGATATGGTGGTGCGTGGTGCGCCGGCTATCGGTATTACGGCCGCTTATGGGGTTGTGCTGGCAGCGCGGGCGCGTTTCGCCGAGTCTTCATCAAACTGGAAAGCGTTGATTGAAGCTGATTTACACACACTTGCACAATCACGCCCTACGGCAGTGAATCTGTTTTGGGCCATTGAATGCATGCGTGCAGTTATTACCGGGTTGCAAGGTGATCCCGAACCTGCGTTGTTGGCCGCAGCAAAAAAAATCCATAGTAATGATATTGCTGCCTGTCGTTGTATGGGCGAATGGGGCGCAGCACTTATTGAACAACCCTGTGCCATCCTTACCCATTGTAACGCTGGCGCATTGGCTACTGGCGGTTACGGTACGGCATTGGGTGTGGTCCGTGCTGGTTTTTCGGCGGGGAAAATCATCCATGTTTATGCTGACGAAACCCGTCCCTGGATGCAGGGCGCACGGCTTACAGCCTGGGAAATGGTACAGGAAAATATTCCGGTTACCTTGCAGGTTGAAGGCGCAGCAGCGCATCTGATGCAGCAGGGTAAAATCGACTGGGTGATCGTGGGATCAGATCGTATTGCGGCCAATGGTGATGTGGCTAACAAGATTGGTACTTACGGTTTGGCAATACTGGCAAGGCACCATGGGGTGAAGTTTATGGTTGTTGCACCGGCTTCGACGGTTGATATGAATATTGTGTCTGGTGGGGACATTCCCATTGAACAACGTTCTTCCGATGAAGTGCTATCTTTGGCTGGTCAATCTACTGCGGCTACGGGTGCGGCTGCCTGGAATCCAGCTTTTGACATAACCCCGGCAGCACTGGTGGATGCCATTGTTACCGAGCGTGGTGTGGTGTTGGCTCCGGATAAAAAGAAGATGACTGCCATGATGGAAAATACCTGATGCTTTGGTATTGCGACTTGTCGTATGGTGTTTGAAATTCAGATGCCAGGTGTGGGCCATATTTGTTATGACGGGTTTGCCGTAAGGCGACAATGATCGCACCCGCTGAGAAAGATCTGTTATCCGTTATGATAACTGCCGAAATATGGCTTTGATGTGTAACCTTGAGTCAGTTTTTACCGTTCCTGATGACAAAGTCTGCTGAAACGATATACTGTGACACGCTTTGTGGTCTGGTTAAACCATCGGCAGACGATGCGGGGAGTGTCTGACAGGTTCCACAATTAATACCTGAATCCTGCAAGTGCCCACTTCATAAAGCGCAGGCTTTTGACCCGCAGGGTGATTGACTCTTTTTCGGCAATCACAATAAGGGTTGTGTGCAATGTTGTTATTCACTCTGTGAATCGGCATTTTACGTCCTGCAAGCAGGATCACTGTCAGGGTTTGGATAATAAAGCATTTTTAGCAACATATATTTCGTCACTTTTGTTTCGGGCAAAAATTTGCTGCATCTGGCCTGGCAACAGGTTACTTGCGTCATGAACTGCATTACGGGTTGATAATGGAAGGTTGGCGTTGGGAGGATGGTTTCCCATCCTGTCAAGTTTCGTCACTGATATTTAATTTATGGGATCAAAATATGACTGCAAATAACACTGCTAGCGTTCCTGTTATTACTATTGATGGCCCCACTGCTTCAGGTAAGGGCACTATTGCCCGTCTGCTGGCTCAACGTCTGGGCTGGCATATTCTCGACAGCGGTGCGCTGTATCGGCTGGTGGCGCTGGCGGCGGAAAAGCACAGTATTGCTCTGGATGATGTTGAGTCGTTGCAACCTCTGGCAGCGCATCTGGACGTAGAATTTGTTGCTGGTGAGGGAGCAGAGGAAATGGTGGTATTGCTGGAGGGGGAGGATGTCACACTGGAGTTACGCGCTGAAACCTGCGGTAATGGCGCCTCGAAAGTAGCCGCTTTACCGGCGGTGCGCGCAGCCTTGCTGGAGCGTCAGCGTGCTTTTGCCCAATCTCCCGGGTTGATTGCCGATGGCCGTGATATGGGTACCGTGGTGTTTCCTGGGGCAGCAGTGAAAGTTTTTCTCACCGCCAGTGCCGGGGAGCGCGCACGAAGACGCTATAACCAGTTGAAAGACAAGGGTTTAGATGTTACCATGCGCGACCTTTTGGAAGAGATTGCCGAGCGTGATGAGCGCGACTGCAATCGTGCGGCCTCGCCGTTGGTGCCTGCCGAGGATGCGGTGGTGTTGGATACCTCGGATCTGGGTATTGACGAGGTGGTCGATCATCTCTGGAATTTGTGTCAGGTGCGTCTAAACTAGCAGGTCTTTCAAGCAGCGCATTTTTGCTGCATTTGATTGTGTTGCCAGTGGGATGTTTCCGAAAGTGACTGATTGGCAGGCAGCTTATGCTGTTTTTTGGTCAGGTGTCTGTTTTAAGCAGTGAGTACCCGGTGCTGTTCTGTGTTCAGGTGAAACGTGGACAGTTAAATTCATAAACAAGCGGCTGTTCGCTGTCTCGTGGTGAGACAGATTGAGTGGTCAGCCTTTAGATAATACGGCGTTTGTTGTTGCTCGTGCTTTATGTCAGCGCAAGCAGACTGACAGCGTCAAGGAAGTGGATAATGAGCGAAAGCTTTGCAGAAATGTTTGAAGAAAGTCTTGCCCAGACCGAGATGCGTCAGGGTGCCCTCCTCAATGGTGTTGTGGTCGATGTGACTGCCGATATGGTTGTGGTTAATGCCGGACTGAAGTCCGAAGGCGCTATCCCTGTTGACGAGTTTCGCAATGAGAAAGGCGAAATTACCGTTGTTGCAGGTGACGATGTTGAAGTGGTTCTGGAATATGTGGAAGACGGCTACGGTGAAACCCGTCTGTCCCGTGAAAAAGCGATTCGTGCTCATTCCTGGCGCAAACTGGAAGATGCTTTCAATAAGAGCGAAAGTGTTATCGGTATTATCAATGGCAAGGTTAAAGGTGGTTTCACTGTCGAGATCGACACCATCCGTGCTTTCCTGCCGGGTTCTCTGGTGGATGTGCGTCCTGTCCGTGATACCACGTATCTCGAAGGCAAGGAACTGGAATTCAAGGTTATCAAGCTGGATCAGAAACGCAACAACGTGGTGGTTTCACGTCGTGCTGTGGTGGAAGCCGAGTCTTCCGAAGAGCGTGATGCACTGATCGAAAGCCTGGCTGAAGGTCAGACCCTCAAGGGTATCGTGAAGAATTTGACGGATTATGGTGCGTTTATCGACCTGGGTGGTATTGACGGCCTGTTGCATATCACCGATATGTCCTGGAAACGCATCAAACACCCCAGCGAGATTGTTGAAGTGGGTGCAGAGATCGATGTTAAAGTGCTTAAATTTGACCGCGAGCGTACCCGCGTTTCTCTCGGCCTTAAGCAGATGGGCGAAGATCCCTGGGAAGATATCGCACGTCGTTACCCTGTGGGCTCGCGTCTGTTCGGCAAGGTGACCAATCTCACCGACTACGGTTGTTTCGTGGAAGTGGAAGAGGGTGTCGAAGGTTTGGTGCATGTTTCCGAAATGGACTGGACCAACAAAAATATTTCTCCCAGCAAACTCGTTGATGTAGGCACTGAAGTCGAAGTTGTGGTGCTGGAAATCGATCCCGAACGTCGCCGTATTTCTCTGGGTATGAAACAGTGCAAAGCGAATCCCTGGGATGAGTTTGCGGCCACCCACAACAAGGGTGACAAAATCTCCGGTACCATCAAGTCGATCACTGATTTTGGTATCTTCATCGGTCTGGATGGCAGTATCGATGGTTTGGTGCATATGTCTGATATTTCCTGGAGCGATTCTGATGAAGAAGCGATTCGTTCTTACAAAAAGGGCGATGAACTGGAGACGGTGATTCTGGCTATTGACCCGGAACGTGAGCGTATTTCTTTGGGCGTGAAACAGATGGAGCAGGATCCCTTCTCTAATTATCTGGCGGCACATCCGAAAGGCACCAACGTCACTGGTACCATCACTGAGGTGGATGCCAAGGGTGCGACTGTGGATCTGGGTGACGGTATCGAAGGTTATATTCGTGCCTCGGAAATTGCCCGTGACCGTGTGGAAGATGCGCGCACCATGCTCAAGGCAGGCGATGAAGTTGAAGCACGCTTTATTGGTGTTGACCGCAAAAACCGTAACCTGAATCTGTCGGTGAAAGCCAAAGACTCTGCGGAAGAGGTTGAAGCTGTTCAGGATTACAGTCGTCATCAGACAGAGTCTACGGGTGGTACTTTAGGCGATCTGTTGAAAGAACAGATGGAAAGCAGTAAAGAAGCTAAATAGGTGGACGCTAAGTTAAGTCAATGACTTACTTGCAAAAACTTAGCTGGACCGTGGATGGTCTCACACAATGGGGTGGAGGCCGTCCACGCAATAGCGGGACAGAAATAAGGATTGCTTAGATGACAAAATCAGAGCTAATCGAACGTATCGCACGCAAACAGCCGCATTTGCCATATAAGGATGTGGAGCTGTCGGTGAAGACGCTTATCGAGCAGATGGCGAAAAACCTTTCCACAGGGCAGCGCATTGAAATCCGTGGTTTTGGTAGTTTTTCACTGCATTTTCGGCCACCGCGTATTGGGCGTAATCCAAAAACGGGTGAGGCTGTGGCGCTGTCGGGTAAATACGTGCCGCACTTTAAACCGGGCAAAGAGCTGCGGGAACGAGTGAATATCAACAAGGATTAGTTTGTCAGTATGGCTGTTGTTGATGGCTTGCGAGTCATTAGTCTGGAAATAATTGATAAAACGGTATTCGTCAAAGTGCGAATGCCGTTTTTTTTTGTGGTACGGTTGGGGATGTATGACTGAGAGGGTCGGTTGTAAAAATGGGCTATGAAAACCATGGATAATCATGGATAAAAAAACTAAGGCTAAACCGCGAGAGTCCTGTATATGAAACGAATTGTTATTTTTGCCCTGCTGTTGCTGGTTACTCTGCTGGGTTTGAGTTTTGCATTAATGAATGCCGAGTCGGTGCAGCTGAATTATTATTTTGGCACCCTGCAAGCACCGCTGTCGCTGGTGGTGGTGCTTGCCATTATTATTGGCGCAGGACTGGGTGTGCTGGCATCGCTGGGTATTGTTATGAGTCAAAAACGTGAGCTGGCGAAATTGCGTAAGTCTGCCAAAATTGCCAAAGAGGAAGTCTCCAATCTTCGTTCTCTACCTTTAAAAGACACTCACTGAACATGGTTTCCTGACGGTCAGCTCATATGGAACTGGCGTTATTGTTTATTTTACTGCCCATTGCCGCTGTTTCGGGCTGGTGGCTGGCAAGGCGTAATATGGCATCGCCGGATGCCTCAAAGCGCGGTGGCGGTGAATTTTCCGCAGATTATTTCAAAGGTTTGAATTTGTTGCTCAATGAGCAACCCGACAAGGCCATTGATGTGTTTGTGAAAATGTTGCAGGTCGATAACGACACGGTGGAAACTCATCTGGCGCTCGGTAACCTGTTTCGCAGTCGCGGTGAAGGTGATCGTGCCATTCGTATCCATCAAAACCTCATCGCCCGGCCGACACTCAGTAAAGAGCAGCGGGCTTTGGCTTTGTTTGAGCTGAGCCAGGATTATTTGCGCGCCGGTTTGCTGGGGCGGGCAGAGGCGTTGTTTTTGGAGTTGCTGAAACAGGGAGCCTATCGTGCAGAATCACTGGAAAAATTGCTGGATATTTACCAGCAGGAAAAGGCATGGGAAAAGGCGATTGATACAGCACGGCATTACGAGCTGCTTGCCGGGAAGCGCATGAATTTGGAGATCGCCCATTTTTATTGTGAGTTGGGCGATGGTTTTTTCGCCAGCGGTGAGCACAGGTCGGCATTGAAAATGGCGCGGCGTGCGTTAAATGTTGACCGTCGATGTGTGCGGGCGACGTTATTGCAAGCCAGCGTGGAGAAGGCCAATGGTGATTGCAAAGCGGCAATTAAATCGTTGAGACAAGTCGAAAAACAGGCTCCACGATTTTTGCCGGAAATTGTTGCTCCTTTGTTATCATGCTATCAGAGCTTGGGCAAAACCACAGAAGCCGAGCATTATCTGGAACACTTATCAGCAAAATATGACGGTATTACCCCTTTGCTGGGGCTTGCGGATTTACTGCGTCAGCGCGGTAATGAGCGGGAGGCTTCGGAGCGTATCGTGAAATCATTAAGTAAGCGGCCATCCGTACGTGGTTTGGATCACTTGATCGAATTGCATCTGGCAAACAGTGAAGGTACTGCGCGCGAAAATCTGTTGATTCTGAAAGGGCTGACCCAGCGGTTGTTGGAAGAAAAATTACCGTACCGTTGTGGTCATTGTGGTTTTAAGGTGAAAGTTTTGCAGTGGCGCTGCCCGACCTGCAAAGATTGGGCAAGCATTCAGCCCGTTCAAGGGGTGGTTGGTGAGTAGTATTGTGTGTGAGCGGGGTAATTTAATGAAGCGTATTGTAAATAAGGTGTCGTACAAATGACTGCTGCTGATCCAAGAATCATTGTTGCGCTGGACTTTCCCACTGCCGATGCTGCGCTTTACCTGGCAAATGTGCTTGATCCCGCTCAATGCCGTGTGAAAGTGGGCAAGGAGTTATTTACGCGTGCTGGGCCGGTTTTGGTTGAACAGTTACAGCAGCTGGGTTTTGATGTTTTTTTGGATCTCAAGTATCACGATATTCCCAATACGACAGCGCAGGCTTGTCGCGCAGCAGCCGAGCTGGGGGTGTGGATGGTGAATGTGCATGCCCTGGGAGGGCGGCGCATGATGGAGGCCGCGCGTGAGGCCATTGATAAAGCAGTACACAGGCCTTTGTTGATTGCAGTCACTATTCTCACCAGTCTGGATGCGGATGAATTATGCGAAGTGGGGTTGTCCGGGAGCCCTGAAGACAATGTACTACGGCTGGCTGGTTTGGCCGAGTCAGCAGGTCTGGATGGTGTGGTGTGTTCGCCACGGGAAGTCGTGGCTTTGCGAAAAATCGTTGCCGGTGATTTTCGGCTGGTGACGCCAGGGGTGCGCCCTGCCGGGGTTGTGGCGGGTGATCAAAAGCGCATTGCCACTCCGGAAACCGCTATTCGTTTGGGGGCAAGCTATCTGGTGGTGGGGCGTCCTGTCACTCAGGCTGAGAATCCACTCGCGGCCCTGGCTGATATTAATGCGCTCATTGATATAAAGCAGGCCCGGTAATATCACCGGTATAGTGGGTTGACCGGCAGGCTGGGATTCTCTACGCTGGTTCGCGCTAATTACAGCATAACCATAATTTTTACAGGAAAGGAGTCTTGTTATGTCGATTGTTTCACGCCGTTTTTCACGGTTTGTTGTTTTCAGTTGCTTTGGGCTGTTTTTGCTCATGGTTTCATTTGGCGCGTTTGCTACATCTGTGAATATCAACACTGCGGATGCCAGCACCCTGGCTTCGGAACTCAATGGTGTGGGTGCCGCTAAAGCCGCGGCAATTGTTGCTTACCGGGAGAGCAACGGTCCTTTTAAACAGTTGGAAGACTTGCTCCAGGTCAAAGGTGTGGGTGAGGGTATTCTGGAGAAAAACCGGGCGATTCTAGTGGTGCAGGAGCAGGATTAAGTTTTTGTTTGATTAAGGGTTTTTCGATGGTAAGTCAGACAAAAAGTTGACATTCAGAATATGTCGATCTGTTAATGGTCGGCGGCTATCTGATTTTTGCGCAGCAAACGTACTCACCGGGCAGTGGGTGTTATTTGGTCTATTCAAATGGCACCTGTTGTCCGGTGAGTACGTTACCCGGAGAGGAAAACAGGGACTTCCGTGTTCGTTTCGCTGATGGAGGATTATACAATTTGTAGTGAAGTTGCTAGCATGACCAATATTGTAGGAATATTCTTACAATCGGGGCAGCAAAAATGTTCACGAATAATGGTGGCCAATAAACTTTCGCTATTGTGTTGCAGCTGGAACACAAGATTAAAAAAGCGTTCTATCCTTTGAATATTGAAGCTAAGCATCCCTGACAAAATTGTTGAAGCAACCGTTGGAATACAAAGTGCCGTAATGACTAAAAACCCGCCTACACACGAACAAAACCTGTTGCCGCGTCTTTATGAGAACGGTTACGAGGATGATATTAATCTGGTCGATTTGTGGTTGGTATTGATGAAGCATCGCGCATTGATCGTTATTGTGGTGGCGCTGTGTGTGTTGGCGGGGGTTATGTTCACAGTGCTGGTTCCCGCCAAATATCAATACAGTACTTCTATTGAACTTGGCGCACGACTGAACGGCGAAAATGATGTGGTTGTCATTGAATCGCCGGAAACCCTGTTGGCTAAAATCCAGGAGAGTTATATTCCCTTGGCGCGGCAGCAGTATCAGCAATATCTTGCTGAACATTCTGCGGTGGAGGGCGTGCTCAAGATTGAAGCCCGCATTCCCAAAGGCAGTCAGATTATTGTTTTAAGCAGCAAGGGGCCGGAGGATGATGGCGTGATGCACAAGGCGGTACAACAGTCCGTAGTTAACATGGTCAAGGCGGATCATGAGCGTATTACCGATGTGTTGCGCAAGGAGACAGAAATCCTTCAGAATCGAGCGGTGGCCAAACTGGAAGAACTGAAGGATGATGCGACCCTGATCCAGGCGCGGGAGAAACGCCTGGGGGATGTCTCGGTGTTGTTGGCCAGTCAGGCTAAAGAGGTGCGTGATGATCTGGCGCAAGCCAGGGCAGACCGGGCTAACGCCATCAAGCAGACCAAAGACGAGTCCCGGGCATTGACGTTGATGATGCTCGATAGCGGTGTACAGCAGTATCGCCAGCGTTTGGCGCAAATCGATGAGCGTTTGAAGATCAAAGTAGTGGATTCGCGGGATACGCTGGTCCGGCAATTGGCTAATAATCGCCGCGCGCAACTCAGCCAGCAGGATACTATCGCCAAATTGAAAATTCAGCTTGCCAGCTTGCGTGAGACGCGGGCTTTGACACCCCCCATGCGGTCACTGGAGGCCACAGGGCCGGGTAGTTCGCTGATTATTATGGTGGCGTTGGTGCTGGGGTTGATGTTGGGCGTGTTTGTGGCATTTTTTGCCGAATTTTTGTCCAAGGTGCGTCATCAAAACCTGGTGACACAGGATTAATGTCAATGTTGAGTTGCCAATTTTGAAGGACGCACGCATACTCGCACGGAAAATTAATCGCGCTGAATTTCCTATCGTTTATTTATGAAAATCCAACCTGTCATTCTTTCCGGCGGAGCCGGTGCTCGCCTCTGGCCGTTGTCAAGAGAGCAATATCCTAAGCAGTTGCTGGCATTTCAAGGCAAGTCCACGTTGTTGCAGCAAACTGTTCAGCGTCTGGACGGCTTATCGACGTTGTCGAGGCGCGTTGTCGAGCCAATGATTGTGTGTAACGAGCAGCATCGTTTTTTGGTGGCTGAGCAGTTGCGTGCAATCGGCCATCAGTCTGCGGCTATTTTGTTGGAGCCTGAAGGCAGAAATACTGCTCCGGCATTGACGGTAGCGGCGCTTGCTGCTCTCAGTGAGGATGAAGATCCTGTATTGTTAGTTATGCCTGCAGATCACGTCATTGTTGATTCTGAGGCATACTATACGGCTGTGAAAGTAGCGAGCGAATTGGCGAACGATGGTGCGCTGGTGACTTTTGGTATTGTGCCTACGGCACCTGAAACGGGTTTTGGTTATATTCGCAAAGGCAGCCCCATTAATGCGACTCAGTCGTGCTGGTTAGATGCCTTCGTGGAAAAACCTGATGCCGATACGGCCCAAACTTATGTAGAGTCCGGTGAATACCTGTGGAACAGCGGCATGTTTGTGATGCGCGCTTCGGTGTGGATTGAGCAGCTGACACAGTTTCAACCACAAATCGTGGCTGCCTGTCGGCAGGCATTGGCGCAGGCTGCTGACGATCTGGATTTTTGTCGCCTCGATGCAGATGCCTTCAGGGCTTGTCCTAATGATTCCATTGATTACGTTGTCATGGAACGGCTGGGGGCGGATGCAAATGGTAAAACATTGGCAGCCGTCGTGCCGCTGGATGCCGGGTGGTCAGATTTGGGTGCGTGGTCGGCAATTTGGGAAGCCGGTGAGTCTTGTGGTGATGGCAACGTGAGTAAAGGTGACGTGTTGTCGCACAATTGCAGTAACAGCCTGTTTTACTCGGAGCACCGATTGGTGGCGGGCGTCGGTCTGAACGATATTTTAGTGGTGGAAACGGCAGACGCAGTGATGGTGGCACATAAAGACCATGCTCAAGACGTGAAAAAAATTGTTGAGCAGCTTAAGGTCAGCCAGCGTAGTGAGCGTCTGGTACACCGCCAGGTGTATCGCCCCTGGGGCTCTTATGAGTGTATTGATGCCGGGGAACGTTTTCAGGTAAAGCGCATTGTCGTCAATTCGGGTGCGGCGCTTTCTTTGCAAATGCATCATCACCGCGCGGAACATTGGATTGTAGTGAAGGGAACTGCCCGGGTTACCTGTGGTGATAAAGAATTTCTATTGTCGGAAAACCAATCAACCTATATTCCCATTGGCGAAAAACATCGACTGGAGAACCCGGGTACGATGCCGCTGGAGATTATCGAGGTGCAGTCTGGCAGTTATCTGGGCGAGGATGACATTGTTCGCTTCGAGGATCGTTATGGCCGAAAAGGGGATGGTCGTCACGAAGTGAATTGAAAGGTAATAGATCTACGGGTAGAATGACCCGTTTTTTTGCCTACATGTATTAATCGGTTGTTTAAAGAGTAAGGAACACAAGCATAATGACGAATTCGCATTTATTTACCTCGGAATCCGTTTCCGAAGGGCATCCTGACAAGGTTGCCGACCAGATTTCTGATGCCATTCTTGACGCGATTTTTGAGCAGGACACAGCGGCTCGTGTAGCGTGTGAAACTATGGTCAATACCGGAATGGTGGTGATTTCCGGCGAAATAACCACCTCGGCCTGGGTCGATATGCAGGCGGTGGTGCGCGATACGGTGAAACGTATTGGCTATGACAGTTCTGACATGGGTTTCGATTACGCATCCTGTGCGGTGCTGACTTCCATCGATAAACAGTCTGTGGATATTGCTGTGGGTGTCGATGAAACTGATGCCCATGAGCAGGGTGCTGGTGATCAGGGTTTGATGTTTGGTTATGCCAGCAATGAAACTGATGTCTTGATGCCTGCGCCTATTACTTACGCCCACCGTTTAGTGAAACGTCAGGCTGAAGTGCGTAAAAATGGCACCTTGCCCTGGTTACGCCCGGATGCAAAGAGCCAGGTCACCTTTCGCTACGAAGATAACAAGCCTGTGGGTATCGATGCTGTCGTGCTGTCCACCCAGCATAGTGAGGATATTGATACTCCGGCTTTGCGCGAAGCGGTAATGGAGGAAATTATCAAACCCATATTGCCGGGAGAGTGGTTGACGGCCGATACCAAATATCATATTAATCCCACAGGCCGTTTTGTTATTGGTGGTCCGGTGGGTGATTGTGGTCTTACTGGGCGTAAGATTATTGTTGACACCTATGGTGGCATGGCACGGCATGGTGGTGGTGCTTTCTCCGGCAAAGACCCTTCCAAGGTAGATCGTTCAGCAGCTTATGCCGCTCGTTATGTGGCGAAGAATATTGTTGCCGCTGGTCTGGCTGACCGTTGTGAGATTCAGGTGTCGTATGCCATTGGTGTGGCAGAGCCAACTTCCATCAGTGTCGAGACGTTTGGTTCTGGTAAAGTTGACGACAGCCGCATTGTGCAGCTGGTGCGTGAATATTTTGATTTGCGGGCGGGTGGCTTGGTGAAGATGCTTGATCTGTTGCGTCCCATTTACAGCGCTACCGCAGCGTATGGCCATTTTGGTCGTGAGAATGAAGGTTTGCCTTGGGAGGTGACCGACAAGGCGGCAGTTTTGCGGGATGCCGCAGGTATCTAGAGTTTTAAGGCAACACAAAACAGGCATTTCTTGAGGGGCGCTGCAGCGGGATTCCCCGCCAGGCTCAAGAGATGTTGTCAAAAGTAGGAACGGCGCTCATTCAACTTTATTATAGCTTGTATCGAATGCAAGATTTGATGCAAAAAGGAGAATGAAATATGAACGCTGTTGTTGATTCCGGGTTTACTGATTACAAAGTTGCTGATATCAGCCTGGCCGAATGGGGCCACAAAGAAATCGCTATTGCTGAAATTGAAATGCCGGGCCTGATGGCTCTGCGTGAAGAATTTGGAAAAGAGCAACCTCTCAAAGGCGCCCGCATCATGGGCAGCCTGCATATGACCATACAAACCGCCGTGCTTATTGAGACCCTGGTGGCTTTGGGTGCCGAAGTACGCTGGGTGTCGTGCAACATTTATTCCACACAGGACCACGCTGCTGCTGCCATTGCAGCCCAGGGCATTCCGGTTTTTGCCTGGAAAGGTGAAAGCATCGAAGAATACTGGTGGTGTACTGAGCAAGCCTTTAACTGGCCTGACGGCAAATTGCCGAACATGATTCTGGACGATGGTGGCGATGCCACGCTGCTGGTACACAAAGGTGTTGAGTTTGAAAAAGCCGGTGCTGTGCCGGATGCCAAAGAGGGTGACAACGAAGAATATGTCGCCATTCTTGACGTGCTGCGCCGTAATCTGCCCATTGATAATACCAAATGGACAAAGATGGCTGAAAGCATTCAGGGTGTGACGGAAGAAACAACGACAGGTGTGCATCGTCTTTACCAGATGGTGGAAGCGGGTGAGCTGTTATTCCCCGCGATGAATGTCAATGATTCGGTGACCAAATCTAAATTCGATAACCTGTACGGCTGTCGTGAATCGTTGCTGGATGGCATTAAGCGTGCGACGGACGTAATGATCGCGGGTAAAATCTGTGTCGTGCTGGGTTATGGTGATGTGGGCAAAGGCTGCGCGCAGGCTTTCCGCGGAATGGGTGCCACCGTGTGGGTGACTGAAATTGATCCTATTTGTGCGTTGCAAGCTGCGATGGAAGGCTATCGCGTGGTGGACATGAATGAAATTGCTGGTCAGGGTGATATCTTTGTTACCACCACGGGTAATTTCGATGTTATTGACCATGATCATATGGCCGCCATGAAAAACGAAGCCATTGTTTGTAATATTGGCCACTTTGATTCCGAGATCAATATCGCCTCACTGGAAAAGTATGAGTGGGAAGAGATCAAGCCACAAGTGGATCACGTTACCTTCCCCGACGGCAAAAAAATCATTGTGCTGGCCAAAGGCCGCCTGGTGAACCTGGGTTGTGCGACCGGCCATCCCAGCTTTGTTATGTCCGCCTCGTTCACCAACCAGGTGCTGGCGCAAATTGAGTTTTTCGTCAGGGGTGATGAGTATAAAAATGAAGTCTACGTGTTGCCCAAAACCCTGGATGAAAAAGTTGCCCGCCTGCATTTGGAAAAAATCGGTGTGAATCTCACGACGCTGTCGCAAGAACAGGCTGATTATATTAATGTTCCGGTGGAAGGGCCGTACAAGCCTGGGCATTATCGCTACTAGGAGCCCGAGCTTAAAATTAATATCATTCCCGGTGAAAGCCGGAATCCGAAATGAGCAACAAAAATTGTGTTTTGGATTCCGGTTTGCGTGAAATGGTGAAATTTGAGCGAATGGCCAGGAATGTTTGTCTGACGTAAGTGTCGTCTTGAACCTTTCGGTGTATCGCAAAGAAAAACCGGAGTATAGCGTGAGTATGGTTTTTCCAAAATTGCAACAGGTGTTGGATGCACAGCCAGACATTGAACTGGCGGTTCTTGTTGGAAGCCGGGCCGGGAAGTGCGCCCGTCCCGAAAGCGATTGGGATATTGCCATTCAATGGAAGCGGGGGCTGTCATTGCTTGATTCTCTGGCGAAAACCGAGACCTTGCGCCATTTGCTGGCAACAGCATTAGCGGTTGAAGGTGATCGTATTGATTTGATTGATCTGCCGGGTGCAAGGCTTGCCATGCGTGCCGTGGTTGCCGAGGATGGTGTGCCATTAAAAGGGGAAGACAGCCTGGCCTGGAATCATTTTCTGGGACGGACGTGGCGTGAGCTGGAAGCCTGGGAATGGGAAAAGCAGCATGCGGCTTGATCTTTACCAGGCTGAGACTGCACAGGTTGCGGGCGAGCAAAGTTCTCTGCTTGACGAAGCCCGGCAAAAATTACAGGCGGGAGAGAAGCTCTCGCGTCTGGAAGAAAACGGTGTGCTGCATGCCTTGCAAATGCTCACTGAAGACGCCATTGGCAAGGCAAAACAGATTCTTAAAGCGAAAGGTGAACCGGTACCTGTTTCTGCATATGATGCGTTGGCAGCACTTGCGCGTACCGGAGTGATTAATGCTGAAGATTTATCGGCCTGGAATGCTGCCATCGGGTTAAGAAATCGCATAGTACATGAATATATGAATATTGATGTGAGTCGTGTACTTGAGCTTGTTTGCGCGGATCAATACCGGTTTGTTGTTAACTTTCTGCTGGCTTCGGTAAGCGACATATAACGAATAATGAGGGAAGAAACCCGGCGTCATATCTGAGTCTTGTTTTCTAAAAAATTATGGAATCACAAAAAAAATACAAACCCGCTTTTAGTATCGAGTTTTTTCCTCCAAAAACAGAAGAAGGGAAAATCAAACTACGCAGGACCCGTGAAGAACTGGCCCGGCTTAATCCGGCGTATATCTCTGTTACCTATGGTGCGGGTGGCAGTACTCAACAGGGTACCCTGGATACGATACTGGAAATAAAAAATGCAGGCATTGATGCCGCGCCGCATCTCACATGCGTAGGTTCAACAAAAGAAAATATTAAAGCGCTTTTGCAAACCTATATCAATAATGGCATAAGCCGCATTGTTGCGCTTCGCGGTGATATGCCCTCCGGTATGCATGAAATGGGTGAGTTACGTTACGCGAGTGAGCTGGTGGAATTCATTCGCGCCGAAACGGGCGACCATTTTCACATCGAGGTGGCGGCTTATCCGGAAATTCATCCTCAGGCCAAAAGTGCCACAGCCGATCTGGAGCACTTTAAGCGCAAAGTTGATGCAGGTGCCAGTAGTGCTATCACGCAATATTTTTACAATGCAGACGCCTATTTTTGTTTTGTGGATGATTGCGAAAAGATAGGGCTGGATATTCCCATCGTGCCGGGCATTATGCCCATTACCAATTATAAAAATCTGGCGCGCTTTTCAGAGATGTGTGGCGCTGAAATTCCCCGCTGGTTACGCAAACACCTGGAGGATTTTGGTGACGATGTTGCCTCCCTGCGCGCTTTTGGTCAGCAGGTTAGCACGCAACTGGCTAAAACCTTGCTCGAACAAGGAGCCCCGGGGCTGCATTTCTACAGCATGAACCAGGCCGATTCTACACAGGCCATCTGGCATGAGTTGCAACTGAGTAACTAGAAAGTAGCCATCAAAATGGTTGTTGCCCTTGCATGATTTGGCCGTTACGCAGGCGGTATCCGCGAGGCGCAACAGCGCAACTTTTTTACCAAATGCCAACTTGCTCAGCGCTTTCTTGCCAATCTTTCTGTTTCGCACGTCTTTTGTCTATCGGTAAATGTAAAAGCAAAAATATGACCCCGGTGAA
>Ga0256839_1002641_pt1 | contig 19653 bp, 19 predicted proteins | sample 354166metaG_FD_185968 | JGI IMG/M metagenome (GOLD analysis project Ga0256839, IMG submission 185968) | Hydrothermal vent microbial communities from Mid Atlantic Ridge, Atlantic Ocean - 354-166 | ecosystem: Environmental > Aquatic > Marine > Hydrothermal vents | place: Atlantic Ocean: Mid... | reverse complement strand
CGGTGCCACCACCATCAACTTCACGCCGTGATAACCGGCACTGATTGCCGCATGGTAGGTGCCAATTTTATTGGCAACATCACCGTTGGCGGCGATCCGATCCGAGCCAACGATCAACCACTTCACCTCGCCCTGTTTCATCAGGTGCGCCCCCGCACCATCGGCCAGCAGCGTTACCGGAATGCCATCGTGCAACAACTCCCATGCGGTGAGGCGTGAGCCTTGCATCCACGGGCGAGTCTCATCGGCATAAACTTGGCTTACCTTACCTGCCGCATGTGCCGCACGAATCACCCCCAATGCGGTGCCGTAACCGGCGGTGGCAAGCGCACCGGCATTGCAGTGGGTCATCACTGCACAGCGCGCCTCGATTAGCGCTGCACCCAGCGCGCCCATGTGGCGATTCGCGGCCAGATCTTCGGCATCGATGCGGCATGCCTCGGCCACCAGCGTCTCACACGGATCACCCTTAACGGTTTCAATCAGTGCGCGCATACGCTTAATCGCCCAAAAAAGATTAACCGCCGTTGGGCGTGATGCTGCCAGCAGTGTTAAATCGACCTCAATCGCCTCTTGCCAGCTGTTTGCACCAGCACGATAACGAGCCACCGCTGCCATGGCGACACCATACCCAGCAGCTACGCCGATGGCAGGCGCACCACGCACGACCATGTTACGAATAGCATCCGCCACCGCAGCCACATCGGCACACGTTATATAGACTTGCTGCAACGGCAAAAGGCGCTGATCCAACAACTTTAAAGCGCCCTTTTCCCAAATGACTGCTCGAACCTGATCAACCTGCTGCGCCATGTCCAACACTCCACACCTGTGATTAACGATAGTTTTTTAATAGATTAAGCGGCGATATCTTACCGCAGATGAATGCCGCTGTGTTAAGGCTAAGGCAGCCCCAAAGATGGCCGATATTGGAATTATGAACAGAAAAAATGCTTTAAAATGGCTCACCAGCGCCCCCCTGCTGCTTGTCTCACTTCTTTTGCCTGTGAGCGCCTCCGCTGATAAAAAAGTGGTTGTCATTGTAAGCGAGCCGCCTGTGCAAAAAAACAGCGCCCTCGCACCTCCTCACGCAGCACCCAAACCGGAGCAGGCTATCAAGACCCGTGAGCCAGCCATCACAAGCACCCTCATCAAGCCTCCGGATATCGACATTTTCACCCCAAGAGAAAAACCGTTAGCGTTCATCACCCTGAACAGCGTGCTGTTCGCCCATAACGGTACTGCGCTAGACAATCAAGCAAAACGAATCCTTAATGATGTGGCGGCCGCTCTGCAAAATAACAGCGCCGCTGAGCGCCTCTTAATTAATGGCCATGCCGACAAAACAGCTAGCGATCACTACAACGCCAAACTCTCTGCTAAACGCGCCTTTGTGGTACGTGAATATCTCCGCCACATGGGGGTGCCTACCACACTGCTGCATACGGTGAGTTGGGGCGAAGGGCACCCGACCGATGAACATTGGACGCACAATGGGCGTAAACGTAATCGACGCGTCGAACTCTATTTAATCCAGAAACAGGCTGCGCTGTAACCCCCCCTTCCCAAAAAATTTACTTGCCAATAAGCCACAAACCGCTGGCTAGCTACGCCAAATATAAGAATATTCGCATCCATTTTATTTTATAAACGCGTTTGTAAAATCGAATGATGTTTTATTTCGGAACGTAGTAATATATTACGCAGCTCAAAACATGGTGGTAAGCAGAGCCATAAAATTGAAACATCACTTTTATAAATAACTTTATTGAGACTCATGATGGACTTAGAGAAAGAGCGCCTTGCCCCGCACCCTGTTTTACCCGAGTACTATGCCGATGAAAAGGCGCGCCGTCAGCGGGTCGATGAAATGTTTGACTCATCTGCAAAACATTACCGCTGGATCGTCAATGTCATGAGCTTTGGCTCAGGCACATATTACCGGCGCACCGCACTACTGCGCGCGGGGCTCACACCCGGCATGAAAGTGCTGGATGTCGGTGCTGGCACCGGCGTAGTCTCACTGCCTGCACAGGAGATTGTAGGCAGTGAGGGGCTCGTCGTCGCCGTAGACCCCAGCAAAGGCATGTTGAGTGAGGCCACTAAATTGGGCGTCAAGCAAGCCATCATGGGGCTTGGTGAAAAACTGCCGATTGAATCGAACACCTTTGATTTCGTCACCATGGGGTATGCGCTACGCCATGTGGCCGACTTGGAAATGTTATTTTCCGAGTACATGAGAGTGCTCAAACCTGGTGGTAAAATTTTGCTGCTTGAGATCAGCCGCCCGGCCTCCAAGCCCGGTTTGGCTGCACTTAAGTTTTACATGAAAATCGTTGTACCCACGATCACCAAAATTGCCCGGCGCAGCAGTGAAGCACAAGAGTTGATGCGTTATTATTGGGATACGATTGAACACTGCGTGCCACCCGAGACGATTCTTGCTGCAATGGAGAGTTCGGGACTAAGCAAAAGTGAGCGACAGGTGACCATGGGTATCTTCAGTGAATATCGCGGCTGTAAATCTGCCTGAGCATTCCCACTTGCGGCCGAATAAAAGGGGCGTTAAGCGCCCCAGTGAGGTGCCACTGCCCCGGTCACGCCTCCGTAATCGTATAATCTGAGCTATACTTCAGCCTGTTCTCATCTACGGACAGCTCATGAAACAGATTGACACCCTCATTCACGCCCGCTGGATCATCCCCGTCGAACCGGCTGACCAAGTGCTTCAAAACCACAGCTTGGCGATGGATGACGGCCGCATCATCGCGATTCTGCCCAGCAGCGAAGCACGCCAACAGTATCAGGGGAAAAACGAACTGACCCTTGATGAACATGCGCTTATTCCAGGGCTGATCAATACTCATACCCACGCTGCCATGTCACTCTTCCGCGGGCTTGCTGATGATATGCCACTGATGGAGTGGCTCAATGATCACATCTGGCCTGCCGAGGAAAAATGGGGAAGCGGTGATTTTGTCCATGACGGCACCCGCCTCGCGATCGCCGAAATGTTGCGCGGGGGTACCACCTGTTTCAGTGACATGTATTTCTTCCCCGATGAGGCCGCCCATGTCGCAAGCCAGAGCGGTATGCGCGCCGCCATCGGGCTGATCATGATCGACTTTCCCACCGCATGGGCGAGCGGCCCAGATGAGTATCTCTCCAAAGGGCTTAAAGTACATGATGACTACCGCCACGACCCTTTGATCTCCACCACCTTTGCACCCCATGCACCGTATACCGTCTCCGACGAGCCACTCAAACAGTTACAGATGTACGCCGAAGAGCTCGATGTGCCCCTGCATATTCACCTGCATGAAACGGCACAAGAAGTGAGTGATGCTGAAAAGCAGCACGGCCAACGCCCCATCGAGCGGCTCAAAACCTTAGGGCTGCTCACACCGCGTCTGGTCGCCGTCCACATGACGCAACTGTCGGCAGATGAAATTGGGCAGCTCGCTACCGCAGGGGCACATGTGGTTCACTGCCCTGAATCGAATCTCAAACTTGCCAGCGGTTTCTGCCCGCTGCATAAACTGCACCAAGCGGGGGTCAATGTCGCGCTCGGCACCGACGGTGCCGCCAGCAATAACGACCTCGACATGTTTGGTGAGATGCGTACCGCAGCCCTGCTGGCCAAAGCGGTCGCTGGCGATGCCAGTGCCATTCCTGCTGCAACGGCACTGCAAATGGCCACACTCAACGGTGCGCGCGCACTCGGGCTAGCGCACGAAATCGGCTCGCTCACCGTGGGCAAAGCCGCCGATGTGGTGGCGGTTGACCTTGGCGAGCTAGAATCCCAACCGCTCTACCACCCCATTTCACAGATCGTCTACGCCACCAATCGTGATAAAGTAAGTGATGTCTGGGTCAACGGGCGCCACCTGTTAAAAGCACGCGCACTGACCACATTAGACGAGCATCACATCCTCGAAAAGACACGGCAGTGGCGCAAAAAAATCGCCGACGGCGAGCAGAAGCAACCATAAATTAATTTAAGTTTGAAGAGAACAATAATGCCGCAAGCAGAAAACAGAAACGATGCTAACGCCACGATAGCCCACAATGTCGACCCCAATGAAGTGGCCAAATTTGAGGCGATGGCCAGCCGCTGGTGGGATGCGAACGGCGAGTGCAAACCCCTGCATGAGATCAACCCGCTGCGCCTCAATTATATCGATGAGCACTCAAACGGCATCGCTGGCAAAAGAGTGATTGATGTCGGCTGCGGCGGCGGCATTCTCAGTGAAAGTATGGCGCAGCGCGGTGCAACTGTGTGCGGCATCGATATGTCCGAGCCCTCGATTGAAGTCGCTAAGCTACACCTCTATGAGTCCAACCTTGAGGTCGACTACCAGCGCACCACCGCTGAGGCCTTTGCAGAGCAGCACCCACACAGTTTTGATGTTGTCACCTGCATGGAGCTGCTGGAACATGTGCCCGATCCTGCATCGGTGATCCATGCCTGCGCCACATTAGTTAAACCCGGCGGCCACCTCTTTTTCTCGACCATCAACCGCAACCCCAAAGCCTATCTGTTTGCCATTGTCGGCGCTGAATATCTGCTAAAAATGCTCCCCAAGGGCACGCATGATTTTGCCAAGTTTATCCGCCCCTCCGAACTCAGCGCATGGGGGCGCGCAGCCGGGCTAACCACACGAAACATCACCGGCCTCGGCTACAATCCACTCAATAAGCGTTACGCCATCGGCAGTGACATCGATGTGAACTACATGATGCACACACAACAGACTGCGCTTTAAATCCAACGTGAGCGCAAACCACACCCTCATTAAACAGATTCTGCTCGATCTTGACGGCACCTTGGCCGACACAGCACAAGACCTTGTATTCACACTTAACACGCTGTTAAAAAATGAAGGGCGCAGGCCGCTACCCTTTGAACAAGCGCGCGCACAGGTCTCGCACGGTGCCAATGCTCTGATCGAACTTGGCTTTGGCGATGCACTACCGGCGAATAAATTCAAGCAACTCACCGCGCAGTTTTTAGAAATCTATCAAAACCACCTCACTCATAAAACTGTGCTTTTCCCCGGCATGGCGACACTGCTCGACACCCTAGAGACGCGCAATCAGCGGTGGGGAGTCGTCACCAATAAACCCTCGTGGCTCACCAACCCGCTGATGGAAGAGCTGGGGCTTGCGCACCGCGCTGCCTGCATCGTGAGCGGCGACACCGTCGAAAATAAAAAACCTCACCCACAGCCACTGCTTCACGCCTGCAAGCTAATGGGGGTAAGTGCTGATGAGTGCCTCTATGTGGGCGATGCAAAACGTGATATCGAGGCGGGGCAACGTGCCGGAATGAAAACACTTGCCGCACGCTTTGGCTATATTGATGACGGTGATGACCCCGCCACATGGGGGGCAGATGGCATGATTGAACACGCCGATGAAATCCTCGTATGGCAACAACGTTTCAACCAAATTTAGGGAGTACTATGGAGAGCACAACCATCCTTGCCATCGCAATCACCGCCATCATCTCACTGCTCATCGGCGCACTACTGGCACACCTGCGCACGCAAAAACAGATCACTGCGTTACAACGTGAAAACAGTACACTGACCGCCACATTGGAGATGCAAAAAAATAGTGCTAATGAAAAAATCGAAATGCTGGAAAAAACCAAAGCCCAACTTAATGAAACCTTTAGCGCGCTCTCCAGTGAGGCACTCAAAAATAATAATGAACAGTTTCTGAAACTTGCCCAAGAGAATCTCAAGCAGTTTAACGTTCAGGCACAAGGGGATCTTGCCAAAAGAGAGCAATCGATCGAACACCTTGTTAAACCCATTAAAGAGGTGCTCGAAAAAACCGAGAAGCAAATTCGCGAAATTGAGCACGACCGAAAAGAAGCTTACGGTTCGATCAGCAAGCACCTCGAAAGCATGGCGCAAACACAACAGCTGCTGCATGGTGAAACGCGTAACTTGGTGAAGTCACTGCGCCGCCCAGAGGTGCGCGGGCAATGGGGTGAGCTGACCCTAAAGCGCCTAGTAGAACTTGCTGGAATGGTGGAACATTGTGACTTCTTTGAACAAGAGCACACAGAAACAGACGAAGGCAACATTCGTCCCGACATGATTGTGCGCATGCCGGGCAGGCGCGAAATTGTGATCGATGTAAAAACGCCGCTCGACGCTTACCTTAATGCGATCGAGGCGGATAGCGATGCACAACGAGAACAGCACCTGCTACATCACGCGCGCAAGGTACGTGAGCGCATCCGTGAACTTGCAAGCAAAGCCTACTGGGAGCAGTTCAAGCAGAGCCCGGACTTCATTGTGCTTTTTATTCCCGGCGACCATTTTCTCAGCGCAGCGCTCGAGAAAGATAGCGCATTGCTGGAAGATGCACTTAAACAGAAGGTGATTCTCGCCACCCCAACCAGCCTAGTTGCTTTGCTGCGCGCCGTGGCCTTCGGCTGGAACCAACAAGTGATCACCGACAATGCTGAAAAAATTCGCGACCTCGGTGAAGACCTTTATAAACGCCTCTGCACTTTTACCGCCCATATGAACAAAGTGGGCAAAGGACTTAACAGCAGCCTAGAACATTACAATAAAGCTGTCGGCTCATTTGAGCGCCAAGTACTGAGTGGCGCACGCAAGTTCACTGAAATGGGGGTCAGCAGTGGAAGAAAAGCGCCCGAGATTCTGGAACCCATCGAAAAATTGGCAAGATCACTGGAAGAACCAGCCAACAAAAAAGAGTGATTTTTTAAGTATCAGCGCAGCAATACTCACGTCGCTTAAAATAGAGAACGTGCTATATTCATAGCATCAATCTAAGCATAAAATTCCGCCCATAACGAAAACTATTTAGATCTAATACGATGTGCCTTGCTATTCCAATGCAGATAAAACAGATTAATGACACGCTTGCACGCTGTGTAGCAAGGGGGATTGAGCGTGAGGTCAACATCTTTATGCTGCAAGCCACACAACTTAAGCCGGGAGATTATGTGCTGGTTCATGTGGGCTATGCGATCCAGAAAATTGATCCCGATGCGGCTCGGCTAGCATGGGAAATCGACAGTGAAATCCACAATCACGACAAAGGCCAGCTCAATGCATGAGTTCTCGCTCTGCCGTGGTTTGCTGCAGCAAGTGATGCAAATTTCAGAGGCACATCAGGCACAAGCTGTGAAATCAATCCATCTAAAAATTGGCGCTTTGGCAGGCATCGAAGTTGAATTATTAAGGCGTGCGTTCCCCATTGTTGCACAGGGTACGACAGCACAGCATGCGACACTTGAGATCACCACCCTCGCAGCAACGGTGCTATGCACTGAGTGCGGCCAGACGAGCGTGATTAAGCAGCACCGCCTTACTTGTCATCACTGCAAAAATAGAGCAACACAGCTTTTATGCGGCGATGAGTTGAGGTTAGAGAACATTATTATTAAACAGCCCCGAAATAATGAGCAACATGATGTGCAGTGATTGCGGCTGTCATCACAACAAAAACCACACCGTCCACAACGGGGAGCGTGCGCTACTCAAAACAGCAGCCACCACCTCAACGGTGATTAATGTACACCGCTCATTGTTATTTGAAAACAATCAACAAGCCGAGCGCAATCGAAAACAGTTGAGGCAACACAACATCACTGCCATCAACTTAATGTCATCCCCTGGCTCAGGGAAGACTGCACTGCTTGAGCGCACCATCGATGCATTCGCCAGCCGCTATCGCATCGCAGTCATTGAGGGCGACCTTGAAACAGAAAACGATGCCAAGCGTATCCGTGCCAAAGGGGTCACGGCCATCCAGATCACGACCGGCAGCGCCTGTCACCTTGATGCCGAGATGGTCAACAGCGCCTTGCAACAACTTGATCTCGAACAGATCGATCTGCTCTTCATCGAAAATGTTGGCAACCTCGTCTGTCCCGCCAGTTTCGACCTTGGACAGCACCGCAATGTCACCCTACTATCAACGACTGAGGGCGATGACAAACCGGCAAAGTACCCGGTGATCTTCCGCGTGGCAGACCTCATGTTAATCACTAAATGCGACTTGCTGCCACTACTTGACGACTTCGACCCACAGCAGGCGACTGACTACTTTAAAGCTGTTTCGAGCTGTGCACCCGTGATTCAGCTCTCCTCCAAAAGTGGCATGGGCATCGATGGCTGGCTTGAATGGTTAGCAAGCCACCAGACCAATAAAACAACGGACGCTTAAACATGTCAACAGCAGACGCAAAACTGTGGCTCGACAGGATCAACGCCCTTAAAATCACCGAGACCATCAAAATCATGAACGTCTGCGGTGGTCATGAGCGTGCGCTCAACCAAGCGGGGCTGCGCACCCTTCTGCCCAGCAAGATTGAATTGATCCCCGGCCCCGGCTGCCCGGTCTGTATCTGCCCTGAAGAGGCGATCGCAATGGCGATGAACATTGCACTCAATGAATCGGCCATCGTGGTCACCTTTGGCGACATGATGCGTGTTCCGATCAATGCCGCCAAAGCTGAACCCCGCTCGCTGGAACAGGCGCGCGCATGCGGTGGTGACATCCGCCCCATCGCATCTCCCATTGAAGCGCGTTTGATTGCACTGCAACACCCGAATCAACAGGTGCTGTTTTTTATGGCAGGGTTCGAAACCACCACCGCGCCCACGGCTGCGTTAATCACTGAGGGGATTCCCGATAACTTGTTACTGCTGCTCGCCGCGCGCCGTACCTGGCCTGCCGTGGCTCACCTGTTAAGCGATGAACGACCAGGCTTTGACGCCTTAATTGCACCGGGGCACGTGAGCGCTGTGATGGGGAGTGATGAGTGGCGTTTTGTCGCTGACCAGCATCAACTGCCGGTGGCAGTTGCAGGTTTTGATGCGGCCTCACTGCTCGCGGCGATCTATTCCGTCATCACACAAAAGCAGCGTGGGAAAGCAGAACTTGAGAACTGTTATCCATCCGTTGTCACAACAGCGGGCAACCGCATAGCACAACAGCTGATAGAACAGACAATGAATGTCGTCGATAGCCGTTGGCGTGGCATCGGCACCATCCCCGCATCAGGTTACGCCTTGAATAAAAGTGCGTGCGCCCATGATGCCCACATCCACTTTTCTCAATATGCGATCAATAACGATCAAAACCATCACATGCCGCCCGGCTGCGACTGCGCCCAGGTCGTGCTCGGAAAGTGTTACCCCAACCAGTGCCGCCTCTACGGTAGCGCCTGCACACCGTCAACCCCTATTGGCCCCTGCATGGTCTCCGATGAAGGGGCGTGCCGCATCTGGTGGGCCAACGGCTTGCATAAAACGTTAGCGCACAAACAAGCATAATAGATCAATGACCCAACCCGGCACTATCGATAACGGCAATGCAACCAAGGCAATTCACCTGCGCGTCGCCGGTTGTGTGCAGGGGGTCGGCTTTCGCCCGCATCTCTATCGCATTGCGACAGCGCTTGGCATCGCTGGCTGGGTACGAAATCGACGCGGGGAGGTGGAGGTTTTTGCTCGTGGGGAGGAGAGCGATCTCGATCTATTTGTCACTCGATTGATTGAAGCGGCCCCCGAAATATCAGTACCCAAAATTGTATATCAACAGGTGGTTGAAACAGCGGCCTTATCATTCATGCACAGAGAGGGTGACAGCACTAGTGGCTTCACTATCATTGACAGCAGAGACGATGGCCAACACATCGCCCCCCCCCACGACCTTAACTGCTGCCCCGACTGCCTCAATGAATTCAACGATCCACACAACCGCCGCTACCGCTATCCTTTCATCAGCTGTACCCAGTGCGGACCACGTTACAGCGCAATCACACAGCTCCCATATGACCGTGCCAATACCCACATGGCGCAGTTTCCGCTTTGCATACAGTGTGAACATGAATACAACAACCCGTCTGATCGCCGCTTTCACGCCGAAGCGATCTCCTGCGGCGCGTGTGGCCCACAACTGACCTTTATCGAAAATGAAAAACGGGTCGATAACACCACCGCCGCATTGCAAAAAACAGTCGACCGACTGGACAAGGGCAAAATCGTTGCAGTCAAAGGGGTCGGTGGCTACCACCTGCTCTGCGCTGCCAACAATGACCAAGTGATCGAAAAGCTTCGCTCACAAAAAGGACGCCCCGATAAACCGCTAGCAGTGATGTTCGATAACCTGAACAGTGCCCGGCGTGAATTGATCATCGATGACATCTCCGCAGAATTACTCTGTGATAACAGCCACCCCATTGTGTTGTGTGAAAAGCATATTGGTATAACGCTCTCCGCACTCATTGCGCCGGGTATCAATCGCATCGGCGCACTGCTGCCCTATAGCCCACTGCACCACCTGATCCTGAATGATTTTGGTAAACCGCTGATTGCCACCTCAGCCAACATCAGCGAAGAACCGGTGATGACCGAGGCCGATGAGGTCGAGGCACGACTCGGCCACATCGCCGACGCCTTTCTGCATCACAACCGAGAGATCACACATGCGGTCGATGACAGCCTCTTTCAGGTCATCAATCACAGCGCTCGCCCTATGCGTCTCGGGCGCGGCCATACGCCGCTTGAATTGATACTGCCTTTTGCGCTCGATAGACCACTGCTTGCCGTGGGCGGCCAGATGAAAAACACCATCGCCCTCGCGTGGGATCACCGCATTGTCATCTCGCCACACATCGGCGAGCTCGACTCACCCCGCGCTGTTACGCGCTTTACAGAAACAATTGAATCGCTGCAAAACGACTTTGGTATCAGCGCCGCAGGGGTTGTCTGTGACGCCCACACAAGCTACCGCAGCAGCCGTTGGGCCGAGGCGTGTGGCTTGCCGCTGAGGCAGGTCTTTCACCATCGCGCCCACGCCTCAGCCGTTGCCGGTGAATTTAACATCAAAGGCGCCAGCCTCGTTTTTACCTGGGATGGTGCGGGGTTGGGTGAGGATGGGACACTCTGGGGGGGCGAAGCGCTGTTCGGCACCCCCGGCCACTGGCAACGCGTTGCGACCCTGCGACCTTTTCGTCTCCCCGGTGGTGAGCGTGCCGCACGTGAACCGTGGCGATCTGCCGCTTCACTCTGCTGGCAGGCGGGGGATCGATGGGAACACCACCCACAGTCGAAGCTGTTATATAACGCCTGGCAGAAAGAGATCAATGCACCACTCACCTCATCCATCGGGCGTCTCTTTGATGGTGCAGCATCACTGCTCAGGTTAATCGACCACGCCACCTTTGAAGGTCAGGCGGCCATGTTACTACAGCGCGCCGCAGCAACAGCTGTCGCACACCAAGCAGCCCCATTGCCTTCTGACATTAACGATAAAGGTGTTCTCGTCAGCGACTGGCAGCCGCTACTCAGCGCACTCAAGAATCAAGAAATGTCTGTCGCTCAACGCGCCGCACATTTTCACACGACGCTTGCACTCACGATCTGTGATCAGGCCACTCAGCTACGCCAGCAACATGGCCAGTTCTCGGTGGGGCTTAGCGGCGGCGTGTTTCAGAACGGCCTGCTAACGGAGCAAGCGATTGCGCTGCTTAAAGCAGAAGGCTTTGAGGTCTATCTACCACAACAACTGCCGTGCAATGATGCCGCGCTCTGTTTTGGGCAGATCATCGAAGCGGGTGCGCAGTGATGAAAAAGGGCATTCATCGGGCGGGACACATCACCCTCGCTCACGGCAACGGTGGTCGTCACATGCGCGCCCTGATCACAGAGATTTTTGCACACCACCTTGGCAATGCGGCACTCGACACTCAGTGCGATGCGGCCACGCTCACTTTTCCGCAACCGCTCGCAGAGGAGCAGCTTCTATTCACTACCGACGGTTTCACCGTTGACCCACTGGAGTTCCCCGGCGGCGATATCGGCTCTTTGGCGATACACGGCACCGTCAACGATCTTGCAGTTTCGGGCGCGATACCGCTCTATTTCAGCCTCAACGCCTTTATTGAAGAGGGGCTGGCGATCGCACAACTGGAGCGCATCGTCATCAGTATGGCGCGTGCGGCAGCGGCGTGTGGCGTCAAGGTCGTCACCGGCGACACCAAAGTGGTGCGACGCGGTGAAGGGAGCGGACTCTACCTCGCCACCAGCGCCATCGGCATCAAGCGCAGTTCGTTGACACTCGCAATGTCACAGATCAAGTCAGGCGACGTGATTATCATCAGTGGCTCAATTGGCGACCACGGCACCGCAGTGATGCTGGCGCGTGAAGCGTTTGGCCTGCAGGGTGCGTTGCAGTCGGATGCCACCTCCGTACAGCCGCTCACAGACGCATTGCTAAAATTTAGCGGACTGCGTTTTATGCGCGACCCCACCAGAGGCGGGCTTGCAACGGTGCTGCATGAAATCCACCACGCCACCAGTCTTGGCGCACACCTGAAACAAGATGCGATTCCGGTCCGCGACGAAGTGGCATCAGTGTGTGAAATCCTTGGCTACGATCCGCTCTATCTTGCATGCGAAGGGCGCGTGGTTGCCGTCATCGATAAACATCAGGCCAGTGCAGCGTTGGATGCACTGCGCGCCCTGCCCGATGGCCGCAATGCCGCCATCATCGGTGAGATTGCCAGCGCCCTCCCCTATGTTATGCTTGAGACACCACTCGGCGGGCAACGCATCATCGAAGAGCTGGAAGATGAGCCGCTACCTCGGATCTGTTGAAGCAGGGAATCAACCAGCATGACCCAGCCCTTATCACCTCAGTTTCTACCCCGCGACCAACTGCAACGGCTACTCGATGGTCTGCACCAGGCTGGCCACAAGACATACGGCCCACAGCTGTGTGACGGTGCGATTGTCTACGCACCACTTAACACCGTTGAGGAGCTGCCACAAGGGGTTGAAGATCACCACGCGCCCGGCAGTTATCGCCTAAAAGAAAATGGCTCGCAACGCTGGTTCGACTGGGTCTCCACGCCGCAAGGGATCAAACCGCTGCTATTCAAACCGCGCGAGATTTTGTGGCGTGCCACACGTGACGCCACCGGTGCCATCCACTTTAAAAACCCTGAAAACAGCACAGAAAAGGTCGCCATCATCGGTGCTCGCGCCTGCGATCTTGCTGCACTGGCGCTTCAGGATCGACACTTTTTGTCGATCGAACAGACCCCAGACCCTTTTTATGCCGAGCGTCGCCGTCACCTCTTTATCATTGCGATCAACTGCACCCGCGCAGCCGATACCTGCTTCTGTGTCAGCTGCGGCGATGGCCCTAAATGCGAGCATGGATTTGATATCGCGATGACTGAAATTGAACACGGCTTCATTATTGTCAGCGGCTCATTGCAGGGAAAGCAGTTCATCAAACCGCTTGCGTTGAACAGCGCAGACCCGGCGCAACTTGATGAAGCCGCGCAACGTGAGGCCAATGCCACACAGCAGCAACGCGCTGTACCGTCACAAAACATGCGAGAGACACTATTCAATGCCCTCGACCACCCCCAGTGGGACGACATCGCCAGCCGCTGCCTCTCGTGTGGTAATTGCACCGCCGTCTGCCCCAGCTGCTTCTGTTATAGCGAGCAAGCAGCACCACAACTCGATGGCAACAGCACAGAACAGCTGCGCGAATGGGACTCCTGCTTCACCCAGGGGCACAGTTACATGCACGGCATCACACTGCGCAACGACACCCGTCTGCGCTATCGTCAGTGGCTCACCCACAAGTTCGCCAGCTGGCACGACCAGCAGGGGCGCTCCGGTTGCACCGGCTGCGGGCGCTGCATCAGCTGGTGCCCTGCAGGGATCGACATCATCGAAGAACTCACCATTTTAAGTGACAACAGGGGTGTTGCAGATGATGCATAACCCTCACCGCCCGCACCGCGCCCGCATTGTAGAACGCATTCAGGAGAGCAGCACTGTCTTCACCCTGCGGTTGGAATTTATCGACCCTGAGCTGCGCAACAGTTACCACTTCGCACCGGGGCAGTTCAACATGGTCTATCTTTATGGCGTCGGCGAAGTGGCGATCTCAATCGTCTCCGACCCTAAATCACCGCGCCTGTTAGACCATGCCATCCGCACCGTCGGCCGTGTGACCCACGGCATCAGCCAACTCAAAGCCAATGACATCATCGGTCTGCGCGGCCCTTATGGGCGTGGCTGGCCGATGGTTGAAGCCGAAGGGCGCGATGTACTGGTGATCACTGGCGGGCTTGGCTGCGCACCCGTCGTCTCAGTGATCAACTACATCAACCAACGACGCGAACAATTTGGCAAACTGACAATCCTGCAAGGGGTGAAGCTGCCCAAAGATCTGATCTGGCGCGACCGCTTTGAGCAGTGGATTAAAACCCCCAACACTGAAGTATTTCTCGCCGCCGACAAGGGCGACCCAACATGGCCATGGCACGTTGGACGAGTGGTTGAACTGTTTGACCAGATGCAACTGAGTGACAACACCATCGTGATGATGTGTGGCCCGGAGGGGATGATGCAAGCCTGCGTGCATGAGTTGCTGTTACGCGACATCAAAGAGCGCTCGATCTACCTCAGCATGGAACGCAACATGCAGTGCGCGCTCAGCCAGTGTGGCCACTGCCAGTATGGTGCTGACTTCGTCTGCCGCGACGGCCCGGTCTTCTCTTTTGACCAGATCAAACCGCTCTTTGGGCGCAAGGGGTTTTGATGAAGATCAACCACAACAGACCCACCGTGGCCGTTCACAAGTTCACCTCGTGTGACGGCTGTCAGCTCGCCATTTTAAATCTGGGCGAGGCGCTGCTCACGCTCACAGAACTGGTCGAGATCAAACAGTTTGCCGAGGCCGGTATTTTAGATGAGCACGCCACCGTTGATATCGCCTTTATCGAAGGGAGCATCTCCACCCCGCGCGAAATGGCACAGGTCAAAAAGATTCGTGAGCAGAGCCACTATTTAATTGCGATGGGTGCCTGTGCAACCAGTGGCGGCATTCAGGCGCTACGCAATATGAGTGATGGCCAGGCATGGATCGATGCGATCTACGCCTCGCCACAACATATCGAAAGCCTGACCACTTCAACGCCACTTTCTGACCATGTGCGCATCGACCTTGAGCTGTGGGGCTGCCCGGTGAGCAGCCACCAGATCACCGCCACGGTGCGCGCACTGCTGTTTGGCGTACTGCCTAAGATTGAACACGATAAGGTCTGCATGGCGTGCAAGCGCAGTCAGGCGGTCTGCGTGATGGTGAGCCGCGGTGAACCCTGCATGGGGCCAGTCACCAACACGGGTTGTGGGGCGCTCTGCCCGCAGTTTGGGCGTGGCTGCTACGCCTGTTATGGCCCCGCAGAAAACCCTAACCCCAATGCACTGGCGAGCCGTTTTGAAGGGCTGGGGATGAGCGCCAGTGAGATTTCACGCAACTTCCTCTTCATCAATAACAATGCACCGGTGTTCCAGACCATCGGTCAAAAATATAGCGAGCGGCGTGATGAGTGAGAAAACCATCAACATCAATGTGCCGGTGCTGGCACGTGTCGAAGGTGAAGGGGCGCTCGATATCCGCATTGAAAACGGCCGCATCACACAGCTCAAGCTGCGCATCTTTGAACCACCAAGACTCTTTGAAAAGTTCCTTGAGGGGCGTCACTACAACGAAGTCCCCGACATCGTCACCCGCATCTGCGGTATCTGCCCGGTCGCCTATCAGATGAGCGCCGTCTACGCCTTTGAGGCACTGTTCAATACTCAGATCACACCCTGGATTGATATGATGCGACGCGTCTATTACTGTGGCGAATGGATTGAGAGTCATGCGCTGCATATTCACCTGCTGGCCGCGCCCGATTTCTTCGGTTTTGAAAGCGCCCCGGCAATGGCGAAACAGTTTCCGGATGAAGTGCGCCGTGGGCTGCAACTGCAAGGGCTCGGCAATGAGATTATCAAACTCTTTGGGGCGCGTTCGGTCAACCCCATCGGGGTGAAAATTGGTGGCTTTCATAAAGCGCCGGAAGCCGAAACCGTTGCGGTACTGCTCCACAAACTGCGCGCGGCACTGCCCGATGCAAAGGCACTGCTTGAGTGGGTCACCACATTTGACTTCCCCGAGCGCTCGCAGGATTTTGTTTCTGTCAGCCTGCAACATCCGTTTGAATACCCAATCAACATGCGCGGTACTGCCATCCGCTCCAGTGCTGGCCACAAAATCGCAATCAATGAGTTTGAGGCGCACTTTAAAGAGTCACAGGTGCCCCACTCCACCGCGCTGCACTGCCACCTTGATGGCGAGCCTTACCTCGCAGGACCACTGGCGCGGCTTAACCTTAACTACAATTTACTCCACGATGAAGTGAAAGAGACGCTCGGCAATATCGATATCGCCTTCCCCAGCTCCAACCCTTATCACAACATCGTCGCACGCGCTGCCGAGGTCTATTACGGCCTGCTTGAGGCGGTACGACTGCTGGAGGATTACCGGCGCCCCGCTTCACCTGCCGTCGAAGTGACACCCATCGCAGGCACTGCCTATGGCTGCACTGAAGCCCCGCGCGGTCTGTTGTGGCACCGTTACGAGATCGATGATAGCGGCATCATCACCGCGGCACGACTAGTACCCCCCACCAGTCAGAATCAGGCACGTATTGAGGCCGACCTGCGACTATCGCTGGAAGCACTGGGGTTAGATAATGATGAAGCCACACTGCGCCAACATGCAGAACAGGTGATCCGTAATTATGACCCTTGCATCTCCTGCGCCACCCACTTTCTTGACTTGAGGGTGTCACGCCGTTGATGAGCACCTTGATCGTCGGTTTCGGCTCACCCTTTGGGGATGACCGTTTTGGCTGGCTGGTCATTGAACAGTTACAGCAAACACTGGCGGGGCAGCAAACGGTTAAAGCGATCTGTTGTGACCACAGCGGGATTGACTGGATACACCAGTACCAACCGACTGAGCAGTTGATTTTTATTGATGCGGTGAAGAGTGGCGCCGCAGCTGGTACGCTACACCACCTGACATTAACACCCTCTGCACTGGAAACGCTGCCCACATCGCACTCCAGCCACGGCATTGGCCTGCGAGAAGGGGTCACACTTGCCGCGACACTGGTCGAGCTACCGGCTGAGATTGAGTTTTATGGGGTGGAGATAGCATCGTGTGAAGTGGGCACAGCGATCTCTGCGGCCACCACCCATCAAGCAACGGCTGTTGCCAGTCATATTAAAAAGTCTCTAAGGAACCTCTGATTTACAAGGCCGGGCTAGGTAATCCGTTAGCCTCTCCACCCCCTCACGCAGATTTTCAATCGAAGTAGTATAAGCAAAACGCACATGGTGGTTCGCGCGGTGGTCACCAAAGTCACACCCCGGTGTTATCGCAACGCCTACTTTCTCTAAAATATCGAGCACAAAGGCGTGGCTATCATGAGTGAAGCGACTGCAATCAGCATAAAGATAGAAGGCACCTTGCGGTTTAGTGGCGATCTCAAAGCCGAGCTGTTGCAATGCAGGCAGCAGGTAATCTCGCCGTTCCCGAAACGCTTCACGTCTCGCCTCAACGATTGCCATTGATGCCGGTTCAAATGCGGCGAGTGCCGCGTGCTGCGCCATTGTGGGCGCGGCAAGAAAAATGTTTTGCGCAAGGCGATCAATTGCATCGAGATACTTTTCCGGCGCAATCAGCCAGCCCAGCCGCCAGCCCGTCATGCCAAAATATTTTGAAAAACTATTGATGATAAAGGCATCCGGCGCATCACTCAGCAGTGAGTAAGCGGGCTGCTCATAACTCAACATGGCGTAGATTTCGTCGATCATCAGGCAACCATTTTGTTGCTGCACAAAGTCGTTGATTGCGCTAATTTCGTCACGCTCAATGAGCGTGCCGGTAGGATTGGAAGGGGAGGCCAACATCACCGCTTTTGTGTTGGGCAACCACTGCGCACGAACAGCGCTCGCATTGAGCTGGTATGCGCTATCAGCACCGACCGGCAGGCACTGCGCCTCACCATCAAACATACGCACAAAATGGCGATTACAGGGGTAGCCGGGGTCAGCCATCATCACCCCATCCCCCGCATTGATGGTCACACCCAGCGCCAACTGCAGTGCGCCTGACCCCCCGGAGGTGATGATAATGCGCTCCGGAGCAACTTCAACCCCCAGTCGGTCACGGTAAAACCTTGCTATCCGTTCACGTAGCTCAGGCAGCCCTACAGCCGGGGTGTAATGTGTTTTGCCCGCCTCTAATGCCGCGATGCCCCCCTGCGTGATGGGCGCCGGTGTTGAAAAATCGGGTTCGCCCACTTCCATATGGATAATAGATTTCCCTTGCCGTTCTAGCTCTCTGGCTCGCTGCAACAGCGCCATCACATAAAAAGCGCCGATCCCTGACATCCGCTTGGCAATATCTCCAGCCATAAAAACACCCTTTTATTATCAAACAGATAAACCAATATCCCGACGATAAAGCCACGCTTAAATAGCACCCAAAATAAGCAGATTACAGCTCAGCTGACCCTGCTTTATTCATATATTTAAAACCTTTCATTTCAAATAAGTCAAAAACATGGGCACCACATATGACTGCTGCGCTATCTTATGCAATCTAAAGCATTGAGTCTCTTCAAGCTTTCTGGTATAAATCCGGGTTTATTTCGCAAGCGCATGTGGGAGATATCACGCAATGGCGGCAGCTAAAAAGAAGGCGGCGACAAAAAAAGCAGTAAAAAAGTCAACTGTTAAGAAAGCGGCTGTCAAAAAGAAAGCACTCAAGAAATCACCTCCTGCCACTAAAAAGGCGGTTGCGAAAAAGAAATCGATTAAAAAGGCAGTTGCAAAAAAATCAGTCACTAAAAAGGCGGCCACTAAAAAAGTAGCCCCTAAAAAAACGGCTGTTAAGAAAAAGGCGACTACAGTAAAAACACCCGCTCCAGTAATGAAGAAACAGAGAACAGTGACAACAGCTAAAGCAGAGAAAAAAGCAGCGCCCGCGAAAAGAGTAGCGATAACGGCACCCACCACGACTCAAGGAGGGTTTCCCCCTTATATTGAGAAAAAAGGTGAAGAATATATGAATGAGGCTCAGAGGGCTCATTTCGTTAGAATTCTTGAAGCGTGGAAAACCGAACTGATGGAAGAGGTTGACCGTACTGTGCACCATATGCAGGATGAAGCGGCTAACTTCCCAGACCCTAATGACCGCGCCAGTCAAGAGTCCGAATTTGCGCTGGAACTACGCGCGCGGGACCGAGAACGCAAGCTGATTAAAAAGATTGATGAGTCCATCGGTCACCTTGAAAGCGAGGACTACGGTTATTGCAACATCTGCGGCATCGAGATCGGCATCCGCCGCCTTGAAGCAAGACCCACCGCAAGCCTCTGCATCGATTGCAAAACACTGGATGAGATCCGCGAAAAACAGATTCGGGGCTAAGCGCCCGGCTTCGCGACGCTTCCCGCCTTTTGTAACAGCGAGATGGCAATATCTGCCATCTCGTTCGCCCCACCTCATTGCCTCGCGCGACCCTTTACCCGCCCACTATTTTCGACTACCTTGTTATGCGTAGTGGCATCCTGCTGTGGAAAAACTGACTGCACTGGACTTAAGGAACCTCTGATTTATTCATGAACTCGTGTCTTGCGCCTAAAATATCCATCTTCTACGTTGCAAATCTTCGCAATAGCCCGCTATTACGTGCGATTCGCGCCTTGAAGCTGAACATTTTAGATCACA
>Ga0256839_1002640_pt1 | contig 19660 bp, 15 predicted proteins | sample 354166metaG_FD_185968 | JGI IMG/M metagenome (GOLD analysis project Ga0256839, IMG submission 185968) | Hydrothermal vent microbial communities from Mid Atlantic Ridge, Atlantic Ocean - 354-166 | ecosystem: Environmental > Aquatic > Marine > Hydrothermal vents | place: Atlantic Ocean: Mid... | reverse complement strand
TGAAACTACGAGTGGGTTTTTTATGCCTGTTACCCAATGGAATCATTTTGAAGTAAATATTGAAGAACAACTTCAAATCTTAGAACCAGGAAATAAACTTTATAAAATAATAGAATTTTATACTACAGGAGGATTCTTGGACAATATTACTTTGTCTTACGTACCAAGAGATTAACTCCACTTAGCCCTATATTTATATAGGGCTAACTTCTAAATTATTGTCTTATCTAAATCCTTTACTTCCTTAAAAACTTTTATTTATATTTTATGTAATAATTAATTTTAAATTTTAATTTATATTAAATAATATTAAATAATATTTATGTTATTATTATTTTATAAAAATTAAATTGATTGGTAGTAATTAAATATGAAAAATAAGTTATTAATAGTTTTATCAGTTTTTGTCTTTGCAACTGCTTATGCTCTGTATGAAAATGTTTTGAATAGACCATTTCCTTTTATTAGTATGAAATATTGTGCTTATGATGAGTTTAATGCTCCTCCTTCTAATTCAAATATCAGTACCACTATAGAATTTAATCAAACTAAAATAAGGGAGCTTAAGCTTTTTGTGAGTCAATTTAAAAAGTTGAAAATTTTCAACTTGGAAGATGATATTAAAGCAGCTACTTTAGCAACACGAGAATTTATGCATATTTCTATGGGAACTGATATTCGACAAATGAGTGATATTATTTCTAAAGATAAAAAGTATTTACAGTTATGTTCAGAGTCTTCAAAAATCTTTATAAGTTTTATGCAGTCTATGAATTATTCAGCTAGGGTAATTTGGATGAATGGGCATACCATTTCGGAAGTTTATAGTAAAGAAAATGGTTGGATTGTCGTAGATACGTATGGCAATATTATGTTTAAAGACAAAAAAGGAAAGTATCAAGGTATTTTAGATATTACCAAGAAGTTTAATCAATTAAATGTGCTTGAAATCGTTGATGCAAAATATGAGAATAATCCTAATTATTTAGATGAAGGGCTTTCTAATAAAGAATTTGATGTTTATAAAAAACAAAATTTATTTGTAATAATTGAGGGAAAACATTTAATGGATTTTCATTTAAATACAAGACGAGTAGAGAAAGTTCTTGATTTTATGCTATTTAATCACCCTTTTGCAACAGGAGTACAGTATCTAAAAGAAGATAGTAAAAAAGTAGGGAATGTTGGAGTTTCTTTCTATAAAAGATTTTAAAGGAAGCTTATGTTATTTAATAGTTATGTATTTATTTTTGCTTTTCTTCCTATAACTTTTTTTATATATTTTTACCTAAATAAAAAAAAATATTTTTCTTTAGGTAAAATATTTTTAATATTTTCAAGTCTTTTCTTTTATGCTTGGTGGAATATTATCTACCTACCTATTATTCTTATCTCTATCTATTTTAATTATAAAATAGGACACTTTTTAGTAAAAGATAAGCCTTTTTTAAAGAAGATATCAAAAAAAAATCTTTTGAGATTTGGAATTATTGCGAATATACTACTTTTAGGTTATTTTAAATATAGAGACTTTTTTATAGAAAATGTTAATTTCATTTTTAATAGTGATTTTGTACTTTTAGAGATGGCTTTACCATTGGCTTTATCATTTTTTACCTTTCAGCAAATCTCATATTTGGTAGATAGTTATAAAAAAGAACTAACGAAAAATAGTTTTTTAGACTATGCTCTTTTTGTTACTTTTTTTCCTCAACTTATTGCAGGACCAATTGTCCAACACAAAGAGATGATGGGGCAGTTTGCGAGTAAAACGAATACTTATCTAAGTTATCAAAACATTGCTATGGGATTATTTATTTTTAACATAGGTCTTTTTAAAAAAGTTGTCATTGCTGATACTTTTTCTGTATGGGCGAATAATGGTTTTGATGTAGCGGTAACACTTAATTTTTTAGAGGCTTGGGCAACTTCCTTATCCTATACTTTCCAACTATATTTTGATTTTTCGGGTTATACCGATATGGCAATAGGGATTGCCTTGCTTTTTAATATTAAATTGCCAATTAATTTTAATAGTCCCTATAAAGCACAAAGCATACAAGATTTTTGGAGAAGATGGCACTTAACACTTTCTAGATTTTTAAGAGATTATATTTACATACCACTTGGTGGAAATAAACAAGGGTCATGGAGAACATATCGAAATCTTATGATAACTTTTATTCTTGCTGGTTTTTGGCATGGAGCAGGATGGACTTTTGTCTTTTGGGGTTTCTTACATGGCTTAGCACTCATTGTCCATAGACTTTGGAGACTACTTGGTTTTAAACTTTGGGCTTGGGTTGCCTGGTTACTTACTTTTAATTTTATTAATATATCATGGATATTTTTTCGTGCAAAGGAGTGGGATGATGCTTTAAAAATACTAAAATCAATGTTTAATATAGAGCATATTGTGCTTCCAAGTTTCTTAGAAAATAACTTATTGTTTTTGAGTGAGTATCAGGTATCTTTTGGAAATTTTCTTGTTAATATTAAAGGAGAAAGTGCAACATTTATTTGGCTCTTCCTTGCATTTATAATTACTCTATATTGTACAAATTCAATAGAAAAATTAAAAGTATTGAAGTTAAATATTCAGACAGCTTTTTTTTCAGCTATACTTTTTATGATGAGTATTATTTCTCTGAATAAAGTGTCGGAATTTTTATATTTTAATTTTTAGGAGGAGATAGAATGGATAATGTAGAAAGTAAGGGAAAACGATGGATTCAATTCTTTTTCTTTTTCTTTATTGTAAATTTGGGCTTACTTATGAGTGTGAACTATATCGTTGATCCGTTTAATATTTTTAAGACACAACTTTTTAAATACCCATTTCAAATGAACGAACGTTTTGTAAAAATTGAATTTTTAGAAAAAAATAATCATAAATTTAACGGCTATCTCTTTGGTTCTAGTAGAATAGGAACAACAGAACCCTCAATTTTGGAAAAATATATACCTCATTCAAAATTTTATAATTTTACTTTAAGTAGTGCAAACATGTATGATTATATGCTGCATTTAGAATATTTTGTTAAAAGGAAGTACCCTATTAAAGTACTCTACTTGCAATTAGATATTAATAATATGATGTATTATGGGCGAAATCAGAGTGATTATTTGAGTAAAATTCATCCTTTTGTATTGAATGAATCATTGTTTGCTTATTATATAAAATATTTAACAGGTTTTTTCCCTTTTAACATAAAGGGAAAAGTCAGTACTAATTATAATTATGAAAAAACTGTCACGTACAACATAAATAATGGTACGTGGCATGAAGATAATAAGGAATTAGCCGTAGCAAATGATTGTAAAAGTTATGTTAAGTCAATAAAAGGGTTTAATCATCATCATACAGCTGCATTTACTTATCGTAAAAGAAAAGAAAATATTTATGCATTAGGTAAAATAGTTAATATATGTAAGAAAAACAATATTAAATTATATGTTTTTACGACACCGCATAACCATAATATGATGGATATGTTTTATGCTAAGGATTATGTGGACTATTTACATGATATTGCAAACATAACTGATTTTTATAATTTTTCGGGTTACAATAGCATTACTAAAAATGATTGTAATTATTATGAAGTTAGTCATTATAGACCAATGATAGGGGAACTTATTGCTGCTAGAATCTTCAATGATACGAATATATCTCTTCCTAACGATTTTGGTATATGGATAACAAAAGAAAATATTGATAGTGTATTTAGACCCCTTCTCAAGCGTAATTAAATTCTTTTCTATATCTCCATATCTAGTAGGCAGTAAAATATACTACACTTAGTATTTAATTTTATTAAACACTAATAAATATAATATAATAAGTGCTATAATATTTCTTATTAAAATTAAATTGGAGATATATAACGTCCTCCATTGTCAAGACCACTTAACGGAACATTCTTCTTTCACTCAACTATGACGCTATTTGTAATGCTTGTTTTTGAAATTCCAAATTATTAATAGATTTGAAATAAACCTCGTTGGGTGTTTTGTTTCCAAGAGCCGAATGTAATCTTCTAGTATTGTATTTTTTCATGTAATTATCAATCGAATACCTAAGTTCACTCATACTCTTATAGTGGTTAAGATAAATTTCTTCATACTTAATACTTCTCCAAAATCTTTCAATACAAATGTTATCAATACTTCTACCTTTACCATCCATGGAGATTTGGATATGGTGTTTCTTTAGAATATCAACATGAGCTTTAGCCGTATCCTGTGAGCCTTGGTCGGTGTTAAATATCTCTGGCTTAGGGTACAGAGAAAGAGCCTCATTTAATACAGCTGTTGTTAACGATACGTCCATAGTATTTGATAATTTCCAAGAGAGTGTCTTTTTGGTGTTCCAATCAATGATTGCTGCAAGATAAACAAATCCTTTTTCAAGTTTGATGATGATGGTTTTTATAAAAAAGGATATTCTTTACACTACACCAGCAAATAATAATATGGTAACAGACACGATTACAGGTTTGATGTGGCAAGACAATGAGTCTGTACATAAAAATTCAGTTGATGCTGAAAATTATTGTGCTGATTTAACTTTAGGAGGATATCATAACTGGAGACTACCAAGTATTGTGGAGCTACAAAGTATAGTAGAGATACAAAGATCTCCTCTTGTTATTAGAAATGGATTTCTGAATTATGAACTCTCTGGGTATAGGAGTTCTACACAGATTGCACTTAATTCTCCTAGATGGACATGGAATATAGACTTTTCTACTGGGAAGATGGGAGCTTCTATAGCTGAAGATAATGAACAAACTATTCGTTGTGTACGAGCAGGACATTAAACCCTATTTAGCCCTATCTTTTTTAGGGCTAAACTTCTAAACCTTTTTCCACATCTTCATTAAATTATTTTCTATATATAAATAGGATAAATATCCAGCCACTAAAGAAGAGATGATTGAGAGTATTAATACTTCAGTGGTAGAAAAATACCCATTAAGCTTTTTATTTACCATGACTACCGTCACCAAAATAAAAGGGTGTAATAGATAAATAGAATAAGAGGCATTACCTAAAGCTGTTAATAGTTTGCACTCTCTTTTTTTCCAAACAGATTCTAAGCCAATAATTCCAAAACAAATAAGAAAGGCACTAATCCCTTTGTCTATATGAATGACTCCTGTAAAGCTACCACCTGAATGTAAATAGTAAAAGTGACTAATCCCTGCAAATATGGCTAAAAGTGCAAGATACCAAGGTGTTGTTTTAATTTGAGTTAAAATAAAATATAGAAGCATTCCTAGTAGAAACTCTATGAAGATGTCATGTATAAAACTTTTGAAAACATAATGAAGTTTAGAAGGTTCAATGAAAATAGAGAAGAATAAAGAAAATAGAATAAACGAAGCAACAAAAATATTTCCTTTTAGCCTAGAAAACAAAAGTCCAAATGAAAATAAAATATAAAATATAAATTCGTAATGTAGCGTCCAGCCGACATTGACAAGATAGCCTTCATTGCTATCTAAAGGAAGTAAGAAAAAAGATTTTAAAACTTCTGTTGAACCACCAGAAGAGTTAACTCGGTCTGGCATAATAAGAAAGATAGCCAAAGCAATAAGTGTATAGAACCAATAAAGAGGAACAATCCTAATGAAACGTTTTTTTAAAAATATTCTAATTCCTTGAGGTTGCTGATGCATATTTTGGGTGATGTAAACCATAATGTAACCAGAGATAATAAAAAAGATATCAACCCCAAGTGCTCCTGCTTCATGCCACCAGTAGAGGCTATTGTCCCCCGCTTGAATACTTTTCCATACAGAATGACTAAATACAACCAGTAAAGCAGCAATAGCACGTAGATATTGAATTGAGAGAACCAAAATTTTCCTTTATATTTTTTTAAAAATCCAATAGGCTTTTGAAGCCATTAGAAAATAGGTAATAAATGTATTAAGCCAAATCATACCTATGACAGAAAAAAAGTGAAGTACAATAGGTGCAAAAATAAGGTTAATAAGTGCGGCTGTTATTAAAATTATATTTAATGCTTTTGTCTCTTTCATCGTCACCAGCATGTTAGTAAATTGTCCCCCATAGGGAATAAGTATCAACATGAATGTTGCGATTTGCAGTAGATAGATATTTAGAGTCGCAGCCTCTTTATTGGTGATAAGTTCAATAATATCTTTTGAGAAAATAAATAATAGAATTGCAATGGGTATCATCAGTAATATAATGAGTAAAGAGAGTTGTTTATTTCGTGTGAGAAAGCCATTGTTAGTCTCATCATAAAGCCCTATAAAGTAAGGATAAACTACACGGGTTAAAGGGTCAAACAGATTACCAATGGCGAGTATGATCTTGATGGTTAGTGCGTAATATCCAAGTAGAAGTGGGGAGACAAAAAAACCCACAATAATGATGGAGGAAGTGCTATAAAACTCAACAGCTATTTTTGAAGTAAAAATATACCAACCATCTTTTAAATAAAAATAAATTTTTTCTTTACTTACCCATTGAAGTTTTATATCAAAATATTTTATGGCGAGAAATAGACCTAAAATACCTGTAATAATAGAAGTAATTGAGTGAAATAACATTAATAAATTTAGATTGTCATAACTTTTGACATAAAAGATAACCAGTAGAAAAAAAGAGAGTTTGAGTAAAGCATTTAAATACATAATAAAACGCATTTTTTCAATGCCTTGAAAGAACCATAATGGGAGTAATAAGTTACCCAATAACATACCATAAGATAAAAAAATGAGTTCTTTATATTGGTACAGATGCTCAACCATTAAAGTCGTGATAGTTAAAAACACTAAAAAGAGTAAACTAAGTCCCAATTTGATAAGAAGTACCGATGAAAAAATCTCATTGATAGTTGCTTTATTTTGTTTATGTTTAGAGATTTGATAGGTAGCAGAGAGGTCAAACCCATAATCTGAAAACTTAATACCATACATCGCAATAGTAAAAATAAAAGAGTAAATTCCAAAGCCTTCCATACCCAAAGATTGGATAAGAAGGGGAATTAGAAAAAGAGGTAAAATATAATTAAGAAGCTGTATGGTACTAAGGGCTAAAAAATTTTCAGCTAAACGTTTAAAGGTTAAGTTATTTAATATTTTAAACATAGAATTTTTGAGATTTATAATTCAACTTCATGCCATGCTTGGGTATTACATTCTCTGTATGATGTAAGTGCTTGGTCTACTTCATATGACCAATGCAAGACAATTGGGTGAATGGTGGCTGTTTTATGGGTTTGGCTGTAAATATCAACGCCTAATCTTACCCTTTGATACTCATGGAACTCTTCTGAAAAAGAGACAAAAAGAACATCAGCATCAGATTTTTGGTGTAGTCTATCATTGGCAAATTTAGCAACCATATCTAAAAAGCTTGTTAAAATGAGTCCACAACGTGGAATAATTTTTCCATCATCATTGACAAATCCTGCGGCTAAATCATGTTGATATTCATCATTTTTTAAAAATGCTTTTCCATCAATATTAATGAAACTATCAGCGAGTTTCTCGTTTTTCTTAAGTGCCTTAAAGGCTCTGTTTTTTAAATTTCTTTCAGATACAAGTTTAATAGATTCTGCACGAATGTATTTTTGACCTTCAACCATCTCATCTATGAACTCTTCAGCGGTAACCATGGCATCTTCATCTAGGTTATTAAGTAAAATAGTAGGAATAATTTTAAACTTATGTTGATGCTCTTGAATAATCTCTCTACAAAGTTCATTGGCAAAAGTCATGTTTCTTTTTGCCCATGCTTTGTTTTTTTCTTCTAATGGCAAAGAGAAATGTGCAATTTCAAGGACAATAACCATGGGTGTTTCTCGATTGATTAATTGTTTATTGATTAACTCTTTTATGGCTACTAGTTTATTACTAGCCCACTCTTCATAGGGGATGGTAGGAGCAACATAGTTTTTTTCATTAGCGGGGGCAATACAGACTTCCATTTATAATTCCTTAGTTATTTTAGTTTGTTGTTGAAAATTTTCATACCACAGTTGAAATATAAAAATTCTCCATAATTTATATTTATAGGCATCGTTACCTAAATAAAATTGATCACGAATATGTATAATAGAAGAAGTATAAAAGATATTATCTTTATCCAACCTTTTTTCATTAATTTGTACATATAAAATTTCTTTAAGCTCATTTTTCATCCATGACGAAAAAGGAATGTCAAATCCACTTTTAGGTCTATCTAGTAGAACTTTAGGAAGGTATTGGTGGGCTATTTCTTTGAGTAGATATTTCTTAATATCATTTTTCACCTTAACAGAGGAGGGTACTTTGGCTAAATATTCAATGAGTTTAGTATCTAAAAAAGGAACTGCTAGATTAATGTTTTCATGTCTCATGGACTGATGGCTCTTTACCAATTCCCCATCGGTCATGGTTGTTTTAAAATAAGTTCCAATAATTTGGTCGAGTGTCTCAGCATCTTTAGGAAAGTTAATTGTATCAAAACTGTTTAGAATTTTTGGTTCCATTTTTTTGATATGTGTTCTTAGCTCTTTTTCTGAAAACAATGATTTCCGTACTTTAATAATCTCTGAAATACTATTTGCTTGTAACATTGCAGAGAGTTTGTCTTTTTTATTTTGGAATTTTTTAGAAGAGGGGATGGCAAATAAAGAAGAAGCAATTATTTGTTTAAAAATTTTTGGTGTATTTTCAAAACGTTTAAAAGCTTTGAGGTCATCAGCTGTTGCAAAAACCTCATCTCCTCCATCTCCCGCAATGAGCGTTCCTATATTGTTTTTTTTAAGCAGTTGGGCAGTTAAGATGGTTGGTGCAGCCGCATGGTCTGCAAAGGGTTCATCATATATTTGAGATATTTTAGGAATTATTTCGATGGCATCTTTTGCAGTAAAATAATACTCCTCATGGTTTGTGCCTAAATGGCGTGCAATTTTTTTTGCATGAGGTGCTTCATTGATGCTTGAATCGTTAAAGCCAATGCTAAATGTATTTACTTTTTTATCAGAGCTTTGTTGTGCCATAGCAACTAAAGTAGAACTGTCATATCCACCACTTAAAGAAAAAGCTACATTAGCATTATTTTGTATGGTATGATGAAGTGATGATTGAAGTAATGTATGTGCTTTATTCAAAATCTCTTCTTCATTAAAAAGAGATTTTGGTTCTAAATAGCAGTTTTCTAATGTCCAATATTTTCTACTTATCTGTTTTTGATTTTTTAAATTAAATTCTACATAAGAACCTGCTTCTACTTTATAACAGTTTTCAAAGATTGTTTTAGGTTGTAATATCATGCCATATTGTAAATAGTCAGCAATGGCAGAGGTATTGATTTTAGCATTAAAAGAAGAAATTTCTCTAAAGTTTTTAATGCTTGTAGAAGCAATAATATTATTTTTCTTGTAACTATAATAAAGCGGTAGTACGCCAACTTTATCTTTGGCAACGAAAATAGTTTTTTTGTTTTTATCATGTATAAATAAGCTAAAAGTCTCTTCAGTATTTTTTAAGAAATTAATACCTTTGGTTTGATAGCTCAAAAAAAACTTTTCAATGATATTTGTATCAGAAGAGGTAGCCAAAAGCATGAGAATATTGTTTTTTTCTAAACTAAAAACGTTTATAGATTTTTTGATAATTAAAGTGTTATTTTCTTCCGATTGTGTTAGAAAATCTTGCATGAAAACTCCTGTAATCAAATTATAACATAAAATAATATAAAAATAAGCTTAATTATGTCATAATATTATACTTTTAATAAAGGAAAAAGTTTATGTGTGGGATAACAGGTTTTTGTGACTTTAACAATAGAAGTAATGTCAATAATTTAGGTGCAATGATGAATGCCCTTATTCATCGAGGTCCTGATGCTAAAGGAAAGATTGTTCATAGCTTAAATGATGTTAGTGTTGGACTAGGACACCGACGGCTTTCTATTTTAGATTTATCTAATGATGGTCAGCAACCTATGGCGTATGAAGCGTTGGAGATTATTTACAATGGAGAAGTTTATAATTTTAGGGAAATTAAAGTTAAGTTAGAGGGTTTAGGTTATCTCTTCCATTCTCAAAGTGATACAGAGGTCGTTTTAAAAGCCTATCATGCTTGGGGTTTAAAAGCTTTAGATAAATTTAATGGTATGTTTGCCATGGCAATTTTTGATAAAACAAAAGAAACACTTACTTTAGTACGTGACCGAGCAGGTGTTAAACCTTTGTATTGGTATTGGAAAGAGGGACTATTTTTATTTGCTTCTGAACTTAAAAGCTTTCATGCACATCCAAATTTTCAAAAAGTTATAGACCAAGATGTCTTGGCTCAATATTTACAATATGGTTATGTGCTTCAGCCTTACTCTATTTTTGAATCAACACGGCAACTTCAAGCTGGACATACTTTAGTGCTAGATTTAAAGACACAAAGTATGGAAGAGAAGGAGTACTGGTCAGTTGTACAGTTTTATGAAAAACCTAAACTCATTTTAACAGATAACGAAGCCATTAGCCAGACAGAGAATATATTAAAAAAATCTTTTGAGTACCGAATGGTAGCTGATGTTCCTGTGGGTACTTTTTTAAGTGGGGGCTATGACAGCTCTTTGGTGACAGCCATCTTACAATCAGATAGAGATGAGAAAATCAATACCTTTACCATAGGTTTTAAAGAAAAGGGCTATGATGAAGCCCCTTATGCCAAGGAAGTTGCTAAGCATTTGGGAACGAATCATACAGAGTATTATTGTACTCAACAAGATGCTTTAGAAGTAATTCCTAAATTAGCCACCATTTATGATGAACCTTTTGGAGATGCTTCAGCCATTCCAACGGTTTTGGTGAGTCAACTTGCGAGAGAGAACGTTACGGTTAGTTTAAGTGCTGATGGAGGAGATGAAATTTTTGCAGGTTATTCTGCTTATGACAAGTTGTCTAAATTAAATAGAATAAATCAAAAATTTCCCAAAGCACTAAGACGCACTACAGCAGGAATGCTAAATATAATAAATCCTACTTCTATGCCTTTTAATAAAAAAATATATAATTTTGAAATACGTTATGAAAAACTTAAAAAAATGTTAGTAGCTCAAAATGCTCAAGAACTTTTAGCACAAAGTTATGAGTATTATTCACAAACTGAATTGAATAAGTTATTACTTAGAAAACCGACTAAATTGGTTAGCAAGTTTAGTCAAGATAGCAAAGTAGAAGATAGTTTGTCTCAAATGTTAATGACAGATTATCAGACTTATATGGCAGATGATATTTTAACTAAGGTGGATAGAGCAACGATGAGTGTAGGATTAGAAGGACGAGAACCTTTTTTAGATACAGCAATTATAGAGTTGGCTACACAGTTACCCAATGAAATGAAATACCGTGCAGGAGAAAAAAAATGGGTACTTAAGGAGATTACGCATAAGTATTTACCAAAAGAGCTTATGGATAGACCTAAAATGGGATTTTCACCTCCCATAACTGAATGGTTTAGAGATGAACTTAAAGCTTATTTTTTATACTATTTAAGCGAAGAACGTTTAGTTAAAGAGGGGCTTTTTAATCCTAATGAAGTTATTCGCTTGAGAGATGAATACTTAGCTGGAAAGAATGTTTCTGTTCAGCGCTTATGGTTCATCTTAATGTTTGAAATGTGGCATGAAAAATGGATGTAAAAAAAGGAAAAGTTTTTGTAGCACTTATTCATGGACTTCATGTTGGTGGTGCACAAAAGATGATGCTAAGTATATTAAACTATTTTTCTCAAAAGAATTTTGAGGTACATCTTATTGTCTTTAGTGCAGGGGGAGTCTTGCAAAAAGAGTTAGCACAAGAGGTAATAGTGCATGAATTAAATAGTAACTCTATCTCAAAGGGTATGGGAAAGTGTCTGAAACTTATTTATAAACTTAAACCAAATTTTGTTTTTTCTGGCATTGGTCATTTAAATTTAGCATTAGCCCCTTTTATCCCTGTATTAAAATTAATGTTACCTAAAACACATTGGATAGCTAGAGAGACTAACATTGTCAGTTTACAAAATAAAGAGGCTAAATACCCTAAAATATTTGACTCGCTTTATCGATATTTTTATAAAAATTATGACAAAATTATTGCACAATCGCTAGATATGAAAAAAGATTTGGAAGAGAATTATGGATTAATAGCACGTGTACAAGTTATTAATAATCCTGTAAACATTGAAAAAGTAGAAGCCTTAGCCAATAGCAATGAAAAAATCCTTTTTAATTCACAACGGATTAACCTCTTATCTGTAGCAGGATTACGTAAAGAAAAATGCCATGATTTAATGTTAAAGGTTATCGTATTGTTAGATGATAAATATCATTTAAATATTGTTGGTTCAGGTGAATTAGAAGCTAAATTATTGGCATTGGCTAAAAGTTTGGGTATAGAAAAACGCGTTTCATTTTTTGGCTATCAGTCGAATCCTTATGCCTATATGAAACAGGCTGATTTGTTTCTTTTAACTTCTCAAAGAGAAGGCTTTCCTAATGTTCTATTAGAAGCAAATAGTTTGGGGCTACCCATTGTTGCTTTTTCTTCTTTAGGAGGAATTACAGAGATTATTGATGAAGGTGTTAACGGTTTTACGGTACCTTTTGAAAAGATAGAAGAGATGGCACAAGAGATTGAAAAAGCACATAATTTTGTTTTTAATAAAAAAAGGATTCAAGAGATGACAAAAGAGCGTTATGCCTATGGCAGTATATTAAAAAAATATGAGCAGTTATTTCGCTCTTTAGAGGATGAAAAATGAGAAGTATATATTTATTATTATTTATGATAATTGTTGTATTTGAAATAATCTTATTTGGTGATATTGGATCAAAAATAGCGTTGCTATATGAACGTAAAAGTATTTATATCGCTGTATATTATACTTTAGTCACATTTTTGGGTTTTTTTAGTGTAACTACTTTCTTTTTTGTTAAAAATAAAATTATATTTACCTTTTTTGTACTTGTACTTTTTTTAAGCTATGGTATTGATTTAGTATATAAAGCCATCAATCATACAGGATTTGGATTTAATGATTTAGGCATCGCTCTGAATGGAGGTGCTGCTTTTGCAATGGAGGCATTATCAAGTTATGCGAGTGAAATTCAAAGTGTGGTATTGATTCTTTTAGGACTACTTTTTATTCTTGTAATTATTAGAAGCATAGTTATAAAGAAAAAACTCTTTATATCTTTGAAAAAAATAAGTATATTATTTATAATTACTTTACTCTTATCATATTCTATTACGCATAAAACAACAGCGGAAAGCCAAAGTAGACCGACGCTATTTAAAGTTTTAAACACCAGTATTTATTTTTTATTTAATCAGTTATATTATGGAGAACGGGAAGCGTTAAAAGTTACTCCATCCAAACTATCAAGTTATAAAAACATCATTCTAATTGTTGATGAGAGTGTAGGAGGGCAGTACCTATCAATTAATGGTTATGAAAAAGAAACCACTCCCTATTTACAAAGTATTAGTGATGCATATGTAAATTTAGGCTTAGCCTCTTCTGCTGCTAACTGTTCAGATAAGAGTAATATTGCGTTAATGAGTGGCATACAAATGAATCAATTACCAGATAAGTCACAACAAGCACTTAAGATGCCAAGTATCTTTCAGTATGCTAAGAATGCAGGGTATCGAACACATTATTTTTCAGCTCAAAAAGTTGGTATGGATTTACAAAATTATATAACAAATTATGATTTACTAGATATTGATAATTTTTCACAATTAGATAAACCATATACTCATAAAAGTATGCCAGAACAGTCGATTATACTTGCAACACAAAAAGCTCTAGAAAAGAATGATAAAAATTTTATTTTTATTGTAAAACGTGGTGTTCACTTTCATTGGGAGAATGATTACCCCGTAAGTGAAAAATATTTTGTGCCTACATTAGAACAAAATGAGCCCCTTTTATTGGCAAAAAAGAAAGAGGCTTTAAACTCTTATGCAAATTCTCTTAAATATAATGTCGATTTGTTTTTTAAATATTTTTTAGAAAAAATAGATTTTTTTACAAGAAAAGATACTTTAATTATTTATACTTCAGACCATGGACAGTCTATCTTAGAAGAGGGTAGAGTGGCAACCCATTGTGACAGTACAACACCTCCTAAAACTCAAGGAATTGTTCCTCTTTTACTGTTTAGTAATAATAGTGTAATTCGTAATTTTGACTTTAAAACTAATCGTTATAGTCATTATGAAATTTTCCCAACGATTCAAAAATTAATGGGATATGAGACATTAAGAGGAAAAACACTTTTTGATGAGGTTTTCACAAAACAAGAGTTTATTTCAGGAGATATTTTTGGTCGAGGGCATGTTGAATTTACTACTATTAAGTAACAAGAGCTATAAAATATTTTTATAGCTCTCTATAACAGTGTCTATCTTGTACTGTTGTGCTTTAAGAAACCCTTTTTCTTTATACTCTTCTCGAATATTTTTATTTTGAAAAAGATAGGTAATGGCTTTAACTAAAGCCTTTTCATCGTTCACTGGATATAAAATACCATTTTGGGCAATTTCTATGTCTTGTTTTAATTGAAAATTCATGTCTGTTGTTGGTGCTAAAATTTCTCTAGGTCCAGAGATACAATCAGTAGAAATAACAGGTACTTGGCAAATCATTGCCTCAATCAGTACATTTGGAAAACCTTCTCCTTTTGAGGATAAAACAAAAATATCAGCATGTTTAATGTATTTAAAGGGGTTGTTTTTAGCACCCAATAAGTGTACACGTTGAGTAAGATGATTTTTTTGAATATAGTTATTGAGATTTTCTTTTTCTTCTCCTTGACCAATAATAATAAGCTGAATCTCTGCAGGTAAATGGTGTAAGGCTTTTATTAAACTAATATGTGACTTTATTTCTGTTAATCGACCCACGGTTATGAGGTATTTTTTATGAGGGTTAAAAGAAAAGTCATCAACTTTTTCTTGAGATTGCGATTGAATTTCTTCTATCTGATAGGGGTTATTAATAACTAGGGATTTACCTCTATACTTAACATGTTTAAAAAATTCTATTTTCATTTTTTGAGCTTTAAAGATAATTAAATCAGCATGTCTGTAAAGTAATTTAACAAGCATTAAATCAATTTTTTTTAATAAACCTCTATCCATTAGGCTATGTACTGTATTAACATCTACAATTTGTACTTGGTGTTTCGAGCCAAATAATTTCGCTAATACATTAATGAAACTTGCTCTATAAATATGACTCTGAATTATCTTAATATCTTTTTCTTTAACATGTTTTTTGAGTTTAAATGCAAGATAAAAAAGATAAAAGAATTTTTTTATAGGGTTAGAGTGTTGAGTGAGTTTTGAGAGATAGGTAACTTTTACTTTTTTAGGAATAGAATAGTGATTATCCTCTTCTATACAAAATAGTTCTACTTCAATATCTTGTTTTACTAATTCTGTGATGATGAGGGAGAGAACACGTTCGGCTCCCCCTAAGGTTAACGAGTTAATAAAGAGTGTGACTTTTTTCAAAAAAATCCTTTAAAGAGCAAGTTGCGGAGGCACGAATGAATTAGTGGTTTTACTATTTATTAAGAAGTCATGTTCACTTTGATTTTCTTTTTTTATAATTGATTTTAAAACGATACCAATATTCTCTAAGTTTTTCTGGGCAATAATAGATTCTAAGTCTACCATACTTGAATCTTTTGAGAAGTTTTCTCTTAGAACAATAAGATTTATATTGGTAAACTTCATAAGATAAAGGGTCTCTAGAGCCACCGAATAGTTAGAAGTATCAATGATAATATAGTCATATTTACGCTTTAAAACTTCAAACAGTTCCCCAAGTCTTGGCGATAAAATAAGTTCTGAAGGATTTGGGGGTACTGGACCTGCTGGAATAATATCTAAGTTATGGTAGTTGGTTGAAAAGATAATATTTCCAATATTGTCTCTTTGACTTAAATAGGTACTCATTCCTGAATATTGTTGGTCAATACCAAAATGACCATGTAGGCTAGGCTTTCTCATGTTAAAATCAATGACAATGGTTTTATGTTGTAGGTTTTGAAAGACACCTGCAAGATTAACAACGGTTGTCGTTTTTCCTTCACCTGCTATTGCAGAAGAGATTAAGGTGATATGCCCTTGACCTTGTTTTTTAGTAAACTCAATATTGGTTGCTATCTTATGGTACGCTTCTTTAAGCGTAGCCGTAGCGAGGCTATTATTTTCATACAGAGGAATAATACCATAGATAGGTAGTTTAGTAGATACTTTAAGTTCTTTACTTTGACTACTCTCTTCTTGATTGTTATGCTCTTTCTCTCTATTGATAGTTGCTCGTAACAGTGCTAAAAAGACCCCGAATAACAATCCAATAATAAACGCAATAATTGTAAAAACTAAACGTTTTGGCTTAATAGGGATTGGTGAGCTGTATGCCTTATCAACAATTTCATAGTTGGAAACGGCAGCAACCTTTATCAGTTCATTTTCTGATTTTTTTTCTAAAAGGTAAGTATACATTTTGGCGTTTACTTCATAGTCTCTTTGAAAACGTACAAGCTTCTTCTCTTTTTGAGGAAGTTCTTTTAATATAAGTTCAAATTTTGCTTTTTGTTTTTCTAGGCTTTTACGTTTACTAATGAGTGTTGAGTTTAAATTTTTAACATTGAGAAGAATTTTATGTTTAATTCTCTTTATACGTTTACGCACTTTAATGAGTTCAGGATAATTTTCTGTATACTCTAAGGATAACTCATCAGCTCTTTCTTGCAGTACGCCTAAATCATCAATAAATTTAATAGTAGTATTATCATTAAACTCTAATAGGGTAGGCCCAATAGCATCAAGATTTTTATTACTTTTAACAAAACGTATAAGATTATGAACCAGTTTTTCTTTAAGTCCTAGCTCTGATAATTCTAAATCAAGTACACTTAGTTTATCAAATGATTCTTTAGATTTGACAGATGGTTCTACACTATTTACTGTTTTATATTGTTCTAATTCACTTTCAGACTTTTCTAGCTTTGTTGTAATGTTTTCTAGTTGTCTGTCTAAGAAAGTTAATACTTTCTTGTTGGTAGTCTCTTTCTTCTCTACACTTGTAAAAATATAATTTTCAATTAATAAATCTACATAACGATTGGCCCGTTGAGGAATAGTATCTTGAAAAGAAACGCTTATTAAATTTGCTCCCTCATCAATTTGTGTTACTTTAAGACTACTTTTAATTAGGTTTTCATAAATTTGTCTACTAGTCCCATTGAGGACAATATATAGAGGTTTAGAAAAAGGTTTTAATTTTGTAACTGTTCCTCTAAAGTACGCTGTTGAAACCTCTTGATCAAATGGATAAAGTTTAGATTCTACGTCTTTTTCCAATTTTAGAGTAAAGCCTTGATCTTTTAATTTAATTTCAATTTTTTTCCCTATACTTTTATTATCTAAAAATTTTTGAACGCTTAACTGTATTGGTGGCTCACTATAAAGTTCAACTGTTTTGTAATTTATTTTTGTAAAGTATTGAGTAGACAAGTTCATTGTCTCAATGGTTTTTTTATTACTGTTAAAGGTTTGTAAATTAATTATCTCTTGTTTGACACCTACACTGCTAATGTTATTCAAACTATTTCTTAATAAATCGTTTGTTTGTATAGGGTTATGGTTACTTTTTACTTTAATAACAGCATAAGATTCATAGGTAGAAGGAATAAAATAGAGATAAAATTTAGCTAAGATGACAGTGAAAATTGTAAAAAATATAATAGACCATTTGTAGGGAAGAACAGTCTTCATTAATTCAATAATATAGCTTTCATTTTTCATAATATATTCAGTTTCTCTTTAAAATTTATAATTTATATAGTTAAAATATTATATAAAGAAAATGATAAGGAATAGCTTATTATTTTCACTTAGAGTATTTTTTACATGCAATATAAAATATTCTTGTGTTATAATCTATGACAAAATAATTTAATATGGAGATTTTAATGAATAAAAAATATTTATCATTGGCTTTAGCAACACTACTATTTACCGCTTGTGGAGGGAACTCCTCTTCTTCTCAACAAAATGATGGCAAAGGTTCTATTGACTTTTCTCAATACTTCCCAAAAGAGTCAATCAATAAAGGATATATTGTGCGTAAGAAATATGAAGGTACGCCTAAAACAACCCTGCGTAATGAAACTATTGAAGTGTTAGGACAAACTATTACAACGAGTGTTGATAGTAAAGTAGTAGAAAAAATTGTTATCACAGATAAAAATATTACAATAACCAGTTTTAGTGAAGATGAAAACTCTAAAGATAACGTTAATAGAATGTATAGAAAGATGGATATAGGTGATACTCTTTTCTCTGAGAAGATAGAATCTAGTGAAACCAATGATTTAGGTAAAATCACTACCACATCTACTTACAGTTGTACGGTAAAAAGTAAAGAGAAAAAGTTTGAAAAAGGGGATTATATATACGAAGGAGATTTACTGAAACTTGAATGTAGCGATAAGGGTACAAAAGTCTATGATATAAAACAAACTATTTTAGATGCAGGTGTTGCTTCAGATTTAAATGGTACACATGAGATTTATGATACATCATATGTTTATTTAAAGAAAGATTTAGGGGAAGTTGTTTCTATTAATGAGGATTGTATTACTAATACAAAAACATTAACGATTATAAATGATAATGCAAAATCTTCTTCATGTGTTCAAACACGATCTTATTCTGAGTTTTATGTTGAACAATAATTTATTCTTAACGAATATTAAAATGTAAAACAACTGAAACATCGAAAATGGGTAGCTCTCCTTGAACATTGGGAGGGATACTCACAGGAAAGCTTCTATTCAATGCTTTTCTAATACTCTTATGGAAAATAGATTTACCATTAATAAAACGGATGTTACTGATTTCTCCTTGTTTACTAATATCAAAACGTACTTTAACTGAACCCTCTATGTGTCTTCTTTTGGCAATTCTAGGGTAGGTTTTATTGGCAATGATTTTTGAGCGAACATTACGTAAAAAAGCTTTTTTATTATGCTTATTTTGAGGTTTTTTTTGAGCCATTGGTGCAGCTTTAATAATTGTTGGTTGAACAGTGGGCTGCACAATAGGTTTTGGTGCAGGAACATATCTTTTAACGGGTACTATTTTAGGTTTTGGTTCAACATAAAGAGGAGCAGGGGCTACATAGGTCTCTACATACTCTTCAACATTTTTTTTCTTTATTACTTTTTTGGGCTTATGTCTTTTAATAACTTTTTTCTTTATAATTTTCTTCTTCTTGACTATTTTTTTATGTTTATGCTTTTTAATAACTCTTTTTTTCTTTATTACTCTTTTAGGTTTATGTCTTTTAATAACTTTTTTCTTTATAACTCTCTTCTTCTTGACTATTTTTTTAGGCTTAGGCTTTTTAATTATCTTTTTTTTAATAATTTTCTTTTTAGTAACTTTCTTTTTAACAACATTTCTTTTAACAACCTTTTTGGGAGGTAAAAGGGGAGTCACAATTGGGGGAATAATAGGTGCTGGAACAACTTTTTTAGGAGGAGTAACAAGGGCTATCTTAATCATTTTTGAGGGTGCTGGTTTTACTATTTTCTTTTGAACAGGCATCACAAGATAGAT
>Ga0256839_1002639_pt1 | contig 19663 bp, 17 predicted proteins | sample 354166metaG_FD_185968 | JGI IMG/M metagenome (GOLD analysis project Ga0256839, IMG submission 185968) | Hydrothermal vent microbial communities from Mid Atlantic Ridge, Atlantic Ocean - 354-166 | ecosystem: Environmental > Aquatic > Marine > Hydrothermal vents | place: Atlantic Ocean: Mid... | reverse complement strand
TATGCGTGAGGTCGGAAATAATGGAATTGCGGTGGCCAAAGGCTATGCCATGAGCGACGAGGACCGGATGCGCGCCCATCTGATTGAAAAGCTGATGTGCAATTACGCAATAGATACCGGCGATCTGACCAAAATATTTGGCGACATAGCCCGGCCGGTTGAAATTGAGCTGCAGGATTTACATGCCCATGATGAGGAAGGTTTTATCATAAAAAATGAAAGCCATTACTCAATCTCAAAAGAAGGCAGGCCCTATATCCGCTCGATTGCCGCGACTTTCGATACATTCTTTGCCAGCGGCAAGGCGCGGCATTCTTCTGCTGTATGACAGTTAGTCGTCAACTTTGCCCTTGCCGCAACTGATATAGCTTGAACTAAATGTAATTTTCCGGGCCGCATCCAACTTACCATCGGCAAGCAAGCTCCCAATGGATTTCAATTTGGTGACCAAACGATAATTGGACATAATGGGCTGAAGCAAATCAAGCTGCCGGGCATCTTCCTCCACTGTAGCGATATCGGGTGCGTCGAAACCAAAATGCTTTGCCCTTGTGTAAAAGTAATAACGCTCTCTATAACTGACAAAAATCAAGAACAGTTCACTATATTTAAGAATGTCACTTAATGCCGGCTTATAATCGCCACAGGCAGCAAGGTCAAAAAGTATTTTAAAAGATTTTCTCAAACCTATTTCGCGACTGTCATAGATTTTCCCCGGTTTATCTCCCAGATTGGTTCCCGGAATAGAGAAATAATAAAATTCAGGGTCCAGTTTTTTTTTCATTTTCGATGATCGGATTGAGTATTGAGAGCGCCCGACACCGCATGAAACCAGGTGAATTGGCGGATATAATCTTGGTGAAAAAATTATTCTTTACGGTTTTGTCTGTCAGCGCTTTGGATAATTCAGGATTGAGGTTCAAAAAACCGGTTTTTTCCAATTTCAAAAGCTCATTACACTCACCCTTTGCTTGAAGTGCCAGATATTGCTTTTGTTGCGCGGGCGATAATCCTTCTTCAAATGGCCGGTCGATATAATCAAACCATGGGCTGTTCGGCGATAACCAGTTGCCGCGCCCCTCCTCAACCACCTGTTTGAATGCATGGACCTCACGAACAAATTTATCAGCAGTTGCAGTCTCTGATGCTGACAAAGCTGCCGCATTCAGAACGGGAAGCAAGATAATCAATTGTAGAAATGCAGCAATAGCCAAACGGCAAATAAGTTGGCGGCCCATTTTACCTTGTCCCCATATTTCCAGAAGCGGGTATTTTTGCACCATAACAAATACAACCCTGGAAAGAAACTATGTTAATATTAGAGACGTCGCAGCGGCATTTGAAATCGCACGTAGGGCATTAAGTGAGCGCACGTGTTTACGCGCAAGCGAGCGACTATTAAAAGAGAGCGCACGTGTTTACGCGCAAGCGAACGTTAAATAAAGCGCTCACGCAAATGGCGTTGCCATTGCTCCGCGAGGGCGCTTCGCGCTTCACCTATCGGTTCAGTTGGAGCATCAAGTGAGCGCACGTGTTTACGCGCAAGCGAATGACTATTAAAAGTGAGCGCACGTGTTTACGCGCAAGCGAACGGAATACTAAAGTGAGCGCATGTGTTTACGCGCAAGCGAGCGACTAAACAAAGCGATTCGCAAGATTTGAATCATATAAAATGGTGGGCGATACTGGGATTGAACCAGTGACCCCTACAATGTCAATGTAGTGCTCTCCCGCTGAGCTAATCGCCCGTTATTGAACGGATGGCCAATTGTGGCCCTGTTCGGGAACGGCATTGCACCGTCGGGTGCGATACACCACAAAATACGGTTCAAGGTCAATAGATATTCATCGCATAAGGCAAAAATAGCCAGCTTGCATTTTCATCCATTACTTTAACTGCCCAAAAAGCCAGTGTTAGGCAGCGGACTCATAAAATTGGCACCATAGTCTGACTGCGGCGAGTTTTATCATTGCCATGAAGTTTTGTGATGTTTTTTCGTACCGGGTTGCGATGCGGCGAAACGAGGCTTTCAGTCTCCCAAAAAACCGTTCAATGAGATTGCGTTGTTTGTAGAGTTCAGCATCAAATTCTTTGGGCATCTTTCTATTCGATTTCGAAGGAATAACATCGCTTGCCCCCTGTTCCCAAATCATGTTTCTGATCCAGTCCGCATCATAGGCCTTGTCCGCCAGAACAGACTGCCCCGGCTGCAACTGATCCAGCAAGACCCGGCACACAGGCGCATCATGGTCTTGTCCTGGTGTCAGATGAAACCTGATCGGCAAGCCCAGTTCATTGACCAGGGCATGGATTTTGGTGGTCAATCCGCCCCTCGAGCGGCCCATGCATCGTCTGCTGTCGTTTTTTTAAGCGTCGCCGCAGAATGATGCACTCGCACACTCGTTCCATCAATCATCACCAAATCTGCGTTGTGTGCATCGGCCACGGCATCCATAACATCATCCCAGATGCCGGCTTTCGACCATCTGCTGAAGCGATTGTATACCGTCGTGTAAGGGCCGTACTGATCGGGTAAATCGCGCCACGGACAGCCAACCCGGAGGGCATAGAAAATACCGTTGATCACACGCCGATCATCCACACGCTTAACGCCGCGGGACTTGTTGGGAAGAACGCATTTGACAAATTGCCACTCAAGATCACTCATATCAGAACGAGACATAAACCTGCTCCATGTTGCCGAATCAACAACATTGAATCACATCACGCTGATTTTATGAAGAAATTTATGGGTACGCTGCCTAAAACATAGGTGAAATCAGGCGGCGGCCAGCATCTTCTCAACTTCGTTGACAAGGTCTTTCAGGTGAAACGGTTTGGAAAGAACCTTTGCATCCTTCGGCGCATTGGATTCAGGGTTAAGTGCAACGGCGGCAAATCCGGTGATGAACATAACCTTCAAATCCGGGTCAAGCTCAGTGGCACGCCTGGCAAGTTCGATCCCGTCCATTTCCGGCATCACAATATCGGTCAGCAACAGGGAAAACGGCTCTTCGCGCAACCGCTCATAGGCGCTTGCCCCATTGTCAAACGAAATCACATCATATCCGGCATTTGCCAGTGCTTTGGCCAAAAAGCGACGCATATCATTGTCATCTTCTGCAAGTAATATTTTGTCCATCAATCCATCCGAATTGCATAAGGTGGGCCATTGCCACCTTCAAAGAAGGTATTATACTCCGATGCGGCCAATCAAACACCCGCGGGAGCAGCTCTTTCCGCCACATTAATTCACAAGCCTATACGAGTTCATTCAGGTAAATATCAAGTGAACAATACGGTAAAGTGATATTTTATTACTCCCGGTCATATATTTTAGGCCAAACAACGCTTCAAACAAGGCGAAAATGGGCAAACACTATCCTAGGGCCAGTTGACAAACTGGCCCTAGACAGCCTGAATCACAACTGCCAAACTGGGATTCAAGAAAACACCGATTGCAAACATTCAGGATATTTAATGATTACCGAGGAGTTCAGCGACAAAATTCCTCCCTTTAGCGTTTCTGCTCCGGCAGAACAGCGTGTTCCCTATGTGTTTAATTCGCCCCATAGCGGCCGCGTATATCCGCCCTCGTTCTTGCGCTCATCAAAACTTGATACAAGCCAGATCCGGGGGTCAGAGGATTTCCATGTCGATGATCTTTTTCAGGATGTGGTGCGCATTGGTGCGCCGCTGGTCAAGGCTAATTTTCCGCGCGCCTTTGTTGATGCAAATCGTGAGCCCTATGAGCTGGATGAAAAACTGTTTGGAGAAAAGCTGCCATCCTACTCAAACAGAAAATCCGCGCGCGTTGCCTGCGGGCTGGGCACCATTGCCCGGGTTGTTGCAGAATCCCAGGAAATCTACCACGAAAAGCCAACCATTGACGAGGCCCTGAAGAGGGTAGAAAAACTATACCGGCCCTACCACGAATATTTGCGCAAATTGCTCGCCCGCACCCACGTGCAATTCGGCTATTCAGTGTTGATTGATTGCCATTCAATGCCCTCATCCGCTGTTGGTGGCTCCAACAGCAACAAACCCGATATTATTATCGGTGACCGATTTGGCACCAGCTGTTCGTTTTATATCTCATCTGCAATTACCGAGATTTTTAAAGATCTGGGCCTCAAGGTTGCCCGCAACAAACCCTATGCGGGCGGCTTTATTACCGAGCATTACGGCAGACCTGATCTTGGGCTTCATGCGGTGCAGATCGAAATCAATCGCGGCCTTTACATGGACGAAAAACGCCTGATATTGACCCCCGGATTTGAGCAATTGCGCACGCAAATTGCCATGTTTGCTGAACGAATTGTTGCCATCCCCGATACAAGCTTCTATCCCGAAAAGCAGGCAGCCGAATAGCACGCCCAACGGGCGACCTCATTCCCACCATCGAGAACCGATTGATGAACCAACTTACTTCATTCATGCACAGGCTTTGCGATAATGCGCAGGAAGAAACCTTGCCACGCTTTCGCACCGGCACCATTGTTACAAACAAACTCGATGCAGCCTTTGACCCGGTGACGGAGGGCGACAAGAATGCAGAAAAGATCATTCGAGAAATGATCAACAAAACCTATCCCGAACACGGGATCCTCGGTGAAGAATTTGGCAATGAAAATCTTGATGCTGAATATATCTGGATCATTGACCCGATTGACGGTACCCGTGCTTTTATTTCCGGCATTCCGGTTTGGGGTACATTGATCTGCCTTGCCAAAAACACCCACCCGACGCTCGGCATCATGCATCAGCCTTTTACCGGCGAGCGATTTTTTTCTGACGGCGCATCAAGCTGGTATCTCGGCCCCGGCGTCAACTCACAAACAAAAATCGAGACCCGTGATTGCAGCGCGCTTGCCAACGCCGTGTTGATGACCACCAGCCCACGAATTTTCACACCAAATGATCAAGCGGCCTATGACCGGGTGGAAAAAGTGGTCAAACTCGCCCGCTATGGCACTGATTGCTATGCCTATTGCATGCTTGCCTCAGGCAATATTGATCTGGTGGTTGAGGCCAATTTAAATGCCTATGATGTTGCAGCCCTCATTCCCATTGTCGAAAACGCTGGCGGTTGCATGACCGACTGGCAGGGGAAACCAATTGACCTGCTGAATATCGGTGAGGGACATATATTGGCCTGCGCCAATAAAAGCCTGCAAAAAGAAGCAATTGCCTTGCTAAATGAGTGAGCCGGACAAAACACACCCGGTAACCATTCGTTAATACTGAATTGCATCCGCAGATTGAGTTAAGTTATTTCTCAATATTTTCAGCTAAAATTTCCTGCATATTTTAGACAGGAGAAACCATACCGTGTTGCAAAAAGTTCAACTTCCAATCATGACCCCCCGCCACCTTGAAACAAACAAACCCAAAGATGGGTACCGCCTGATTACCCGTTCAGATATGGACGGCCTTGTATGCGCGGTTCTGCTCAAGGAAATGGGATTAGTGAGTGAGATTAGCTTCGTCCACCCCAAAGACATGCAGGACGGTAAAATTGAAGTAACAGATCGCGATATAACAACCAACCTGCCCTATGTTCCAGGTGTATTTGTTGCCTTTGACCATCACGATTCAGAAACCAAACGCCTTGGCGAGCTTCAGGATAATCATGTCATTGACCCACACGCGCCATCGGCTGCCCGTGTCGTCTATGATTTCTTCGGTGGACGCCTCAAGTTCCCCAAAGTTTCAGATGCCATGATGCTGGCGGTAGACAAAGCAGATGCTGCCCGGTTCAGCCGCGAAGATGTACTCAATGCGGAAGGGTGGGAACTGCTGTCATTCCTGATGGACGCGCGTACTGGTCTTGGCCGCTTCAGGGAATTCTCCATTCCCAACTATCAATTAATGATGGAATTGATCGAATATTGTCGGGTGGAACCAAATATTGACCGCCTGCTACAATTGCCTGACGTGGCTGAACGGGTTGATCTGTACTATGATCACCGGGAACAATTTGAAGAGCAAATCAAACGCTGCACCATGGTGCATGGCCCGCTCGCGGTCTTAGACCTGCGCAACGAAGATGTTATTTTCGCTGGCAACCGTTTCATGATCTATGCGCTGTTTCCAGAAACAAATATCTCCTGCCATGTGATGTGGGGCAAGGCCAAACAAAATACCGTGTTGGCCTTTGGGAAATCTATCTTTGATCGCAGCAACACAACCCATGTGGGTGAATTGATGCTGCGTTATGGTGGCGGCGGCCATGCGGCTGCTGGCACATGCCAAATAGAAACCGATAAGGCTGAAGACGTGTTGGCCGAGCTTATTGCCACGGTAAATGCAGAGGCTGAGTAGGCGTGATTAGAGCGGCGTCAGCGCAATAGCCGTTGGCGCCACACTTTATTGCCTATTCAACCGGATTTTCCTTATTCCGACCCCGGAATAAAGGCATCGATGGCAGCAAGAAGTTGCTCGCGGAATTCATCACGTTCCTGAAATTGCTCATGCTTGGCCCCGTCGATTACCAGACAGGTTGCCGATGGGATGTCGTGCCCCAGTTCTTCGGCGGCCGCAGGCGAAACCACATGGTCATCACCTGCTGCAATGAGAAGGGTTGGAATGCCCAATGTTGAACGAACAGCAGGTTCCTTCATTTCATCCATTGCCCGGCACGCGGCATAAATCCAGCCAATCGTGGCACCGCCAATTACCAATTCCGGATAGGCCCTGGCAAACTCGCGATTGCGCTCAAACCGCGTGAGATCGGAAGTAAGATTGTTCTGCTCAAAAGGTCTGGTAACCATGCTGGACGGGCCACGCTCAACATAGGCTTCACCCAACCCCAACACGGTTGCGGTACTGGTTAGGTATTTCAAAGTGGATTGGCTGAATGGCAGGCTGTTCAGCGCCAGCATTGGCGAGGTTAAGACCATTCGCTGAATACGGTTTCTTTCCCGCGGCATGGCCAACAAGGCAACAAGCGACCCGGTCGAATGGCCCACCACATAAAATGGGGCGACACAATCCGGCAAGGCAATCAAATCCAGGATCGTATTAAAATCAACAACATATTGAGAAAAATCTTCGATATAGCCTTTTTTCGGATTATCAAGCATACGCGATGATGCACCCTGCCCGCGCCAATCAAACACCAGCACACCAAAACCGCGGTCACGGAAATCATTCACCGTTTCAAAATATTTCTCAATAAATTCTGTGCGCCCGGTGAGGATTAGTATGGTGCCTTTGGAAGGACTCTTGATCGCTCGCCAATGGGCATAACGCAAGGTTACCCCATCAGGAGTATCAACTCCACCGACCTTCGCCCCATCCGGGATCAGGTTATTTTCTGTTTCATAAAGGTGCATGATTTGTTGCCGGAGATTTATGCAATTTCTAAAGCTTACCTATACAATGAAATCATCACTCTCAAGTTAAATCCATTCAATACGCATTGAAAACCGATGACATCAGCGTCACCGGTTTCCAATGCTGCCAATGTATGAAGGGGCTGACACATTGACAGTTATCTGAGACGTGATTTGGGGCGGTAACTTGGGAAAGTTATTTTAGGCGGTTATCCAAAGTTGCCTTGGCAATTACCAGTTCGCCAACTCCATGCGCCATGTCTAGCGGCCGCTGCCATAAGTCCGTCTTTCATAATCGCCTAAATTGGGATCATTGCGATCAAGATAGGGTTTCTTCTTGTTGGCACTGGCCCGACGATTGCGGTCTGCGGCAGCCTGTGCAGCGCGACGTTTGGCTTCTGCATTTGCCTGGTTTGCCCTGCGGGCAGCATCCGCCCTTTGTTGAGCAGCCAGACGCTTGGCTTTTGCTTCTTTCGCAGCTCTGCGCTGGGCTTTTGCATCTCTAGCGGCCTTGCGCTGTGCAGCAGCCCGGCGCTTGGCATCGCGAGCGGCTTTTCGCTGGGCATGGCTGTTGCCGATGCCCGGACGACGGTTGTAATTATCGTCATAATAGGGTGGCTCCACAGGTCTAGGACGGTAATTATTGACACTGCGTACCCGGCGAATTCTCAAAATGTCGCCATAATCTGCATCGGCAACAACACGAAATATCGTGCCAAAATCGTCCTCGGCCCGCAGGATAACCACGTCGCCACGAAGCCGATAATCAGAGACAGGAAATAGTCCACGGCGTCGTAATTTTCGATGAATTCTGCGAATTGGCACGCCATTAAAGTCCGTGCTCTGAACTGGCAGAATGTTACCTGCCCCACCAGTCAAATCATTCAAAAGGCTCTCGATGCCAAATTCCAGATCGATATTCAACTGTCCGGCACTTGCCGGTGTGGAAAACGATGCTGTTGCGAATATGGCACCACAAATTACGCCACTTAATATTGTATTTTTTCCTAGCATTTTTAACTCCATGTCTCTGCCAAACGGGCAGTCTTGTCAGCCTGAAATTAATCTAACAATTACTCACTGAACCTATTCATAAGAACCTGTTCATTTTGCGTTCATCTTAAACAATAACCTTATCAATCAAATGTGGGTTATCACCCATCAGTTCAAGCGTTTAACACCGCAAAGGTTAGATTTTTTATACTATTCAGTCATCAAAAACACTTGAAATGACCCAATCGCACCCCATATTTGTTGCATGGATGCCAATTGGATCCATACCCAAAAGCGTGCTGCCCAAATTCGGGGGCCGCTAAGTTAGTTTAACCAGTCGCTCAACAGGAGGACTCCTCATGCGAAACTTTGATTACTCCCCCCTTTATCGTTCCACCGTTGGCTTTGATCGCCTGTTTTCCCTGCTCGATACGCTGGGCCAGCCAGATCAGTCCGCGCCAAACTTCCCCCCATATAACATCGACCGCACCGGTGAAAATGCCTATCGTATCTCGATGGCTGTTGCCGGCTTTTCCGATGCCGATTTATCAATTGAGGCAAAGCAAAATGTGCTGACCGTCAAAGGTGAACAAAGCACTGTTGAAGATGAAGATGTCGAGGTTCTGTTCCGTGGCATCGCATCACGCGCATTCGAACGTCGCTTTCAACTCGCCGACCATGTGGAAGTACGCAATGCACATCTGGAAAACGGCCTGCTCCATATCGAGCTGGTACGTGAAATTCCCGAAGCAATGAAAGCCCGCAAAATCGAGATCGGCAATAAAACCCCCAAGCAGATTGAAGCCAAAACCAAAAAAACGGTTTCGACCAAGTAAATATTTGATCTCCAGATCTGCTTGAATAAAACTGAACAAAATTGAAGGCGCTGCAACCGGCAGCGCCTTTTTTATTGATCAACTATTTCCGCGACAACAATTGATCAAGCGATAATTTTCCAGCCCCTTTGACCACCAGAACAACCAGCACAAAAACCCATAATAATCGCTGGTCATAAATAATGGCATCAGGAAAACGATCAAACATTGAACCGATGAATTTGGGTTCCAGACCGTGATAAGCAATATCCACGTAGGACTGAACAACCACAAAACCAATCATGCCAAGCGCGGCAACGCGGGTAAACAGGCCCAGCAAAATCATCAAAGGAAAAAGAAACTCGGCCCAGGTTCCAACAATCACAATTAAATGCCAGGGAAACACCGGAATTGCGCTAGTATCATATCCGGCAGCTTCTAAAATCGGAGGTAAAATCTGCCCGAAAGCCCCAACACTTGGCGTAATAAAACCAAAGAAACCCTCACCAAGTTTGGTTAGGCCTGAATTATAGTAATACAGCCCCAACACGCTGATAAAAACCAGCCGCGCGGCAAGCCCTAAAAACCAGCCATCCAGCATCCGCTCAAGACCACCAAACACGGCAGAGTGCATGCGCTCAATCATTCCAAACACCCCACGGCGCGCAGGAGCCGATTGCTCTTCAGTTACATTTTCCATGCTCATAATTCAGTTTTCTCCGCTATTTTTTGTTGGCCTACAAATCAATTCGACAAAACGCACCACATACCAGCATGCCGGAAATTTGAGCCGGCAAATCAAAATTTTCAACGCTACCCATAGCAATACCGGCAGCCGCCTCAAGTGTCTCGCCACCGGCAAGTGCCGAAATAAATTCAAAACCTCCCTGTGGCAAAATCAAGGTCTGCACATCAAGCACCGGCCGGGTAATCAGAATATCTTCACCCACAGATAGATCAATATCACTACAATCCGCCCCCTCGCGGTTGCGGTCCATCAATGAGGCAGCAGGCCAGATTGAGCGAAATATCCACATCGAGGAATGAGGAACAAACTTTGCGCGGCCCACATCTTCGCCCGCTATATTGCCAAGCTCGCCAGCCTCCAACGGGCTTACATCCGCCGCATGGTAGGATTGCAACCAGGCATATTCGACCCTTGCCACATCTGCCAGATAAGGAAAGTCTGCAACAGGTGGAAAGTTTTCCAAAAAAGTGCCAAATTCATCGCCATACATAAATAGGATGGGTTGCGTTGGTGGAAATTGAACAATGAACTCCCGTGCCAGGGATACAAAAAACTCATCCCCCACTAGCCGTTTGATTGCGGGGAAATTTGCGCCCATCGCGTCAATCAGGCTTGCCATGACATTGTTGCGATAAACCGAGAATCTTTTTTCAGAAGCAAGTCCATCAGGCCCAACCAGGCCTGGCGGGGTTTGCACTTCAGGATCAAGAAGAGCATTGGAAAACCCGGATTGTCCACCAGAAAGATACTCACTGTCAGGCATTGGCGACATGGTCAGCTCTTTCCTGGAAATTACTCAAAATTCCTTCGGCAATTTCAGCTTCCTTCAGCAATATCGGCCAGGCAGGAATATCATCATCCCATTCGATCAAAGTTGGCAATCCACCCGTTTTGGCAATCAGTCGTTCATAAAGAGCCCAAACCACATCGGCCACTTTGCGATCATGCGCATCTATAAGCAGCGGCCTGCCTGCCTCATCTTCATCCGGGGCATGACCGGCAAGATGAACCTCGCCCACCAGATTAATTGGAAAAGCATCGAGATAGTCTTCCGGCGAAAATTCATGATTGGTTGCCGATACATAAATATTGTTCACATCAAGCAACAACCCGCAGCCGGTTCGCTCGGCAATAGTTTTGATAAAATCAATCTCACTCATGGTTGATTGTTCAAAGGCCACGTAGGTCGACGGGTTTTCCAGCAGCATTTGTCGGCCAACAACTTCCTGTACCAAATCAACATGGTCGCAAACCCTATCCAGAGTCGCCTCATCGTAGGGCACCGGCAATAGATCGTTCAGATAGGCCCCATCGTGGCTGGACCAGGCAAGATGCTCGGAAAAAAGCCCCGGTTGATATCGCCTGTTCAATTCAGCCAACCGTTTCAGATGATCCATGTTTAATGGGTCTTCGCCGCCAATCGATAGTCCGACACCGTGCAATGATAATGGATATTTATCGCGAATTTCACCAAGTTGGCGATGCGGCACTCCGCCGGCACCCATATAGTTTTCCGCATGAACCTCGAAAAAGCCAATATCTGCTCTGCTGGAAAGAATTTCTTCCACATGTTCGGCCTTTAGTCCTGCACCCGATCTTGCCGGAATTTCAGAACCAATAGAAAAAGGCCCCCGGTCGTTTGAATTTAATTCATTCATTTCCCTGGGGCCTCCTTCAAAATTTATAGTCAATAGACCAGAATTAAGCAGGAACGTCACGCTTAAGTTCAGTCAAAGAACCTTTACGGTCGCCTGGCAGGCTCATTGTCTTGCAGGTGCCAGCATCAACCATTTTAAATGCATTGCCTTGATAATCAACTTTAGATGATCCAGCACATGTTGTTCCTGCACCAGCTTTACAATCATTTTTACCAGCAAGAGCTACACCGTAGCATTTTTCTTTTGCAGCAGCAGAAGCAGTGCTTACGCTAGCAATAGAAAGAGCAGCAACAACGGCACCAGCAACGAGTGAAGTGGCAGCAATTTTTTTAACAGACATGGAATTCCTCCGATTGTGTTGAACTAATTATCCCGACATTCCAGGATAGCCGGAACATGGGGTAAAAAAAATCAAATTGGAAATCAACCTAAGGTAATGTATTATAACACTTTTGTGAGAAACCCGTTATCTGCTTGACTGGGTTGCGCACTAAACGCGGCATAATCCCGGTTACCCCGTCATTTTTGAAAATTACAATCCGCACTTTGGGCCGCACTTTGGATAAATGTCGACAGGTTCGCCTATTAGGGTCAGGACTCATTAATTTCATCCATTCTGCGCTCGGTAATTTGATTGCTGAATTGAAGGAATATCGCAGACAATATCAATATTTTTAAGATATTACGACGTATTCATCGATCAAATTACCCGCGCCCAAAGGGTTCGAAAGGAAGCACACGCCTGAAAGTAATAAATACTCGAAAAGGTACCAACCTGTCCTTGCGCTTTATTTCTTTCATTCGAATACTTCTTTTCAAACAGAATTGTATTAAATTAATGAGTTCTGACCCTAAGGCCTCGATCGGGAAGTTTCATCGACAAAATAATATGGATGAAAACCCGGCCCCTGAAATAAGTTCAGGGGCCGGGCCCTTAGCATCTGCTTCAATCAAGAACATATAGCCGACTATACCACGCATTCGGGGGCAGCGATTGCGTGATCGACAATACATCTCTCTATTGCAGATGCTAAATTAATTCTCTTAGGCTATTAATAACTTCGCCTTTGGCAATCATTTTAAACCAATTTTTCCAATATTCCCTATTTTACTTACCCTAAGGAAACGCCACACGCTATTTAATTTAGCGCGATATGAGCGATAAATCAAAAAAAAGCTTACCAATTCGTCAATGAATCCAGTCTCTTTCTAATCTAATTGCAACTTATTTTTATATTCACCCACAACATCTCCCATTGAGATGACAATTTTTCTATCAACAGCTTGCCCAAGGGGGGAATTTCTGGCAAAGTCAGATCGAATAGGACAGCAACACTGTCCTAATTGCCAATACTGCCAAAGCAAATTCCACAAGATGGAAAAAAGGTGGTACTACATTGGACCTGACATTGCGGCAATTCGCGATAGCGTAATTTACGCTCGCACATGCAAAACCAGCTGATGTGATCATTTGCCTGACCAGAGCATAGGATTACTCAACTTTGACATTGAAGCAAATAGGCCGACTTTGCCGCTTCAGTCAAAATTTCAATTGAGCGAGGCTTAGCCGACATGCTCCACGAGCCGCAATTCCTTTGCGACCCGGCAGGTAAACGACCGCTGATTTCCAGCGCTTTAAAGACTTAATCACCCGGCTCGCGCGGGGAATGATAGAGGAATTGGACATGAACAATAAAGCCAACGCCATTCACACATTGGGTAGTCAAAAGTCTGTGATGAAAATGTCCAATCGTAAATCAACGACCAGCAGAAAACATGAAGGTCTTTATGACCCTCGACATGAACACGATGCCTGCGGTCTGGGTTTTATTGCCAATATGCACGGCACAAAATCCCATAAAATCGTCCAGAATGGGTTGCAGATTCTGGAAAACCTCGAGCATCGCGGAGCTGTCGGTGCCGACCCGAAAATGGGCGATGGTGCTGGTATGCTGGTGCAAATCCCGCACGATTTGCTGGTTGAGGAATGTGACAAAATCGGTTTTTCGCTGCCAGAACCGGGCCAGTATGCGGTTGCCCACATATTTTTCCCCACTGATAAAGAAATTGCCGGCAACCTTGAAAACATAATTTCAGCAGCAATTGAATCCGAAGGCCAGGCTCTGCTTGGCTGGCGCGAGGTTCCTGTTGATAATTCCAGTCTTTCAACTGCACCCGACATTGCAGCATCCGAACCTCGGCATAGGCAATTATTCATCAAGCGTGGCCCTGCAATTGAAAGTGAAGCAGAGTTTGAACGCCGTCTGTTCATTTTGCGCAAGGTTATTTCCAATCGGGCAATTGAACAAATCGGCCGTCGTGAAGACTTTTACATGGTCTCGCTCTCCTGCCGAACTCTGGTTTATAAGGGAATGTTTCTGGCCTATCAGCTACGCGACTATTATACAGATCTCAGCGACCCGCGTTTTGTATCAGCCCTTGCGATGGTGCATCAGCGCTTTTCAACCAACACATTCCCCTCATGGAAACTCGCCCATCCTTACCGCATGGTCGCCCACAATGGTGAAATCAATACATTGCGCGGCAACGTAAACTGGATGGCGGCCCGCCAGGCGTCTGTGTCATCACCCTTGTTTGGTGACGATATTAATAAACTGTGGCCAATTTCCTATGAGGGCCAGTCAGACACCGCCTGTTTCGACAATGCGCTCGAGTTTCTTATGCGCGGCGGATATTCAATGGCCCATGCGGTCATGATGCTTATTCCCGAAGCATGGTCGGGCAATCCGCTCATGCATGAGGACCGCAAGGCGTTTTATGAATATCATGCGGCATTGATGGAGCCGTGGGATGGACCGGCCGCCGTGGCCTTCACTGATGGCCACCAGATTGGCGCGACACTAGACAGAAACGGCCTGCGCCCCGCGCGGTTTGTAGTACTCGAAGACGGCACGGTAATTTTGTCCTCCGAGGCTGGTGTTCTGCCGATTGACGATGCAAAAGTTGTTACCAAGTGGCGGCTGCAGCCGGGTAAAATGCTGCTGATTGATATGAAAAAGGGGAAAATTATTTCCGACGCGGAAATAAAGAAAGAACTTTCCAACGCAAACCCCTATTCAAAATGGCTGGCCCGTACACAAATCGTGCTGGAAGACATGCCCGACCAACGCGGCATCCGACGCAAGAAATCCAAATCAGAACTGCTCGATCTGCAACAGGCATTTGGCTATAGTCAGGAAGACTTAAAGCACCTGATGATACCGATGGCGATAACCGGTCAGGAAGCTCTCGGTTCAATGGGAACCGATACGCCAATTTCAGCAATATCGTCAAAATCAAAGCTGTTATATACCTATTTCAAGCAAAATTTCGCACAGGTGACCAATCCACCGATTGACCCAATCCGTGAAGAATCGGTGATGAGCCTTGTCTCCTTTATCGGACCAAGGCCAAACCTTTTTGATCTGAAAGGCCTTGCCAATCAAAAGCGGCTTGAGGTTCGTCAGCCAATTCTTACCAATAATGATCTGGAAAAAATCCGCGCCATTGGCGATATTGGCGATAACCAGTTCCAGACCAAGACCCTCGACATTACCTATAATGCCGAAAAGGGCGCTGACGGAATGCGCGGAGCGATTGACCAGCTCTGCGCCCGGGCCAAACAATCGGTAGCCGAGGGCAACAATATTATTATCCTGTCAGACCGCCAATTTTCAGCAACCCGCATTGCTATCCCGGCACTTTTGGCAACAGCCGCCGTTCACCATCACCTGATCCGCAACGGACTTAGAACCTCTGTTGGTCTGGTGGTTGAATCAGGTGAGCCCCGCGAAGTTCATCATTTTGCAATGCTGGCAGGCTATGGCGCAGAAGCCATCAACCCCTATCTGGCCTTTGACACTTTGGCCAAAAAACATGCCGATGGTGATCTGCCCGATGAAGTCGACGAATTTGAAGTGGTCGAACGCTATATTAAAGCCATCGACAAGGGCTTGCTAAAGGTGATGTCCAAAATGGGCATTTCAACCTACCAATCCTATTGCGGTGCTCAGATATTCGATGCGGTCGGGCTGGCATCTGACTTTGTTGAGGAGTTTTTCACCGGCACCACAACCACAATCGAAGGTATCGGGCTGGACGAGGTCGCCAATGAAACGGTCAACCGCCACGCCGATGCCTTTGGCGATGTGCCCTATTTGCGCAGTTCGCTGGAAGTTGGCGGCGAATATGCATTGCGTACCCGCGGTGAAGCCCATGCATGGAACGCCAAGGGAATATCCAATCTGCAACACGCAGTAAGGGGCAATTCGCAAGATCATTACCGTGAATTTGCCAAAGACATCAACGAGCAAAACGAAGGTCTGCTGACCATTCGCGGCCTGTTCAAAATCAAGAAAGCCGAAGAAATCGGCAACAAACCGGTGCCATTGGATGAAGTTGAAAGCGCGGCTGATATTATCAAGCGCTTTGCCACTGGCGCAATGTCCTATGGCTCAATTTCCCGCGAGGCCCATACAACACTGGCCATAGCCATGAACCGTATTGGCGGTAAATCCAACACCGGCGAAGGTGGCGAAGAACCTGACCGCTTTACGCCAAAGAAAAACGGCGACAGCATGCGCTCGGCGATAAAGCAGGTCGCATCCGGCCGCTTTGGAGTGACAACCGAATATCTGGTCAATTCCGACATGATCCAGATTAAAATGGCGCAAGGGGCAAAACCCGGCGAAGGCGGTCAATTGCCCGGCCATAAAGTCGATGCAGTGATTGCCAAGGTGCGCCATTCAACCCAAGGGGTCGGCCTGATTTCGCCTCCACCGCACCATGATATTTATTCAATCGAAGATCTGGCGCAGCTGATTTATGACTTAAAGAACGTCAATCCTACCTCCGATATTTCAGTTAAGCTGGTCTCGGAAGTTGGCGTTGGTACGGTTGCCGCAGGCGTTGCCAAGGCGCGTGCCGACCACGTGACCATTTCAGGCTACGATGGCGGTACGGGCGCAAGTCCCCTTACCTCGATCAAACACGCGGGCAGCCCGTGGGAAATTGGCCTTGCTGAGACCCACCAGACGCTGGTGAAAAACAAATTGCGCTCACGCATAGCGGTTCAGGTAGATGGCGGTCTGCGTACGGGTCGCGATGTGGTTATCGGCGCATTGCTGGGGGCCGATGAATTTGGCTTCTCCACTGCGCCGCTTGTGGCAACTGGTTGCATTATGATGCGCAAATGCCATCTCAACACCTGCCCCGTGGGCATCGCTACCCAGGATCCTGTTTTGCGCCGCCGCTTTACCGGCGCACCCGAACACGTGATCAACTATTTCTTCTTCGTTGCCGAAGAAGTACGCGAGCTTATGGCACAACTTGGCTTCCGCACATTCAGCGAAATGGTTGGCCAGATCGAAGCACTGGATCGCCGCGAGGCTATCGAGCACTGGAAAGCCCGGGGGCTGGATTTCTCCCGCCTGTTTTACAAGCCTGAAGTCGATGCGAATGTGGGAATTTTCCATTCGGAAACCCAGGACCATAATCTTGGCGATGTGCTGGACCAGAAACTGATCAAACTTTCCAAAGCTGCTTTGGATGATGGCACGCCGGTCAAATTTGAAATTCCAATCGGCAATACGGACCGCACGGCCGGCACCATGCTATCGGGCACACTGGCCAGAAAATATGGTCATGAAGGCCTGCCCGATGGCACCATCCACATCAAGATGAACGGCACAGCCGGTCAGGCATTTGGCGCATGGGTTACCCGTGGCATCACGTTGGAACTTGAAGGCGAAGCCAATGACTATGTTGGCAAAGGTCTTTCCGGTGGACGGTTGATTGTCTATCCATCAGCGAAATCAGTCCAGATTATACCGGAAGAATCCATCATTGTCGGCAACACTGTGCTATATGGCGCCATCGAAGGCGAATGCTATTTCCGCGGCGTCGCGGGTGAGCGTTTTGCCGTTAGAAACTCCGGTGCGATTGCGGTTGTCGAAGGCGTTGGCGATCATGGTTGCGAATATATGACCGGTGGCGTGGTTGCCATACTTGGTAAAACCGGGCAAAATTTTGCCGCAGGCATGTCGGGCGGTATCGCCTATGTACTGGATGAGCATGGCTCATTCGCCAACCGCTGCAATATGGCAATGGTTGAACTTGAACCGGTGCCGGAAGAGGCCGATCTGATGGAACAAATTCACCATCAAATCGGCGACATCGAACATCATGGACGGGTGGATGTTTCATCCGATATGACCCGCTATGACGATGAGCGCCTGCGCCAATTGATTACCAATCATCACAGATATACTGGATCAGGCCGGGCAAAAATGATTCTTGATGACTGGGAAAACTATCGTCCGAAATTCGTCAAGGTAATGCCGGTTGAATATCGCCGCGCATTATTGGAAATCGAGCAAGATCAAAACCGTGCTGCGGCACGGTTAGCATAAGGGAAATCAATATGGGTAAAGTTACGGGATTTCTCGAAATTGATCGTCAGGACAGAAAATATCGTCCGGCATCAGACCGCATTCGCAATCATAAGGAGTTTGTTATTGCGCCCGATGAAGGCAGGCTGCGCGAACAGGCGGCCCGCTGCATGGATTGTGGCATTCCCTATTGCCACGATAGTGAAGGCCTGCGCGGTTGCCCGGTAAACAACCAGATACCAGACTGGAATGATCTAGTTTATCAAAAGAAATGGAAGCGGGCCTCAATTAATCTCCATTCCACCAATAATTTCCCGGAATTTACCGGACGTATTTGCCCCGCGCCCTGCGAGGCCTCCTGCACGCTCAACCTGATTGACGCACCGGTGACGATTAAATCTATCGAATGTGCAATTGTCGACCGCGCCTGGAAAAAGGGCTGGTTAAAGCCGGATATTGCCAAGAACAAAACCGGCAAGAAAATCGCCATCATTGGTGCCGGCCCGGCCGGAATGGCCTGTGCGCAACAATTAGCCCGCGCCGGCCACGATGTGCATCTCTATGAGAAAAATGCCAAGGCCGGTGGCCTGCTTCGCTATGGCATTCCAGATTTTAAAATGGAAAAACACCATATCGATCGCCGCGTAGAGCAAATGGAGAAGGAAGGCGTTACCTTCCATTATAACGCCCATATCGGCGGCAATGTCGATTTGAATGAACTGAACGCCAGCCATGATGCACTTGTAATGACCGGTGGCGCAGAAAAAGCCCGTGACCTGCCGATTGATGGCCGTGATCTGCAAGGTGTTCACTTCGCAATGGATTTTCTGCCGCAACAAAACCGCCGTAATGGCAATGAGCCGATTGGTGATGTGGAGCCAATCCTGGCTTCCGGCAAACATGTGGTTGTCATCGGCGGCGGCGATACCGGCTCCGATTGCATTGGCACATCGGTGCGTCAGGGCGCGCTTTCGGTCACCCAACTGGAAATCATGCCGCAACCACCTGAAAAAGAAAACAAGCAATTATCGTGGCCGGAATGGCCTTTGAAACTGCGTACTTCCTCAAGTCATGAGGAAGGTGCCGAGCGCGAATTTGCCGTCACCACGCTTCGCTTTGAGGGCAAAAACGATCATGTTTCAAAACTTATCTGCGCCCGGGTTGATGAAAATTTCAAACCCATTGAAAACAGCGAGTTTGAACTGAAGGCTGATCTTGTATTATTGGCTATGGGCTTCGTTGCGCCGGTCAGCAAAGGCATGATCGAAGGCGCTAATCTCGCACTTGATCAGCGCGGCAATGTGGTTGCCAATACCGATGATTACAAAACCAGCAAAGACAAAATCTATGTCGCCGGTGACATGCGTCGCGGCCAGTCTCTGGTTGTATGGGCAATACGCGAAGGCCGTCAGGCCGCCCGTTCTGTCGATGAATATCTAATGGGCGCAACCAACCTGCCAAGATAATACTTTCAAAGGCTTTGAAAATTAGAGCACTTCTTGAAAAGTGGTAGCCGGTTTTCGGATAAGAAGTGCGTAGAAACAAATTACCGTGAGCGAAAAATAGAGTGTATCCGTCAAAGGCGGACACGCTCTATCGCCTGCCGGTCTGCGTATCGGCGAGCTTGGGTGGCACATAGGTGCGCCGTGGCCACACCGCGTCATCGGCCCGCCCCGCGACATAGCGCTTTTCTATAGATTTCTCATCGCCTTTATTGTCGAC
>Ga0256839_1002638_pt1 | contig 19666 bp, 17 predicted proteins | sample 354166metaG_FD_185968 | JGI IMG/M metagenome (GOLD analysis project Ga0256839, IMG submission 185968) | Hydrothermal vent microbial communities from Mid Atlantic Ridge, Atlantic Ocean - 354-166 | ecosystem: Environmental > Aquatic > Marine > Hydrothermal vents | place: Atlantic Ocean: Mid... | reverse complement strand
AAAAAAAAAAAAAAAAAAGAACCTGTGCAAGTTTTCTACTGTTTTATTTTGATTTTTTTCTTTTCTCCCTTCCCCCAAGAAGAGACACATTACGTACAGACTTATGAGCACCTATGCGTTCATACGCTCTTGTAACGTGTGATTTCTCAAGGCAAAGAGCAAAACCGGAAGGCGGAAAGCCGTCAGGAGCGCTTCCGGCCAAAATCCAATGTTTGTAAATGAAGGGAAGCTTTCAGCGACACCCCAATCATCACATGCTTTCACAGCTGCTGCGCAGATGAACCCGAAGCGAAATAAAGCAACTTTGGCCGGGACAAAAAAGGCCGTCTTCTGCCGGAAGACCGCCTTTTTATTCACAGTCAGTTCCTTCCTCCTATTGCCTCGCCAGCAGATAGCTCGTTTCTTCGCACTTCAATTCCGCTTTGCCTTCGCTCCGATTCTTCATCTGACAGCGGGCTTTCAACTCCCCGTCTTCATAGATTTCCATCTTACCGCCCGCTCCCATTTTCAGTTTTGCTGCATCCAGCAGCTTCCCGTTCACATCAAGCAACTTGATCTCCCCGTTGCCAATTTCAAGATACGCGGGTTCATACTCTTTCAAAAACAAGAGCAGGCCCAGGGCATTCAAACCCTCATCGCTGCTTTCCAAATCCTCTATCTGCCACTTGCCATCGAACTCGCTGTTCTGATCGCCTTGTAGCTTCCTTTCACTTTGATTGCAAGCCGCTGCAATCAGAAGGAAAAGAAATAAGAAATAAATGGTCTTTTTCATGATTAAAGTTTAATAGTTACTATAAATATATTCTTTCATACTATCAAAAACAAAACATTTATCAATGGGACTTGAACTATCTGCAATAACCACAACGCTTTCCTGTATATTATAGTCATTACAATCATTGTTTTCCCCATTATTATTGCTATTGATTACAATCCCAATAAAGTGAATTTTATTGCCGTGACAATCAGTTACTACAACATCATAACTCTCGATCGTTCTTGTCCAAAAATTAAAATCAACATCTCCTTCGATGTGATATGTACACCCATCTGTTGACGTAACTTCAAAGTCCAAGTGAATTTTTGTTGCATAGGCCTTATTTGTGAACGACAAGCTTAGAGCAAATGCTAGAAAACATCCTACAATTAAATTTTTCATACTTATTTATTTTTTATTAACCGGAAAATTCCGCTACTAAAAAAAAAAGAACCTGTGCAAGTTTTCTACTGTTTTATTTTTATTTTTTTTCTTTTCTCCCATTTGCCTATAGATATCATTGTATAAAAGGAATTTAGAGACTTCCGGGTAACTATCTCTTGTATAACGTGTGAACCCGCGAAGGAGAAAACGACAGTCCCCGCCTGTTTCCGCATAAGGGAAAGGCATTGTCTTCCTCTTATCAGAGAGTGTAGGCCGGAAAATCAATCAATGGCAATCCCGCTCCGCGGCCACGGCCGAGCCCCAGCGGTTGAGAGCTATCTCCACACAGCGCCCCTTGTCAAGCATATCCTTTACGTGGGCAGCAAATGCATCATTCTCTGCGGCCCGGCAGCAGGGCTTTTCCCGGCTTATCACCGCAAGCTCGGCAGCATTTCCCGATGCCGTTTCATGCCGGTACTTTCCGTCTTCTTTGTAAAAAAGGAGTATCTCATTCACATTGAGCGCGGATATCTCGTTATTCAGCATGGATTCAAAGTCATCGGCAGAAATTTCTTCGCCCGTTACCGCTTCGCTGTCGAGCAGATTGGATTTCTTGCAGGAAAGCGATAAAAGGAAGAAGAGGGAGAGCAAAAGGAGTAAATTCTTCATAATGGCTGTTTTTGATGAAACAAGACCGCATTAAGTTAAGAAAATATATACAATAGATAAAATAAGCCACTGCTCAGCCCGCGGCAGCAAGCCAGGCTTCGAGAGCCGCTCCGGTGATGAGGGCCTCTTCGTCCACATCAAAGCGGGCCGAGTGAATGGGTGCCGTAATGCCCTTACCGGCATTGCCGGTTCCGAGGCGGTAAAAGCAGGCCGGTATTTCGCGGCCATAGAAGGCAAAGTCTTCGCCTGTCATGCGCTGGGGCAAGTCCACCACATTTTCTTTTCCGAGCAGTTCTTCGGCCAATTTTCGCGTTTTCTCTGTAAGCACTTCGTCATTGTGCACATAGGGATAGCCCACGCGTATGTCCGTCATACAGTCTCCTCCCATGGCCCGGGCCGTTTCTCCCGCTATTTTTTCGATCCACCGATGTGCTTCGAAGCGCCACTCCTCATCGAAAGTCCGGAAAGTCCCTTCGAGCAACACCGAGTCGGGAATCACATTGGTGGCGCCATTGGCCATTACTTTACCGAATGAAAGCACAGAGGGCGTCAACGGATTGCTTTTGCGGCTGACAATTTGCTGCAGAGCGGTGATGACATGGGCCGTGATGAGCACGGGGTCCGTCAATTGATGCGGCAGGGCCGCATGCCCTCCTTTCCCTTTGATTGTCACATATATTTCATCGGCCGATGCCATATACGGGCCGGGGCGCATGCCCACTTTTCCGGCCTCGAGGGGCGGGTGCACATGCTGCCCCCATATGCGCTCCGGTGCCGGATTCCGAAGGACACCCTCATCAATCATGACGGAAGCCCCTCCCGGCAGTTTCTCTTCGGAGGGCTGGAATATCAATTTCACCGTGCCGCTCCATTCATTGGCACACTCTTTCAATATTTTGGCGGCCCCCAGAAGGCAGGCCGTGTGTACATCGTGGCCGCAGGCATGCATCACACCCCGGTTTTTCGAGCGGTAGGGCACCTTGTTTTCTTCTTCGATGGGCAGTGCATCCATATCGGCCCGCAGGGCCACTACCCTTGCAGACGGCTCTTTGCCTTCGATGAGCGCCACGATGCCTGTTTTGGCAATTCCATCCCGGTAGCCGATGCCCATCGCGTCAAGGCGCTCAGCGACAAAGCGTGCGGTTTCAAACTCACGGAAGGCCAGTTCGGGGTGCATGTGCAAATGTCTTCGCCAAGCTTGCAGCTCCGGAAATATTTTTCTTGAAGCTTCCTGTATCCGGTTCTTTAGTGCTGTCATGAGGATGGAAAATTAAGAAAAAGTAAGTGGACCTTCTCCCCGGCAAAGCCCCCGTGCTAAGGGGCAAGAATGTCAATAGGGCCTTTGGATAGGAAAGCTTTGGGGAAGGCTTCCCGGACAATAAGGAGGTCGTGATAGGCCTTGAGCTTGTCGCGGTAATTGCCCACCACAAGGCGGTAGCGTGGCGGATAATACACCACTTCCGATTCAAAGGTGCCGGCAAATATTTCATCAAAGTTTTTCTTTGCCTTCCTGATTTCGGGCAAAGAAGAAGCCATGGCCACATGGATGCGATAGCCCGGCACGCCTTCCAGCTTGTCGATATAGGCCTTGTGCCTTTCCAGCAAAGCTTCCACCTCCGGGGGCATCTCTACAATAACTGTACCCGTATCACGGGCAGCCGTATTTGTCTGGCTGTGCAGGCAAAGAGAGAAGAGAAGAGCCGTGGCGATTAAAAAACTTTTCATGCGATGAGGTCTAAGGCGGCCGAGGCACCGATGCGATCGGCTCCGGCCCGGATGAGCGCTTCGGCCGCGGCCCGGCTCTTAATGCCGCCCGAAGCCTTTATTTTTATTGACGGAGGCAGCAATGCCCGCAGTTGCTCAATGTCTTCCACGCTGGCTCCGCGACCCAGAAAACCGGTGGAGGTTTTCACATAATCCACGTCTGCATCCACGCATATTTCACATACTTTTTCAATCTCTTCGGGCGTGAGCAGGCCGATCTCAATGATGACCTTTATGATCTTATTGTTGAGATGGGCCGTGGTGGCCATGGCCTCGATATCGTTGCGGGCAAATGCCCAGCGGCCGTTTTTCACTGCGGCAATATTCATTACCACATCCACTTCATCGGCTTCTTTGTCGGCAGCGTTTTTTATTCCTTCCACCTTGGCGGAGGTGGCTCCGTATCCCATCGGAAAACCCACTACCGTAGCGACTTTGACCGGGCTGCCTTCCAGCCATTTCACCGCATCGCTGATAAAAACGGGCGGAATGCAAACGGCTGCAAAATGATTTTCGATCGCCTCTTTGCAGAGTCGCTCCACATCGGCCAGGTTGATATTGGCTTTCAGGTTTGTGTAGTCAATTCTGGAAGCAATTTCTTCCGTACTGATCATGTCCATAATTCTATTGCTTCTTTCCATAGGTTTCAATAACAAAGATTGACAAAAAATATTATAGGATTAACTTTTTATCGCCTGCAAATTTCATGCCTCCACTTTCGTGGTAGCTCCGCAGCATTTTTTGTATTTCTTGCCGCTGCCGCACGGGCAGGGGTCGTTCCGTCCCACTTTCCGCTCCGATACCACGGGTTGTCTTTTTTTGCTTTCCTTGCTGTTTGCCGTCAGGTTTCTCGGATCCAGCTGTGTGACGAATTTATCCATGCGGGTGGCTTTGATGTCTTTTTGCGGGGCCCTTCTTCTTTCGGCTGCTTTTTTTACCTGCGAGCTGTCGTCAATGGGTATGTAGGCGTGATAGAGGAAGCTGATGATATCCCGGTTGAGATTGATCAGCATCTCCTTGAACAATTCGAAGGCCTCGAATTTATAAATAAGCAGCGGGTCTTTCTGCTCGTAAGAAGCTGCCTGTACGGCCTGCTTGAGTTCATCCATCTGGCGCAGGTGCTCTTTCCAGGCCTCGTCCACCAGCGCCAGACTGACGCTTTTTTCAAACTGGCTGATGATGTCCCGTCCTTCGCTGTCAATTACTTTTTGCAGATTGGCTTTCACGTTGAGCACCCTCCTCCCTTCGGAAAAGGGAATAATGATGTTATCCACCGTATCGCGCCTCTGATCATAGACCTGTTTGATCAGCGGATAGGCCGTTTGGATGATATTCTCCGACTTTCTTTTGTAGTATTCGTGGGCCTTTGCAATGAGCTTTTCGGCCAGCATTTGCGGATTGCCTGCCTGAAATTCTTTTTCGTCAAAAGGCACTTCAATCGAAAGCGTACGGAAGAGGTCCATTTTGAATTCTTCGAAATTGCCTTCCGCCTGGTGTCTTTCAATGAGGTCTTCGGCCACATCGGCCACCATATTTTCGAGGTCAACGGAGAGGCGTTCGCCCGAGAGGGCATGCAATCTTCGCTTGTAGATGAGCTCGCGTTGCGAATTCATCACATCGTCATATTCGAGCAGGCGCTTACGGATTCCGAAATTATTTTCTTCCACTTTTCGCTGGGCCCTTTCGATGGACTTGGAGATCATGGAGTGCTGAATCATGTCGCCCTCCTTGTAGCCCAGCTTGTCCATCACTTTGGCAATGCGCTCGGAGCCGAAGAGGCGCATGAGGTCGTCTTCGAGCGAGACGAAAAACTGCGAAGCTCCGGGGTCGCCCTGGCGGCCGGCCCGTCCGCGGAGCTGGCGGTCGATTCTGCGCGACTCGTGCCTTTCGGTACCGATGATGGCCAGTCCGCCCGCCTTGCGCACTTCGTCCGTAATCTTGATGTCCGTACCCCGTCCGGCCATGTTGGTGGCAATGGTCACCTGGCCCGGTTTGCCGGCTTCGGCCACAATGTCGGCCTCACGCTGATGCTGCTTGGCATTGAGCACATTGTGCGGAATGCCTTTCATCTTGAGCATGCGGCTCAGCAGCTCCGAAACTTCTACCGAGGTGGTGCCCACGAGCGATGGTCTTCCGGCCTTGCGGTTTTCGAGAATTTCTTCGATCACCGCATTGTATTTCTCTTTCTTCGTTTTATATACCACATCGTCCCGGTCATCACGAATGACGGGCTTGTTGGTGGGGATGATGACCACATCCAGCTTATAAATCTCCCAGAATTCTCCTGCCTCATTGACTGCGGTTCCGGTCATCCCGGCCAGCTTGTGGTACATGCGGAAATAATTCTGCAGGGTAATGGTGGCATGGGTCTGTGTGGTTGATTCAATCTTTACATTTTCCTTGGCTTCGATGGCCTGGTGGAGGCCGTCACTGTACCTCCGGCCTTCCATGACGCGGCCGGTCTGCTCATCCACAATCTTCACCTTGCCGTCCATGAGCACATATTCCACATCGCGCTCGAAAAGGGTATAGGCCTTGAGCAGCTGCTGTATGGTGTGCAGGCGCTGCGACTTGATGGCAAAATCCTGAAGCAGGGCGTCTTTTTTCTTGTTTTTTTCACTTTCGCTGAGTTCGGAGTTTTCAATTTCCGCAATTTGCGCTCCTACATCGGGCAAGACAAAGAAATCTTTCTCTTCTCCGGCCGTAGTGATCAGTTCGATGCCTTTCTCGGTCAGCTCTACGTTGTTGTTTTTCTCATCGATCACGAAAAAGAGCTCTTCATCCACGAGGGGCATGTCTTTCGACTGGTCGCGCATGTAGTAGCTCTCCGTACGAAGAAGAATCTGTTTGATACCTTCCTCGCTCAGGTATTTGATCAGTTGCTTGTACTTAGGAAGGGCCCTGTGGGCACGCAAGAGGGCCAATCCGCCTTCCTTCACCCCGTCTTTTCCTTCGGCAATCTGGCGTTTGGCTTCGAGGAAAAGTTTATGAACCAGTTTTCGCTGTGCTTCGACCAGTCGTTCGATGCGGGGCTTGAGCTTGAAAAACTCTTCTTCGTCATTTGATTTCGGTACCGGACCCGAGATGATCAAAGGTGTACGGGCATCGTCAATCAACACCGAATCCACCTCATCGACCATGGCATAGTGCAGTTTGCGCTGCACCATATCTTCCTTGAACTGCACCATGTTGTCGCGCAGATAGTCGAAACCGAATTCATTGTTTGTTCCGTAGGTCACATCGCTGTTATAAGCTGCTCTTCGCTGCGGAGAGTGGGGCTCGTACTTGTCGATGCAGTCGACAGTAAGGCCCAGGAATTCGAAAATGGGAGCCATCCACTCGGAGTCGCGCCTGGCCAGGTAGTCGTTTACCGTAATGATATGTACCCCCTCGCCTGCAAGGCCGTTGAGATAGGCCGGCAGGGTCGCCACGAGGGTTTTTCCTTCGCCTGTGGCCATCTCCGCAATTTTTCCCTGGTGCAGCACAATGCCCCCGATGAGCTGTACATCATAATGTACCATGTCCCACTTCACCCGGTTGCCTGCCACAATCCACGAAGTGGAGTAGCTGGCCGTATCGCCATCAATGCGGATATAATCTTTATGCGCTGCCAGTTTGCGGTCGAGCTCCGTGGCTTTTGCTTTTATTTCTTCCCTGTCTTTAAATCTGAGGGCGGTTTCGCGCACTACGGCAAAAGCCTCGGGCAAAATCAGATTAAGTGCTTCTTCGAGCAAGTCATCCTTTTTTTCCGTCAGCTTATCAATCTCATTGTACAATTGATCTTTTTCATAAACCGACACACGGGCCGATGCCGCCTCGTTTCGCAGGCGTTCGATTTCCGTGCTTACGGGTGCCGTGTGCTCCGCAATGCGGGCTTTGAACTCCGCTGTCTTGTTTCTCAGTTCATCATCGCTGATCTGATGCAGCTTTTCATACTCCTCATTGATCTGATCCACCAAAGGCTGCAGGGCTTTTACATCCTTTTCCGATTTGTTGCCGCCAAACAAGGATTTGACGGTTTTGCTTAAAAAATTAGCCATTCCTTACTATTTATTTTGCGAGTCTCCAAACCGAACAAAATTACGCTTTAATTAAGTTCATTGCGGCCTCCGGTTCAGGCAATATTCAAATAAATTGTTAAAAATCATATCCACGAAATTGTATGGAAACAGCCCTCCGGATAACGCCAAAAGACCCTAAATTCACAGCAAATAAACTGCTATGAGAATATTGCTGATTGGCAGCGGAGGACGCGAACATGCACTGGCCTGGGCCCTGAATGCGCTTGCAGGCAAGGAGGAACTCTTTATTGCCCCGGGCAATGCGGGCACGGCCGAAATCGGAGAAAATACGGCCCTTGATATCCTGGATTTTCCGGCTGTGGGGAAATTTGTCATTGATCACCGGATCGAACTGCTGGTGGTGGGGCCCGAGCAGCCGCTGGTAGCCGGTATTCGCGACTACTTTGAGCGAGAGGAGGTGCTGAGCAAAGTTCCCGTATTCGGCCCTTCGGCCAAAGGGGCGCTGCTCGAAGGAAGCAAAGCTTTTGCCAAGGAATTTATGAAACGCCACCATATTCCCACCGCACGCTACCGCGAGATTACGGAGGAAAATGCCGAAGAGGGCTTTGCTTTTATGGACACGCTCAGCCCTCCTCTTGTGATCAAGGCAGACGGCCTGGCAGCTGGCAAAGGCGTGTTGATAATAAATGATCACAAAAAGGCACGCGAGGAGTTGCAAAGCGTTTTAAGCGGCCGCTTTGGCCCGGCCGGCCGCAAAGTGGTCATCGAAGAATTTCTGCCCGGGACGGAAATGTCCGTGTTTGCCTTCTTCGATGGAAGCCATTATGTGCTGCTGCCAACGGCCAAGGACTACAAACGCATCGGAGAGGGCGACAGCGGGCCCAATACCGGTGGCATGGGTGCCATCGCTCCGGTGCCCTTTGCCGGGGCGGATTTGATGCGGAAAGTGGAAGAGCGCATTGTAAAGCCTACGGTCAAGGGCCTCATATCCGAGGGAATTGACTACCGGGGCATCATCTATTTCGGCCTGATGATCGTGGATGAGGAGCCCTATGTCATAGAATACAATTGTCGCTTTGGCGACCCCGAGGCAGAAGTGATCATCCCGCTGATAAGGGATGATCTTCCGGAGCTCATCCGGCAGACAGCGCTCGGCCGGCTCGACAGCAGCAAGGCTCTCCGGTTTGAAGGCGCTGCAGCAACAGTGATTCTGGCTTCGGGCGGCTATCCCGGAAATTACGAAAAAGGAAAGCCCATCCGGGGCCTTTCGGAAGTGAACGACAGCATGGTCTTTCATGCGGGTACCCGCAGGGACGATACGGGGCAATTGATCAGCAACGGAGGGCGTGTACTGGCCGTCACATCGCTGGCTCCCACACTTGCCGAAGCCCTGAAAACGAGCCTGAGAAATGCGGAAAGAATCGAATTCGAAGGGAAATATTTTCGAAGAGACATCGGGCAGGACGTTCTGAAATAAGCGTTTCCCGGCTTATTCCACCGTGACGGATTTGGCCAGATTGCGCGGCTGATCCACATTGCAGTCGCGAAGCACGGCAATGTGATAGGCCAGCAACTGGAGCGGCACGGCCGTAATCAGCGGAGCAAAGGGGTCTTCCACTTTCGGCACCTCAATGACAAATTCGGCCATTTCACGAATGATCTTATCGTCCTCGGTGACAATGGCAATGACCCGCCCCTTGCGTGCAATGACCTCCTGAATATTGCTGATGATTTTGTCGTAGGCACTCTTGTTGGTGGCTATCACGACCACAGGCATGTTTTCATCAATGAGGGCAATGGGGCCGTGTTTCATCTCGGCAGCCGGGTATCCTTCGGCATGGATGTATGAAATCTCTTTGAGTTTCAGGGCTCCTTCAAGGGCCACCGGAAAGTTGTATCCCCGGCCGAGATAGAGAAAATGCTCGGAGTCTTTGAAAACAGTCGCAATTTCCCTGATGGCCTCGTTCCAGCGAAGTGCCCGTTCGATAAGTTGCGGTACGGTTTCCAGTTCGAGCAGCAGCGCCTGGTATCTTGATTCTGGCAGGGTGCCCCGGTTTTTGGCCATCATCAGGGCCAGGAGGGAGAGAATGGTGAGCTGGGCCGTGAAGGCCTTGGTAGAGGCCACTCCTATCTCCGGCCCGGCATGGGTGTAAGAGCCGGCATGGGTAGCCCTCGAAATACTCGAACCCACTACGTTGCAGATTCCAAAGATGGTGGCACCCTTTGATTTTGCCAGCTCGATGGCCGCCAGGGTGTCGGCTGTTTCGCCCGATTGCGAAATGGCTATTACAATGTCATCCTCGTGAACGATGGGATTGCGATAGCGAAACTCCGAGGCATATTCCACCTCCACCGGAACGCGGGCCAGGTCTTCGATGAGGTATTCGCCCACAAGGCCGGCATGCCACGAGGTGCCGCAGCCAATAATGATAATCCGGGATGCGCGGTAGAGGCGTTGTTCATACTCTTTGATACCGCCAAGCACCACGGTTCCCAGTTCTGCATTGAGGCGCCCGCGCATTGAATCTTCCACCGAACGGGGCTGTTCAAAGATTTCCTTCATCATAAAATGCTCATATCCGCTTTTTTCGAGCATTTCGAGTTTCATCTCCAACTCCTGCACATAGGGCGTGATCTTTTCGTTCTCTATTGTTTTGATGCTCAGCCCACCCTCCGTTGAAACCACGGCAATCTCTTTGTCATCGAGATAAACCACATTGCGCGTATACTCAACGATGGGAGTGGCATCCGAAGCGATAAAATACTCGCCATCGCCAATGCCCAGCACCAGCGGGCTGCTCTTGCGGGCAGCCACCAGCTTGGACGAGTCGTTCTTTGACATCACCACAATGGCATAGGCCCCGACCACCTGGCTAAGGGCCAGGCGCACCGCTTCTTCCAGTGCCACCCCTTCATTGATCAATATCTCTTCGATCAAGTGCACCAGCACTTCCGTATCCGTATCGGATTCAAAGTGATGACCGCTTTCTTCCAGTGTTTTGCGCAGCAGACCGTAGTTCTCAATAATTCCGTTGTGAACCATGCTGAGTTGACGTGAGTCGGATACATGCGGATGCGCATTGAGGTCATTGGGCTCGCCATGGGTTGCCCATCGTGTATGGCCGATACCGACCGTTCCCGAGCAATCTTTGTCCGATGCATAGGCCTCGAGTTCGGCCACTTTGCCCGCCTTTTTGTACACCCTCAGTCCACCGTTGAGCAGCGCCACACCGGCACTGTCATAGCCTCTGTATTCAAGCCTCTTCAAGCCTTTGATCAGGATGGGATACGCTTCGCGGGGGCCGATGTACGCAACAATACCGCACATAATGAAAATTTTACCTGGTGTAAATAATTCTTAATCTCATTTTCAACCTGTCATTTGGGTGATGACCATCTGCGATGACTGCCCTGCCCGGATTGACTGCGGGAGGAAAGGCCCTCAGATAAATGGGCTTCAATGGAAGATTACCAAGCGCCACTTCCTGAAGGTAACGTGCAATATTGAGCCGATATTGGTAATAGGGCTTTCCATCCACCATGATTTTTTTCCTGTATCCGTCCAGGCGGTAAAATGGGAAATTGCGGTCAAACTCATCATCGGGAAGCGCACGGAGGGTGCTACTGGTGTCATCCTTGATCCGGGGAACAATACGATCAGGAGCTTTGAAAAGAGAATCCCCTTCGGAAGGAAGAACCGTTATAATCAGCTCGGCTTTATTGATGGCTGCCTTCTTCAGATCCTCAAAAGAAGGAATTTCAATTTTTGCAGCCAACCCCGCCATGCCCTGAAGATAAACAGCATTGGCCGTGGGTGGATTGCCATTGATCTGCCCGATGATTTCAGGATTCGAATATTGATGTTTAATTGCATTGGCCACCGCGCTTGTGGGGTCCACCACAAAACTGAGACTCAGACTGTCACTGTGATCATTCCGGTAGTAAAGTATCAGTTTGGCCCCGTTGCTGTTCATTTGAAAAAGAGCCATATTGCGTCCAAAGCCATCTGATGTGTCCGGCATCAAATAAAAGCCATGAAGAAAACTTGCAAAAGCACCTTTCGAAGCAAAGTTTGGCGTACCGGCCTGACTTAATATTTCCTCTCCGAGGGAACGGCTTAACGGGATGTATATGGCACTCGAGTCGCTGGCTCTCAGCTTTACCTTTTTTATATAGCCAACCGGCTCGGGGTCAACAAGAAAACTCGAATATTCATAGTAAACCCCCCCAAACTGCACAGCAAAGAAGGGGGCACGCATGCGATAAACCAGGAAGGAAGGACGATAGTCGGGGTCTCCGTATATGCCTCCATACCTGAGCAGCAAACCGATGGAATCCAGTACGAGGTCATCTCCCAATAAAATCCGGTTGGCCGGAGGCAGGGGTTGAAAGTAAATACCGGCAAATGTTTTTCCAAAAACGGGGTCTGTAAGAGACCCTGCGATATAATGTGGCTGTGCGACTGTAAAAACCGAATCGTCACGGTAACTGCTCGCTATAATCTCAAAAGTATCGCTGTCCACCAGCTCAAGGCTGTTGCTTCCCGATATGATTTCATTGCCAATGCTGGTGGCCTCCTGGCAGGCGTTCAGGGTCAAAAGAAAAAGGGCCAAAAAGAAGAACTGGCCCAAAATTCTGTGACGAACGATACGATTCCTTTTATTCACCCAACAACGATTCATAGAAAATTCTGTACTGTTCCTCATATCCTTCGGCTTCATCCTGACATTCAAACTTTGGTTTCTTACTCTCTTCTACGAAGGATTTGATCTCTTCGTGTACTGCATCTCCGGAAAGAATGACCGCATCCGAATAAGCAATAGCTCCTTTGTCCAGCCCGATATTGCTTCCCTCGGCATAAAAACCCAGGTCTTCTTCTATCTCTTTGTTGATCGAGGCGGCTTTGCTCGCAAAAGTATCGGATAATTTCTCTTCGAACGACTGATTATAGAGTGAATAAACCAGTTTGGCATTTTTAAAAACGGGTTCGTTGGCATAAGCTGTTTTTGCATAAAAAGGGATCAGACTTGTCATCCAGCCGTGGAGGTGAATGATGTCCGGAGCCCAGCCGAATTTCTTAACCGTTTCCATCACACCCTTGTTGAAAAAGACCATTCGATCGGCCGTGTCTTCAAACATCTTCTGGTCTTTATCCGTGAAGATGCCTTTTCGCTTGAAAAAATCCTCGTTATCCAGGAAATAGACCTGCAGCCTGGCACCCGGCAGAGATGCCACTTTGATGATGAGGGGAAAATCATCATTGTCAACGATAATATTGATTCCCGAAAGACGAACCACTTCGTGCAAACGATGCCTGCGTTCGTTGATGGATCCGAAACGAGGCATTAAAATTCTGATTTCCATGCCCGCATCATTCATGTGTTTTGGCAATTTATTTACAATATTTGCCATAGCACTCAACTCAACATATGGATTCAGCTCCTGCGTGACATATAATACTTTTGTTTTTTCCATGCGGTTAATATATTTACCCGTTTTACGCTACTTGTCAAAGCGGTGCAAAGATAATAAAATTTTGCCTTACAGCCCTCTAAAGCAGCGGGTTTAACGCAGTGACACCAAAGCCCGTCATAAGATGCATATATTTAAAAAAGCCAGTGATATCAAGCAATTCATTCATAATCTGAAAGCAGCAGGTCATAGCCTGGGCTTCGTGCCGACCATGGGAGCCTTGCACGAAGGGCACCTTCAGTTGATAAGGCGCGCGATGAGTGAAAACGATGAAGTGATTGTAAGCATCTTTGTAAACCCCACCCAGTTTGACGAGGCAAGCGACTTCAGCCACTATCCGCGCAGCACCGCAGCGGATATCCTTCTTCTCGAAAGCATCCGTTGCCCCATTCTTTTCCTGCCCGGTGAAGAGGAAATCTATCCGGACGAGGCCCTTCGAAGGAGGAAATTCGACTTCGGATACCTTGAAAAGACCATGGAAGGCGCTCACAGGCCGGGCCATTTTCAAGGCGTAGCGCAGGTCGTAAGCCGGTTGCTGGATATCATCCCGGCCGATCGCCTTTATCTGGGACAAAAAGATTATCAGCAGGTAAAAATCATCCATCGTCTTGTGCACGACATTTTGAACCTTCCGCTGGAGATCGTAGTGTGCCCCACCGCCCGCGAGGTGGACGGCCTGGCCATCAGTTCGCGCAATGTAAGGCTGAGCAAAGAAGAACGACAGGCCGCAACAGCCCTGTACAAAACCCTCGACTGGGCCCGCAAAGCAGGCAGCCGGATGACGCCCGAAGCATTGAAAAATCAAGCGGTGGAAATGCTGATGCAAGTCCCCGAAATTCGTGAGATCGCCTATTTTGAAATTGTCAATGCCGACACCCTCAGCCCCGTCAGCAGCTGGGTCGACAGTTCGCGGATCATTGCCTGCCTGGCCGTGCGCATAGGCGAAGTACGACTGATTGACAACATGTTTCTGAAAGGAATTCACTGAACCGGCCCGCTGCTTTGCTCACATAAGGCAAAAAAGGAACCCATTTTGCTTTCAGCTTTGTTAAATTTGCAGCCGCTATGAAAATCCAAGTATTAAAATCCAAACTGCACCGTGTGAAGGTGACGGAAGCCAACCTCAACTATGAGGGAAGCATTACCATTGACGAAGACCTGATGGACAAAGTCGGTTTTTTCCCTTACGAAAAAGTGCAGGTTCTGAATTTCAACAATGGAGCCCGTATCGAGACCTATATCATCGTGGGTGAGCGCGGTAGCAACGTAATCTGTATGAACGGACCGGCTGCACGGCATGCACAGGTCGGGGACGAACTTATCATCGCATCGTACGGCCTCGTCACACCCGAAGAAGCAAAAAGTCATAAACCCCGTATTTTCATACCGGGAAAAAGTGAAGCCTAAGCCGTTTTGAACAAAAAAATCCGCACATTTCTGCAGTATTCCTTTTTTATACTCCTGGCGGGGGTCCTGCTCTGGCTTGCCTTTCGAGGCATAGCTTTCGAGGCCATCAAAGAAGCACTACGCAGCGCCAACTACTGGTGGATACTCCTGTCTGTAGTGTTGGGAATTGTCAGCCATATCAGCCGCAGCATCCGTTGGAATATGCTGATCAAACCGCTGGGATACACCCCCCGCCTGATCAACACCTTCTTCGCAGTCATGATCGGCTACTTTGCCAACCTGGCCTTTCCGAGACTTGGAGAACTGAGCAAATGCGAAATTTTAAGACGCTATGAAGGCGTGCCCATCAACAAACTTCTCGGCACCATGATAGTGGAGCGGGCTGCCGATCTTCTTTCTCTGATTATACTCATGGGAGTGGTCATTGTCTTTGAGTTTCATTTTCTCAAAGAGACCATCATGACCTATCTGGTTGACCCGGTTTTGGGCACCATGCAGTCCAACGGCAAAACCCTTCTGCTGCTCGGAGTTGCCTTGCTCCTGCTTTTTGCAGCAGGCATATGGCTTCTCAGAAAATTTCGCCATATCCCCCTGTTCATCCGCATCAGGGAGCTGGCAGTGGGCTTTGCCGAAGGATTGAAATCAATCGGAAAAATGGAGAATGCCTGGGCTTTTGTATTTCACAGCATCTTCATCTGGGGCCTTTATTATACCATGACCTATGTCGCCTTTTTTGCTTTTGCCGAGACGGCCCACCTCGGGCTCATGGCAGGCCTGGTGGTGTTTGTTTTCGGAAGCATCGGCATGGTCATGCCCCTGCCCGGAGGAATCGGTTCCTATCACTCCCTGGTTCGTCTGGCACTCTCGCTCTATGCCGTTCCGGCAGCTACGGCTGCCGCTTTTGCCACTGCCATCCATGCCGGCCAGACCTTCGGCATCATCCTCTTTGGTTTTCTTTCCCTCATCCTGCTCCCCGTAATAAATGATAAAAAAGCTGCCGTAGAAAATGAGAGCGCCTGAAGAAAAAATTCTTGACAGGGACGGGGCCCTTGCCTTTGCCCGCAAGCTGCGCGAAGCAGGCAAGACGCTCGTATTTACCAACGGCTGCTTTGACGTACTCCATGCCGGCCACGCTTATCTGATCAATGAAGCGCGAAAGCACGGAGACGCTCTCCTGCTTGCCATCAACTCAGACCAATCGGTCAAACGCCTGAAAGGGGACAGCCGCCCCGTCAACAAAGAAGAAGACCGCGCCATACTGCTGGCCTCATTGCAGGCAGTCGATGCCGTAGTTGTTTTCGATGAAGACACCCCCGAAGCACTTATCGCCCTTCTCCGGCCCGATGTCATGGTCAAAGGAGCTGACTACCGCAAAGAACAGGTAGTGGGCGGCCGGCTGGTAGAAGCCCGTGGCGGCCAGGTGCTGATTCTGCCGCTCAAGCCCGGATACTCCAGCAGCAAAACAATAGAAAATTTGAAAAAGAAGTAAGGGTTTCCCTTTCTGAATTCATAACTTTGCGGGATGAATTTTGAACTATCCGAAGAGCAACTGTTGATCAGGCAGGCCGCCCGCGATTTCGCACAAAATGACTTGCTGCCGGGCGTTATTGAAAGAGACGAAAAGATGCACATGCCCCCCGAAATTTACCGGAAAATGGGAGAATTGGGTTTCATGGGGATGATGACCGACACACGCTATGGAGGCGGGGGCATGGATACCATCTCTTATGTGCTGGCCATGGAAGAAATATCGAAAGTGGACAATTCGGCTTCGGTCGCCATGTCCGTCAACAATTCTTTGGTTTGCTGGGGCCTAGAAGAATTTGGTACGGAAGAACAAAAAAAGCAATACCTCGAGCCGCTGGCCAAAGGCGAAATTCTGGGAGCCTTTTGCCTTTCGGAACCGGAAGCGGGAAGCGATGCCACCCACCAACGCACCACAGCCATTGACAAAGGCGACCATTACCTGCTCAACGGAGTGAAAAACTGGATTACCAACGGCAGCATTGCCTCGGTATATCTCGTTATAGCTCAATCGGATGTAGAAAAAGGGCACAAGGGAATCAATGCACTGATTGTAGAAAAAGCATGGGATGGCGTAGAAGTAGGTCCTAAAGAGCACAAAATGGGCATACGGGCATCGGATACGCACTCGATCAGTTTCAGCGATGTGAAAGTTCCCAAAGAAAACCTTCTACACAAAGAGGGTTTCGGATTTAAATTCGCCATGAAAACGCTGGCCGGTGGTCGCATAGGGATTGCCGCACAAGCCCTGGGTATCGCTTCGGGAGCTTACGAACGGGCACTTCAGTATTCCAAAGAAAGAGAGGCCTTCGGCAAACCCATTTCCAATTTTCAGGCCATCCAGTTTAAGCTGGCCGATATGCTGACACGCATCGAAGCCGCACGTGCATTAATCTACAAAGCTGCCTGGCTGAAGGATCAGGGGGAAGATTATTCGATGGCCAGCTCCATGGCCAAGGTTTTCGCGTCCGAAACGGCCATGTGGGTCACTACGGAGGCCGTCCAGGTACACGGAGGATATGGATATGTGAAAGAATTTCATGTGGAAAGGCTGATGCGCGATGCCAAGATCACACAAATCTATGAAGGCACTTCCGAGATCCAGCGCATTGTGATTTCCAGGAGTATTCTGAGAGATTAAAGCCCCCACAAATGAACGACCGGCAAGTCCTGCTATACGTGTAAGTACAGAATAAGAGGTGTTGTATCTTTGATAGCTCCACAGCAATAAACAAGTTCTCGCAACATGACAGACACGCTTCTGAACATTCTTCAATATACCGTACCGGCACTGCTGGTCTTTATCACCGTATACTTTGTTTTCAAAAATCAAAGCAAGAAGGAAATTGCACTCAAAGAGTATGAACTGCGAAAGATGTGGCAGAAAAACACGCTTCCCTTGCGCCTGCAGGCATACGAGCGCCTGGCCTTGCTTCTCGAACGAATTCACTTCAGCAACCTGATTCCGCGTGTGCGCAGACAAGATATGACGGTAAGTGACTTGCGACAGGAATTGATCAGCCAAATCAAAATGGAATATGAGCACAATCTCGCACAACAAATATATGTATCGGGCGAACTTTGGCACCTCGTCACGCTCTGCAAAGACGAGTTGATCAAAACCATCAACCTGGTGGCCTCGGGCATGCCCCCGGATGAAAGCGGCAGCGAATTCAGCAAGGCCCTCTTCCGCTTTATTCTCGAAAATGAGGAAGACCTCCCGAACGAGCGGGTTCTGGCCTATCTCAAGAATGAAGTCAAATCCCTTTTCTGAATCAATGGAAGCGGTTCATCATCTTAGCTTCACATTAACTTTAAAAAAAGTTAACAAAAAGCACTTCATTACTTTCTGATAAAAGCTAATTTATCTACATTTAAGGTGTGAACAACTCCTCCTTGCACTTTTAATTTTGCTTGTCGCTGAGAATCAGTTTTTTAATCACTGAGGCGAAGAGCAATTGATTTTTTACGGGTCTTTGATGATATCAAATCAGGAAAAGCAATTTGATATTTTTTCGAAAGTGAAATGATGCTGTTTTATTTACACGGCCTTGTCGCTTGTAGTTATTGCCTACAAGACAAAGCATTATGGTAAATAATTTTTTCACATTCAATAAAAGTACATTAAGTAAAAATGAATGAAAAAAACAAGTAGAGAAAGCATTTTTTTTCAACTTAATTATTGTCAATTTAGTCCTATGCTTCATTCGTACCATTGTAATATGAAAAAATCGAACTAGATGAGTAGCCCAGCCGAAAGCCTATGGAACAACTGTTTAAAAATCATTAAAGATAATGTCAGCAGACAAAGCTATAAAACGTGGTTTGAGCCCATTGAACCGGTAAGTATTGAAGACAAAGTATTGACCATTCAGGTTCCGAGTCAATTTTTCTATGAGTGGCTGGAGGAGCACTACGTCTCCCTGCTTCGAAAAACCATCAAGCGCGAACTGGGGGACGATGCCCGGCTTGAATATAAAATTGTAGTAGAAAACAGCACTGGGCAAGCCAAGCCTTTTACGGTGAACTACCCCAATTACAACACGGGAAACAACAAGAACCCCGAAGTTTCGATGCCACTGGTGGTCAACAGTTCGATTAAAAATCCATTTGTCATTCCCGGATTGAAGAAGGTGAATGTAGAGTCGCAGTTAAATTCAAACTACAATTTCGATTCGTTTGTAGAGGGTGATTGCAACCGGCTGGCCCGTTCGGCCGGCTATGCCGTTGCCAGCAAGCCCGGTGGCACGGCATTCAATCCCCTGGTCATCTACGGAGGAGTCGGGCTCGGCAAAACACACCTTGCACAGGCCATCGGAAACCAGGTGAAGCAAAACTTCAGCAACAAGACGGTTCTTTATGTCTCGAGCGAAAAGTTTACCAACCAGTTTATCGATGCGCTCAAGAACAATGTGGTCAATGATTTTGTACATTTTTATCAGCTTATCGATGTCTTGATTGTAGATGATATCCAGTTTTTTGCAAACAAAGACAAAACCCAGGATATCTTCTTTCACATATTCAACCACCTGCACCAGTCGGGCAAGCAGCTGATTCTGTCCACGGATCGCCCGCCACGCGATTTGGAGGGCATGGAAGAGCGCCTGCTTTCCCGCTTCAAATGGGGTCTCTCGGCAGACCTTAGCATCCCCGACTTTGAAACACGCATCGCCATCCTCGAAAAGAAAATGTATGCCGATGGCATCGAATTGCCCCGGGATGTGGTGGAATTTGTGGCGTATAACATCAATACCAACATTCGCGAACTCGAAGGCGCTTTGATATCGCTGCTGGCACAGGCCTCGCTCAATAAAAGGGAGATCGATCTGGATCTGGCCAAAAAAATCATCAAGAACTTCGTTCGATCTATCAGTCATGAAGTGTCGATCGAGTTTATACAAAAGACGGTTTGTGAGTACTTTGAAGTACCCATCGACAAACTGAAAGAAAAAACGAGAAAGAGAAACATTGTTCAGGCCCGTCAACTTTCGATGTACCTGGCAAAGAACTATACAAAGAATTCTCTAAAGGTCATTGGCAAGCACTTCGGAGGCCGTGACCACAGCACGGTCATCCATTCCTGTCAGATGGTAAAAAACCTCATTGACACCGATGAAGGCTTCAAGGAAAGCGTGAAAGAGCTTGAAAAAAAGATTCAACTCAGTAT
>Ga0256839_1002637_pt1 | contig 19667 bp, 15 predicted proteins | sample 354166metaG_FD_185968 | JGI IMG/M metagenome (GOLD analysis project Ga0256839, IMG submission 185968) | Hydrothermal vent microbial communities from Mid Atlantic Ridge, Atlantic Ocean - 354-166 | ecosystem: Environmental > Aquatic > Marine > Hydrothermal vents | place: Atlantic Ocean: Mid... | reverse complement strand
AGCTTTGAGATAAAATTTTAGGATAAAAGCGCGTGCGAGCTGGGGGCTCTGCAAGTGTAACATGTGAAGCGTATCGTTGTGTTGAGGCGGTTATTTAGATGACAGATGCTCCTGGCATTGCACCATCCTTTAAGGTGAGGGGGACAGACGGTAACACAATTTTCATAGACGAACACGGCTTCTACTGTCGCGATTTTCGAGTACTTTAAAGGAAAAATAAATTATTTAGAGTAACCATCCGATTTGCAGGATATGGCCTCGGTCGTCATTGTAGGAGGCGGAGCCATTGGTTTGGCATCCGCCTTTTTTCTTCAGCGCGGTGGCGATTTTTCGATAACCGTGATTGATCAGGGGGCGATTGGCGATGGCTGTTCGTATGGGAATGCCGGCTTTCTGAGTCCGAGCCATGTGGTGCCGCTGGCGGCGCCAGGCGTGGTCAGCAAGGGATTACGGTGGTTGCTGGATCCGGAAAGTCCTTTTTATATCCGGCCCCGCTGGGATCCGGAGCTTTTCCGCTGGCTCTGGCGCTTTCGTCAGGCGGCCACCAGTACGCATGTGGTTCGCAGCGCGCCGGTGTTGCAGGCGTTGTTGGAGCGCAGTCGTGAGCTGACGGTTCAGCTTCAGGAGGTGGTCGGTGATTTTGAGTTGCGTCGGGAGGGGCTTCTTATGCCTTTTCAAAGTAAAGAAGGGCGGCAGGAGTGTGAGGCGCTGGCCCGGGAAGCCGTGCGGCTGGGTATAGCACATGCATGGATTGCGGCAGAACAGCTGGCAGAGCTGGCTGGGACCGAAGTGCGGGCACAGGGCGGACTATTTTTTCCGGGGGATGCGCACCTGCGGCCCGATCGGTTCACGGCAGCATTGCATCGCTATCTGGAACAGCAGGGGGTCCGCTTCTTGCCAAACACGCCGGTAAGGGGACTGGTACGTCGAGGGTTTCAGGTGGCGGGCGTGCAGGTGGCTGAGGGAACGCTGGAGGCTGACCTGGTAGTGGTGGCGGCTGGCGCGTGGTCGGCCGAGCTGGTGCGGGCTGTCGGCTATCGGTTGCCTCTGCAGCCGGCCAAAGGCTATAGCCTGACGTTCACACCGCCGGAGGGCATGCCTCGGCGTCCGCTATTGCTGACGGAGACCAAAGTGGCGGTAACGCCCTTTCGAGAGGCATTTCGGTTGGCCGGAACCCTGGAACTGGCGGGACTGGAGCTGTCGCTGAATTGGCGGCGGGTGCAGGCGATCTATCGGGCGGCCGGTCGGTATCTGCCAACGCTTCGGTTGCCCGCGATGGAGCAGGCCGAAATCTGGGCGGGCTTGCGTCCCTGCACGCCGGATGGCCTGCCGGTGGTCGATCGGGTACCCGGTACCGACAACCTCTGGCTGGCCACCGGTCACGCTATGCTGGGCATTTCGCTGGCGGCTGTGACCGGCGAACTGGTGGCCGCGTTGATCAGTGGAGCTGCGCCGCCCATCGCCCCAACCCCGCTACGAGCCGACCGATGGTGATAAGGACCATTTTTATTTAAGCCGGATGCCCGGGGCGCCGATTTAATCTATTCCGGGAAAGGACGCCTATCGTGGCATAGCTCATGTCTGACGTGCAACCGGAGGCAGAAAACGTCGGATTTCGGTTCGACGTACCGGGCTGTTATCGCACGCCAGCTTTTCAAAAGCTACTGGACCGGCAGCCGGAAGTGTTGTGGCTGTACGCCCGACATGTGGAAGCTCAGATCCACTCAGTTGCTTACACGCGGCGCGTGCGTCAGGTTATACCGCGACTGACCCGATGGTTGCAGGCAGAGCTGGTTGCCGATGGACGACCGGGACGTTGCGTACAGGCCAGTACGTTGTTGAGCCGGTTGCTTGAAGAGCTGGGTATCTGGAGCTACATTGTCGCCGGTGGATGTGTCATTTCCTTCGTACCGGCCGACGTACGTCCTCGTATTTTCTATCTGTTCGACCTGAAGCCCGTAGAGGTGCCACACGCCTGGGTTGTAGCGCCGCCTTTCGCTGTGATTGATCTGACGCTTCGCCAGCAGCGCTATGTGGGTCCTGTGAATCAGCGTATTCCTGCAAGGGTGCTAAGTTGCCGGGCTCCCCGGATAGGGGTGGATCCAGAAGATGTTTGCACGCCGGCTCTGCTGCGGGGACTACAGTTACGGGGATGGTCTCGCCAAGAACTACTGCGGCGGGCTTTCCCACAGTTCTGGCACTTTCTCCAGCAGTTTCCTGCGCGGTGCGTAGCGATTCCAGGAGTCCGCATCAAATACATTCCGGCGCGTCTGCTACTGCCACCCGGACATAAGGCCTGGGAGACCCTGCCGCTGATCAATGGTAAGTCGTTTCATCAGTTTAAGGTGCAGATGGCCGCGGTATTGTCCGGTGTCGAGGCAGCTTAAACGGCGAGCTGAGCGAGCAACTGTTCGATAGCCATCTGCCAGCCCTGCGGGCCGGGCGCCGGAATCGGCACCAGACCGGGAACATTGACCGACTCCCAGCTACCATCCGGCCGTTGCACCAGGAAAGGTCGATCGACGGCCCGGAGCATCGGTACATCATTGGGACTATCACCCAGCCCGATGGTGAGAATGGCTCCGTATTGCTGGCGATATAGCTCGGCCAGCTTCCGGACGGCCCGTCCTTTGTCGGTGCCGAGTCCTACAACCGTGTAGAAGCGGCCGCCAGCAAAGCACACCAGGCTATGTGTGGCCAGCGCTGCATTGAAGCGTTGCCAATCAGTCGGATCAAAATCCACCACGATCGTTTCGCTGTATTCCCGAGTCATGGCCCAACGGGCCGCTTCAGGCGGCAGACCGGTCAGCCTGGCGACCTCTTCGACCGTCATTTCGTGGTAGCCTCGGAAGGACAGGCCTGTCTCCTTACGAATTGTTCGAAGAGCCCGGCGTATTTCGGTAGCGGAACGCCCCAGGACGATCACCTCCAGCCCGTGAGCAGCGGGACGTGCTTTGTAGGGAATGGTAAAGTAACGCCGGGGAAGAAAGATGGCCGCACCGTTTTCTACGATGAATGGATCGCGAATGCCCAGTTGCCGTCGATAGGCCAGCTGTTCGGCTCGCGTCTTGGAAGAGCAAAATACGATCGGAATACCGTGCTCCAACAGGCGAGCTACAGCTTCACGGGCTGGACCGGGGTCATATGTGTGCAGGTCGAGCAGCGTCCCGTCCAAGTCCGTAAAAACAACGGGTAGCGGCGTGGGGAGCCGGTTCATGCCGGGGTTGCGACTGTTTCAGATCCGTCACCTTCAGAGGAGGTAATCGTTGGTCGAGGCAGCCGGCGACGATAGCCCCGCGCCTGGGCGATTGTCTCCAGTTGTTCTGCATAAGGGGCTCGCATCAGGGTATCGCGGAAAGCTTCCAGGTCCACATTCAGCAGAACCGGATAGATGCGCGGCGGAGCCGGCTCTTCTCCTTTGGCCAGAATGCCCCGTCGATACAGCTCACGTAACACCTCACGCTTAATGGGTTCGGGACAGATTTTCGAGTGATAAATCACCTGAAGCGATGAGAGAATCATATCATCAATGTGCTCGTCGCCTTTGGATTCGTGCAGATGAGGATTGCGCGATTCGATCTGAAAGATGTTGACCTGATGCTGCATAACTTCTGGATGGGCGCTTTCGATCACGCCGCCGTACTTCTCCAGCAAGTCGATGTAGTGGTAGGGTTCAATGGCGTAGCCGGTTGCATAGTCCAGAAGCATCGCCAGCTCCATGGTCATGGCATGTTCGCCGGCGTTGCCGGTGCGGATTACTTCGGTTTCAAAACCGGTGTAGTAGCTGATGAGCTGATTCAGGAAACGATTCGTAACCACCGAGGTGCGACCGTATTTGGCAAAGAATAATTGTGACTGGACGACCTTGGGCTTGCTGTGCCAAGCAATGCGAACCATCGTGTAGGGTGATTTGCTCAGCGCAAAGCCGGCTGCATATTCGTGCACGTACTCGTAAACGGCGCCGGGAAAGTAGTTGTCCGCGTCGATGAAGCCAATGTAGCGTTTGCCCAGGATGCGGGCCAGCAAGGTGGCTACAATCATGCCTTCAGCCTTGCCATTGGCCACCAGGTCGTTTTCGTCCAGGATATACGGGTAGCCAGCTTCGGCCAGGGCACGGGCAATGAAAGGGTCTTTCTGATGGACCAGAAGTAGCTGTTTCCGAGTAAAGCGCGACCAGGTTTCGATCGCATCCTGTTCCATTCTGAAACGATCGACTGGCGCGCGGCGGCTGTTCGAAACAATGATGACCGTGCACTGGTGGGGAATACCGAATAGCACCCCTTCCAGCAGTTTGAGACGCTCATCCCGAATAGGGACGACAATGGCCATGTCGCGTTCGATTTCATAGAGCGTCTCGTAAGGGAGATTCTGGATCACGCTGTTTTCGGCGGCCGGGGCATCCTGGCGCAGGCCTGAGTCCAGCTCATAGACTTTCTGAACGCCATAGATGTGATTGGCTCCAAATCGTTCAGCTTCACGGGGTATTTCAATGCGCATGGTTTTTTCTTTCGTTTAGGTGAGCGCGATCCCTTGCGGTCATTCCAGCGGGCTAAGCCTCTCCAAAAAAAGAACGGTGCAGCCTACCGTTGAAGTTCCTGGCCGTCGTTGCGCCAGAGGAGCGTAGCGCCCTGCGCCAGAGCTTCCCTCTCGATCGAACCAATTGCTGTGTTGTTTTTGCGCCATGTTAAGCTTTAATGAATGTATCCGATAATATATGCTGAAAGCTACTGGAATTCAGTCGTAAGACGGCCTATATATGGGTTCAAGCGCAGGCTTGCGTGAGCAGGCGCGTCAGGTTTTAGAAGGCAATTGGGCAGGACGCTTTACGAAACCAGCACCGCGTCTGTATCCGCATCAGTGGTCCTGGGATGCAGCTTTCATTGCGCTGGGGTGGGTACATGAGGATCAGGGGCGGGCGCAGCAGGAGTTGCTGCATCTGTTTCGGGCGCAATGGCGCAATGGGCTGCTGCCACATATAGTGTTCGACCAGCGGCGTCGTGAATATTTCCCGGGACCGGGGATCTGGGAAACGCATCGATGTCCGGCGGCGCCGTCGCGCAGGGCAACATCTGGCATTGTGCAGCCGCCGTTGCATGCAACGACCGCCTGGGCGATCTACCAGCAGGCAAAGGACAGGGGAAGCGCACGGATATTTCTGGAGAAGCTGTTTCCCAAGCTGGTAGCCTGGCATGACTACCTTTTTCGGGAGCGCGATCCCCGGCAAGAAGGGCTGGTATACATCCGGCATCCCTGGGAGTCGGGCATGGATAATGCGCCGCTCTGGGACGGCATTGTGCAGCGGATGCATCTCAACCCGAGCGATCGGCCACGCTATCGCCGTATTGACACCACGCTGGTAGCCGAAGCCGATCGTCCGAGCGGGGCTGAGTATGATCGCTACCTGTACCTGGTGCGCTTGTTTGCCGAGGCGGGCTACGACGAGGCGCGCATCCGACAAACGTGTCCGTTCCTGGTACAGGACGTGCTTTTCAATACCCTGCTCTGCCGAGCAGAGCAGGATCTGGCAGAAATCGCATCGGTGCTGGGTGAAAATCCGGAACCGTTCCGTCGGCGAGCACAGCAGGTAGCAGAGGCCGTCAACCAGCGTTTCTGGGATGAGCAACGGGCCCTGTACTTTGACTATGACCTGGTGTTGGACCGTCCGATCTGGGTACGCATGGCATCCTGCTTTACGCCACTGTTTGCGGGTATTCCCGATGGACTTCAGGCAGCCCGTCTGGTCAGCCATCTGGAAGCCTCTGGCTTTTTCAACTGGGACGGCTCCCGGTATTCCGTGCCGAGTTACGATCCCAACGGGTTGGGCTTTTCGCCTGTACAATACTGGCGCGGGCCGGTCTGGATTAACATCAACTGGCTACTTATCGAGGGACTGGCCCGTTACGGATATGTTGAGCATGCTGCGCACCTCTGCCGTACCGTCCGGTTGCTCGTCGAACGTCATGGCTTCTATGAGTATTACCATCCCTATACGGGAGAAGGACATGGGTCGGAGCGGTTCTCTTGGAGTGCCGCGCTGACGTTGGATCTGCTGGTGCGTCGGTCTGAATGGATGCAGTGGGGCGTGCGTTCGACAAAGCGACGGGCGGTGGCCTGAACGGAAACGCCGCCAGGCTGTTAAAGGCAAAGGGATTGCCAACGTCGCGGACAAAAGACAGCCATGGCGGAGATACGCTTTGTCAAAGTTCATGATTACCTCTGGGAAATTCCTAAAACGGGCGGCATGCGGGTGCCGGCGCGCCTCTATGCCAGTGAAAAAATTCTGCGTGAACTGAAGGAAGACCAGGCACCTCAGCAGGCCGTCAACGTGGCCCATCTGCCTGGCATCGTCAAGTATTCGCTGGCCATGCCCGACATTCACTGGGGCTATGGCTTTCCTATTGGCGGCGTGGCGGCCTTTGATCTGGACGAAGGCGTCATTTCGCCTGGCGGGGTCGGCTACGACATTAACTGCGGCGTGCGCTTGCTGGCCAGCCGGTTGACCTATGAGGAGGTGGCGCCGCATCTGGAGCGGCTTGTCGAGAAGCTTTTCCAGCGTGTGCCTACCGGAGTGGGGGCCTCAGGAGCTCTCAAGGTGTCGAAGCAGGAGTTGCGTCGTGTGGCCGTCGAAGGCGCCCACTGGGCCGTACGCCAGGGTTTTGGATCGGAAACCGATCTGGAATTTATTGAGGAAAACGGCCGTATTGAAGACGCCGATCCGGCGGCTGTTTCGGAGCGTGCTTATGAACGCGGGCGCGATCAGCTTGGCACACTGGGTTCGGGCAACCACTTTCTGGAAGTGGGTTACGTGGCACAGGTCTTTGACGATGAGGCGGCGCAAGTTATGGGCCTGTTTCCGGGCCAGGTGACCGTGATCATTCATACCGGCTCACGGGGTTTTGGCTATCAGATTTGCGACGATTACCTGGCTGTCATGGACCGGGCGCTGACTAAGTACCATATTCGATTGCCGGATCGCCAGCTGGCCTGCGCACCGCTGCGTTCGCCCGAGGGGCAGCAGTACCTGGCGGCCATGCGTTGCGGGATCAACTTTGCCTTTGCCAATCGCCAGATTATCGCACACAACACCCGCAGGGCGTTTGCCGAAGCGCTGGGGAGGCGGGAGGAGGACATCGGGCTGCGGACTGTCTACGAGGTGGCGCATAACATCGCCAAGATTGAGGAGCATACGATTGGCGGTGAGCGACGGCGCGTGTGCGTCCATCGCAAAGGGGCAACCCGGGCTTTTCCGCCGGGCCACCCCCAGCTTCCGGCGGCCTATCGAAGCATCGGCCAACCCGTGCTGATTCCGGGCGACATGGGACGCTACTCTTACGTTTTGGTTGGTACGGAGCAGGCCATGGAGGAGACGTTTGGCAGCACGTGCCATGGGGCCGGTCGTCAGCTCAGCCGGACCAAAGCCAAGAAGGTTGCCAGCGGTCGTCGTGTAGCTGACGAGTTGCGTGCGCAAGGCATTATTGTGCGGGGAGCCAGCATCCGTACAATCAACGAAGAAATCCCTGAAGCCTATAAGGATGTCGCCGAAGTGGTTGAAGTATGCCATCGGGCGGGTATCTCCCGCAAGGTAGTGCAGCTCCGACCGATCGGGTGCATTAAGGGCTGAGCAGGGGGCTGGGTCAATCAGCGGTCAGAAGGGGGCGTCGGGAAAGCGCTCTAAACTGGGGGAAGGTGGGGTTTGCCTCCGCCTCCCAACAAACGGGCGGGTATGCTTCAGCGAAAGCAGGCCTTCATAGAGAAGCATAAAAATACTGAAAGGGGATCCTCCTTACAGGACCCCCTTTCGCGTGCTCCCTCATCCCGGCTTCCGGCGCGGGACGGGTCGATCACCCCCCTGCCCTGTAGCTCTAACAAAGAACGTGCCGTGAAAGCAAAAGTGAAATCTGAGCCTGCTTGCTGCGCACGCTGGATACACGTCGTTGCAGCGGATGCACGGTTCAGAAGCGCCATTGTAGCTTCAGGCCCGGGGTCGTTGCCACAACGTAAGGGCGTACGATCGGCGCTTCGGTAGCGACAGGTTGCAGCAGGGCATCCAGATAGCTATAAGCCCATACGGCTGTCAGTCCTATGAGCAAGCCATTGCGGGCTTTAAACCAGCGATTCGCGGTGCGGTAGCGCGCTTCGATGCGGGTGGGGTCGGTCTCGCGACGGTAGCGATCGTAGGCGCGCTTATATTGCAGGTGGGTGGCAAGACTGCCCCCGAGTAGCAGGCTCCAGCTTCCGGTCAGAATCCATCCTTTCCGGTGTTGACCTTTGTAGCGTTGGCCCCAGCCCGGCAGCAGCAGGGAGCGCAGGGCCGCATGCGGGCGTGGGTCCGGGCGCAACACATACCGAATGGTCGTCTCTGCGGTCGTTCGAGGCGAGAGGCGCTGCATTTCCTGACGAATTTGCTCAAAGAAATCACGCACCTTGGGCGAGGCCAGCACTGGATCGAGCTGAAGCTCAGGATTCAGTGAAAGGGCTGCTTCGAAATGACGACGGGCTTCGGTAGGCTCGTTGCGCGACATAGCCACTAAGGCCAGTACCGTATGCAGCGCCACCAACTGGTCCGGAGTAAAGCGGGTATAGTCGGCCAGGGCGTGCCGGGCCAGACTGTCGGCCCGGTCATATTCCAGCGTCTGGTAAGCCTGCCAGACGGTCTGAAGCAATTGTTCGGGCGTATAGGTGGGCTGTGCCTCTGCGGCAATGCTGAGGAGCATGCTCCCGTAGATCAACAGGTAGCGGCGTGCGGCCCGGTGCATACGTTCAGCGCGTCCGAATCAGCAGACGTTGGTATTGGTAGGGTCCCTGCGTGAGGCGTACCAGGTAAACGCCGGCAGGCACGGGATGTCCCGAAGCATCGGTACCGGTCCACGTAAGCGTATGGCGGCCGGGCGGTAGTGGGCGGTTGAGCAGTCGAGCGACCGGGCGTCCCAGTAGATCGTAAATAACGAGCTGTACAGATGCATGGGGTAGCCGACTGCTGACGCTGAAAGTGAAGGTAACCTGGGTGCGGAACGGATGCGGTGAAGGAGCGGCCAGTTCAAAATCGGCCGGTAGTTGCGGTACTTCGTTGGGCGTTAGGATAGAAGCAGGAGCTGCTTCAGCAGCATCTAACAGCTCACCTTCGGGCTGATCCAGACCGCCGAATACAAACAGGGTATCCCGAACGGCAGCGGCTACAAAGCTAAAGCGAGCTCGTAGCAGGGCCGGCAGTTCTCGGAAGGTTACGTTATCGGCGGTTATTCGAAGGGCGGAGACATTTGCCAGCGAGGTGCCCCGGGCACCACCGAGTCCGCCAAGTAGAATGATCTGTTCTCGATAGGTCAGTGCGGCACCTGCCCACCATTCCTGCGGTAGCGCAAACTTCAAGGATCCTACTTCGTTAGCCTCCGGCTGGAAACGCTGGATGAGGGTTACGGGGATATTGCGGCTGAGACCGCCAATAATATAAATATTCTGCTCAAGGACAGCGGCTGCGGCCAGCGCGACGGCCTGGGGTAAACGGGCTACGGTTTTCCACGTGTTGCGCCGTGGATCATAGGCCTCGATGGTATTCAGAGGAATCGGCTGAGGGTTAAGCCGATCGGCCATCTCCACCTCACGCGAAAAGCCGCCAATTGCATAGATGCGCTCTTTGAAAACAACTGCTGCCAGTCCATAGCGCGCTTGTTCAAGCGAAGCAATGCTTTTCCATCCACCTTCGGGAAAGAAAACCAGGACGTCGTCGGTTTCTTCAGCCTCTTCCAGGGTTTCGCCCTCAAGTCCGCCGATCAGATAAATACGGTCTTCCAACACAACGGCGGCTGCATAGGCACGGGGCTCGTCCAGCGGGGGCAGCTCGCGGATCCAGACGCGGCGGACCGGATCGTAGGCTTCGACCGTGTTCAGAAGGGAATCGCCTTCCCCAATGCCTCCAATCACATAGAGGAGGCCTTTCAGGGGAGCGATGGCTGCGGCATAGCGAGGAGTGGGCATTGGGGGCAATTCGTGCCACACCTGTGCCTGTGCGGATAGCACGAGGCCCAGCCATAGCCATCCCCATAACTTCAGCACACGCCACATACGCACGGATGTTGCGCAGCATCTGCAGTAGTGCTGCGCATACTTTGCACAAAATCGGTAACACATGGCAGAAACTGCTTGCATCAATCCTGGCCTGACAATTAGCGTTCCGGTTGCGGGCGGCGGCGCAGTAAGTCTACGCGTAGCGTTTCAGCCGTGTGCGCTTGAAGCTGCAGCAGGGTGTCGAAGGTGCCCAGTTCTGGATGGACCAGTTGTAGCCGGTGTGTGCCGGGCTCCAGAATGAATGGCTGTTCCTGTGGAGGGATGACGTCGTAGTAGCGATTGTCGATATACACATGCGCCCAGGGATGCACTTCGAGCCACAAGCGGGCCACCTGAAGCCAGAGCGAAATGGCTACTAGTGTGTCCTGACCGGGCTGCAGCTTCAATACGAGCCGATAAGGAGGAAATTCGGGATTGTGCAAATGCAGCGTGTAGCTTCCGGCGGGCAGCGTCAGCGGCGTGTCCAGGGGAGTAGCGCCCAGAGAGTCAATGCCGTCCGGTCGTTCCAGCAGCACGTAGGCCCAGGGCGTAACCTCCAGCCGGAGGCGGGCCGGGTCGGGTTGTGTTTCTTCTGGAACAGTTAGCAGGGAAAGATGGAGAGTATCCGGAGAAGGAAGGGCGGGGGGCATTCCTTCAAGGGGGCGGGGTAGGTTGGCCGTCGGAGGCGAGGGACGAGTAGGACGGACGGTTGTCTCGGGCGATGCTTGAGAGACAACAGGCGAAGCGACCAGCGATTCGGCTGGCGTAGTCGTTCGGGCAGCCGTAGAGGCGGCGGAAGACGGGGACATTGATCTTTGGGGCGTGAACGGCCATGGCCCCACCAACAAGAGCAGGCCGATCAGTGTCAGGGTAGTGATAGCCACAAGTACGAGCTGCCACCGGCGTCGGTGTGCAGATGGCGAAACCGAAGGGGGCGATGTGGGAATGACAGGTTGGGCAGGCGTTCGAGGAAAGGCTTCAGGATTGTCTATATAGGTGGCCAGGTCTTCAGGCGTAGCACGTAGCTCGGGTCGTTGGCGCAATGCCTCCAGGTCCTGCAGCAGCGCGGTGGCGTCGGGGTAGCGTGCTTCGGGACGTTTAGCCAGCAGTCGGGTGCATAGGGCTATCACGTCATCCGGCACAGCCGCCAGATTCCGCAGGCGGGGAATCGGATCGTGATGAAGCAGGGCATCGAAGATTTCGCCGGGCGTTTCACCCAGAAAGGCCGGGGTGCCTGTCAGCATCTCAAAGAGTGTGGCACCCAGAGCGAATAGGTCTGCTGCTGGTCCGGGTGCTTCGCCCAGCACCTGTTCGGGTGCCAGGTAGCCGGGGGTGCCGCGCACTTCTTCACTGCCGCCGCCGGAGAGCAGCGAGGCCATACCGAAATCAGTCAGTTTGACCTGTCCGGCGTAGGAGATCAGAATGTTGGCCGGTTTGAGATCCCGGTGCAGCACGCCTTTTTCGTGGGCCGCTTTCAGTCCGCGGGCCACCTCTGCAGCAACATACAGGGCTAAAGCAGGGGGCAGGGGCCCATAGGTGAGCAGTTCCCGAAGGGAAAGGCCTTCTACAAACTCTGTTGCCAGATAAACGTGTGCATCTTCCCGACCAAAAGCGTAGACGGCTACCACGTTCGGGTGCTGAACGCGGGCCGCCAGCCGGGCCTCCTCTTCGAAACGTTGTACGAAGGTCTCATCTTCGGCCAGCTCCGGACGCAGGATTTTGAGCAGGACGAAACGGTCCAGCGATGCCTGATAGGCTTTGTAAACAGTGGCCGTGGGGCCTGAAGCCAGCTCTGCAAAGGGCTGGAGGTCGCCTATGCGTTCTGGACGTCCCATTCCTTCAGCTTGTAGTGCAGCCAGCGACGCGACACGCCCAGCACGCGGGCCGTCTCCGAAATGTTGCCACCGTGGCGTTTCAGCGTGCGCAGCACGACGCGGCGCTCGACTTCTTTCAGCGGCAGATCAGGCTCGAAGGGATCCTCGGCATCGTGCGGTTCGGGCAGTCGCAGATCCTCTGGCGTGATGAGTTCTCCCCGAGCCAGCACGACGGCCCGCTCAATTGTGTTTTCCAGTTCTCGGACGTTGCCCGGCCAGTGGTAGCGTTCCAGCCGCTCTAATGCCTCCGGTGTAAAGCCCCGGATGTGCGCCCGTTTTTTAACCGCGTATTTGTCCAGAAAGTGGTGGGCCAGTAACAGAATATCGCCGCGCCGGTGGCGCAGGGGAGGCACCGTGATCTGGATCGTGTTAAGGCGATAGTAGAGATCTTCGCGGAAGGAGCCCTGCTGCACCAGCTCGCGCAACGGCTTGTTGGTGGCTGAAATGACCCGGACGTCCACCTTACGTACCTGCGTATCCCCTACGCGACGGATTTCGCCTTCCTGCAGCACGCGCAGCAGGGCCGTCTGCATGCGGGGGCTCAGGTCACCGACTTCATCCAGAAATACCGTACCGCCATCGGCCACCTCGAAAAGACCTTTCTTATCGGATAGCGCGCCGGTGAAAGCGCCTTTTTTGTAGCCAAACAGTTCACTTTCTAAAAGCTCATCGGGTAGTGAGCCACAGAAGACCACTACAAACGGTTTGTTTTTGCGTTCGCTGTTGTAGTGGATGGCACGGGCAATGAGTTCTTTGCCCGTGCCACTTTCTCCTTCAATGAGCACAGTGGCGTCGGTGTCGAGGACGCGGGCCATGGTGTCGAACACTTCGCGCATGGCCGCGCTCTGGCCGACAATTTCGTCGAAACCATGCAGGCGCTGGATTTCGCTCCGCAGCCGCCGGTTTTCTTCGCGCAGCGCCTGGTAGAGCTGGGCGTTTTCAATGGCAATGGCTGCCTGATGGGCAAAAGCTTCCAGGAACGGCAGGTTGTCGCGCGTAAAGCGGCCCCGCTGAGAGAGGCTGTCCAGGTAAATGGCTCCAATCAGGCGCTCCTTGATGCGCAGCGGCACACAGGCGATCGACTGGATGCGCTGCAGGACGATGCTTTCTGCTTTCCCATAGCGTTCATCCTGCTGGGCTTCATAGACCAGCACGGGCTCGCCTCGTCGGAGCACTTCATGCACGACGCTGGTCGAGATGCGTACCAGCGCGCCCAGTTGTTGCTCGGTAAAGTTGCGCTGACTTCGGATAGCAAACCCTTCAGGGTGCTGAGGCGCTTTCAGGAGGATGAAGCCGCGTTCGGCCTCAAGCGCCTCCATGGCGATCTCCAGCACTTTTTCCAGCACGGCCTCCGGATCTCGGAGCGTGTTGATTGTTTGAGCGATTTCTACAAGCGCATCCAGCGAGGTTCGGGAAGTTGGTGGAGCACTCATGGCACCTGAAATCCTGCTTCTTTAGAGCGGCTGCGGTTTCCAAAAGTATCGACCACAGAAATCGTCCAGTAATATACGCCGGAGGCCAGCGGTTGTGGTACACGTATCGAATCGAGCAGGGCCGAGAGGCCGCTCAGGGTCAGTACAGGAATGTCCAGGTCGGCTTCTCGACGCACCAGGTCGATGCGATAGCTGAAGGAAAAAGGAAGTGTGATGGGTTCCCAGCGCAGTACCGGTTGGGTTGTGTCGACGGCGGCCAGGCCTCGCGGGTCCAGGGCAACGGGTACGTCGTCGATAACCCGGACCAGCTGAAAGGCTGGCGTGTAGACGGTGTCTCCGGTGCGGTCGAACGCACCCAGATAAAGTTCGTAGCCCAGCAGGTTGTGGAGTGAACCGCCCGGCAGCTCTTGCTGTAGCAGGGTTTTGAAGAAACGACCGGTGGGCTGCAGGGCTTCCAGCGTGTCGGCAAAGTTCAGGGCAGGGATCTCCAGCCATACGCGCACCACATCGCGCACATCGTCAGGATCGGTGACGGTGGCTTCGACTTCCAGGCGGTACAGATCGGTAGCTGGCCACCAGCGACTGATGTGGATGGTGACGGCTGCGTAGTCGGTAAAACGTGGTAGCGCATTCATGCGTACGATGACGGTTTGCGTCTGGCCAGCCGTGACTGTAACGGTGAGTGTATCCTGTAGAGCCCGGTAGCCTGCGGTCTGGGCTAACAGATGGTAGTCGCCCGGAGGCAGCTCATCAAAAACGAACCGTCCATTCGGATCGGTATAGGCCAGACGTCCTCCTTCCGATGCATTGGAGGCAGGCAGCAAATGCACGGTTACCTCCGCCAGTGGAGGATAGGGCGGATACTGTCGGGTAACCACGCCTTCCAGACGACCCTGGGGCTTATAACGGTCCGATTGTGGATCCAGCGGATTGTCTCGGGGCAAATCACCCAGACATCCGCTCCACAGGAGCAGGCCCGTCAGCGTCAACATCCAGTAACTCCGCACAGACAGCATAGCGGTGTCTTCTCAGGAAGTGCGCCCACCTCTCGCGTCAGGATACGAATTCGGAAACGGCCAGGACAAGAGCCCTCCAGGAGGCTATGAAAAGCCATAGGCCACGGTTGGGGCGCTTCGTCCTGTTGCGGTATGTGCGACTACCCGGATGTGCTTGGTAAAGTTCTCCCATTTCTTTGCAAGTCGTTTCGGTGCGATATTCAACAAGCTGGTCTGCGCAGACATCTGGTTTGTGTAGCGGTGCTTCGGCTTCGACGTCGCTCAAGGGAGCCTTGGCAATGTGCGAGATATTTTACAACCAGCCTGGTGCAACGTCTGCTACAGGCGCAGCGTATGGCATGGCCCATGCAGCAGTAATGGCAAAAGTCAGAAAGTGTTGTATATTTTCCCAAGAAAGAAAGACCTGTCTGGAGGCGCTCTATGAGACGATTTGCCGTGTACCTGGGGCTGGGATTCCTGCTGATAGGATGTAATGGCACAAACAGCCGACCGATTCAGGAAGGCCTGGTGTGCGATCCGGACAACGGAGGCATTACCTTGCCCGAAGGCTTTTGTGCGTTGGTGGTGGCCGATAACATCGGACGTGCCCGCCACCTTGTGGTGCGGGACAACGGCGACATCTACGTGGCCCTGATGCGTCCGAAGGACGGCCATGGCATTGCTGCGCTGCGCGACACGAGCGGCGACGGCCGAGCCGACATTATCGCCTACTTTGGGGACGCCCCCGGTACTGGCATCGACATCTGGGACGGCTATCTTTACTTTGCGCCTGATACGGCTCTGTTGCGCTACCGGCTTGTCGAGGGGGAACTGCTTCCGCAGGAGCCGCCCGAACTGATCGCCGGTGGGTTGCCCGAGCGTCGTCAGCATGCGGCCAAGACGTTTGCCTTTGACGAAGCGGGCTATGTGTACGTAAACATCGGGGCGCCCTCGAACGCCTGTCAGGCGCGCGATCGGCAGCGAGGTGTGCCCGGCATGGATCCCTGTCCGCTGCTGGAGCGATACGGGGGCATCTGGCGTTTCCGGGCCGACGTGCTCGGCCAGCGCCAGGAAGATGGCCTGCGCTACGCCACAGGCATCCGAAATGCGGTGGCCATCGCCTGGAATCCGTTTGCCGATGCGCTTTACGTCGTGCAGCACGGCCGCGACCAGCTCAATACGCTCTGGCCCGAATACTTCGATGCCGAGGACAACGCCAATCTGCCGGCCGAGGAGTTCTTCCGGGTGGACGAAGGGGACGACTTTGGCTGGCCCTATTGTTACTATGATCCTTTTCAGAACAAGAAGGTGCTGGCCCCTGAGTACGGTGGTGATGGTCAGACGGTCGGGCGCTGCGATCAGTTTGAAGATCCCATCGTGGCCTACCCGGCCCATTGGGCGCCTAACGACCTGATCTTCTACGACGGGACGCAGTTTCCCGAGCGCTACCGGGGCGGCGCATTTATCGCCTTTCACGGTTCCTGGAACCGCGCACCCTTACCCCAGGGCGGCTACAATGTGGTCTTTCAGCCTATGAACCCTGACGGCACACCGGCCGGCGACTGGGAAGTGTTTGCCGATGGATTTGCGGGAACGGAGACGATTCGAAGCACTGGGGATGCTCGGCATCGTCCCATGGGACTGGCCGTGGGGCCGGACGGTTCGCTTTACATCAGCGATTCGGTACGCGGCCGCATCTGGCGCGTGATTTATCGGGGACGCTAAGCAGGCTCCTTCGTTTCCAGCACCGACACAGGCAGAGCAGGAAGATGCACACGCACGGTTGTTCCCTGGCCTGGCTGGGAGTCGATCTCTAATTGTCCCTGATGCAGCGTCACAATACGGGCGACCAGACTTAGACCTAAACCGTGCCCTTCAATTCCCGTCGCTGTAGATGGCACCCGGTAGAAGCGTTCGGTGACGTGGGGCAGAGCTTCGCGGGGAATGCCAACACCTGTGTCGCGGACCTCAAAGAGTACGTGCGTGTCGGTCTTTTGTACTACAACCTCGATGCGTCCTCGGGGCGTGTACTTTACAGCATTGTCCAGCACATTGCGAATGAGCTCTTGAAGCAGGGTTTCGATGCCATAGAGTCGGGCTTCTGGGTCCAGCGATGCTGTGAGCGTAACCCCTTGCATGCGGGCACGGGCCGCAAAGAGTACTTGCTCGCGAGCGACCAGTTCGGAGAAGTTCAACGGGGTGAATGGAAAGGAGGCATTGGGTTGATCCAGGCGGCTCAATAGCAGCAGGTGCTGCACCAGCGTGGTCATCTGCTCCGTCTGGTGCAGGATCTGCTGCAGCGTGGCGCGGTAGCTGTCGGCCGACCGTGGACGTCGCAAGGCGAGCTCTGCCTGAGCATGCAGAAGGGCCAGAGGCATTTTCAGTTCATGGGCCGCATTGGATGTGAAGCGTCGAAGTTCATCGAAGGCCTGGTGTAAGCGGCGCAGTAGCTCGTTGAGCGTGGCCGTAAGTTGAGCGGTTTCCTGATCCAGAGGAGGCGTCAGCCGGAGGGGTTCGTGGAGACGTTCAGGAGAGAGGGCTGCCGTAGCCCGGGTTAATTCGTGCAGGGGACGCAGGACGCGTCGGCTGCTGGTAGCCAGTAGTATCAGGATCAATCCTGAAAGCAGCGTCCAGCTCAAAAAGATACCTATAGCCAGTTGGCGATACAAATCCACAAAGCCCGGATCGAGGCGGGCCAGTTGGATGGCTCCGAGATAGCGCCCATCTGCATCTCGCAGGGGAAAAACCATGAAGTAAAGGCGATGCGTGTCGATGTAAAACGTCTGCAAGGGCCGCCAGAAAGGTTCGTGCGCCACGGGCGCATGCAAGAGCACCTCGGGATATCGATCCGAGAGCAATGCAATATTGGCAGACTGGCGAATCAGGCGCCCTTCGGCGTTGAAGACCTGCAGAAAATAAGGGTCCACGTGCCGTTCCAACAGTTGGTGGTGCGGCTCATCCCAGTAGTAGGCGTCGACGACCAGCCGACCCTCTTGCACGATGCGGCTGGCGACCAGCTGCACCTCATTGCGTAGCGGAAGGCGTGCCACCTCATTGATCCAGCCGTAGGCGGCCACCCAGGTGAGCAATCCCAGAAAGGCTAAAGCTGCAATCAGGGTCCCACCACTCTGCACAAGCAGTCGTCGATGAAAGGAGGGATAGCGGGGCGGTGCTTTCATAATGGCTCTTCAGCCGGTTCGTAGCGGTAGCCAATACCCCAGACCGTTGCGATACGGCTCGGGCAGCCTGCCTTCTGAAGCTTGCGTCGTAAATAGCTGATATATACTTCCACCAGGTTTGTACCATGATCGAAGTTATGGCCCCAGATTTCTCGATAAAGCTGCAGACGAGAAAGCGCCTGGCGGGGATGTTGTACCAGATAAGCTAACAGATCGAACTCGCGGGGTGAAAGGGACAGCGGCTGAGTTCCACAGGTAGCCGTACGGGCTTTGAGATCGAGCAGCAATGGCCCATCGCGTAGCAAGTAGCGTGTTGCCTGGCGCTGACTACGGCGTAGCAGGGCATCGATGCGGGCCAGCAGTTCCTCAAAAGCAAACGGCTTGGCGAGGTAGTCGTCAGCGCCAGCCCGCAGCCCCCGCACGCGATCATCGACTCCGTCAAGCGCCGTCAGCATCAAAACAGGCAGGTCGGGCCAGCGCTGACGCACCTGGCGGCAGACTTCTACTCCGTCGATGCCGGGCAGGCGCACGTCCAGCACCAGCAGGGCCGGATTAAGATGCTCCAGGCGCGCCAGCGCTTCCTCGCCGGTGAGCACCCACTCGACCACATAGCCTTCCTCTTCCAGCCCCTGACGTAGCAGGGTTGCCATTGCCACTTCGTCTTCAACCAGCAGAATCGGTCGGGTCATCACATGCGCATCGCCTTTTTGAAGCTTATACGCTACATGTTGGTTTTGGACGTCTCTCGTTCCGCGTTTTTAAGAAAAGACTTAATGCTCTTTAAGCCTTCTCTAAGAACTGAATAGGCTTTTGCTGCGATGATAGAGGCGAACGCTTTCCTCCGAGACGCAGCGGTATCTATGCGCCACATTACGCTGACGTTGTTTATCGTGCTGGGGCTGAGTGCCTGTCGCAGGGCGCCCATCGAAGCGTTGCTGCCTGAAGCGATCGGCGTGCCGCCTTCGTTGCAATCGGTTTCCGATTCGACGGCGTTGCGCATAGTCCATCTGGACTCAATGCAGCAGCGCATGTTGCAGGTGCAGATAGCACCGGTCCGTTACCAGCGGGCTACTTACACGGTGAGCATCCCGGGCGAAGTCTATCCAGCCCCTGGGCTGATGGCTCAGGTAGCCACGCCGATTGACGGCCGGGTGATTCGCCTGTATGTCTATGAGGGTGAACGTGTGCAGCGTGGTCAGGTAGTGCTTGAGCTGGAAAGCCTGTCGTTTGCCCAGTTAGTGTCCGATTTTTTGCAGGCGCAGGCTGAAGAGGCTTATCTGGAACGGCACGTAGCCCGGCTGCGGCAACTGGTAGCTGCCCAGTTGACGCCACAGAGCACGCTCGACCAGACCGAAGCCGATTACCTGCGGGCGCAGGCGCGTCGCCAGGCAGCCGAGGTGCGGCTGCGGGCGCTGGGTATTACGCCCGAAGCAGCGCAGCAACTGGGGCAGCAGGAACGTCCGTTGCTTCCATTGCGGGCACCTATCGATGGCTACATAGACCAACATCAGGTGGAACTGGGGCAGGCGGTCAGCGCGCACCAGACGTTGATGACCGTGGTTGATCCGTCGCGTGTGCATATTCGAGGATTTCTGGCACCTGACGACGCGCTGGGCCTGCGGCCTGGCGACTCCGTCGCGTTGGTGCTTCAGGTGCCAGATTCTCTAACCCTTGAGGCACAGGTTCACACGATCAATCCGGCCCTTGATCCGGAAAACCGGGCGGTGGTGGTCAATATCCTGGCCGATACTCATCAGGGCTGGCCGCGGCCCGGCCAGAATGTTCGGCTGTGGCTTCGGCTACGTACCCCACGGCCGGTCTATGTGGTACCCCTTAGCGCACTGACCTACGATGGTTCGCAGGCCATCGTCTTTGTGCAACGGGCGCCGGACGCCTACGAGGTGCGGCCTGTAACGGTCTGGCGCACCGACGCCGAGCAGGCCCTGTTGGTCGATGGCGTCCGTGAAGGCGAGCCGGTCGTTACCCATCCCGTCTTCAGCCTGAAAGCGCTGATGCGCTATGCTGAATTTGCCGAGGAGTGAGCCATGTTGCATCGTCTGATCGACTTCAGCATTCGACGGCGCTTTGTGGCGCTGAGCCTGGTCGTCCTGATGGCCTTTGGGGGTGTTGTAGCCCTGCAGCGTA
>Ga0256839_1002636_pt1 | contig 19668 bp, 21 predicted proteins | sample 354166metaG_FD_185968 | JGI IMG/M metagenome (GOLD analysis project Ga0256839, IMG submission 185968) | Hydrothermal vent microbial communities from Mid Atlantic Ridge, Atlantic Ocean - 354-166 | ecosystem: Environmental > Aquatic > Marine > Hydrothermal vents | place: Atlantic Ocean: Mid... | reverse complement strand
CGCACCTGTTAATGAGCCAGCACTTATCATATCAAGCGCTTTGTAGTTTTTTACAAGCGCCCCTAAGTCAACGGTTAAGCGGCCTTTTAGATTTATAGAAGAAGTCATTTATCTAAATCACTCCATATGCTCTGGTAAATGATCTGATTTAGCTAAATTAGTAAATCTGGTATATTGCGCTTCAAAACCAAGCTGCACTGTTCCTGTTGGGCCGTGGCGTTGTTTGCCAATGATGATATCTGCTTTGCCAAAAACCTGCTCCATTTCGGTTTGCCAAGTTAGATGCTCTGGTGAGCCTTCTTTTGGCTCTTTATTGCGTAAATAATATTCATCTCGATAAACAAACAGCACAACGTCAGCATCTTGCTCGATTGAACCAGATTCACGCAAATCTGCTAATTGCGGGCGTTTGTCATCGCGGTTTTCAACTTGGCGCGAAAGCTGGGATAGTGCTAGAATTGGCACGGCAAGTTCTTTTGCTAGAGCCTTAAGTGAGGTGGTGATTTCGGTTAATTCCTGCACACGGTTTGCATTGGCAGATCGAGCCGAGCCAGAAAGAAGCTGCAAATAATCAACGATCAACAGATCAAGGCCTTTTTGACGCTTTAGCCGTCTGGCACGTGCCACTAATTGTGCAATATTGATGCCGCCAGTGTCATCAATATAAAGCGGCATAGAACTCATTTTGTTAGATACATCAACAAGTTTGGAATATTGGCTTTCATGAATTTTACCGCGTCTAATATCAGAGGATGAAATTTCTGCCTGCTCAGCTAAAATACGAGTGGCAAGTTGCTCAGAACTCATTTCGAGTGAAAAAAAGCCAACAACCCCACCATCGATAGTTTTTATTTGCCCATCTGGAGTGGGCTCACTCTTATAGTTTTTTGCAATATGAAAGGCGATGTTTGTTGCTAATGCTGTTTTGCCCATTGCGGGGCGAGCGGCAAGAATGATTAAATCAGAGCTTTGAAGGCCGCCCATTAAACGATCGAGATCTATTAAACCAGTAGATGTGCCAGATAGATGCCCATCACGCTGATAGGCTTGCTCGGCCAGTTTTATTGCATCAAGCAGTGATACATTAAAACCCTGAAAGCCGCTGTTTTTATGGCCTCTTTCAGCTAGCTCATATAGGTTTTTTTCAGCCTCTTCGATTTGTTTAACAGGGGTTTCATCAACATCTGACTCATAAGCATTTTCAACAAGCTCTTCACCAATTAAAATAAGCGAGCGTCTTATTGCTAAATCATATATTGAGCGGCCATAATCATAGGCATTGATAACAGTTGCGGCTTCTGCGGCCAAACGTGCAAGATATTGCGCCATGGTGATATTTTCTAATAATTCATCTGGCAAAAAAGTTTTGACTGTGACGGGAGTTGCCGCCTTGCCAGCCTGAATTATTTTGCCAAAAACAGAATAGATTTCGCTATGGATTGGTTCAAAAAAATGTTCTCGCAGTAAAAAATCGGAAACACGATGATAGGCCTCATTATTGACAAGAATGGCACCTAAAAGCGCTTGCTCTGCCTCCACATTATGAGGGGCAAGGCGATATTTTTCATTTTCGTTTGGGTGAAGTAGGGTTACTTCTGCCATTTTTTATCCTTGTTTGTTCATACTCTATTAAGCATGAATTATTTTTGATTTCGAATAGTTTTTATATATTTTTTTACAAATATTAGCTTTTGTCCATTTGCGTGGATATTTAACGGGTTAGCGGGGATAACTTTGTTGCAGATAATAAAAAAGGTCGGGATAAATCCCGACCTTGTAATTCAAATGATATAGATTGGAAGAATTAGTCTTTATCAGCTGATTCTTCTTCTTTTTTACCACTATCGTTTGTTTCTTCAGTTTCTTCAGATGATTCATCTTCATTATCATCAGATTCTGCATCAGCAGTGATAATTTCTTCTGCATCTTCATAGTTGACAACTTTTAAATCTTCACCCAATGCTTGACGTTCTGCTTCATCAGCAGAGCGGGCAACGTTGACGCTTACAGTGATTGCAACTTCAGCATGTAGATTTAGCGCAATATCGTGCAAACCAACTTCTTTAATTGCTGTTGTTAAATCAACTTGTGAGCGTAATACATTAAAGCCATCGGCAACAAGTGCTTCAGAAATATCACGTGAGCTAACTGATCCATAAAGCTGACCTGTTTCTGCTGCTTGACGAACCATAACCAAAGAGTGACCGTTTAGTCCTGCAGCAATTCCTGCCGCTGCTTCACGTTTCTCTTCATTGCGTTTTTCAATTGCAGCGCGCTGACTTTCAAATTTTGCGCGGTTTGCTTCTGTTGCTCTAAGGGCTTTGCCTGAAGGAAGAAGGAAATTGCGGGCAAAGCCGTTTTTAACTTCAACTTCATCTCCAATTGAGCCATAACGACCCACACGTTCTAGCAAAATTACTTTCATTTTATTCTCCAAATGCTGTCCCGCTAAAAATTAGCGGTTAGAAGAAGCAAGTTATTTGCCTCTCCAACTGTGCCTCAAAATGAGGCGATTAAATTATTTAACTGCGAATGATAAAAGACCAAGAAAACGCGCACGTTTAATGGCTTTTGCCAATTCACGTTGTTTTTTTGCTGAAACTGCTGTTATGCGGCTTGGTATAATTTTACCACGCTCAGAAACATAACGCTGTAAAAGGCGCACATCTTTATAGTCAATTTTCGGTGCATTTTCACCAGTGAATGGACAGGTCTTGCGGCGACGCTGAAAAGGGCGGCGAGCCTGTGCTGATGTAAGATTACGAATTGCCATTGTTCATATTTTCCTTAACACTAAAATCTTTTTGGGCCGCGAGAGAATTTCTCACCGCGATCTGGACGGTCTTCACGCTTTTGCATCATTACTGATGGTTCAGCATCAAGCTCTTCAACAGCAATAGTTAAAAAACGTAACACGTCTTCATTGATGCGCATTTGGCGCTCAACTTCAGCAACAGCTTCGTGTGGAGCATCAATGTTAAGCAATGTGAAATGTGCCTTGCGGTTTTTGTTGATGCGATAAGCAAGTGGCTTAACACCCCAATATTCATGTTTAGTCACTTTGCCACCATTTGCTTCAAGCAATTCGGTGTAAGTTTTGGTCAATTCTTCGACCTGAGCAACGGATACATCTTGCCGTGCCATATAGATATGTTCATAAAGAGCCATAAGATGCCTTTCTAATTTTAAGTTCACTTCTCATTCATTTAGCGCAAAGCCTAAAGTGAAGCCTTTTAAGGCATCAAAGAATTCTTCAAAAGAGTGAGAACACGGGAGGCCGGATTTAAAAAAATAAAACCTATTGGCAAACGCCAATCCTCCGTTCAGCCCTCAGCCAAACAAATGATTAGCTGTCACTAGAGCTAATTTGGATTTAGTTCAAGTGTTTATTTCAATAAATAATTGCAAAAACTTTTATGAACGCTTGATGAATGAGCTATTCGAAATCAATTCACCTCACTTATGGCAAAAGCATTTTATTATTTTACTTTAGTTTTTGGAGAATAAAGTGCCTCATAGAATTTTGAATTTTATTATAAGCCTTAGCATTGCTCTTGCAATGGCAATTCCTTCTGCTCAGGGAGGTGAAGTTTCACCGCTTGGTAGTTGGCAGACAACTACTGGAGAATCTCGTTATGAAATTGTTAGTTGTAAAAATGGCAGAGCAATTTGTGCAAAATTAGTATGGCTACGATCTGATGCTCGCTCTAAAGAAAATTTAAAACATCTAAATAGAGTAATTTTAATGGGCGCAAGACAAGTTCAGCAAAATAAATGGCGTGGAACGCTTCGTTATGCTGGAGAAAATCTTAGTGGAAGTTTGACCTTGGTAAACGCAAATAAACTACGTTTAAATGGTTGTAAATTCGTGTTTTGTAAAACTATAAATTTCAGGAGGATTTAGCTGGTAGTTTAGTAGTTTAAAAAACTACTATTGTTGCATGCAAGGTGTAAAATTTCTGCTTTTAGTAATGTTTAGCAATGGAGATTTTTTCTGCATGAATATCAATATTGTTAGAATAGGTGGGGGTGTTTATTTTAACTAATATTGCCAACTTAAGAGCCTTGCGCTTTGCTATCTTTGTTTGTGGCATGCGCCCCCCTAAGAAATTATTTAATGTAATCAATGTTTTAGGCGTTAGTTGTGTTTTACTCTTGCATTTTTTATTTTGTGAGAGCATGAGTATGTGAAATATTATTCTTGTCAAAAAACTTTTAAAAAGCACCATGTCACAAAAAATACTTACTAATAAAACTATTGCCACACCTGAAAAAGTTGGAATTTTACTTTTAAATCTTGGAACGCCTGATGCAACTGATTATTTCTCAATGCGTCGTTATCTTAAAGAGTTTCTTTCAGACAAAAGGGTTATAGAAACTGCGCCAATAATTTGGTGGTTTGTTTTAAATTTCATAGTTTTAACTTTTAGGCCAAAAAAAAGTGGTGCTCTTTATGATAAAATTTGGGACAAAGAAAAAAATGATAGCCCCTTAAGAATAATTTCTTATTCACAAGCAAAAAAACTACAAAAACGCCTGGGCTCTGAAGTTATTGTTGATATTGGAATGCGTTATGGCAATCCTTCAACAAAAGAAAGATTAGAGGCCTTAAAAGCAAAAGGTTGTGATCGAATTCTCTTAGCCCCTCTTTACCCGCAATATTCTGCACCAACGACTGCAACTGCTAATGATAAAGCTTTTGATGTTCTAAAAACTATGCGCTATCAGCCTGCAATTCGCACTCTGCCAGCTTATTATAACGAACCAAGCTATATAGATGCTCTGGCCAATAGCATTCTAAAAGGCATTAAAAACGCTGGATTTGAACCAGATGTATTAGTTACAACCTATCACGGCATGCCACAAAGCTATTATGATAATGGTGATCCATATTATGATCAATGCCTAGAAACAACTAGGTTATTACGTGAAAAATTAGGCTGGAATGAAGAGAAAATCATAGTTTCATTTCAAAGTAGGTTTGGTCCAGATGAATGGCTAAAGCCTTATACAGATGAGATATTGGCTGAACTACCAAAGAAGGGCGCTAAAAAAATTGCTATTATAGCCCCTGCATTTTCGGTTGATTGTTTAGAGACCTTAGAAGAAATTGCACAAGAGGGGCGTGATGACTTTTTGGAGCATGGCGGTGAAGAGTATGCCTATATTCCTTGTCTTAATGATAGCGAAATTGGCATGGACGTGATTGAAATAATTATAAAAAAACAATTATTAGGCTGGCAAAAATAAAATCTCCACAAATAGTTTTGCATTACAGGAGAAAAATAATATATTCAGTAATTTCTCTGACAATTCTGTGACAAAAGCAGAATTTGCAAAAACTATATTCTTCCTATGATTGAGAACTTAACAATTTGCCACATTATAAAAAGCTCGGGAGATAAGACGCCTGTGCTTGACCAAGAGGAATGGGTGTTATTTGAAACTTGTCAAAGAAAAATTTATCTCTCGATGACACCTGCGCTAGATTTAGGCAATATTTCTCCAAAATATATTACAAAAGGCAAATCTGCTTATTCAAGTCTTTTGAATATTCTATGTGGGCTCGAATCTCGCATTGTAGGGGAAACAGAAGTTTTTGGGCAGTTTAAGGTTTTTGCAAATAATGAGAATACGAATAATCCAGCATGGTTTAATCAATTTCGCCGCATAGCTCAATATTTAATCATTGATGTAAAAGAAATCCGCAACCAATATTTAAGCTCTGTTGGGCTTCGCTCTTATGGATCGCTGACTAAATATTTTGTCAATGATTATAAAAATATCGCAATAATTGGCGGTGGGCAGCTAGCGCAAAAGGCTCTCCCCTACCTAAATGACGGTTCTCACCAAATTAGTATGTATTTGCGCTCCCCTGCAAAGGCTGCAACAATTGAGCCACGTTTGATGAATAATATCAAAATATTTAGATTAAACGATCAAACAGCTACTTCTCCAATGCAGGCTTTAATTGTTGCAGCTCCCCTTTCAACTAAGGAAATAATTAGCTGGCTAGAAAAATCAAATGATAAACTATCAATCATTATAGATTTGCGTGATCAAACGTCAGATGAGCGGCTTGATGTTGATTGCAAATTGGTAACGCTTGACGATTTATTCATTCAGATTGAAAAAACTTCCAAACTGCTCCAAACTCAGATTACTAATGCCAAACATCATATTTCAACATTAAGTGCAAAAAGATTTTCTGTGCGTCATTTTAGGCCGTTTGGCTGGGAGGATATATATGCTCATAAACATTGCTAGCCGAAAGAGCGACCTTGCTCGCCTTCAGGCCTATATGGTTGGTGATGCTCTTAAAAAACACCATTCTAATATTGAAATAAAATATCACTTTAGTTCTTCACTTGGAGATCAAAACCAAGATGACCCCTTGTGGAAAATGCCCTCGCAGGGTGTTTTCACTCAGGATTTTAGAGCAGATCTTATTCAGGGTAATATAGATATGGTGGTGCATTCATGGAAAGATCTGCCAACCCAAATGGATGAAGACACTATCTTGGCAGCAAGTTTACCAAGAGCAGATCACAAAGATTTATTGTTGGTGAAAAAAACCGCTATTAAAGGTGTTAAAAGAACAAAACAATTGCGCCTTCTTTCCTCCTCTCCACGTAGAATGTTTAATTTGGAAGGTTTTTTAAAAAAGGCTTTTCCAAATGGGTTGAAAAATATTACTTTTGAAGATGTTAGAGGTAATATTCAAACAAGATTAGATAAATTACTTAAACTTGAGGCCGATGGCTTAATTGTTGCAAAGGCTGCTATTGATAGGCTTTTATCTGCCAGCGATTATAATCAGCCTGATGATAATTTTGATCAAAGTGCTAATAAAATTCGCCAAGCAATAGAACAATGTGAATGGATGGTGTTACCTGCAAGCGTTAACCCGCCAGCTGCTGCACAAGGGGCTTTGGTTGTTGAAATTGCATCAAAGCGCAAGGATTTAGCAAAAATTCTATCTGGCATAAATTGCACCAAGACATTTAACGATGTGCAAAAAGAGCGTCAAATTCTCTCCTCTTATGGTGGCGGGTGTCATCAAAAAATTGGCGTATGGGTAAGCACAATTGAGCAGGGGCGAATAATTTCAACTCAAGGGGAAACTGAGGGGGGAAAAAGCCTTAAGGTTTTCACCTTAGAATCTAATAAAAAGCTGCTAAATAATATCAAAAGCCAAGAGATATTTAATCCAAAACAATTAGGCGATTTATTCACTCGTGAACCCATTCCGGTTGATGCTCAAGCCTTAAAAAAAATGGCAGATGCTAATGTTTTATTATTAGCCTCATCACACATTCCAGATGAATATTTATCTGCAATTAAAAGCCAGACCATTTGGGCTAGTGGTGTGGCAAGCTGGTTTAAACTTGCCAAAAAGAATATTTGGGTGAATGGTGTTGATGATAATTTAGGTGGTTTTTGTGAAAGAAATTTACAATTCCTCTTGAACAAGAATAGTTTAAACTGGCTTATATTAACTCATGAAGATAGCCCCTCAACTCCTGCCATTGCTACTTATAGACTAATGCCCAACAGGTCTGATATTGAAATGGATAACGAAAAATATTTTTATTGGCGATCAGGCTCCTCTTTCAAAAGGGCTATTGAAATAAAGCCAGAAATATTAAACGCTACTCATTCTTGTGGGCTTGGGCATACTTATAAAATTATTTCATCTATAGTGGGAGAAGGAAGAGTTTTTCCTTTTGTCAATGAAGAGGACTGGGTTAACCAGATAAGCAAATGAAACATTTAATGCGCAATAGAGCAAATCCACATATTCGTGAATTATTGGCACAAAACGGACTTAGCATATCAAAACTTATTCAACCTATTTTTATTATTGAAGGCTTGAAGGGCGAGGAGGCTATTCTTGGTCTTGATGGAAATAATAAAATGGGGATTGATGCTGGCTTAAAGCAAATTGAAAGCGATTTAGAAAAAGCAGTTCGTCAATTCATGCTTTTTAGCGTGCCAGAAAAAAAGGGTATAAATGCAGATTCTGGCGCACAAATTGTAAGGGCAATAAAACAGCGTTTTGGAAATGATTTACACCTATGGGTTGATACCTGTCTTTGCTCTTCTTCTGTTGATGGGCATTGTTGTATTTTTCATCAAGATAAAAAGCAAAGGGGAATAATTGATTTAGAAGCTTCACTTTTAGCATTAAGCGATTATGCGCTTGCTTATGCTGATGCTGGAGCCGATGGCATCGCGCCAAGTGATATGATGGACGGGCGGGTTGGGGCAATTCGCAATATTCTTGATAAAAATGCTCATGTAAATATTCCAATCATGTCTTATTCAACCAAATTTGCCAGTCAGTTCTATGGCCCTTTTAGAGGAGCAGCTAATTCTACACCCTCTTTTGGCGATAGGAAACAGTATCAAATTGATGTAAGAAATAAAAATGATGCGCTTGGCGCAAGTCAGCGCTGTGCAAGCGAAGGCGCAGACTTGCTAATGCTAAAACCGGGCATGTCTTCCATTGATCTTTTAAGTCCAATTAAGCGTCAGAATAAGTTGCCAGTTGGTGTTTATCAGGTTAGCGGGGAATATGCCTCATTAGTGCTTTTAGCAAAAGAAGGTCTTAGTGATTTTGATAAAGCATTGCTTGAAACATGGCAGGTTTTCTCCCGTGCAGGCGCTCAATATATTATCACTTATGGTGCTCGAAAGGCGCTTGATTTAGGATTATCAAAAACATGACACAAGAATTATTTGAACGCTCTTTAAAGGTAACACCAGGTGGAGTTCATAGCCCAGTTCGATCATTTAAAGGCATGGGGCGTGCGCCAATATTTTTTAAATCCGCACAAGGAGCAAGCATCACTGATGTGCAGGGTAATGAATATATCGATTTTTGCCAAAGCTTTGGCCCGCTAATTTTAGGTCATAGAGATAAAGATGTACAAGTTGAAATCAATAAAGCTATTGATGATGTTTGGACGTTAGGAGCAGCAGATCCCTATTCTTTAGAACTAGCTGAATGGATGGTTGATAATATTGAACCTCTTGAAAAAGTGCGTTTTGTAAATTCAGGCACAGAAGCAGTAATGAGTGCGCTTCGTCTGGCTCGTGGTTTTACAAAGCGTGATAAAATTGTAAAATTTGATGGCTGCTATCATGGTCATGTCGATAGTATGTTGGTTAAGGCTGGCTCTGGTTTAGCTGATGGAACAGCTGCCTCTTCAAGCTCTGGCGTTACAGATAATCAAGCAGCAGATACATTGGTTTTACCACTTGGAGATGAGACCGCTTTAATAAAGTTATTTGAAAATGAAGCAAAAAATATTGCGGCTGTTATTATTGAGCCATTGCCTGCAAATTTTGGTCTTTTGCCATTAGAGCTAGAGTTTTTAAAAAAACTAAGAGAAATAACCAAGCAAAATGATAGTTTGCTAATTTTTGATGAAGTAATCACTGGCTTTCGTATGGCACTTGGTGGCATGGCGGAGATAACAAATATTACTCCAGACCTTGTAACTTATGGCAAGATTATTGGTGGTGGCTTTCCTGTTGGTGCTTTTGGTGGTCGAGCAGATATAATGGATCAAACAGCGCCTCTTGGCTCAGTATATCAGGCAGGCACTTTAAGCGCCAACCCCATTAGCATGCGAGCGGGACTTGCAACACTTAAAAAGGCCGCCAAGTCTGATCACTACGAGGTCTTGAATAAACGCTCGGCTGACTTTGCAAATGCACTTAGAGATTTAATAAATAAAGCTGGTAAAAATATTAAACTAGTTCAAGAAGGATCGCTTATTTGGCTTTGCCCTAATGCGATGGATAAGGAAATAAACTCGCCTGCTGATTTGCCGCAAGATATGCAAACTCAATTCAAATCGCTTTTCTCAGAGCTATTAAAACAAGGCATTTATATTGCTCCAAGTGGATATGAGGTGATGTTTATGTCGCATGCTCATGATGACAAAATAATTGAAACTGCTTTGCTAAAATTTGAAATTGCCTTTAGAAATTTTAAGCAATGAACAATTTTAAAATAAAAGTAACAATTGCAATTATCTGGCTTATTTTTACCATTTCATTAGTTGTTTGGTGGTTTGTTCATGCGTGGGCTCAGATAGAATTAAATGCACCAGATAACATTCGCTCCATGCTCAAATGGGAGGGGTTTTCGCTTGTTATTGCACTGTTAGCTGGTGGAATAGCCATTGTTTATTTGATTTATAAGGAGAGAAAATCCTATCGCACACTCAATGACTTCTATTTGGCTTTTAATCATGATTTAAAAAATTCAATGACCTCTTTGCAGATGCAGGTTGGGGCAATAAAAGACAAATATCAGGGCGAAGAAAACTCCTTAATTTCACGACTAGAAAGAGATAGTCGTAGATTGCAAATGAAGCTTGAAAATTCATTAGAATTATCAAAGCTAAATATATCAAGTCTTTATTTAGAGGATATTTTATTATCAGATATAATAAGCAGGGTGCGTTTTCACGAGCCAGATATAGAAGTTTCTTTAGAGCATGATCATATTATTCATGGTGATCGAAGAACACTTGAAATAATTTTTCAAAATATTTTTAACAATGCAGTGAAACATGGAAGTGCAACTAGAATATCAATTGAAACAGATGATAGTGAGCACGATAAAATTACAATTATAATTAGCGATAATGGCTCTGGCTTTAAAGGTTCACGCAAGCAATTAGCTCAATTATCAACGCTTACAAATATCAATAATAATGCTGGCATTGGTTTATACTTGGTGGACAAGCTAATACAAAAAATGAGGGGTGAAGTTAACTTTCCCTCCAGTGATAATTCAAAAGGTTTTATTGTGAAACTTACTTTTTTAAAGGCACAAAAAACGTGAATAAGCTCCTCCTCCTTGAAGATGATCAGTCCTTAGGTGCAACGCTTTGTGAGCGCCTAAAAGATGCTGGCTATAAAGTTGTCTGGGCAAATAGTATTAAAAAAGCCAATGTTGAGCTGAAAAAATATAGTTTTGATCTGCTAATTTTAGATGTTGGTCTTCCTGATGGTTCTGGTTTTGAATTTGCGGCCTCTATGAGAAATAAAATTCCCACACCATTTTTATTTCTAACTGCACAAAGCTCAGCAGATGAGCGCCTTAGGGGATATGAGTTAGGGGCTTGTGAATATATTCCAAAACCATTCGCATTTAAAGAATTGCTTTTGCGGGTTCAGCATGTGTTTAAAGATCATCAGCGTCTACCCCAAACCATTGCATGTGCAGATAGAATAATAAATTTAGATAATATGTCGGTTAGCGATAGTGAGGGGAAAATTACTTTTCTTTCAAATAGAGATTTTAAACTTTTAAGCATCTTATTAAGAGAAGCCCCGCGCCCCGTTAGCCGCAATGATATTTTAGATGAATTATGCGGCGCTGACCAATTTCCTAGCAATAGAATAATCGACAATTCCATTGTCCGCTTGCGCCAAATTCTTGGAAAAGCTGCTGGGCAATATATACGTTCAATCCGCTCTGTTGGTTATCAATGGACAGACAATAGAAAGAATAATAATGACTAATTTAGCATTTCAAAACGCACTAAAACGTATACCTCAAAAGACACCTCCAATTTGGTTTATGCGTCAAGCTGGACGCTACCATCATCATTATCAGGCATTAAGCAAAGCCCATGGTTTTACTAAATTATGCACAACTCCAGACCTTGCAGCAGAGGTTGCTATGGGGCCTATTGATGATTTTGATTTTGATGTTTCAATTCTTTTTAGTGATATTTTATTCATTCTTGATGCTTTAGGCATGGGGCTAGAATATACTTCATCTGGGCCAAAGCTTGCATGGTCATTGAATAAAGATACATTTTCAAAGCTTGATAAGTCTGTAAATGTTGCAGAAAAATTATCATTTCAAGCACAAGCTGTTAAAAAAACTCGTGAGCGGCTGCCTGATAATAAAAGTCTTGTTGGTTTTAATGGAGGGCTTTTTAGTCTGTTCACCTATGCAGTTGAGGGAACGCACAAGGGCAACCTCATAGAAACAAAAACCTCTATTGCTCTATTTCATGATTTTATGGAAATTTTACTTCCTGTTCTTATTCAAAACACTAAAGAACAACTTGCGGCTGGCGCTGAAGTAATTATGATGTTTGATACGGCGGCGGGCGAGCTTTCTCCTTCGCTTTATCAGTCTTTAGTTGTTCCTTATATCGAGCAATATGCTAGGCATTTCCCTAAAAAGATTGGGCTTTATACTAAAGGAACAACCCCCTCACACTATAAACATTCATTTTTTCAAAGTGATATATTAGCAGGACTTGGAGTAGATCACCGCTGGTCTGTTTCTGACATGAAAGACTTAAACACTGGATTCACTCAAGGTAATTTTGACCAGACCTTGCTATTTTTACCTAAAGAAGAATTTCTTGAGCATTTACACGCCTATCTTGACCGCATGTATAAAAACGATCCACCCCTAGGCTGGGTAAGTGGACTTGGGCATGGCATATTGCCAAAAACTCCTGAAGAAAATGTGCATTTATTTATCAAAACAGTTCGAGAATATAATCATGTCTGATCTTTTTAAAAAATATGATATTCCTGCGCCTCGTTACACATCTTACCCAACCGTGCCTTATTGGGATGATGCACCAACAACTGATGAATGGGTGCAATCATTAAATAATGCCCTTAAACAGCCCAAAAGTCCTTGGAGTCTATATATTCATATTCCTTTTTGTGAATCGCTATGCTGTTATTGTGCTTGCAATACCACTATTTCTCGTAATCATGAGCGATATGAAGACCCTTATGTAAAAAATATTATTGCTGAGTGGGAGGCTTATCTAAAGTCAGTTCCCTATTTAACTAAGCGCCCATTAAAGAATATTCACTTAGGAGGTGGCACGCCTACTTTTCTTTCACCAGATAATCTGCGTAAAATGATTTCTAGTATTTTATCAAAAGTAAATATTGATAGAAATGATTTTGAAGGATCAATTGAAGTTCACCCTAATTATACTACAGATGAACATTTAGAAATGTTAAGTGAATTAGGTTTTAATCGCATTAGCATTGGCGTGCAGGATTTTAATCTAAATGTCCAAAAGCTGGTTAATCGAATTCAATTACCAAAAGCAACAAAGAAAACAGTTGATAGTGCCAAAAGACTTGGTTTTGTTTCAATAAATTTTGACCTAATTTATGGCCTGCCCGGACAGGGGCAGAAAGAAATGGCTCTAACAATGGACAAAACCCTTGAGTTAAGGCCAGACCGAATAGCACTTTATTCTCTTGCTATTGTGCCTTGGATTAAACCTGCACAAAGGCTTTTTAAAGATGAAGACCTCCCCAATCCTGAAGAAAAGCGCGCCCTTTACGATTATGCAAAACAGCGTTTGCTTGAAGCTGGATATGTTGAAATAGGAATGGATCATTTCTCTCTTTTAGATGAAGATTTAGCTATTGCTATGAATGAAGGAAGATTGCATAGAAATTTCATGGGTTATACCGATCAAAAAACAGATGTTTTATTGGGGCTTGGCGTTAGCTCAATCTCTGCAACGCCTGATTGTTTTCACCAAAATCAAAAAGTGCTTTCGCTTTATGAGGCTCAGGCAAGTAAGGGGCTTATCCCTACTTTGCGCGGTCATAAGTTAACTAAAGAGGATCAGTTAGTTCAATCGCAGATTTTAGAGTTGATGACAAAATTTAAAATTAGTTTTGTTGATGCAAATCAAAAACAAGCGGTTGTAAAACGTTTAGAGACCATGATTAAAGACGGACTCGTCTTGGTGAATGGAGATAATTTAACAATAACTGAAATTGGAAAAAGTTTTTTACGTGTAATTTGCACATCATTTGATGAACGACTTTTGCGCGCAAAGCCTGATAGCATGACTTTTTCTAAGGCAATATAGAGCAATTTAAAACATATGAAAATTACTATAATTGGAGCCGGTATATCGGGTCTTTTGAGTGCATATTATCTTGTTAAAAGGGGGTATGAGGTTGAAATTTTTGAGGAATCGAATCGTGCAGGAGGTTTAATAAAAACCATGGGAAGCCCCTATGGGCCCATGGATTATGCTGCTAGCTCATTGGTTAATTCTGCAGATTTTGAAGCGCTATTTGACGATATAAAGCTTGAAATGGCGCAGATTGGAAAATTAGCAAAAGTTAAAAATATTTATAGAGGCTCAATGAAGCGCTGGCCATTAAATATTGTTGAAACTATTCGCTTTGTCGCTGGAGTGATTAAGTTAAAGCGCTCAAAAGACAAAGGCCTAAATAAGGGTCGAACAATTGATGATTGGGGTAAGCAATATTTAGGAAAATCTGGACACCGATATTTGTTAGAAACTTTTTTACAAGGCGTATATGCTGGTGACGGTAAAAAAATGAGCGCCTCCCTTATTTTAAGTCCAATATTTAATAGAAAAAAAGCAAAGAAAATAAAACCAAAAGTAAAAGGGTCAATCATGCCCTCTTTTGGTATGGAGCAATTAACTGAAAGGCTAGCAAAATATCTACAAAAAAACGATGTAAAAATACATTATTCGAGCAAAGTAAATGCAAATGATATAGACTTAAGTCGACCAACTATCATTGCAACATCTGCTCCTGCGGCAGGAACATTACTTAAAGGAATGGGGATCGAGGCGGGCGAAAAGCTAGTAAAACATGATATGCTTGATCTAGCTAGTGTGCATTTAGTGTTTAATGAAGACAAGCCATTGTTTAAAGGTTTTGGTTGCCTTTTTCCTGTTAGTGAAGGGTTTAATTGTTTGGGCATTCTTGCAGGCAAAAATGGCTTTCCTAAAGAATATAGCCAGCCTGTAGAGCGCTGGATTATAGGTGGTGCTCATAATAGAAATATTTTACTTCAAAATGATGAGGATATAATAGATTTAGCATTATCTGATAGAAAGAGAATTGCAGGAATAGAAGAAAAACCAATTGCTTCAATTGTGTTGCGCCGCTCGCAATCCTTACCCCATTACACGCCTGAACTTGAAGAAATAATTGATAACATTAAACTTCCCCCAAACTTGCACTTAATCGGAAATTACCTCGGGGGCATTGGGCTAAGCGCAATATTAAAAGAAAGCCAAAAATTAGCAGTAAATATTGAAGATAAAAAGCGCAGATCTATCGAGTAATGTGTATTAACGGCTTATATTTCAAGCTGTTTGAATATCTTACCTAGAGCGTTTACTAATTGTGCAATCATTTCATCACTATGGTTTGGGGTTGGTGTGATGCGCAAACGCTCCGCCCCCTTTGGCACGGTTGGGTAGTTTATTGGCTGGATATAAATATCATATTCATCAAGTAGTATTTCGCTTGCTAATTGGCATTTTTTAGCGTCACCAATCATAAGTGGAATTATATGTGTATCTGTGTGTTTTACGGGCAGGCCTGCACTCAATAGCGCTGCTTTGGTTTTTGCTACTTTTCTGTGAAGCTGTATTCTTAATTTGGGTGAGTGCTTTATAAGTTCAACAGATGCACTAGCGGCAGCGCAAATTGCAGGGGGCAGGGCGGTGGTAAAAATAAATCCTGCGCCATAAGAGCGAACGACATCAATTATCTCTCTATTTGCAGCAATATATCCCCCCAGAGTGCCGAAACCTTTGGCTAAAGTTCCTTCAATTATATCAATATCTTGCTCAACCCCTTCATGCTGAGCAATTCCGCCACCTCTTTCACCATAAAGTGCTACTCCATGCACTTCATCAAGATAGGTAAGAGCTGAAAATTCTTTTGCTAATGAAATTATTTCGGCAATAGGGGCTATATCTCCGTCCATAGAATAGACAGATTCAAAGCAAATTAGTTTGGGTTTATTTATATCAGTTTTTTGCAAAAGCTCTCTTAAATGAGCAACATCATTATGGCGAAAAATTTGCAAATCAGCACCAGAGCGTTTTATTCCTTCAATCATTGAGGCATGATTATTTTGATCTGAAAATATCACGCATTGTGGGAGCGATTTTGCAATTGTAGCGATTGCCGCCATATTGGACACATAACCAGAAGTGAAAACTAATGCGGCTTGTTTGTCGTGTAAATCTGCTAATGATTTCTCAAGCGTAACTATTGGCGAGCTGTGACCTGAAATATTACGAGTTCCGCCAGCTCCAACGCCAAATTTATTGGCAGCATTTGTAAAGGTTTTTAGCAGTTTTTCATTCTGCCCCATGCCAAGATAATCGTTCGAACACCAATTTATAATTTGTTTTTCAGTGCCATTTTTATCTCGAAAAATTGCACGAGGAAACTGCCCAGCTAATCTTTCAAGCTGAGCAAAATTTCTATATCTATTCTCTTGGTGCAGTGTTTTTAACGCATTAAAAAACATTGCTTGATAGTTATAACTCAAGATTCTGACCTGTTTAGTTTATAAGTTTTACAAATATTTTCATAATACTCAACGCTTGACATATTTTGATGATATATTAAACGTCAATAATAGTTTTCCTTAAAGGCTTTAAAGCATGATAATAACTAAAGATGATCTAACCAATAACTCTTTAGACTCAAATAAGATGCTGCAAAGAGCGCAGCAAACTACAGCATTTTTAAAATCAGTGGCTCATACAAGCAGGCTGATGATTTTGTGCCGTCTAGCAGAAAAATCTGCTAGCGTGGGTGAATTAGAAAAATTCTTAGATATCCCTCAAGCAGAAGTATCAAAACAACTTGCACGCTTACGCAAAGAAAATTTTGTAAGCGCTACAAGAAAAGGTCGCTCGATTATTTATTCTATTTCAGATGTTCGTGCTAGAATATTAGTTGACACGCTTTATGATATTTTCTGCACTAATAGTTTTGATTGAGATTAACTAGTCTTTTTAATTAAAAACGAATATACATCTCCATCTTGATTGCTTTCAATCAGTGTATTTCCAGTTGTACGGCAAAATGCTTCAAAATCCTTCACTGAGCCGGGGTCGGTTGCTAAAATCTCTAAAGTTTTATCAGCTTCTAATTTGTTAAGTGCCTTTTTAGCACGTAAAATCGGTAGTGGGCAATTTAGTCCCTTAGCGTCTAGTGTTTCATCAGCCATGTTTTTTCCTTTTTATTTAGATGAATAAATTTATATCAGATTGAGTTGCTACCTCAATATATGTTGCAGCGCCGCCTAATTCTGGCCCATCAATTAAATCTTCAAGTTTATAATCAAATAAATCAAGCGTCATTTGGCATGCAATAATTCTTACATCAGCTTCAATTGCTAGCTCACGCAATTCATCAATAGAAGCAACGCCGTTTTTCTTAATCAGGTCTTTCATCATTTTAGTAGTAAGGGCTGGCGCACCTGGCATTGCCGCCATGATATTAGGCATAGCCATATGGCCGCCCATCATAGGCATTTCCATTGAGGCATTGCCAAGTGTGGTGACTTTTAAGTCTAGCTTCTTTTTTAATAAAGTAAGTCCATAAAAAGTAAAAAATAGTGTTACATCAAGACCCATGGCAGCAGCAGTAGTTGCTAGAATAAATGGTGGGTAAGCTTGGTCTAGCGACCCTTTTGTAACGATAATAGACATTGATTTTGGTTTATCATTAGACATATTTTTCTCCCTTTTGGGCATGTTAGCCCTTAGTATTTAACTTAATAATTTATATTCCTACTAATAATATTGCTAATACTAATCCTGCAATAAAAACTGTTTGTGCAACGATAAGTCCAATGGCTTTGCCGCCAACACTAGCCATTTGTTTAATTGATGTTTTCATTCCCAAAGCGGCAATGGCTATTACTAAAAACCAGCGTGATACTTGTTTTAAAATATCTAAAATTTCTTGCGGAATAAATCCAAGTGAATTTATTATTATAAGTCCCGCAAATAACAATAAGAATGAAGGGAAGGGCGCTTTAACTTGCCCTTCGCCTCTTGAGTTTCTAAATAAAAACGCTAACCCAAAAACAATTGGCAACAACATTGACACTCGTAATAATTTTGTAAAAGTAGCAACGTCTCCAGCCTCTTGAGATACAGAATAACCAGCCCCCACAACTTGTGCTACATCATGAATTGTTCCACCAAGAAAAATGCCTATTTGTGTATCATTAAGGTGAAATAGTGAAATCAATATTGGATAGGCAATCATAGCAATAGTGCTAAGAGTCGTAACGGCAACTACTGCAAATATTGTATCGCGTTCATGGTCTTTATGGTTTGGTAAAACGGTTGAAATTGCCATGGCGGCCGATGCACCACAAATGGCAACTGCACCTGAGGTTAAAACCCCAAACTGGGTTGAAAGGCCAAATAATTTTGCCATTAAAGTGCCAAATATTATCGTTGCAAAAACAGCAACTATCACAATGACTATAGGGGTTAGGCCTAATTCCATAATTTGGGTAAAAGTTATTCTTGCGCCAAGCAGGCCTACTGCTAGCCTTAACAATGTTTTTGAGGAAAATTGAATTCCTTTAGAAACTCTTCCCCCTTCTTCTGAGAGAAAATTAAACGCCATGCCCAATAAAAGCGCAAAAAGCATTACTGGGGCTGTGTAATGCTCTGAAAGAAAAGTAGCCGCTAGTGCAATGGTTGCCGCAACCGTCACCCCTGGCAAAATAGTAACGAGTTTTTGCCAATATTTGACAAAAAAACTATTTGAGCCATCTTTGTTAAATTCTATCATTAAAACCCATTACATAATTATTTATTTTATGTTCCCTCTTGTTAAAATATAAACAATGAAACATAACATATGTCAATATCGGAATATATGTAATCAATAAAGACCAAGCTCAAAGGTGATTTAATGCAAAAGCAAATTCTAAAAACATTAGGTGAAATCAAGCCAAATAATCAAGATAAAGATATTGTTTCACTTGGCCTTGTTTCTGAAATTATCATTAAAGACAGTAATGTGATTTTCTCTATAACTGTAATAGAGGGACAAGAAAAGGAATTTGCTTATATCAGAGATCAGGCAGAGCAAATGGTTGCAAAACTTGATGGCGTTAATAGAGTATTGGTTTCTTTAACTTCGCAAATTGAAAAAGCGGCTCCAAGTAAAAACACAAACTCTCTTTCTAATAAAAAAGAGAGGAAACTGGGTCCAGACATGCGTCCAAAAGCAGGCGCAATAAAGGGTGTAAAATCCATTGTTGCGGTTGCATCTGGTAAGGGTGGGGTTGGCAAGTCCACAAGTGCTGTAAATATTGCCCTTGCATTACATGCTTTGGGGCAGAAAGTTGGTTTGCTTGATGCTGATATTTATGGCCCATCTATCCCTCGCCTTATGGGCGTTGAGGAACGTCCAGAAATAAGAAATGATAAGATTATTCCGCTTGAAAAATATGGCATTAAAATTATGTCTATGGGTTTTTTAATGGAAGAGGATAAACCCGTTATTTGGCGTGGACCTATGGTGGTTTCTGCGCTTATGCAAATGGTGCGTGAGGTAGAATGGGGCGAGCTAGACGTGCTTGTGCTTGATATGCCTCCCGGAACTGGTGATGCACAATTAACAATGGCGCAACAAGTGCCACTAGATGGCGCAATTATTATTTCAACTCCGCAAGATTTGGCTTTGATTGATGCTCGAAAGGGTCTCAAAATGTTTAATTCGGTTGATGTGCCTATTATGGGTATTGTTGAAAATATGAGTTATTTTATCTGCCCAAAATGCGGTGAAAATTCTGAAATATTTGGGCATGGTGGG
>Ga0256839_1002635_pt1 | contig 19671 bp, 20 predicted proteins | sample 354166metaG_FD_185968 | JGI IMG/M metagenome (GOLD analysis project Ga0256839, IMG submission 185968) | Hydrothermal vent microbial communities from Mid Atlantic Ridge, Atlantic Ocean - 354-166 | ecosystem: Environmental > Aquatic > Marine > Hydrothermal vents | place: Atlantic Ocean: Mid... | reverse complement strand
TGCAGAGCCTTCCCGGCGGCGGTGCGGAGATACTGGACGACTCCCTCCGCTCTAAGCTCTGTCCTGGAAAAGCAGGCGCCAGAGAGTGGCTTGAGGTCATGCGCACCGCCCACTCCATGGGAATTCCAAGCACAGCCACCATGCTCTTCGGGCACATTGAAACTCCGGAGCAGAGGGTGAGGCACATGGCAAAGCTCAGGGAGCTTCAGGCTGAGACAGGCGGCTTCTTAGCCTTCATCCCCCTTCTTTACCAGCCGGAGAACAATCCCCTTGCCCGCAGGTACGGGCTTGAGGGTGCAACTCCGCAGGATGTGCTGCGCACCATCGCGGTTGCCAGGCTGATGCTGGGTGCGAGCTTCAGGAACATACGAGCCTACTGGGTTATGCTGGGCAGGAAGCTGGCGCAGGTTGCGCTGCACTACGGCGCCAACGACCTGGATGGCACGGTTATTGAGGAGAAGGTGGCGAGCTCGGCTGGCGCGGGTGCCGCCTCTGGCATAGACGTGGAGGAGCTGGTGCATCTCATAAAGGATGCGGGAAGGGTGCCGGTGCAGCGCACCACCGACTACAGGGTGGTGAGGAGGTTCTGATGCTGCTGCGCTTAGGAGAGACACGCTTCTGCAACACAGCCTTCCTGCGTCATGCGCTGTGCTCGGGCAGGAAGATGCTCAGAGACTGCCGGGTGGAGCTGGTAAGCGCCCACCCGCCGGAGCTTGCACACATGCTGCTTCGCCTTGAGATAGACGCAGCGCCTGTTTCGTCAATCTTCTATGCGCTTTACCCGGATAAGCTTGCGGTGCTCAGAGGTTTTTCCATAAGTGCATGCGGCTCAACCGGCAGCATACTGGTGTTCTCAGAAAGGGCATCCGCACTGGAGGAGCTTGAGGGCATGCGCATCTCTGCAAGCTGCGCGAGCGCAGCCTCGGTGGCGCTTCTCAGGATACTGCTGGCAGAGCGTCAGATTAACGCCGAGGTGGTGGAAGGGCAGGTGCCTGAGCTCAGGAAGATGCTCGCCGTGCATGAGGCAGCACTGCTGATAGGTGATGATGCCATAGTTGAGGCTCACCGCCACCCCGAGCTGGTCATCGCGGACCTGGGGGAGGAGTGGCGCAGGCTCACGGGCATGCCCATGGTTTATGCCCTCTGGATGCTGAGCACCAAGGCGGTGGAGAGCGGGGAAAGGGTGCACAGAATAGCGGAGCTGCTCGCCGGGGCGCGTGAGTACGCCAGAGAGCACCTGCGCGAGATTGCCTCCTGCCACGCCCGCAGGCTTGGCGTGCCCGAGAGCAGCATTCTAAGCCACCTTAAGAGCCTGGACTACAGCCTCACAGGGAAGCATCTCAGGGCGCTGCAAAGGTACTTCAGACTTGCGGAGAGGCACGGCATACTCGGCGCCGTGCCCGGGAGCATAAGGGTGGTGGAGTGAATGAGCAGGCTGAGCATAGCGGTTGAGGAGCTGCTTGAGCTTGAGGAGCCTGATGCCAGGCAGGTGGAGCGCCTTTTCTCAGAAACCCCCCTGCCTGTGCTGGCGCTGGCTGCAGACGTGCTCAGGCAGAGGCAGTGCGGTGAGCTGGTCACCTTCGTTGTGGACACCACCATAAACTACACCAACATCTGCACCGCCCGCTGCGCCTTCTGCGCCTTCCACGTAACGCCGGGAAGCGACAGAGGCTACCTGCTCAGCACTGAGGAGGTGCTTCAGAGGGTGGAGAGGGCGGTGAGGCTGGGCGCAACGCAGGTGCTTGTGCAGGGGGGCTTAAACCCCGAGGTGGGAATTGAGTACTGTGAGGAGCTCCTCAGGGCTGTGGCTGAGAGGTTCCCGCAGGTGCACAGACACTTCTTCTCGCCCTCAGAGGTGGTGCACCTCGCAAAAACCGAAAGGTGCAGCGTGCGTGAGGTTCTTGAGAGGCTCCGCGAGGCGGGCCTGCAGAGCCTTCCCGGGGGCGGGGCGGAGATACTGGACGACTCCCTCCGCTCTAAGCTCTGTCCTGGAAAAGCAGGCGCCAGAGAGTGGCTTGAGGTCATGCGCACCGCCCACTCCGTGGGAATTCCAAGCACAGCCACCATGGTTTTCGGGCTCGGAGAAAGCCTCAGAAGCAGGGCAGAGCACCTGCTGAAGCTCAGGGAGCTTCAGGCTGAGACAGGCGGCTTCACCGCCTTCATACCCTGGAGCTTCAAGCCGGGTAGAACCGCGCTTGAGGGCAGGGTCAGGGAGGCTGGAGGCACGGAGTACCTTAAAACTGTGGCGGTGTCCAGGCTGGTGCTCGGCAGCAGCTTCAGAAACATCCAGGCATCCTGGCTGACCCAGGGGGAGCGCTTGGCACAGCTTGCCCTGAGCTCGGGGGCAAACGACTTCGGGGGTACGGTAATTGAGGAGAAAGTGGTAAGCGCGACGGGGCATGAGGTTAGCTACCTGCCGCAGGAGCGAATAGTCAGGCTTGTGAAGCAGCTCTCGCGCCCGGTCGCCCAGCGGGACACCTTCTACAGAATCCTCAGACGTTTTTAAAAAATGGGCGGCAGAGTAAGCTCTGCCGCTTTTGCTGACCTGCTCAGCTCTTCCACCTGCGTCTCACGGCGAGGTAACCGGCAAGCGGCAGCAGCGCCAGCAGCACCACTAAGGTGGGCGCGCACACACTGCCACTGCTTCCACCGCTCTTCTTCAGCTGCTCAAGCTCTGCTTTCAGGCTCTCAACCTCGCTCTTGAGCTCCTGAGTCTCCTTCATAGCAGCCTCTGCCTTAGCAGCGGCGGCTGCGAAGCCCTTGACCTTGCTGGAGCGTATGGAAGCGAAGTTGTACCACTGCTCATCCTCCACCGGGTAGTTGACGTTGCTGCCCCACACACGCCAGGACTCGTCCCAGTTGGCGGGGTTCTCAAAGCCCATCAGGCGGAAGATGAAGTAGCCGAAGGAAGACCTGGTGCCAGTCTGGCAGTAGCCGATGACACGCTTGCTCTTGTCCAGCTTGCCGAGCAGGCTCTCAAGCTCCTCCATGCTCTTTATCTTGCCGGTTCTGGGGTCGTAGAGCTCCACGTGGGATACCTGAAGGGCAACGTTCGGCACGTGCCCGCCCCTGAGCGCCCTGATGTCCTTGCCCCTGTACTCGTCTTCTGTGCGCAGGTCAACAAGCTGCGCCTCCGGATCGTAAACCACTATCTCGCCCCCGTAGCGCTTCGTCATCTCGTCAAGAGCCTCCGCAGGCTTCTCGCCAGTGGCAATGTAGTATATCTCGTCGGTGGTGGCGTACCTCTCCCAGATGGGCGAAGCCTTGAAGGTTGTCTTCGGCAGCGTCGTGGGCTCGGTGGTGAGCTCGCCGCCGTCCTGCGTCCAGCTAACTATGCCGCCGTTGTACCAGTAAACCTTGCACTGCAGCCTGTCGCTGTTGCATCCCAGCACCTCAAGCACGTGGAAGGCAACTCCAGCGCGGGTTATGGTTGCGGGGTCGTAGTAGAGTATTATGTTAGAGGAGTCGCTTATTCCGGCGTCACCGAGCACCTGCTCCAGCTTTTCAACGGGAAGCATGGTGGCGCTGGGGTCCCTGAGCGCCTTGTCGGCACGCTTGCCCAGGTTTATGGCACCGGGGATGTGCCCCTTGGCGTAGGCGTTCTCGTCCCTCACATCCAGCAGCACCCATCCGGGCTGGTCCTTGTGCTCCTTGACGAAGGCTGTGTCCACGAGAAGCTCCGGGTTCCCATACTCCAGCGCTGCAGCACTTCCGGCATACAGAAGCACAGCACTCAGAACCACCAATACCGCTAACGGTCTGACCAACCAAGCACCTCCTTGGAGTTTTGTGCTACTCTGCAGGTAACCCCATATCATTATTATCTTTCAGAATCTGAAAATCACGGCGAGACCGTGCATAAGGGCAGGAATCCCATCAAAAGTTTTAAAAGCCAGGCATATCCATAAGAATTTTATTCAGGAGTGTCTGAGGTGTTCGCCAGTGATTCACATAAAGAAGATAACTCTGAGGAATTTCAAGTCCTTCCGGAAGGTTTCAATACCTGTGCCCAGAGGTTTCACGGCAATCGTTGGACCTAATGGCTCCGGGAAGAGCAACATAGTTGATGCCATCTGCTTTGTGCTCGGAAGAAGCAGCGCAAAGAGCCTGAGGGCAGAGCGCTTCTCTGACCTCATATTCAACGGAGGAAAGAAGGGAGAGCCGGCAAAGGAGGCGGAGGTGAGCATATACCTTGACAACTCCGGCATGGAGCTGCCCGTGCCTGAGCGCGAGGTGAAAATCACCAGAACCGTGGATGCGAGCGGGAACAGTGTTTACAGGGTGAATGGCAGAAGGGTGTCAAGAGCCGAGGTCATAGCGATGCTGAGGCAGGCTAACATTCACCCTGACGGGCACAACATAATCCTCCAGGGGGATATAACGAGAATTATTGAGATGAATCCTGTTGAGAGAAGGAAGATTATTGATGAAATTGCGGGAATTGCTGAATATGACGAGAAAAAGAGCAAGGCGATGAGAGAGCTTGAGAGGGTGCAGGAGAACCTGACCAGAGCTGCGGATGTGTTCTCGGAGGTTAAGGAGCAGACCGAGAGGCTGGGAAGGGAGAGGGAGGCTGCGCTGCGGTACAGGGAGCTCAGGGAAAAGGTGAGAAGGGGCAGGGCACTGGTGCTCTCCTCCAGGTATCTTGAGGCTAAGCAGAATCTGCAGAAGGTGGAGGAGGTGGTGCAGGCCAGCTCCAAGAGGCTGGAGAGGCTGAGCAGGCATCTGGAGATTCTGAGAGCTAAAAGACAGTCCAAGCACAGGGAGGCGGAGCAGATAAATCGTGAGATTGCGGTGCTTGAGGAGAGCGAGCACTATCCGCTGCTGAGAGAGGTTGAGAGGGCAAAGGCAGAGCTTGAGGCGCTGAGGGGGCAGCTTGAGTCCGCGGGAAGAAGGATTGAGAAAGCGGAGAGAAGGATGGAGGAGCTAAAGGCGGGTCTGCGCAGCCTCCACTCAGAGAGGCTGAGGTGCGCTGAGGAGCTGGAGGCGAAGGAGGTTGAGATGGAGGGGGTGAGGAGGAGGGTGACGGAACTTAAGAGAGAGGAGGAGGAGCTCTACTCCAGACTGAGCGCAGCCGGTGAGGTGAGCTCCTCCAAGAGAAGCGAGCTTGAGCGTGTTTCTGCAGAGGCTGAGGAGTGCAGAAGAGAAATGGCTGAACTGGAGAAGGAGGTGGCGAGACTCTCTGAGAAACTGGCTTCCTTAGATACGGATGCCATGAGAAGGAGCGTGAAGGAGCTGCGGGAGAAACGCGGCAGGCTGGCAAGGGAGGCGGAGGCTGTCAGGAGAAGGCAGGACCTGGTAACCAGAAATGTGGAGAAGCTGCGGGGTGAGCTTGAAGATTCTGAAAATGAGCTCAGGCGCAGGAGAAGTGAGCTTGTAAAGCTTGCGGGTGAGCTTGAGCATCTAATGGCTGAGCTCCAGAAGGCAAAGGCCGCGGAAAAGGCTGCCGAGGAGGTGAAGAAGACCACGGGAGATGCGGCTGTAGAGGCGGTGCTCAGGCTGAGGGATGAAGGCAGGGTCAGGGGGATTGTGGGCACCGTGGGCGAGCTGATAAGGTGCGAGGAGCGCTACGCCGTGGCGATTGAGGTTGCCGGCGGCAGAGGGCTGCGCAGCATAGTGGTGGAGGATGACAGCGTGGCTGAGGAGTGCATCAGATACCTTAAGGAGAAGCGCATCGGAAGAGCCACCTTCCTGCCGCTGAACAGGATAAAGCCCAGGATGCCGAGCCTTGAGGCTGAGAGGCTGGCTGAGAGAGCCTGCGGGCTTGCGGTTGAGCTGGTGGAGTTTGATGAGAGGTTCTATCCCGCTGTTGCCCATGTGCTCGGCGGAACGGTGGTGGTTGAGGACCTGGAGTTTGCGAGGAAGCACATGGGAAAGGTGAGGATGGTTACTCTTGAGGGAGAGCTGATTGAGGCTTCGGGCAGGATTACCGGCGGCTACTACCGCAGAAGCATGCCGCTCAGCACCGCACCCAGAAGCGCAGAGGTTGAGGAGAAGGTGAGGAAGCTCAGAGAAGCCAGGGAGAGGGCTGAGGCTGAGACTGAGAAGCTGAGGGGGAAGGTGGAAGAGCTCAGGCTGAGACTGAGGGAGGCTGAGGTGGAGGGAGAGCACCTTAAAGCTAAGCTGCAAAGCCTGAGGGAGCAGCTTGAAGAGCTGGAGCAGGAGCTGGGTGAGCGGGAAGCAGAGCTCAGGGTGGCTTCAGGAACCCGGAAGAGGCTGGAGCAGGAGCTTGGCAGCCTGCGGGAGAGGCTGTCCCAGCTCGGGGGCAGGTATGAGGAGCTCGCCACCAGGAAGAGGAGGATTGAGGATGAGCTGAAGAGCGAGGAGGCTGAGAGGCTCCTGAAGGAGCTCAGGAGCGTGGAGGCAGAGAGGCACAGGCTTGAGCGCAGGCTGAGCGAGCTTGAGGGTGAGCGCAGACTTCTGAAATCCAGGCTTGAGGATGTGATTAAGCCCAGGTTCAGAGAGCTCAGGGAGAAGCTGCTTGCGTCGCTGCTGGAAAGGCGGCGTGGGGAGGAGGAGCTGGAGGAGCTGGAGCTCAGAGTGGTGCAGGCGGAGGAGAGGTTTGCGGATGCCGAAAGCAGAGAGAGGAGGCTGAAGGAGCAGATTTCCGAGCTTAAGCGCAGGATGAACAGGTGCGGTGAGGCTGACAGGTTAATGGGCAGGAAAATCAGCAGGATTGAGGCGGAGGTGTCAGAGCTCAGAAGCAGGCTTGAGAGGGCGAGGGTGGAGCAGGCGAGGCTGCAGACCAGGATTGAGAGCCTTAGGGAGGAGCTTGAGAGGTACAGGGATGTTGAGCTCATGCTGGCGGCGCCCATAGATACGGAGGAGGTGGAGAGGGAGGTGGCAAGGATGGAGGCTGAGATGCGCTCCCTTGAGCCGGTAAACATGCGGGCGATTGAGGAGTACAGCAGAGTTAAGGAGAAGCACGACAGGCTGGAGTTCAGGCTGAGAAAGCTGGAGGAGGAGAGGCAGGCTATACTGAACCTGATAGAGGAGATTGAGAGCAGGAAGCTTGAGGTTTTCATGGAGGTGTTTGAGAACGTAGCCGCAAACTTCCGCAGGATATTCAGCCAGCTCAGCGGAGGGGGCACGGCAGAGCTTTTGCTTGATGAGCAGGCACCCTTAGAGGGAGGACTCAGAATCCAGGCAAAGCCCCCTGGCAAGAACCCCCAGTACATTGAGCTTCTTTCCGGAGGCGAGCGAACGATTACCGCTCTTTCCTTTCTGTTTGCAATCCAGAGGTACCAGCCTGCACCCTTCTACGTGCTGGACGAGATAGACATGTTCCTGGATGACAGCAACGTCAGGAAAATCTCGGAGATGATAAAGGAAGCCTCTAAGGAGGCGCAGTTCATAGTGGTCAGCCTCAGGGAGAGCATGATGACCGCCGCGGACCAGCTCTTCGGCGTCACCAACAGGGATGGTGTATCAAGAATAGTGGGAGTGGAGCTCAGGGATGCAGGAGTCAGAGCTGTATGATGTTCATCCGGTGGACATGCTGGTTGACCTGGTGATAGGGGAGGAGATTGACCCGTGGGATGTGGATGTGGCTGAGATTGCGAGCAGGTTTCTGGAAAGGGTAAGAAGCATGGAGCGGGTGAATCTGAGGCTGAGCGGCAGAACGCTGCTTGCGGCAGCGCTGCTGCTGAGAATCAAGAGTGAGAGGGTTCTTGAAAGAGAGGAAGAGGTGGAGGATGAGGAAGAATATGAGCCAGTGCAGCAGGCGGATGAGGTGCTGGAGGGTGGGGACGATGAGCCACCGGCGCTGCCGCTGCCAGCCAGGAGGAGGGTGAAGAGGAGAACCACGATCTTTGAGCTGGTGGAGGCGCTTCAGAAGGCGCTGAGCGAGGAGATTCTGCGCAGAAACTTTCCGAGAAAAGGAGAGGCACCCCTGGTAATACAGGTGGAGGAGGATGATATAAGGGAGAGGATTGACAGGGTGTACAGGAGGGTGCTCGGAATGTGCCGCACGGCGGAGGTGCTCAGGTTCTCTCACCTGGTGGATGGACTGGGAAGGGAGGAGACGGTTGAAACGCTGCTGTGCCTGCTGTACCTGAGCTCCCAGGGAAAAATTGTTCTGTGGCAGGAGGAGATCTTCGGAGAGATATTCATCTCCCTCCCACCCTCTTCAGAAAGTCCCTGACGATGAGGTAGCTTAAAAGGTAGCCGGCAGATATTCCAGCGGCACCGGCTACTGTTCCAAGCCTGCCACCGAGAACCAGCAGAAAAAGCAGGGTTATCCAGAGCAGCACCGCAGTCAGCAGTACCAGATGCATCACAGGTGGTTTCATTCAGTCCCCCTGGAGAAAAGAGAGAGGGGGAGCATGCTCTCCCCTACAGAGATGCTATCTCCTTGTACCTGCTCTCAAGCAGTGGCTTGTGGATGTCCTGCGGTTTGCCGTAGTGGCAGCGCTCGCACTTCGCCTTGTGTATCTTTATGTAGTTGCCGTCAAAGTGGCAGAGCTGGCACACCAGCACGTCGCCCTCACGCTTCTCCGGCACCCTGAATTCGCCCTCCTTGGTCATGTGGCAGGTCTGGCACATCCTGACGCCCCTCTCCTCTATCTTGCGCTCGTGTATCTTGTGTATCTTCTCCCCATGGCAGGTGGTGCAGATTCTGGGCGGGTCTATGCCCTTCTGCTCATCCACCTTCATGAGCGTGGCTATCTCGTGGAATCCCGAGACGTCACCGTGACAGTCGGCGCAGACTATCCCCGCAGCAGGTGCTGCAGCGGGGGCTTCGGGTGTGGGTGCTGCAGCCTCTCTTTTAACCCTGCTGAGCTCTGCCTGCAGCTTCTCAACCTCTGACTGGAGGCTTGCCACCTTCTCCTCCTTTTTCTGAAGCTCCTTGGTGTACTTGCTGGAAATGTTGCCCACGTATATGAGTGTACCCACCAGCGCCACTGCCAGCACGACCACTATGACTCCCGCAACTTTGCTCGCCATGAACCTACCTCCTCTACGTTCAAGCTCCATTTAATGTACAAGAAAAAAACTTATATACTTTTTGGTGCACCGATGGTGATACGGGCTGGCTGAAAAAATTAAGGTAGGGCGCTTTACATGTGCCGCAGATAAGTGGAATGCGTTTTAATGTTTCCTCTGTCCGGCAGAAGCATTTAAATAAGGGTTGTGTCATGAGTTCAGAGTATGAGGTCCCCTACCAGGGTTACCATAGCCCTTGACGCCTCAAGCGCGGAGCTGTTTGAAAGGCTTAAAAAAGAGACCGGGCTGTCGCAGAGCGAGCTCTTCAGAAAAGCTCTCAGAATATACGCCGAGCACCGCAAGCACAGGCTGGTGGAGAGGGAAAAGCTTGACCTCTACATAGACATGCTCGCAGGAGGGGAGCACGTCATCCTTGACGTTGACCACTGGCAGCAGTTTCTCAGGCTGATAGAGGAGTGTCCGGAGCAGGAGAAGTTCTGGGAGGAGCACCGCAGGGTTGCAAGGTCGCATGCCGAGCAGTTCTTCGGCAAGACCAAGTCTGTTAAGGACGTGATACTCCGCTTAGAGGCATGCAACCTCTTCACCCTCAGCATGCCCTCAGACACCGAGTTCACCTTAGTTTTCGGCTCGCCCACCGCAAAGAAATTCGTCAGGATATTCCTGGAGGAGGTGCTTGCGGGCATAGGGATGGAGGCTGAGATAAAAGAAGACCTGACCAAGCTTCGTGTCAGGGCGGTCTGAGCTCGCAGTACAGCCTGAGAGCAAGCACCACCATGAGCACAGAATTAACCGCAAGCCACGCCACGCCAACGCCCGCAAGCCCCAGCACCGGCATCAGCAGGTAGGCTGTGGCGATTATGCCAGAAGCTAAGAAGGCGTTCACGAGAACAACCCTGCTCACCCTCTTCTGCACATTTCGCAGGGCGATGTAGGTGCGTATGAGCACCACCGGTATGCTTGAAAGGGCAAGGAGCCTCAGCAGGGTGCCCGCCTCTGCTGTGTAGCTGCTGCCGAAGAGCATCAGCAGGTGGTCTGCCAGCACAGCCACCGCCAGAGCGCCGGGGAGGGTGATGGCAAACATGAAGCGCAGAGCTTTAAGCACCTTTTCCCCGGTTCTGCGCAGGTCTGCGGATGCCTCAGCCAGAAGGGAGTAGGAGGTGCCTATGGGCACCATGTACAGCAGGTTGGTTATCATCCAGGAAACGTAGAAGTATGCCGCCATCTCGGGCGCAAGACGGTTGGTTATGAGCACGGGCATCACCAGGCTTGGAGCGGCGCTCAGCACGCCAGACAGGTGGTTTCCCGCTGAGAAGCGCACCATCTCTTCCAGCGTTGCCCTGTCCAGCGCCGGACGCAACGCGTAGCCTCTGAGCACGCGCGGCATGAAAATTAAGAGAGCCACCAGCAGCATCAGGGTGGTAGCCAGACCCCAGCCGGCGAATATTCCCGCCGCCCCCAGGGGCACCAGGAAGACGGGTACGGGTATCTTCAGGGTGTTGGCAAGCACATTCTTCAGCAGCACGTACTTGGCAAGCCTCCCGGCTATGAAGGCACCCTCAATGAGCAGGGACACGCTGAAGCTTATGGCAAACACAAGAAAGCCCGCAGCCACGGGCGGGCTGTCAAGCACCTCCGCCAGAGCGGGTGAGATGTGCTCCCGCAGCATCAGGAAGAGCGCCGCAAGCAGCGCTGACACCACAACAACAACGCTTATGCAGGTGTTCACCATCCTGCTCTGCTCTCTGGCGTCGCAGAGAAAGCGCATCAGACCTATCCTGAAGCCCGTGCCGCTGAGTATTCCCAGCATCACCATGGCTGAAATCAGGGTTGAGGCGATGCCCACCTCAGCAGGCGAGTACAGCCTCGCGGCAATGAACCAGAAGAAGAAGCCGAGGGCGGCGCTGAGAACGTTGTTCATTATTATGTGCAGGGAGTTCATGTACAGGGAGTCGCCTGCAAGTTCCGCAGCTCTCCTGAGCAGACCGCCTATCCCGAGCATGCCTTTAAAGCTCCTCTTCATGATATTAATCCTTAACCCTTAAATACCCCCGGATGCCAGAGGGGTAGCTACACGGCAGGAGTGTGGTAGAATCTCTGACGCCTGGAAGGAGCTCAGGGAGCTGGTGAAGAGGAAGAAGTGGGGCGCCCTTGAAAGCGCATGCTCCAGAATGCACCCCCACGAGCTGGCTGAGTTCGTGCGCTCCCTGAGCCCCGAGGAGAGGGGGGAGGTGCTCACCAGGCTTCCGAGGCAGGTGGTGGCGTCGCTTCTCCCGGAGCTGCCGGACGAGCTTCAGACAGAGTTGCTGGAGCTGCTGCCGCCGAGGGCTGCAGCGGAGCTGCTGGCAGAGCTGCCGCCGGATGAGCGCACCGACGTGCTGGCGCTGCTTGAGGCGGGTGCGAGAAGGGAGATAATGGGCTACCTCCCGCCGGAGGTGCGCAGAGAGGCTCAGGCGCTGCTCAGGCATCCCGGAGACACCGCGGGCGGGCTGATGACAACCAGCGTGCTGGCGCTCAGGGGCAGCACAACGGTGGAGGAGGCTATTGACTTCATACGCAGGCATGCCGGCGAATACGAGACCATCTACTACCTCTACGTGGTGGATGATGAGGGCAGGCTTAAGGGCGTGCTCTCCCTCAGAGACCTGGTGCTTGCACCCGCGAACAGGCGCTTAGAGGAGGTGATGAATCCCAGGGTTGTGGCGGTGCCCCAGCACATGGACCAGGAGGAGGTGGCTAAGATAGTGGCAGACTACGACCTGGCGGCTGTGCCGGTGGTTGATGGAGAGGGCAGGCTGCTGGGCATAGTTACCGTTGACGATGTGGTGGATGTCATAGAGGAGGAGCTCTCCGAGGACATAGCCCAGCTCGCGGGCACGGGCGTGGGTGTGGACAGGCTGGTGGATGCGCCGCCGCTGCAGGTGGTCAGAGCCAGGCTGCCCTGGCTGATTGTCGCGCTTGTTGGCGATGGGCTGGTGGCTGCGAGCATAATGAAGAGGTTTGAGGAGACCCTCGCCTCGGCGGTGGTGCTGTCTCTCTTTGTGCCGGTGATAATGACCATGGGCGGGAACGTGGGGCTTCAGACGTCCACCATCTTCATAAGGGGGCTTGCCACCAGGGAGATCAAGCACAAGCTCGCATACCTGCTGCGTGAAATCAGAATCGGCATAACCATGGCGCTGCTTGCAGGTGCTGGAGTGGCGGTTCTGGGGTGGGTTATAGCCGGTAAGCCGGCGATGGGCGCGGTGGTGGGTGCTGCCATGTTCTGCGCCATGACGCTGGCAAGCATAATGGGCGTTACCGTGCCCTGGTTCTTCCAGAAGCTCGGGATTGACCCGGCTATTGCGAGCGGTCCGCTGATGACCACCACCCAGGACATCCTGGGGCTGCTGGTCTACTTTTCCTTAGCCAGCATGATGCTGCGCTGGATTATCTGAGCAGCTTGGCGCCGAGAAGCAGGCTCGCCTCGTAGAGCAGTATGAGCATCAGGGTCACCAGAACCGCAGGCACCAGAGGTGGCGAGGGCGCGGTGAGCAGGGCAAGCACGAAGAAGATGGAGTAGATGTACCTGCGCAGACTCCTGAGCTTCTGCGGTGTTAGCAGCTCCATGCCAAGGAGGAATGCCACCACTATGGGCGTCTGAAAGACCAAGCTGGTTACCGCTATTATGAAGACCGCAAAGTAAACCACGCTGCTCACAGACAGCATGGGCTCCGCCCAGGGCTCGGTGTAGCTCACCAGAAAGCGCGCAGCCGCAGGCAGGAGCAGCCCCACACCCACCGCCATGCCAGCGCTGAAGAGCAGATAGGAGAGGGGCACCACCCGGAGGAAGAGGCGCTTTTCTTCAGGATACAGACCCGGCTCCACGAACCTGAAGAGCTGGTGGAGCAGCAGGGGGGTGGAGAGGTAGAGGCTTACCAGCACCACCACCATGAACCAGGCGTAGATGTACTCGGTGGGGGTCCTGGCTATCACCGCAGTGCCGGGAGGGAGAACGGCAGCCGTAAGCATGCTTATTATCCTGCCACCCAGGAGCACGCCCACCACCAATGCTATTATGCCCGTGCCCGCAAGGCTCACAAGCACCCGCTGCCTGAGCTCGAAGAGGTGCTCTTCAAGACTCTGCTCCTGCATGCTATGGTTAAGCGCAGCCGCCGTAAGAAAAAGGTTTTGCGCGTTAGGTATCGGCGGAGACTGTGATGCTGCGGAGCTATATAAAACGGAAGGATGTAAGGGAGCTGCTGAAGCTGCTGAGCTCGCCGCTGTTTGAGGGGGCTCTGAGCCCCTCTGACAGGGTGGAGAGGGTGAGGATTGACCAGAATACTGAGGCGTTTCTGGTGGGAAGTGAGCCTGTGCTCTTCAGGGTGCGGGGGCACTACCTGCCGGCGCTGAGATGGCTGGTGAGGAGGGAGATTGACAGGCGCTACGTGGTGGTGGATGAGGGTGCTGCTGAGAGGATTCTGAGAGGAGCGCACGTGATGCGCCCCGGAGTGGTGGAGTACGACCCGGAGATTGAGGTGGCTGAGCCAGTGGCGGTGCTGCTGCAGGGAAGCAGAAGGGCAATCGCCGTGGGGGTTAGCGAGTGGAGCGGCGCCGAGTATGCGGAGCGCACCAGGGGCAGGTGCGTGCTGAACCTGCACTATGCGGGTGATTCCCTGTGGAAGCTGAGCCTGTGAGGCGGGCTAAGGCTACGCTGCTGCTGCTCTGCGCGGGCGCAGCTTACGCCCTGGTGGTGGTGAGGGCAAGCTCCATGTGGCTGCTGGAGAACAGTGCCCTCAAACCCTTGGGCTACGCCTGGCTTGGCTCTTATCTGCCCAAGCTGCTGGCTGCAGGTGCCGCAGCCGGGCTGGCTTTTCTGATTCTGCGTATGCTGGAGGCAGGGAAATGCTCTGCGCGGTAATTCCCGTGAATGAGCTGCGAAGGGCAAAGAGCAGGCTTGCAGAACTTCTGTCACCGCAGCAGAGAGAGGCACTGGTGCTGGCAATGCTTGAGGATGTGCTGTCTGTGCTGAACTCATGCGGCGTGATGCCGCTGGTGGTGAGCCCGGAGAACCTGCAGGGGAGGGTGGATGGGGAGTTTGAGATGCTGGTGGAGAGACGGAGGGCAGGACTGAAACAGGCGGTGAGGCTGGGGAATGAGCACGCTGTGGAGCTCGGCGCCAGGGCTACGCTGTTCCTGCCTGCGGATGTGCCGCTGCTGAAAAGGAGACACGTGAGGGAGATTCTCAGGATGGGCAGGAGGTTCAGCGTGGTGGTGGCGCCTTCGCTGAAGGGCGGCATCTCGGCGCTGTACCGCTCCCCTCCGGATGTGGTGCCGGAGGTGTTCTCTGAGAGAACTTTCCTGGAGGTCCGCAGGATGGCAGAGAGGGCAGGGGTGGAGCTGGGAGTTTACGACTCCTTCTACCTTGCCCTGGACATTGACACCCCGGAGGATGTGCGGGAGTTCATGTACCACGGCAGGGGCACCAGGACCTACAGGGTGCTGGAGGGTGTGGTGCGGGATTATGAAATCGTGGCAAGACGTTAAAGTAGAGGATTTTAAACATGAAGTGCTTCTACTGCTCAAATGAGGCAGCGGGGCTTATTACTGAATTCAGGCTGACCCTGTGCCCCAAGCACATGCGCAGATTCAGACGCTTCCTCAGAGCCAAGCGGGAGGCTGAGGTGGAGCTGGTTGAGGATATGAGGGTTATTGAGAGGCTGGTGAAGCTCAATCCGAGGCTGATTTCATGCCCGGGCTGCGGCAGCAGCATTGAAATCCACCACTGGGAGAGGCGTGGCAGAAAGAATGTGCCGGTTTTCAAGTGCAGAAGCTGTGGTTTTATGGGGTAGGCGCGGTAGGTTATGTTTGAGCTTCCCACTCCAGAGGAGCTGAGAAAGTATCGCAAGCGTCTCGGTTTAACGCAGACACAGCTCGCTAAGAAGGCGGGGGTGAGCCAGTCGCTTATCGCAAGGATTGAAGCGGGAGACATTGACCCGAGGCTGTCAACGCTGAGAAAGATAGTGAACGCACTCAAGGAGGCGGATTCGTCGTCAGTGATTCCTGTGGGGAAGGTCATGAAGTCCCCGGTGATTCATGTGTCCCAGAGGGATACGGTGGGGGAGGCGTCAAGGCTCATGGAGAAGCACGGAATTTCGCAGCTCCCGGTGCTGGAGAATGGCGTGCAGGTGGGGAGCATCACCGAAGACCAGGTGCTGAAGTGCATGGATTTTGATGACCCCTCAAGGACCAGGGTGCAGAAGGTGGGTGAGGTGATGGGCGAAGGCTTCCCGACGGTGAGCTGGGATGTGGATGTGAGGGCGGTGTCCAAGCTGATTGAGACGCACAGAGCAGTGCTGGTGGTGGAGAAGGGAAAGGTGAGGGGGATAGTGACGAAGGCTGACCTGCTCAAGCTGGTGGGGCAGAAAAAATAGCACTGTAACGCTCTGCAACCAGCTCGCTGAGGCTTTTTTTCTCGGATCTGGCAAGTTTTTTGAGCACCTTCATGGTGCCGCTTGAGTACTGTATGGCACGCTTGCGAAGCCGTGCCTCGGGGACGCCAAGCCTCCGGGCAAGTTTGCGGATGATGTGCTTGCCAGCTCCACCGTGAAGCTTCCACCTGAGGGGGAGGGAGAGCGCCAGCTCCACCACTCGCCTGTCGGTGTAGGGGTGGAGAAGCTCTATACCAGCAATCATGGCTGCTTTGTCGTCGCGCTCAAGGTTGAGGCGGTACATGTGCAGGTAGTCCAGCAGCATGGCTGAGGTGGGCTCTGCCCCGCGGAGGTACTTAGCATAGCCGCCGAAGAGCTCGTCGCACCCCTGACCTGTGAGAAGAACTTTTTCTCCTTCTGCTGAGGCGGCACGGCAGGCGAGGTACAGGGGGAGGGCGATGCTGAGGGAGAGGGGAGAGGGGTCCTCTATGGCGTGGAGCACCCTGCCCATGGCTTCGTAAAGCTCCCCTGGCTCGGCTTCTATGTGCACGTGCTCAAGTCCGAGATGCTCCAGATGCAGGTGGCTATCTGCAGAGCCGGGCAGGGCGAAGGTGTAAAGCCTGGGCTGGTAGCCGAGGCTGGCGGCAATGTGGGCGAGCAGCAGGCTGTCCATGCCTGATACGAGAATGCCGAATCTGCGCAGGTGGATGGCACGCTTTTCTACAGCCCTTGTCAGAGCCTGGTGGAGCTGCTGGAGAGGGTTTTTTATTGCTGCCGTGCGAAGCCTGCTGAGCCTTACGGAGCCGCCGCAGAGGGAGTGGATTTCTGAGGGGCTGAGACTGCGACAGCGCTCTCCCACCGCCCAGAGGGCTTTCTTTTCTGAGGCGAAGGCTCTGCTGGAGATGTAGAGGGGTTTGGTGCCTGCGTGGTCGCGCAGGAGCACAACTTCCCTGCCGTCGGTGACTGCAAGCGCATATTCCCCGTCTATCATAGGGTGAACCGCCGCAGCGGCTTGGAGCAGGTTGCCTGTGTGGTGCTCTTCTATGAGATGGAGCACGGGCTCAAAGTCGCTCTCTGTACGCATGGTGTGGGTTTCTACTGCCTCACGGAGCTCGGTGTGGTTGTATATTTCGCCGTTGCCCGCGCAGACCAGTGTGCAGCCAAGCAGGGGCTGGGACGCGGTGGAGTGGGTGGCGTGCAGAAGGTGACCCAGAGAAAGGCTGCCGCTGAAGAATGCTCCCGCACCGTCCCTGCCTCTGTGGGACAGCACCTCCAGCATGCCATGGAGGCTGAGGCTGTAGCCGCCTGCTATGCCGCACATCCAACCTTCAAGAAATGTTTATCAAGTGAAAGGTGCACAATCTGCCAGCTCCGGTAGTGTAGCCCGGCCAATCATGCGGGACTCTCGATCCCGCGACTCGGGTTCGAATCCCGACCGGAGCATCATTTTCATTTTCATCTTCCGATTTCTTAGGTCTCCTCCGGTAGCCCCCGCCCCTGTGTAAAAAGACCTTTCAAACAGAACCCTGCAGTCACCAAACATGTAACGGTACTTGTTTGGATAACCCGCCAGTTTTACAGCGTCAATCCTGGTACGGAAAAGTTCCGATAATTTTGGAAGCGATTTTAAGATCCGCTTTCTGGTAATCTGATCAAGTTTTTCTATCTTCTTAATCTTCAATTTTCAATCCTCTCATTACTTTCTCTCTATCCCTTACAGTTCCATGCAACCTCTCAACCAAGTTGTTATTTAGCTGTTCTCTCCATCTGACATTGCTTATATGCTTACAACTCCTATGGTGATTCCAGAATTCTTTGTTGAATGCCTTGTGATAAACTCCTAAGCTATCTGTTATCACGAACCTTGGCTTCTTCTTTCCGATCTGTTTAGCTATTTTAAATGCTCGTCTTGCATCCTCAATCTTCCTTTCCCTTGATTACAGAAATTTATACCCACGTGAGCAACAAGAATTTGAGTAAGATAAGGAGTCCGCTGGACATGCTGGAAGGTGTGTTGCATGAGAAGCACCCAGAATGAGTAGAATGAGTATATACGCAATGCGTATATGAACGAGTTGTCCGAAATCAGCCGAAGTGCCATAAAGTTAGAGAGGTGGTGTAAACATGAAATTGAGTGATGAGCAAATAAAATTGTTACTTGATAAATTCGTGGCATCGGAAGAAGCACAAACATGGATAAAACAAAGGTGGGAAGATCATCAACGATGGAAAGAATGGATAGATCCTGATAAATTAGACAATCTTTCAGACGACGAGTTAAAAAAGAGGTTTTTGGAATACTTCAATGAAGGCGCTGGAAGACATCCATTTAACGCTGTTTATAGGGACAGAATAGTTAGAGACATCAAGAAATTTAGAGAAGTAATGAAGTTTTTGCTTGATGAATCCATACCAGTAAAGAAAAGGTTAAATGAGATTCTAAACAGAAATGAGAGATTTCATGTTGAAGGAATTGGAAAAGGTCTTGCTACTTCAATTTTAATGGACTTAAACCCACAAAAATATGCTACATGGAACAACAAAACAAACATGGGATTAGAGGCTTTGGGTTTAACTCCTCAATTTGCAAGGGGGGATGATTGGGGGACAAGATATGAAAAAGTTATGGAAGTCATCGGACATATCAGGAGTTTAAAGCCAGAATTGAGCTTTATAGAAGTTGACCATTTTTTGCATATAGTTTCAGCAACAGAAGAAGGTAAAGAAGCTGTTAGAGCATTAATTGAGGGTAAAGAAATATCTTCTGAAGTTTCTGAGACGATGAGTCAAATATCAAAAGAAAAAGAAAGCATGGAATTTGTAATGGAGAAATATTTAGAAGAATTCATTGAAGAAAATTTTGACAAAATAGATTTCGGAGCAAAACTTGAACTGTATCAAGATGAAGAAAACACTGGAAGACAATACCCTACACAAGTTGGTAATATTGATTTGCTGGCGATAGATAGAAATAAGAAAGAGTTTGTAGTCATAGAGTTAAAGAAAGGGAGAAGCAGCGACGCAGTAGTAGGACAGATTCTCAGATATATGGGATGGGTAAAAGATCGTTTGGCAGTAAATGAGTACGATCAATATAATGTGAGAGGAATCATCATATCTAGGGAAAAAGACGATAGATTGGAATACGCCCTAAAAATGCTACAAAACGTAAATGTATTCTTATATTCGGTTTCCTTTGAATTAAAAAGGGTGATATAGATGGCACTTCGGCTGACTCTCCGCTCACTGTCGCTCGCTTCGGTGCTATCGCCCACGCCTAACACGAGCATATCCGACTTCGCTAACGCTTTGCCCAAATCCTCGCTTCGCTCGGACTTCGCATATCCCCCCAGCCGTTAAGTGAAATACCCATGCCCGTCTTGAGAAAGGATTTAAAAGTTGAAGTAGAAAATAAAACTTGGGGTATGATACGATGAGGGATATATCAGTTGATGAAATAAAAATAACTCTTAAAAAGCATGAAACCGAGCTGAAAGAGAAATTTGGAGTTAAAGAGATTGGTGTTTTTGGATCTTATGTAAGAAGAGAACAGAAAAAAGGCAGTGATATTGATATTCTCGTTGATTTTTATCCGGATGCTGAGATGGATTTAATAAAATTTGTTGAACTTGAAGAATATCTGTCTGATTTATTAGGAATAAAAGTTGATCTGGTAATGAAATCTGCTCTTAAACCACGGATAGGGAGACAGATATTGAAAGAGGTAGTTTATATATGAAAAGAGAAGCTGGCGACTTTGTTGAAGATATTATCAATGCGATGAACAAAGCGTTGAAGTTTGTTGAAGGAATATCTTATGAAGAGTTTGCCAAGGATGATAAAACTGTTTTTGCTGTTATTAGAGCTATTGAAATAATTGGAGAGGCTGTAAAAAATATACCTGAAGATATAAGGGAAAAGTATCCCGAAATTCCTTGGAAGGGAATGGCTGGAATGAGAGATAAAGTTATTCATGGGTATTTCGGAGTAGATATCAAAGTTGTGTGGGATACTGTTAAAAAGAGAATTCCTGAACTTAAACCGTTGTTTGAGAAGATGTTAGAAGAGCTTGAGAGAAATAGATTTTGAACGTTAGACGGGCTTGGGCACTCTGCGGTGCTTCGCAGCCTTGCCCCCTAACGGGGGCACTTAACATGCGGATATATGGCTCGCTAACGCTCGTCCAAATTTGCCATAACGGGCAAACTTCACATACGCTCGGAACGTTAAGAAACATGCATTTCATGATCATCCATTTCAAGAACTGCCACCACGTTTGCAACACCACAAATGCAACACCTTAAGATCCAACAGGACC
>Ga0256839_1002634_pt1 | contig 19674 bp, 9 predicted proteins | sample 354166metaG_FD_185968 | JGI IMG/M metagenome (GOLD analysis project Ga0256839, IMG submission 185968) | Hydrothermal vent microbial communities from Mid Atlantic Ridge, Atlantic Ocean - 354-166 | ecosystem: Environmental > Aquatic > Marine > Hydrothermal vents | place: Atlantic Ocean: Mid... | reverse complement strand
CTACACCAACAGCCGGTTGGAGTTGCACCTGCCCCACCCGGAGGACGGGCCGGTTATTGTTAGCCGCGAGCGCGTTGCCGGCTTTAAGCAGTGGTTGGACAGGTAGGTTTATGGTCGCTTGCTATTCAGGCAGAAAAATGTTTGGTTAACTTATTTTACTACCACTTTCCATGTTTTTACTTTCCCGTTATTGTCATACATCCTGAGCATCAAAATACCTTTTGGTAAATTATATAATTCAATATTCTGCTTATTTTTTAGAGATACTTCACGAATGACTTTTCCTTGAATGTTGGTTAACGTAAAAAAATCAGCCTTGATATCCTGAAGATCAATTTTGAGTTTGCCTGTACTTGGGTTCGGATAAACACTATAGGTTAAACCCTCAGGGTCAAATCCCAGAATAGCTACGTTAACTTCCACTATTTGCGAAGGGGTTGAACTGCCAATTGCATTACTCGCCTGTACATAATAATAGTAGGTTTTTGGCTCAGGGGTACTCCTGGCATACGAAAAAGTTGTTGATGCAAGCGTATCAAGTGCCACATAATCTGATGCATTAACCGATTCGAAAACCGTGAAATTGTCAGCCCTGCCATCAGCAGCATCCCAGGTTAAGGTAGTAATCTGGGTACTGACATCATAAGTAAAGGAAAGGTTTACAGGTGCATCCGGCAGTAATAAGTCAATTGCCGCAGTATTCGAAGGATCTGAGTAATAATTAGCGCTGATAGCCACTATTTTAAAGCTATAGATATGGTCAATAGCCAGGGCATACGAATACGTGGTGGTATCGGCCGGCAGTGTCTTAATTAACTCATAAGGCCCGTTATCAGTTTTGGCATATACCTGAAAGCCTGTTTCGTTTGTTGAATTATCAGTCCAGCTTAGAGTGACGATCCCACTATTGTATTGTACATTAAGATTGCCGGGAGCATTGGGTTTTATGATTTCATAGTTTAGCGTTACTTCAGCAGACCCCAGAAAATTAGTTGTGACAATATTATACAAGTAATTGGTGTTTACCTCAACATTGTCATCTATATAAGAATTAACCCCTTTTTCCAATGTTGCTATTAGCGTTTTGGAGCCACCAGGAGCTGTCCGGTAGAACTTATAACTGCGGAGAGAATTATCATCTTTCCAGTCAAACTTAATTCCACCTGCTTCAGTAACGGTAATCGTATCCATGTCAATGGCTCTAGTTGACATGGTGAAGGCATAGAATCCAGCGCCTCCGTAATTATTAATTCCCTCCGGGCCAAGGATGTAGAGCGTATCATTATGGATGGTCATCTCACTTATTTCACCTGCATTAACTGTCAGACCCAGATCATCATACACAATTCCATTCAGATTAAGCAACGCTACATTTTTTTTCTGGAGATTATTAATAGTCGAAAACCTGCCGGCTATCAAAACGGTAGTATCGCTTAAAGGCAGGATTTTGTTAATTACACCATCCGCACTAAAAGTGACGAAGTTGTCATCTAACGGATTGCCATCCAAGTCATAAACCTTAAGTGTCTGGGGGTTATTATAATCATTCTTGTATAGCATGAGTAATGAATCACCTACTACGAACGTTTTGGATCCTCCCCAGTCCATATTACCAATAACAAGATCGTTAAACGTATTGTCCTTACTGCCATCGGGTAATAATCTGATAATATTATTTATGTTATTGATGTAATCCGTGTACTGGATGATTAATTTATCATCATTTGTTAGGTAGGAGAATATCACCTCTTTATTAGATACTTCTATAGCTGGGGTGTAACCCGTGACAATGCTATAATCTTTGTTCATCTTTATAATGCCATTTTTGTTGACTCCGGAAACGGCATAACCAAAAATTCCGGTAGCATAGATAAAGTTTGTTGATTCATGAATATTGTAAACGGGTCTTGTTGCCTGCGTTGCCGAAGCTTGATTCAACCCCAGGTTGATATCGGTGCCATCCTGTTTATAGACCTTAAATATTCCACTGTTGTTTTGGTCATAAAAACCCATAAAAATATCACCATTCGATAGCACTTTGGCCAGGCCCATGATATCTTCGGTGGTAACGTCAACTGTATCGAGCCAGGGGTAAGTGTAATTATTTAATGAAAAAGCAGCTATGTGGGGTGTCATGCTGTAATTGGACATGTTGAACCTTCCTGATAATAAGAACTTATCCGTATCATACGGGGTAAATTGATTAACCCATGCCTTGCCTGCAAGCCTGACTGAATACGCTGGGATGTTCTCTCCATCAGTAGTGATCTTATTGATACCATAGGACACTTGACCATCATAGGACACTTGACCGTAAATCAGATAAACGTCATTCGCTGCATCAGCAAACAATTTCGGTGATCTGGTTTCTAAATCAGGGGCTAAAAAGTTTCTGATAACAAATGTATCGTCCCGGGTGCCATTGCTGACCAACCGGCCGAGGGATAAATTACGATAGTTACCAGGATCAGAACGGCCTATTACCATTATCTTACCGTCATTTAAGGGCATTGCCGTTTCTATACCGGTATTGTAAAAATCCACAAAAGATATATCGGCATTATGGGGGGAGTTGGTATCTATAGCACCTGTATTATCTATATAAAAAATACCGTTGCCGGGGGTGTCATTAACCTGAACCTTTTTTCCTGCCAGGAAAATCACCCCGTTTGGTAACAGACTGATACGCTTCACACTCCCCGGCTGATCGACTTTAAAGGGAATAAAGGTTTCATCCTTCACTATGTCGTTTTTGAACAGGGCATAACTAAATGTACCGGTTGATTTGTTTTGTATTAAAAACAACACTTTGTCGGTAGCTAGTTTATGCAAACCAAGCAGATAATTATCGGTGCTTAACCCTGTCTCAATCACCCTGTAGTTGCCATCTTCCGCATATAGTTGCACCTTGCCCTCTTCACCGATTACCAAAAGGGAATCCCGGTATTCAATAAAAGATATAACAAGATAATCTATCCCGGAAAAACTAAAGGAATTATCAGTCTTGCCATCAGGAAGGACTCTAAGAATGCCGCTGCCATCACTCCGAGAGACATAGAGGGAACCATTGAGCATCACCACCTTATCATCGGAAACGGCAATACTGTTCTCCCAGCCATTGGAGTAAAAGCCATCATAATTAAATGTACTGTCTGGCGTGCCATCTTGCATTATCCTTACGAGCGGGGGGCTAACTGCGTCATTAACAAACGTGATATTGCCGCCCAGGTAAAGGCTGTTATTGTTATCCAAAACAGCTATCCTTACCCTATTGTCCCCCCTAAGAAGTGGGTGTTTGTCACCAACATCAATTAAAGTTTGTGAAAATGCTTGATATGAAATAACTAATAGAAAGTAGCCAAGGAAAAGTTTTTTCATATTAATAATAACTGGATTACTTTCTGCAAGTATAATGTTTATATGGCATAACCTCCATACAGCATGTAAGAATTTTAACCCGGATTATTTACGAAAGCCGTGGATAATTACATTAGCTCCTTAGGCTCCGGTTCTGTGGAGGTGCCCCTGATGTCCCGAGGGCTTGGGTGCATCACCCCTGCGGGCGAAAAATTAATATGAATTTTTCGGGTTAGAAAAGCAGTAAAATCAAAACAGCAACAAATGTAAAGGCTTGCTCTTCACCCTTGAAACGCTTAGCAACGCAAAGATACTGCTTACTCTATCCCGTCAAACAGCCGGCTCCAGCGTACTTTCTTAAAGAAGCCTTGCTCCGGGTCAATCGACATCCAGATGAACAGGGCCTTGCCTACAATATGGTCGGCCGGCACAAAGCCCCAGAAACGGGAGTCTTCGGAATTATGGCGGTTATCGCCCATCATAAAATAGTAATCTTGTTTAAAGGTATAGGTGGTGCGGGGCTGGCCGTCAATTACCAGGGTGCTGTCGCCCACGGCTACTTCATCATTGCCTTCGTAATATTCAATCACCGGGCCGTATTTGGTCATGGTTTCGTTGTTTACCTCTATGGTCCAGCCTTTTGCCGGTATTTTCATCGGCCCCCAGTAGTCAACATTCCAGGGGTATTTGCTGGCATCGGGGTAAATCCTCAACTCGGCCCGCCCGGGTTCGTCCTCCAGAACGGTTACATTTTTAATAAATTGCAGGTTGTTCAGCTCGGCAGCGGTAGCGGGGCTGGTAAAGACCATATAACCACCACTGACTTTGTATTTTTCGGTGATGTCGTATTTTTCGAATACCCGCTTGTTGATGGTTTCCGGGGTTTCGATCAGGTAACGGTATTGCATTTTGGGCGGGTTAGCTACCGCTTCGCCATTAATATACACCTGCATGTCTTTTATTTCAATTACATCGCCTGCTATCCCGATACAGCGTTTGATGTAATTGGTTTTTAAATCTACCGGATACTGGTGCTCGGGTGGCCAGTTAAACACCACCACATCATTGCGTTTTACCTCACTGAAACCGGGCAGCCGGTACTGCGGTAACTTAATCCAGTCGAGGTAGGAGGGGATATTGGTGCCCCAGATTTTTTGGTGCGTAAGCGGCACCTGCAATGGGGTGGCCGGGGTACGGGCGCCATAGTGCATCTTGCTGACAAAAAGAAAATCACCTACCAGTAACGATTTCTCCATAGACGGGGTAGGGATGGTGTAGGCTTCCAGAAACAACCAGCGGATGATAGTAGCGGCAATAACGGCAAATACTATGGCATCGGTCCACTCCCGCACTTTCGATTTGGGCTTGCCGGATTTCTCTTTCCGTGCCAGCCCCACGGTTTGCATTACCTTTTTTATGGGCGAAACCTTCTTTTCAGCCTCCGGGTTAAAAGGCTTGACAGGGTTTTTCTTAATTTCTGCTTCTTTGTTCATTGTATAATTTTCAATAATAATCAACCCCGGATAAACCGGTTGAAAAACTTACAAAGGATGGGATATTTTTCCGTAAAACCAACCTCATCTAACTGTTCATAAAATCCTCCATCGCCAGTACCCCCTTTTTTCCGGGCAGCCATTCGGCCACCAGCACTGCCCCCAGGGCAAAACCCTGACGGTTTTTGGCCCGGTGGATGATGGTTATTTCGTCATTCCCGCTTTGATAACTTACTTTATGGGTACCGGGTACTTCGTCTTCCCTTAATGAAACGATGGGCAGTTGGTTGGTAGCAGCGGTTGTCCGGTTTACCCATTCGCTCATCCGGGGCATGTGCCGGATAATGTCTTCGGCCAGGGTAATGGCGGTGCCACTGGGGGCATCTTTTTTGTGGATATGGTGTGTTTCTTCAATCTCCGGCCGGTAATCATACCGGGCCAGCAGTTGTGCCAGTTGCCGGTTAAGCTGAAAGAACAGGTTAACCCCAAGGCTGAAGTTGGCGGCATAAAAAAAGGTGCCGTTTACCTCTTTGGCCATGGCCGCAATTTCCGGTAGCCGGGGCAACCAGCCGGTAGTACCCGAAAGTACCGGGATATTGTGCTGCAGGCAGAAGGCTATGTTATCAAAAGCGGCATCGGGGGTACTGAACTCAAGGGCCACATCAAGGGCCAGGGCCCCGGGGTCAGCGGCCCGGAGTTCTGCCTCACTGGCTACGGTTAAGGCTATATTATGCCCTCTTTGCCGGGCTATTTCTGCAATCGCCCGGCCCATTTTGCCGTAGCCTAAAAGTGCAATGTTCATCGTTTTAAAACTTAAATTTTAGTGTTACCCCTACTTGCGAACCACCCAAAGTCAGGGGTAACAGGCCGGGTTCTATGCGCACCGAGAGGTCTTGGTTAACATCAAATTCTATCAGGTGGGCATCCACATGGGCATCCACAATTTGCAGCATGTAAAAAAGGATACCGTATAAAGCCAGTTGGTCGCGTGTCCTGCGGAAGCGGTCGCGGACCCTTTTCAGGGTGGCCTGGTCCAGGCCGGTTTCATTGGGGTAATCAGGGTCCTGGGCCACTTCATAAAGCAGGTTTCTGCGGTAGAACTGGTATTGGTCGTCATTCCATTTGATAAAGTAACCAAAAGCGCCCAGGCCCAGCCACACCAGGGGTATTTTCCAGTACTTTTTATTATAGGCCTGCCCCAGGCCGGGTATGGCAGCCGAAAGCAGGGCTGCGCGGATAGGGTCATGCCCGGGGGCTTCTTCGGCCAGTTCGGTGGCTATGTAATCACCTTCCAGCGACCGCAGCATGGTGGAATCCCCGGGGGTGCCGGTTGTGTCGGCTGCATTTATTTCCTGTGCCGAAACGTTTACTACGCTTACCAGTAACCCGATGATGATGATGAGCCGCAACCTTTACCTGCTAAAGTGAAACATCCAGTATTTCCAAAAGCCGGTTCAAATCCTGTGCCGAGGCGAAGGGGATTTTGATCATGCCTTTGTTCTTACTGTCAGCGGTAAGCACAACTTTAGTGCCAAAATGCGAGGATAATTTTGTTTGCAGGGTGTAAAGGGCGGGATCCTGGCCGGGAGTAGCCCCGGCCTCTTTTTTGGCGGCCACTCCGCTCAATTGTTTTACCAGTTCTTCCACCTTGCGCACGCTCAGGTCTTCTTTGATAATTTTTCTGCAGACAGCCAGTTGGGCCTCGGCATTTTCGAGGCCGATAAGGGCCCGGGCATGGCCCATGGTTATTTTTTTGTCGCGGATGGCTGCCTGAACATCGGGGGGGAGTTTGAGCAAGCGCAAATAGTTGGTTACCGTAGAGCGGTTTTTGCCTACCCGGTCGGCCATTTCTTCCTGCTTCAGGTTGCATTCCGACATCAGCCGCTGGTAGCTCAGGGCAATTTCAATAGCATTCAGGTTCTCGCGCTGGATGTTTTCAATGATGGCCATTTCCAGCATCTGCTGGTCGTTGGCGGTACGCACAAAGGCTGGCAGGGCTTTCAGGCCCGCTAATTTGGCTGCCTGCAGCCTGCGCTCACCGGTAATCAGTTGGTAGTTGTTTTCCGTTAGCTTGCGTACGGTTATGGGCTGGATAATGCCCTGGGTTTTGATGGACTGCGCCAGTTCTTCGAGTGCCGCCCGGTCAAAGTCGGTGCGCGGCTGAAAAGGGTTCACCTCAATGGCCTCAAGGGCTACTTCGCTGATGCCCGGCCTGGCTTCCCGCTTGCGCATCAGTTCTGTACTGGGCGCTGCCGATGAATCGTTGAGGAGCGCTCCCAGCCCTCTGCCTAAGGCATTTTTTTGCTTTGCACTCATAATCAGTTGTTTTTGTCAATAATCTCCCGGGCCAGGTTCAGGTAACTGATAGCCCCCTTGCTGTCGGCATCGTGGGCCAGGGCCGGCTTGCCAAAGCTGGGGGCTTCCGAGAGTTTTACATTGCGCGGGATAATGGTATCGAAAACGATATCCTGGAAGTGCATGCGCACCTCTTCCACCACCTGGTTCGATAACCGCAGGCGGACATCGTACATGGTCAGCAGGATGCCCTCAATTTCCAGTTCGGGGTTTAGCCGCGACTGAATGATCTTAATGGTATTCAGCAATTTCCCCAGGCCTTCGAGGGCAAAATATTCGCATTGTACGGGGATGATAACCGAATCGGCTGCGGTCATGGCATTTACCGTGATCAGTCCCAGGGAGGGAGAACAGTCGATAATAATAAAGTCATACTCATCCTTAATCGGGGCCACAGATTCGCGCATTTTTTCCTCGCGGTTTTCCAGGTTCACCATTTCCACTTCGGCCCCCACCAGGTCGATGTTGGAAGGGATCAGGTGCAGGTAATCAATCTCGGTCTCAATGATGGCATGGCGGATGTCGGCCCCGTCCACCATACATTCGTAAATACTGGTTTCTATGGTACGGGGGTTAATGCCAATGCCCGAAGCACTGTTGGCCTGCGGATCGGCATCAACGATAAGTGTTTTTTGCTCCAAAGCAGCCAGGCTGGCCGCCACATTAATTGCTGTTGTTGTTTTGCCAACTCCGCCTTTTTGATTTGCAATTGCAATTATTTTACCCATTTAATCTTGCGCTAGTGAAGTACTCGAACCAATAGCCAGCAAAATTAGTTCTATTCCTTTACTTTTAAATGATTCGATGGCTTCTTCTTTATTAATTTCTATATACGGGAAGGTGTCGTAGTGCATGCCCAAAACCTTTCCGGCCTGCACAAACTGCGCAGCCAGTACGGCCTCGGCTATGCCCATGGTAAAATTATCGCCAATGGGCAAAATAGCGAGGTCGAGGGTAAAGAATTCGGGGATGAGTTTCATGTCCTGATGTACGGCAGTGTCTCCGGCCAGGTAGATAGTGCCTTCGCTGTTGCTCAGCACAAAGCCGGCCGGGTTACCGCCATAGGTACCATCGGGAAGTACGCTGGAATGCAGGGCGTTGACCATTTTTAAGGTGCCGAAATCGAACGGCCATTGGCCTCCGTGGTTCATCGGGTGGCCGTCAATGCCTTTTTGCCCGTACCAGGTGACGATTTCAAAGTTGGCAATCACTTTGGCGCCACTGTTTTTGGCAATGGCTTCGGCATCGGCCACGTGGTCTTCATGCCCGTGGGTGAGAATAATGTAATCGGGGTGCAGGTCGGCAATGGCAATATCTTTGGCCAGGGGGTTAGGGGTGATGAAGGGGTCGAAGAGCAGGGTTTTGCCCAGGGTATTTACTTGAATACAGCCGTGTCCTAAATAAAAAATTTCCATAACAATCGCTTTTGTTAAACATTTGCTTAGCGCCTAACCCGAAAAATTCACAAGAATTTTTCGCCCACAGGGCCGATGAACTGCAAAATACTGTAATACAATATGTTAAACAAAAAATACAACATAAACCAAAATTTAAGCATAACCCAAATTTGGGGCTACTACATTTTGCATTCATCGCGGTTAACCTCCGCTTAACCGGAGTCTAAGGACCTGATGTAATTAAATGATAAACAAATGTTTATCATTTAATTTACGTCATTATTCACGAATGCCGTGAATAAACCGGGCTAACAAATATAAGGATTTCGGGACATTCGGGCTTGCTGCCCGGTGATAAGTTTAGCTGTGCCGGGGCAGGGGGTAACCCGTAACGCGTACTTACAGCATGGTATGGTCCTGCAAGGGTGGCCTTTCCCCTATGGATAAAGGTTGTGCGGGTTCAAACGGGCTGCGCTGCTTTTTTTTAATGCCAACCAATACCCCTTAACCAAACACTCACTTTTTCCCTTTCTTCGCCTGTTCACTGGCCTTCATCGCCTGTTCAATGCGCAATTGAAATTTCGATTTCTTTTTATTCTTGTTCTTCAGGCGGTTTTCCTCCAGGATGGCTTTTATCTTATCTTCGTTCACAAACCTGCGGATGACCATTTGCTGGCCGAAGGTGATGATATTGGCGACAAAATAGTAAAAGCTCAGGGCCGCGGGGAAACTATTGAGCACGAACATGAAAATTACCGGCATCATATAGCCCATACTTTTCATCGGGCCCTGTACCGTACTCATCTGGTTGTTCGACCAGGTGTAAAGGATGGTGGAAAAGGTCATCAGCAACACAAACAAACTCACATGGTTGCCGTAGAACGGGATGGTCAACGGCAGGGTCATGATAGAATCGTACGTGGAGAGGTCATCGGCCCACAGGAAAGGCTCCTGGCGCAATTCGATGGAGCTGGGGAAGAAATAAAACATGGCAAACAGAATGGGCATCTGCAACAGCATGGGGATACAGCCACTAAGCGGGTTTACGCCCACCTGCTGGTAGAGTTTCATCTGCTCCTGCTGGAACTTCTGCTGGTCGTCACCCACCTTTTCTTTTAATTCGTCCAGTTCGGGCTTCATCACTTTCATTTTGGCCATCGACAGGTACGACTTATAGGAAAGGGGCGACAGGGCAAGTTTGATAATCAGTACCAGGATAATGATAACGATACCGAAGTTGTTGATGTACTGTTTCAGCCAGTTGAAAATGGGGATGATAATCCATTTATTTACCAGGTTGACCGGTGGCCATCCCAGGTAAATATTTAACTCGAAATCGGGGGCTACCTTTTTTAGCAACGGATAGCTGTTGGGGCCGAAGAAAAACTGGTAATCGCCCTTGCCCAGTTTAATATCGTCAACCGGCAAACCAACCTGGGCGCTGGTAAATTTATCAATATCGGTAAATTCTTCCCTTACTTCCTGCATGGCTATCAGGCGGCTGAACCTGTTTTTGGCAATAAAACCGGTGGTAAAAAACTGCTGCTTGAAGGCCAGCCACTTAATGCTGCCGGCCTCGGCCGAGGTGAGGTCGCTGGCGCGCTCACCCAACTCTTCGAAGCTGCCGTCAAGGGTGTAATAGTTCACCGAAGTCTTGATCCTGGAATTTACCGGGTCTTTTTCAAAAGCTTTAAGGTTATTGCGCCAGGCCAGGGTAAAATCGGCTCCCAGAAGGTAGTCCATATTCGTTACCCGCAGGGAATAATCAACCCTGAAACCGGCCGGGGGGATTTTATAAATATGTTGCAGGGTGCCGCCCCGGGTATTGGTCAGGGTAAAGGTTACCACGGTGGTGTCGGCCTTGCTGGCCTTACTTACCTCATAGGGTAATTTCATCAGGTCCACCTGCTGGCCGGCATTATTGGCCAGTAAAGCCATGTGACTACTTTCGGCATCAAGCAGGATAAGCGGCTCCCGGGTATAGGTCAGGTAATCTTTTAATACTACCTCTTTGATACGTGCCCCCAGGGTAGTGAAGGTGATTTTAATATCTTCATTTTCAATTACCAGCAGTTCTTCCTTTTCTAAGGCCGTAGTGGTCAGCGAATCGGTAGCCGGGGCCACGGGGTTGATACCGGGGTTGTCAGCAACCTGGCCGGCAAGGGTTGCTGGCGGGATGGCGGGTGTTGATGCCGGGGTATCCCCACCGGTTTGCTCCGTAGTTGTGGCCCCGGCAGGAGGCACCTCTGGCTGACTGCCAAAATACGAAAAATATAAGAGCAGCATTATGCTGATAAGGATCAACCCTGTAGCTTGATTTTTATCCATGGAGTGAACGTTATGGTCGTTTAGTTTTCTTGTATGCTAACGCAGATTTTACAAAGTTAACAAAAAGTGGGTGAGGATTGAGTACGGTGCTCTTTAATTCGGGATGAAATTGCGTGCCCACAAACCAGGGGTGGTCCTGTAATTCAATAATTTCCACCAATCCCGACTTGGGGTTGATGCCGCTGGCCATCATGCCGGCCTTTTCTAGTTGTTTTTTGTAATCGTTATTAAACTCATAGCGGTGGCGGTGGCGTTCGGAGATATGCAGCTTGCCATAGGCCTGGTGTACTTTCGAGCCTTTTTTCAGGTCGCAAGCGTAGGCCCCCAGGCGCATGGTGCCGCCCTTGGTGGTTACGGTTTTCTGGTCTTCCATTAAATCGATGACCGGGTGGTTGGCTTTGGTATCTATTTCGGTGGAGGCAGCGCCTTTAAGTTTGAGCACATGGCGGCTGAATTCGATTACAGCACATTGCATGCCGAGGCAGATACCAAAGAAGGGTACCTTATGTTCGCGCACATATTGAATGGCCGATATTTTGCCTTCAATGCCCCGTTCCCCGAAGCCCGGGGCTACCAGCAGCCCGTCAAAACCCTTTAACAGTTTTCTGGCGTTGTCGTCAGTAAGGGTTTCCGAAGAAAGCCACTTAACCTGCACCTTACACTCGTTCGCTGCCCCGGCATGTACAAAAGATTCGGCTATCGACTTGTAGGCATCGGGCAGTTCAACGTATTTACCCACTACCGCTACGGTTATCTCCTCGGTAGGGTTTTTAAGGCGGCCGAGGAAAGATTTCCAGTCCTCCATATCCGGCTGCGATTTGGGCAGTTTGAGCAGGGTGAGCACCCGTTCCGCCAATTTTTCCTTGCCCATCAGGATGGGTACATCGTAAATGGTTTTGGCATCCCGGGCCTCAATAACACTGTTTAGCTGCACATTGCAGAACAAGGCTAGTTTTTTGCGCAGTTCCAGGGGCAGGGGGTAGGAGGAGCGGCACACCAGGATGTCGGTCTGGATACCTTCTTCCTGTAACTGTTTTACCGAATGCTGGGTAGGCTTGGTTTTTAGTTCCCCGGCTGCTTCCAGATAGGGGATGAGTGTCAGGTGGATGGAGACAAAATTATGCGGGCCGAGTTCCAGCTTGGCCTGGCGTACGGCTTCGATAAACGGCAACGACTCAATATCGCCCACACAACCCCCGATTTCGGTGATTACCACATCGTATTGGCCGGTTTCGCCCAGTTTAAAAAAGTTACGTTTGATCTCATCGGTAATGTGGGGGATTACCTGCACCGTTTTGCCGAGGTAGTCGCCCCTGCGCTCTTTGGTGATGACATTGTGGTAGATGCGGCCGGTGGTAACATTATTATCCTGGGAGGTAGGGGTGTTGAGGAAGCGCTCATAGTGGCCGAGGTCGAGGTCGGTTTCGGCCCCGTCATCGGTTACATAGCATTCGCCATGTTCATAGGGGTTGAGGGTGCCGGGGTCGATATTGATGTAGGGGTCGAATTTCTGGATGGTTACCGACAAGCCTCTGGCTTGCAGGAGTTTACCAAGTGAGGCCGAAATAATGCCCTTGCCGAGGGAAGAGGTAACGCCACCGGTAACGAAGATATATTTTGCAGAAGGTGTGAAGCCCATAGAGGTGGTTTAGGATGTCATAAGCATTGGGTTGCCCATGGGGTTGGAATTGAAATATTTACCTGTGTCTATGGGGTGCAAAGGTATGGGTTTACTTGGAATTTTGCCGGGGATTGTTAAATTTTACCACGATGAATAATCAGACCTGAAAAAAATCGCCTTGCTGGCGGTTACTTTGGCTTGTTTAATCCTATTAACCCATTGAGATAAATTAACCTAAAACTGCACCCTATGCTCCTTAGAGATAAGATATTCTCGTTGGCCTTTCTGAGTTTTTTGATTTTTTCACCGCTCTCATCGGTACTTGACTTAGATAACCCCAACAACGAGCCGTATGAATATGCTTATGAAGCGTTGGGTGCGTTGGGGCCGGAGGAGGGGGATGTTTTAGCGATATCGCCAGCAATTGATTTCAATAATGATGTGTTTCTTTTGGCTACTGCGGCTAGATTTGCCTATAGCTCGGCTTATATAATAGCTGATATTAATGAGGCAGGAACAGTTTATGTAGCCCTTTATAATGCTGATCCGGGAGTGTTGTCTGCTGCCCAGATCAGGGATGACGCCAACAATACAGGCACCCCTACACCTTCACGGATTGATGGGGGAAATATGACGTTTTCCGGGGCCAGTAACCCTGATGCCCCACCCTTTCCGGGAACCCCCTATGGTTATGTTCGTTTTACTGGACTAAATCCTAATACTCAATATTGGGTAAGAATGGTGGCCTACGATGTAGGTAATGTGAACTCATCAGAAGGGAATACGGTAGGGATTATTAGTAAAACAGGAACCACCAGTACTCAAAACTGTGGGTGGGTAGCTCCTGGTAGTGACCAAGTAGGTAGTAATTCTAATAAATGTGGGCCAAGAGATGTTACATTTAATTTTCAAGTTACTGGATTAGACTATAGCGACCCTTTCGAGGTTAGAGCAGCCTTTTATTTCGATTATGAAGCTAGTGGACTTGTTTCACCAGTTCTGGTTAACTATACACTTGATAACCCCAGTGAATTAAACCCTAGCAACCAAATATGGAAAGCAACTTTAAACAACACTTACCCAGATGATGGTATTGATTGCGGTTATACAGCTCGGGTGTATGTTCGCTATATTGATCCTCATATAACTTGTACAGCTTTATTTCAAGAGCAAATATTTGAAGTTTTTGATGATATTGCCAACACGGCTTTGGGGCAGATATCTACTACCCACCCCCAGGACCCTAACCCTGCCTATGAGGTATGTGAAGGCGAGCAGGATTTTGGCATTATCTTTACCGACAACAGCCAGTTCAATTGTCAGCCTACGATTGAAACGGTAAACATGAATGAGCTTGGCAGGTGGGTGATGTGGGAATATGGGTCTAATGCAGCCGGGGCAGACTTCATGGCAGATGTACAGGTGGATGCTACTTCGGTCGGTGGTGGAATTGTTACCACATTTCCATATTTTGGCCCGGTTACCTGGATTGCCCCAGGTACGGATAATCCAAATCCGCAAACAGCTTCATTGCCTATAAATGTTTTATCAACAAATGTTTATGCTCCTTCTGGCAAAAGGTTTGTGGTTACGTTGCGGGCTTGGAATATATGTAACCCATATTCTAATTTGGGAGCCTTGGACCCCCTTAACCCTTCTGGGGGCGATTTAATAAATGGTGACAATCCCCCAATTGAACTGGAGGATTCAATCGTACTCGTGCTACAGCCCCAAACACCCACGGCCAGCAGCAAGATAATCTGTCAAGGTGATAACCCGCCAACGTTCGATATCAATGTTCCTGCCTCTTACTCTGATGTGCGTTGGTATGAGGATAACGGCTCAGGAACGGCTCCCGGGCCTTTTATTATGAGTACTGGTCTTACGCAGTCACTAAATGCTGCAGACTATGAACCGGGGGGGGGACTGGACAATACTTCTCCAGCAGGAAATTATTATGTTTGGGCAGAGTATGTAGGCCCTTCGGGCACATTGAGTTGTACTAGTGCGCCTGTTAGGGTTGATTTAGCTATCAAAGAACCTCTTTCTTCTCCCGGGACTATTTCCGGTGCCAGTGATGTTTGTAATAACTCTTCGTCATCTTATACTGTGCCCTTGCCTGCGGGAACACAGCCTGTCGGTGGTCCTGAGGAGTATGTTTGGAGTGTAAGTGGAGGGGGGGGCGTAACCATTACCCCCACCGTTACTACGACTAGTTCCGTATCGGTTGCTTTTGCCTTACCTGCAGGCTTTGGCTCCGCTACGCGAACCTTACAGGTTTTGCGCAGGTACCAAAACGCCCCGCAGTGCCCAACGGCCAATTCCACTTTCGTGGTTACTATTTATGAAGAAACCGTTGGTGGTGACATAACACCTGTTACCGCGTCTATTTGTGACGGGTCCTCCGTAAACCTGACACTGAATAATAATATTGGCGGAGTTGTTATTTGGGAGCGAAGGCTATTACCTTCGGGTACTTTTGGTGGCCTGGCGGGTACTGCCGGGTTAACCTCAATTACCGACACTCCCCCCGCTGCCGGTAGTTACGAATACCGGGCGACTGTGCAGAATAATACGGTTTGTGCAACGGAAGTAAGTGCTGTTGCTACCGTTACCGTCAACCCTATCCCCACCCAGCCCAGTATTAGTTCAACCGGTTCGATAATATGTGAAGACGCCTCGGTTACCCTCACGGCCAACGGCAGTACCAATGCCAATAGCTACCGGTGGTATAAAGATGGGGTATTTACGGGTGATACAGGGAATGCCATTACCTTGTCAAATGATGCCGATGATGGTGATTACACCGTAGAAGGGGTGGGCGTTGGGCCAACGAATTGTATTGGCCCTCTTTCAACGGCCGAAACGGTGCGCATAGAACCCCTGCCCACGGCCGGCAACCCTACCGGGGGCGGTTCGGTTTGTGGCGGCAACCCGGCCCCGGATATCGTCTGGCCCCTGACCGGCCGGCCACCGTTTGACCTTACCTATACGGTACGCAGAAACGGTACGCTGATAGCAACGGAAGTAATAACCAACTATACTCCTCCAGAGGCACCTCCTGGTCCGTACACCTATACTGTTAGTAGTCCAAATCCACCTGCCGATTACGGACAGTCATCGGTGATTGGTGATAATTATGACTATGATATCATCTCCCTTAATGATGATGTGCTGGCCACTAACCCTTCCTGTTCGGCTACTGCTTTGGGCGGCACGGCTACTGTTACCATAGGCGGCACCACCCCTACCTTAGCCAATTTTGTGGTTGACCCGCCTGTATGCGAAAATAACGGCAGCCCCACCATCCCGTCTTGGCATGTCGATACGGACGTGGCCGGGGACTATACGGTGGACTATACGATTGACGGGGTAGCCCAGCCACAAGTTAGCTTTACCGGGGTTGCTGGTGGCGGTACTATGAGCCATCAGGTAACCTATGCCCAACTGGGCAGCACCCCGGGTACCTATACCATTGCCCTGACCAATGTGGTGAATACCACTACCGGTTGTGTGGCTACCTTGCCTGGCAACACTGTAGATATTATCATTAACCCCGACCCGGCCGATCCTGCCAACCCGGCAGGGGCTATTGCTTGTGCTACGGATGCGAATGGCGCTACCGTGAGTGTTGATGACCCGGGTGTTGGGTTTGTTATCCGCTGGTATGAGGATGCTGCCCGTACTACCCCGGCTACGGGAACAACCGGAGGCACCCGGGATGAACAGTTTACCCCGGCCAGTACGGCAACCTTTACTTACTATGCCGTAACCGAAAGTACCCTGGCGCCCACAAATTGCCAGAGTGTCAACGCTGTTGCTGTGCAGCATACCCAAGACCAGGTACCCACCGTGGCCAATGCCGGCCCTGATGATGCCACCTGTGCCACCTCCTACACCCTGGCCGGTAATGCGGTAAATAGCGGGGCTAACGAAACCGGCTTATGGACCGTGGGCAGCCCCCTTTATTATGAGTCTTTCCCTGCTACGGACAATGGCCTGGGTATTGAAGACCCGGCCCCCCACGCCTTGAGTTTTACCCATCCGAATAATAACTGGTCTGTCTATGCGGGTAATGTTAATCATTTTAACTCTACCAACGATTGGATTAAAGTTGATAATGGCCGCATATCGGCACGCGATGTAAATAACCTGGAGGTGCGCTGGGAATCGGAAATTGTTAATTTAACCGGCCCGGTGGATATATCTGCCGATATAGCTGAATTTGGCAATCAGGCCTCAGGGGATTATATCCGGGTTTACTATAAATTAAACGGTGGGGCGGAAGTACAGTTTGGTTCTATTGTAGATGATGGTACCGATGGGGTATTTCAAACAGTAACGGCCACCGCTGTGGGGGCTGCCGGTAATACTTTGCAGATTGTTATGCGGGCAAGGAATAATGGGGCTGCCGATGAACATTGGTTGGATAATGTTGTGGTAACCAACACCGGCACTTCCCTGCCTGTTTTTGATGATGCCAGCAGCCCTACGGCAACGGTTTCTAACCTTGCGGTGGGTGTAACCACCCTTACCTGGACGATCAGGAGCCAGTATAATGTATGTTCATCTTCTTCAGCTACCGTTAATATTACCCGCCATCCGTTACCTGTAGCCAATAGCTTTACCGCTGATTTTTGTGAAGATGCCTATATGAGTGATAATTACGACCTTACCGCTACGGACTTGGCTAATTTTAAAACACTTACTATAGGCGGGGCTGCCCCGGCAGACCGGGATGTAAGGTATTACCCCTCTGCGCTGGACAGGACAAACGACACCAATGAGATAAGTGGCAGTTTGCCTTATTCTGTAAGCAATGCCGATATACTCTATGTGCGGGTTATCAGTTTGGATGTCACCCCCAATTGTACGAACGACTCGGAAATTACCATGAATATTGTTACCCTGCCCGAAGCCGTTGATCAGGATAATGTTAATAATGCCGCTGAAACGCAGTTTTGTGAACAAACCGTAGGTAGTGCAGACAAAGACAATATCGATTTAACCACAATGGACGATAATGTTATCGGGGGCGGGCCACCGGCCGACCGTACGGTGGTTTGGTACCTGGACCCGGGCGTGCCGGTAAACGGCCCGGGGGATTTGGTAGCTACTGTTCCAACTCCAACAAATGTGAACAATGTAGTAGATGGCACGGTATTTTATGCCTTGATTACCAATACGGGTACAGGGGGTAACAACTGTCAGAATGTTGCCCAGGTAACCATTACCGTTTTACCCCGGCCACTGGACAACCCTATTCAGGCACCCGACCTGTCAACCCCGGCTACCATTACGTTATGTAAGTCAACAGCCAACCAACTCTTCCAGGTTGATGACGCCCTCAATACCGGTTCTACCTATAACTGGACCGTGCCCACCGCCCCGGGGGAATTAGTGGTCGTAGGCCCCACCAATCTGCAGTTTGTGGTTATCCAGGCCCCTAATGCCATTCCTGCCCCGGGGGTAACCATGACTTTAGTAGAAACCCTGCCCAATGGTTGTACAGGCAACACCAATAGTATTAATATTATTGTTGAAGATGCTCCCTCTGCTCCGGTAATTGTTGGCCCCAGCGAAGTTTGTGACGGGGACAATGGGGTGGTGTATAATATTGCTGCCCCCATTGCCGGCAATACCTATACCTGGGATATAAATGGTTTGGGGGCCATAGTATTGGGCCAGGGAACGGATCAGATAACGGTTAATATTGGCAATACCAGTGATGTTATTACCGTGGTGGAAACCAGTGCGGCCGGCTGTGCCAGCCCACCGGCATCCCCTTACAGTGTTAATGTTAACCCGCTCCCTAATATGACTTCTTCTAATGCCGAAACCATTTGTAGCGGTACATTGGTAAGTTCAGTACTCACCTTTACCGATGATATTGGAGGGGGGACCACCTACGACTGGGTGGTAAACTCCAAAGCCGGTTCGGTAGGGGGAGCCCTCGTAGGAGATACCGGAACCGGTAACATTAACCAAACGTTAACCAATACTTCCGGGGCTGTGGGTGCGGTGGTTTATGAAGTTACCCCTACCAGTGCCGCCCCGGCCAATTGTACGGGCCCAACCCAACTGGTAACCATTACCGTAGACCCGGAACCGGTTATCGTAGGTGGACAAACCAAAACAGTTTGCAGTGACCAGGCCATTGATCTTGAGGTCCTTCTCACCCCGGGGAATAGTCCTTCAGGCACCCTCTTCAACTGGCCTGCCCCTACCATGTCGGCCGGGCCGCCCCAGGGCAGTGCCGGGGTAAATGTGGCGGCCGACCCGGCAGGCACCTTGCACATTACGGATGTGATAACCAATACTTCGAATGCTGCCATTACAGCTACCTATAGCATTACACCCACAGGGCCTGCGCCAACCAATTGTCCGGGAACCACAGTTGACGTGGTGGTAACGATCGACCCGGAGCCGGTAATGGATCCGGCCCTGGCTACTGCTACGGTATGTAGTGATACCAACTTAGGTATAACATTTACTACCGATGGAACTTCCATTGCTGCTGACCGGTACGATGTTAGTGTAGTGAGCCAGGCATCCAATGTAGTGGGTGTGGCTACTACGGGTTCGTTATTGGCCAATACGGCTATTGCTACGGATCAATTTACCAATACCAGCAATACCTCGGGTAATATCGTGTACCAGGTTACTCCTCATAGCAGCGTGGCGGATGGCGATTGTATTGGTGACCCCTTTAACATCACAGTAACGATAGATCCGGAGCCCTTATATACGGGTAACCTGAACACCACGGTCTGCAGTGATGCGGTGATAGGTGTGGTTATCCCCTCGAATGACGATGACGGTCTTCCGATCACCAGTTTTGATGTGGCTGCGAGTGTAGGTTCCGGGCTGACGGGCACGCCCACCACGGGCACAGGGTCCACGAACGTGAACCTGATTGCCAGCGATGTTTTCAACAATGTGACCAATGCTTCGTCCACGGTGACCTATACGGTTACGCCTTATAACGGCAGTTGCGTGGGGGCGAGCTTTGACATTGTGGTAACGATAGATCCGGAGCCCTTATATACGGGTAACCTGAACACCACGGTCTGCAGTGATGCGGTGATAGGTGTGGTTATCCCCTCGAATGATGATGACGGTC
>Ga0256839_1002633_pt1 | contig 19681 bp, 21 predicted proteins | sample 354166metaG_FD_185968 | JGI IMG/M metagenome (GOLD analysis project Ga0256839, IMG submission 185968) | Hydrothermal vent microbial communities from Mid Atlantic Ridge, Atlantic Ocean - 354-166 | ecosystem: Environmental > Aquatic > Marine > Hydrothermal vents | place: Atlantic Ocean: Mid... | reverse complement strand
TTTTTAAGTAGCTCATGTATATAGGTTCCTTTAGGTAATGCTACGGTTTTACCGGACAAACCAGCTAAAGAGTGAACCGCCGCCTCCGTTTTACGCGTCACAAAAACGGTATCAATTTCTATATAAGGCTCTGTAAAATTAAGATATTGTCTGCGCTCTGCCGTATTCGATGCACAGGCCAGCATATCTAACTGCCGATTCTTAACGCCTTGTAAAACATTTTTCCAAATATCTGCCGTTATAACGAATTGCACCCCTAACGTTTGCGCAAGAAGGTGTAAATAATCAGATGCAATACCTTGATGCTGCTTGGCTGCATCCACATAATCAAAAGGCGGCCAGTTCTGATCGACCCCCACTCTAATCACAGGATGTGCTTGTAGCCACGATTTTTCTGCCGGCGTTAAATGCAAAGATGTGTCGGCGTGCACACCACCCGCTAAAAACCAAAGCATTGCCCATAAACAAAAATACAGCAATCTTCTCCCTGTTTTAAAATCCATCGCTATCCTATTGACTTAAATCAGATAGACCAGCATTGCATTGCTGGGTAATCTTTAAAAATTCGGGGGCAATTTGCAAAAAGGCAGTGACCATATCAGGGTCAAAGTGTTGCCCTTGTTGCTGTTCAATATAGGCAATGGCTTCTTGATGTGTCAATGCAGGCTTATAAACCCGCTTATTGACCAGTGCATCATAAACATCTGCAATTGCCATTAAACGCGCACTAATGGGAATCTGCTCACCCCGCAAGCCTTCCGGATAACCACTGCCATCCCATTTTTCTTGGTGTGAATACGCAATTTCGCGCGCAAAACGCAAAAAAGAAGAACTTCCAGCCCGCTTTTCAGCATGCTTCAATGCATCACCGCCATACGTGGTATGTTTTTGCATTTCCTGCATTTCTACAGTGGTCAATTTACCCGGTTTTTGCAAAATGGCATCAGGCACCGCAATTTTACCAATATCATGTAAAGGAGCTGATTTATATAATAATTGAATGGTTTTATCATCCAAAAAAGATTGAAACTTAGGGTGAGATTGTAACGACTGGGCTAATGCTTTAATAAAGCGTTGAGTACGTTGAATATGCTCTCCGGTTTCTTGGTCACGCGCTTCAGCTAGCAGCGTTAAGCTATAAATAGCCGCATCTTGAACCAATTCAATTTCATTCGTCCGCTCGCGCACTTTTTCTTCTAATAAATGATTTTGTTGCTCTAAAGCATGGCGGGACTGCATCAAACTAACGTGAGTTTTAATGCGTGCCAATACGGTCGATGGCACAATAGGCTTACTGATAAAATCAACTGCGCCATAATCAAACGCTTTAGCCTCAGCCGCTTGGTCAGTTTTTCCTGTTAAAAAAATAATCGGAATATCAGCGGCAAGGGCATTATTTTTTATCTGTAAACAGGTTTGATAGCCATCCATTTCAGGCATCATAATATCCAATAAAATAAGATCCGGTAGATTATCGCTAACCCGCCTTAAGGCCTGCTCCCCACTTTTTGCAATATAAAGCTGATAATCATCCCTTAACAATTCAACCAGCACATTAATATAAAATCGCTCATCATCAACAATCAAAATTTTAGGTTTTATGACCATACTTAAATTTAAGTTAAGAGCAGCCCGTGGCCGCAAATTTAACGCATCTAAAGAAAACTAAACAGAAAAGCTCTCACCACAACCACAGGTGCCTTTTACATTGGGGTTATTAAATTTAAAAGCCTCATTAATTCCTTCTTTAGCATAATCGAGTACCAAACCATCTAATGCCGCAATATGCTCATTCGCCACAACGACTTTGACACCAAAAGTTTCAAAAACGCTATCTTCTGCACTCAGTTCGTCAGCATACTCAATCGTATAAGCAAAACCGGAGCAACCCGATGTTTTAACGCCTAATTTCAAACCTAAGCCCTGCCCACGTTTATCAATCTGTTTTTGGATTTGCTTTGCAGCACTCTCTGTCAATACAACTGCCATATGATTTACCTTCTAAATTAATTTTTTACAGATAGGCGCATTGTTACACACACCTAAAAAAATATCACGACATCCGCATAAAAACCCTTACCAATAGTAATGAATACGCTTTGCAAGCGCACCATTTTATCGGCAAGAGTCTTTAATACGCTATCAATTGATAAGTTGAGATAAGCTTTTGATAAAAAGCTCAATTTCTTGCCGGGTATTATGCACCCCAAAACTGACACGTACCGCAGATAATGCCAGTTCATTGTCTACCCCCATCGCCGTCAACACATGACTAGCGGCGGCTTTATCACTTGCACACGCCGAACCACTGGAAACGGCAATATTACATTGATCCAATTGCATCAATAACATTTCACCAATACAGTTTTGCACTCCAAACTGCACGGTATTCACTATTCGCCGACTATGCTCGGCAAAAATACTCACATTTGGCAACGCATTTAATTGCTGCTCTAAATAGACTCGCAACTGCAAGCAATGCTGTCGGCGTTGTTCTAGTTCGGTATAAGCCAATTCAGCCGCTTTACCCAAGCCCACAATAGCAGCCACATTTTCAGTACCTGAGCGATAACCCGACTCTTGCCCGCCACCCGTTAATAAAGGGTTTTGAATCAATTCCGACTTAGCAATTAAAGCACCACTACCTTTAGGCCCATAAATTTTATGGCCGGACAATGACATTAAATCCACCCCCAAGGCTTGAAAATCAACCGCCATTTTACCCACAGCTTGCACAGCATCCGTATGCACTACAATGCCACGCGCATGCATCAGCTCAGTCAACTCGGCAAGCTCTTGAATCACGCCGGTTTCATTATTCACCAACATAAAAGAGGCTAAATCAAATGGCTGATTCATTAATACCAGTGCCTGTTTATCAATATAACCTTGCGCATCTACGCCCACTAACTCAGCTTGGGTCGCTTCCAATACAGAAGGATGCTCTACGACTGAGCTGACGATCTTGGCATGCGGTCGCCCGCCTTTCAAAGCAAGGTTATTCGCTTCCGTACCACCACTGGTAAAGATAACTTGCTCGGGACGTGCATTCACCAACTGCGCCACTTGTTCACGCGCAAGTTCAATGGCACTACGGGAAATACGTGCTATTTTATATAAACTGGAGGGGTTACCATAAAGATGGCTTAAAAAAGGGAGCATTGCCTGCAACACCCTATCATCTAAAGGTGTTGTTGCATTATGATCAAAATAGATCATTTATCGTTCTCTAATAAAAAGAAAGGGGAAAATAGACCTGCGGCATACACGAAAAAAACAGGCCGCTTGATGAGGTTTACCTAGCCGTACTACAACCGGTCATGCTCTCCTCACCCGACGCGCATAAAAGACTTAAACTATTTAAGTGCCATACCGATAGTGCTAGAGTCTTGAAAATGTACCACTTGTTGCTCAACACTGGGTTGACCTGCTGTGTTAGAACTCATATCCGCTTTATCAAGCAACTGCCCCAAAGAAATACCTTCCAAATAAGCACTAACCGTTTCGCTTAAACCCATCCATAAATCATGCGTCATACAAGGTTGGCCATTGGCACAATTGCCTTTTTTCTCGCAATTGGTCAAATCGACTTGCTCATCCACCGCCAAAATGATTTCAGCAATGCTAATTTCAGCCGCTTCTTTACTTAATTTATAGCCACCACCTGGCCCTCTTACGCCAACTACCATACCTGCACGGCGTAAACGGGAAAATAATTGCTCCAAATAAGACAGCGAGATAGTTTGACGCGTAGCAATGTCTGTTAACGTAACAGGTTTTATGCGGCTATGATAGGCCAAATCCAACATTGCGGTGACCGCATAACGGCCTTTTGTGGTTAATCTCACAGGTAAACTCCCAAAAAAAATAAGTGTATAGCTTTAATAATATACTTAACCTAGTAAAATAGTCAAGTATTATAAAAAATTAACCTATTAAAATACTCAGGTATATAACAGCATGAAAATACAATTATTTTTTAGTCGACTTCTCTTACAATCCCTCTCCTAGTACAACCTTCATTTTTCTCTTATGCACAACACACTAAACAAAGAGGCGCACTCGCTTACTTATCCAGCTCACAATCATCTAACTCAGATAAATCCTGATACTGGCATTTAATGCCGGATTTTTTCATTGCCTGTTTCATTGCCAGCATTTGCTTATCCATCTGCTGAATATGATCCAGCATATGATTAATCGCATAAGCAACAGGATCAGGCGAATCAACGGTGGTGCCATAGGCATTAAAACCCATTTTATCGGCAATTTTATGACGCTCCGTATTTTTCTTATCCTGCCCTCCGACAACATGCCCAGGAATACCCACGACCGTTGCATCTGCCGCAACGGCTTTTAAAACCACCGAATTCGACCCCACGCGTGCATTATCACCAATTTCTATCGGCCCTAATATCTTTGCCCCCGCACCAACAACCACACCATTTTTTAAAGTCGGATGCCGCTTACCTTTATTCCAACTGGTGCCGCCTAACGTCACACCATGATATAAAGTACAATCATCACCAATAATGGTCGTCTCACCCACCACAACGCCCATACCATGGTCAATAAAAAAGCGGCGACCAATCACAGCCCCCGGATGAATTTCTATTCCCGTAAGCCAACGCGCAATATGGGCAAGCATACGTGCAAAAAACTTAAAACCTTTGCGCCAGAGTCGATGACTGATTCTATGCAATACAATGGCATGAAACCCTGGATAGACAAAAATAACATCCCACACTGTTTGCGCCGCAGGGTCGCGTTCAAACACACACGCAATATCTTCTTTAATCGTATTAAGCATCTTTTTTATGCAATATGGCTGTAGATTTCTTTAAAATACCGCGCAAAATATCCAGCTCTTGCGTATCAAGTGCCGCGCGATGATAGACACGACGTAAACGCCGCATAATGGAGGTGGATTTTTCCGGATTAATAAAACCAATCTCATTTAACGCCTGATAAAGATGCGTAAAAAATGACTCCATTTGTGCCGAAGTTGCCAAAGGTGCTTCAGGTTTTTGCGGCTGGACGGCAACCTGCTTAGAGGCGACTAACAACTCATAACAAACAACTTGAACCGCTGCCGCTATATTGAGCGAACTATAATGCGCATTACTCGGAATATGCAATAAAGTCTGACACAAATCCAACTCATGATTGGTTAAGCCTGAATTTTCACGGCCAAATAAAATAGCCACTTTCTTATCTTGCGCCTCAACCGCCAACCTTTCTGCACAAGACCGAGGCGACTCATCCGGTACCGAAATGGTACGTGATCTGGCGCTGGCTCCGATAACAATTTCACAATCGGCAATCGCTTCTTCTAATGTATCGCAAACAACGGCAGAGGCTAATAAATCATCCGCACCGGATGCGCGCGAAGTGGCATCTGCACTAGGAAATATTTTTGGCGTTACCAAATATAAATCCTGTAAACACATGTTTTTCATTGCCCTGGCAACCGCGCCAATATTACCTGGATGCGTTGTTGCTACTAATACAATTCTGATATTTGTCAGCAATTTTCTGCCCTATAAATAAAAATAGCTCACTATAGCAAAATTTTTGCTATCCTATAATGTTTTCTAATCGCTCATTATAAATTTAGCTATGCATCCCATGCTCACTATCGCTATCCGCGCTGCGAGAAACGCGGGCGACATCATTCTTCGTGCATCTGAACATGTCAGCCATATTCAGGTTGATAACAAAGAGCAACATGATTTTGTGACCGAAATTGATCGCCAAGCAGAACAAGAAATCATCAAAATCATTAAAACCGCTTTTCCTGAACATGCTATTCTTGCCGAAGAAAGCGGTCAGCATGCAGGCAATGATTACACTTGGATCATTGATCCCTTAGATGGCACCACCAATTTTCTGCATGGCTTTCCACACTATGCAGTCTCCATTGCCCTACAACACAAAAACCGCCTAGAAGTCGGCGTTATTTATGACCCACTACGCGATGAGCTCTTTACGGCTGCCCGTGGCGAGGGAGCCACCTTAAATAGCCGCCGCATTCGCGTCACTAAGCAAGCAAACCTTGCAGGTGCACTGATTGGCACCGGCTTCCCTTTTAAAGTACAGCAACAAAAATACTTGGATGCTTACCTAGAAATGTTCAAATCCGTTTGCATCAACACCTCCGGCATTCGGCGCACCGGCTCTGCGGCCATTGACCTCGCTTATTTGGCTATGGGGCGTTTAGATGCCTTCTGGGAAGTTGACCTAAAACCTTGGGATATTGCGGCAGGCATTCTTATCGTTAAAGAAGCAGGCGGTGTCGTCACGGATTTGGCATTTAATGACCAATTTTTGGAATCAGGCAACCTGATTGCAGGCAACCCCAAAATGCACCAATTGATGTACCAATTGATTGAACCGCATGTGACAGATAATTTAAAGTAAGCCCTGCCCCAAGTAAACAAAGCTTTGCTTACAAACTTAAAAAATTGTAAGCAAAGATTCCTTGCCGACCACATAATGCGAGCTTCGCCATGAGCTTACCCAGAAAAGTATATTTGATTTATTCGCCTTGCATTGCAGAGCATCTCAATAAACTCACCACAAGCCCTCTCATTGCAGATCAAAATATCCAGCTTTGTGCGGTACAATTAAAAAATTTTTCCGACGTATCCGTTAATGACACATGTGGGCATGCATTACTATGGATAGAACAAAAAGACTACCCGCAAGCATTATTCATTGCTGAACAAAAACAAATATCACTAGGCTTTTTACCAATAGCAGGTGACCCACCTAGCCAATTTTTTAGTAGCCTGGATCTACCTAATCATTTTGATGACTGCCTAAGCATCGCCCTACACCAAGACCCCTTACATATCGACATCATTACCTGCAATAATCGCATCGTAACTCATGGCGTTAACTTAGAAAACCAAACGACTATGGCTGAATTTATCGGTGATAGTCAGCACTTTACCGGTTTTGCCAAATTTAAATTTCAGGCCAAGCGCATCCTGCATGCCTTTGCACTCACCCCACACCCCGTTACTTTAATAACAGATAAAGGCAAAACCATTTCCACCGCCATTACCGGCATGGTCTTATTAGACTTTCATAAAAGCGGTCCACTGAGCCATTTATTTTCCGAATCCGTTTCATTACGTGATCAGCGCATTTCTATTGCTTTATTTGCCCCACAATCCATCCTGTCTTATTTACAACAATCCAATGCTTGGTTTGTCAATGCATCACCCAAAAAACAGCCCCAGCAAATAGGCTACATACGCACTGCCGCCTTAACCATTAAATCGCCTATCGACACCCATTATTTAGTCAACAACGTCCCTGTCACTACACGCGAATTACATTTAGCCATACTGAACACCGGCATTCGGGTCAATGCAGGCGAAAAATTTCGTGAAAGCCAACATTTTGTGGATGCTAAAGAAAATGTAGTGTGCGAACAATTACCACAACAAGACAGCAGAATTAAATACTTAAGCACTACACTGCCCTTTTTTTCGCATGCCCTAGAATCAGACTTCAAAGACTTATTCCTTGCTCTCAAAGAAAATGCAAAAAATAGCAGTACTTATATTTTGCTAATGGTATTAAGTGTCTTGCTCGCAAGCCTAGGCTTATTCTTAAATAGCCCGTCTGTTGTCATAGGTGCAATGGTATTAGCACCACTGATGGCGCCGATTATTTCCTTATCCATGGGCTTATTGCGCTCAGACCCCGATTTAAGCGGCCGTGCCTTTGCCACCCTACTAACGGGCATGCTAATAGCACTATCACTGTCCGCACTCATGGCTTACATATTACCATTCCAAGCACTTAACAATGAAATTGAAGGCCGACTGCACCCGTCTACTTTAGATTTATTAGTCGCCGTTCTCTCGGGCATTGCGGGCGCTTTTGGCAATGCCCGTGAAAATATTGCCAAAAGTTTGCCGGGGGTTGCCATTGCTGTCGCCTTAGTACCACCGCTATGCGTTTCCGGTATTGGTATTGGCTGGTTAAATTTTGATGTTTTCTATGGTGCTATGTTGCTATTTTTGACTAACTTAACCGGCATTATTATGGCGGCGGGTTTATCGTTTATGGTCATGGGCTATGCTCCGTTTTCACGGGCCAGAAAAGGCATTGCGCTCTCTGTATTTATGGTAGCCATTATTTCGATGCCACTCTATTTATCATTTAGCAATATGCAAAAAATAGCAACGGTAAAAAAACAACTCCTCAGTCAGCATTACAGGATAAATGGCACCCCGCAACAACTACGCAATATTAGCGTCCGCTTAGGGAAGCCTTTGAAAATCAGTGCCGATTTAATTAGCACGCATCTACCTACGCCGCAAGAGCTGGCAAACTTTGAACGACAATTGAGCAAAACACTCCAACAAGCCGTCGCCATTGATTTTTCAGTACGCCTAGTGACTGCAAATTATTTTAGTGCCGAAAAAGAATGAATAAAAACCATTTGTGAATTTAAAACGGTTAAGACTGCAAAGTGTTCTCAATATACTGTAACAACTTTGCCTCCCCCACCGCATCAATTTCCATATACCGCAAACCAATCTCACAACGATCATTTGCCAACCGGCGTGAATAACGCACGCGGCATTTTGCAACAACGATCTCTGTTTGCTCAAAATCAGTGCCGGGCAGTATTAAAGTCACCGTCAACTCAACAGGCCGTCCTGCGACCACAAAAACCCCTTTAGGGGTTAACAAATCGCGCTCGGCCAAACTGCACTGCATCCCAAAACCATCACAAGAAATATTCAAGGTTTTGGCAGTAAAACCGACTCCCTTATGGTTGCTAATCTCAACCCTTAACGCCTTAGCAACCCGTGGACTTCTCCGTCTATTTTGTTTCATAAACGCCTCATTCAAGGCCATACGTCCCCAATTGCATTACTCATCATACAAGGCATCACTTGCATCCATCGTCCCTGTTTCACTGTACAGCATAGGCAAGCCATCATGCAGCTTTCCTGCCGCCACGACTTCACAAACAATTAATTGATGGTCGCCCGCCGCCAGCTCACCACTCACTTTACAATCAAAATAAACCAAGCTCTCTTGTAAAATAGGCGCACCGGTCTTAGCAAGCTGCCATTGCCCTACCGCCATTTTATCTTTTAGGCCAGATTGTCCAAAATGTGCTGCAAGCCCCATTTGCTGCTGACTCAAAACATTAATACTGCAAACCCCGCCCTGCTTTAATAACTGATATGAATGGTGTTCAGGGTTAATGCTCAAAGCCAGCAACACAGGCGAGAAAGATACCTGCATAACCCATGCCGCCGTAAACGCATGCGTTTGCTCAGCATCGGCCACACCGACCACATAAACACCCTGAGTAATATATTTTAATAATGACTGCCATTCCTGCATTACACATCCACCAAGTCAATACGCATGGATAAATCCACCGCCTGTATATTTTTAGTTAACGCACCAATAGAAATATAATCAACGCCTGTTTCTGCAATTTCTCGGATATTTGCTAATGAAATATTACCTGATGCCTCCAACGCGATTGCACCTGCCACTAAATCAACCGCCGTTAATAACTGTGGCACGGTAAAATTATCCAGCATAATTCTATCCGGCTGTGCCGCAATGGCCTGTCGTAACTCATCCATAGATTCGACTTCAACTTCCAAAGTCACATCACTTAGCTGACGCGCTATCGCCACGGCTGCAGCAATACCACCTGCCGCCATAATATGATTTTCTTTGATTAAAATACCATCATAAAGCCCAACACGATGATTAAAGCAACCACCGCACAGCACCGCATATTTTTGTGCATCACGCAAACCCGGAATTGTCTTACGTGTATCTAACACCTTACAACCCGTACCGGCAACCGCCTCAGCATATTGATAGGCCTGCGTTGCCGTTGCCGAAAGGGTTTGCAATAAATTCAATGCCGTCCGCTCCCCCGTCAATAAAGGACGCGCCAAGCCACTTAACGTACACAATAGCTCACCCGCTTGCACCCACTGCCCTTCCGTTACCTGCCAGTGTATGACAATATCAGCTTGCAGCGTTCTAAAAACAGCATTAAACCACTCTTGCCCACAGCAAAGCATCGCTTCACGCGTTATCACTTTGGCACTCGCCGACTTCGTCGCCGGAATAATGGCCGCCGTAATATCACCACGACCAATATCTTCAGTGAGAAACGCTTGAATATCTATGGGTTTGGAATAAGACATACTTATCATAAATGGGAGCTTTAAGGACTGAGGTAAGCGATGTTTTCTTGCGCACTAAGCTTTCATTACGCCTGTAATTTAGCCATAACGAGACTAAATAACTGCGCATCATAATGCCGTTTTAGCGTTGCATCCGTTGGCCGCTCAGGTAACATTGCTTCCACTTCAGCCACAACTTGCTGCAAAAAATGTCGTTTTAATACCGCATCTTCCGGCATAGGGTTTGCCGCCTCAACCTCAGTGGCCGCAGGCTCAGCAACTACCACTGCCTCAGTCTCTATCGCAATAGTATCAACGATTTCTTGCGGTGCATCTTGTACCGATTTATTTTGCAAATAATGGCGACGTAACGTCGAATCCTCAGGAAACTCTGCGATAACTTCTGGTTTACCGGCCATTACATTTTGCAAATAATGCCGTCTTAACACGGAATCTTGCGGAATGCCATTCGCGGTTTGCGTATACAAGCGTGCCATTAAGTCAGTGGTCGCCCCAGATTTTGACATATCCCGCGCTGTAGTTACCGGCGTATCGGGTATATCATCAACAACGGGCGCATCATCTTCAACAAGCTCGACCGCATTATCAACAACGGGTGCATCGGGTGCTACCTCTTCAGTCTTTTGACGGCGAGATTGCATATAAAACCACGCAGCAGCGACCACAATAATAAGTAAAATAAATTCAACCATAACGTATATTCCTTACAAAGATATCTAATACTGTATTTTTTAAAAATACACAAGCAAGTCCACTCTATTTAAGTCGTCAATATCACATTACACTTAAATAAAACAAAGCCTCATCATGCACTCAAAACTCTGTCAGCATTATTCCATATAATGTAACAGATGATAATATATATTTTATAATGTCTCTCATGTTACTGCGTTCAACCTTAACTTATGAAAATCAACAACCACTGGCTAGAGACTGCACAAATTATTAAATCACCTAATTATGACGCACGCACGCTAGAGAAAAACCTCTCTTTGATTGTCATTCACTGTATCAGCTTACCTGAAGGACAATTTAATACACCTTATATAGCACAGTTATTCACCAATCAGTTAAACAGTAACAGCCATGCAAGTTTTACCGAAATTTGCCACTTAAAAGTCTCCAGCCATATCTTAATTCATCGCACCGGTCATATAACGCAATTTGTCGCCTTTAATAAACGCGCCTGGCATGCCGGCGTATCAAACTACCAAGGCCACACACAATGCAATGATTTTTCAATCGGTATTGAGTTAGAAGGCACAGATTACTTACCTTACACAGAGAAGCAATATTCGCAGCTTGCCGACTTAATCCAATCCCTCATCGCCACCTATCCCACATTGAGTATGAAACATATCGTAGGACATAGCGACATTGCCCCCGCACGTAAAACTGACCCAGGTGCTTTTTTTGACTGGCAACACTTACACACACTCTTAAAAAATCAAAAATAAATCACCGCAAAAACTAACAAACAAACTTATCCGACTCAGCTCGTAAAATCACCTAAAATAACCATCTAACGTGCCAAAATACTTTAAGCTGAGCACAAATTAAAAATTGATGACCAATAACACTACGAGGAAAATAATGGCGACTCACAAGAAAAATACTCAATTCAATCGTAGACAAGCATTGCGCATATTTGAACAGGCTGATATTTTTTACCATAAAATAGATACCCAGGCAGAAAGTGCTGCAAAGGTTAATTTCAATAGCATTGCCGATGCAGCCACTGCACTGCCTATAACCGAAAACGATGGCCTTCCGCGTTCTATTGAGCAACAGCTACCTAACTCCCATAGCCAAGAAAAAGAAACCTTAAATGTCAATATTAGTGCCAGTGGAATTGCATTTATTTGCAAAGAAAAACTACAACCGGGGGATTATCTTATGGTCAGAGTTTTACTGCTCTCTAGCATGACAACAATCACCACCTGCGGCCAAGTCATCTACTGCAAAGCTAACCCCCCTTTTGCAGATGATAAATTCCCTTATTTAGTCGGCGTACAGTTTATTAACCTGCAACAAGAAGACAAACAACTGCTTGAGCAATATGTCAATAAGCGTAAAACCCGCCAATTGATCTTCAATATCTTACTCGCATGCTTGACTATCGCTACAATCATGATGCCTGATTTGGTATTAGAATTACTACTCGACCTCATCTCTTTTCTATTCGAAACCTTTATTGAGGCATTGCACCTCACAAATGATATTATCGAATACAGCATAGATTATGCATTGGAAGCAATAATGCATACCGAGGTACACAATATAGAAATCACCACTTTTTATATCGAGTTATTTGTTGGCTTAGCACTACTCTACCCATTATCCCGCAAAACATTTACAACGCTTAAAAACTTAATTTATCGCTCGCGGCTATTTTATTTCAGAAAAAAAGCGAGTTTACAATATTACTGGTATGAACAATCACTGTGGCATAAAGCCGGGCTAATCACCGGCATCATCACTCTACTGACCATCTATGTTTTATTTTTTATCTAAAAACTCAATTTAATGCACTATCAGGGGCGAGACTAAACGCATTCTCGCTCCCAAAGGCATTAGCTATTTTACGTAAACAAAAATTTACTGTTTAGCAAATTGATAAATAGCACCAAAGCGTGCTTTTAACGTCATGTTTTTATCATCTTTATTAATTAAAGTGAATTTATCAAACCTGCCGGCTCTCCCTAAAACCGCTATTTTTAAGTTATTATCTTCCACTTCATACTGAACCGGTAGTTGATCGTAATAACTCCCATCGCGCGGGATATTTTTAATGGTGACTGTGCCATCTTTCCCAAAAACCCAAGTATCCTCTCTTTTGAAAGCATCCTCTGATTTAACAGATTTTTTAGTGTACTCTAAAGCCCAAGTACCCTGTATATTTTCATTCGTTAAAGACACTCCTTCAGCAAATACATGTCCACCTACTAATAAAAGACCGGCGAAAACGGTTGCTACATTTATTCTTTGCATTGATTACTCCATTGATTGAACCCTCATTGTACGCACTCACACCAAGAAAAGTATGTTTGGCGAGCAATACCCCGCCCTCAGTCATAAAAAAAATATCTCATTGCCTTAAAATGCAAGCTAAAACAGCTAATCACCTGACTTCTGCATACAACGCCGTCACTAGAAATACTTTGTTACAGACCTAAAACCTTATGCTTTGTATGATAGTATTTAGAATACATAAACTTTTAGAAATAAAACCCTCAGCCCTAAATTAGAATATCCAGCCTCCCCTAATTCAATACCAGCCCTATTAAAACTTGCATTATCTGCATGCCTATAAGGTGTGTTAAAATGACATCCATCAAGTACCTTAAGCTGGATAGGCAAGGTTACTTAGCCCTTTTTCTTACCTCGAACTCAGGTTAAATAAATACATGACAACTGATAACACGACCCATTTTGGTTTTAAACAAGTGAATGCCGATGATAAAGTCAAATTAGTACGCGGAGTGTTTGACTCTGTTGCCGGTCAATATGACATCATGAATGACTTAATGTCCTTTGGCATTCATCGGATTTGGAAGCGCGTTGCCGTGCAATTAAGCAATGTTCGCGAAGGTGAGCAAGTACTGGATTTGGCAGGCGGAACAGGCGATTTAACCACATTATTTGCTAAACGTATTGGTAAAAACGGTAATATTGTCCTCGCGGATATTAATTCGGAAATGCTACGCACCGGTCGCGACCGTTTAATTGATCGCGGCTTAATCAATAATATAACTTATGCACAAGTGAATGCAGAGTGCCTACCCTTTGAAGATAACAGCTTTGATTGCGTCTGTATTGCTTTCGGTCTGCGTAACGTCACCGATAAAGATGCGGCATTACGTTCTATGATGCGGGTTCTAAAACCGGGAGGGCGCGTTATCGTGTTGGAATTCTCGCACCCTACCGATAAAATTACCGAAAAAGTCTACGATTTCTATTCGTTCAAATTACTCCCTAAAATTGGTAAGTTTGTGGCAAAAGATGAAGACAGTTACCGCTATTTGGCAGAGTCCATCCGCATGCACCCCAAACAAGATGCATTAAAAAAGATGATGGAAGCGGCAGGCCTTGAGCGTTGCGAATATTTTAATATGTCACAAGGTGTTGTGGCGGTGCATCGTGGCTATAAATTCTAAATAGCGTACGCAGAAGAGCGGCGTGGGTCGCTTAATTTCATTTGTGCCTCATAAGCCCTTCTGCGTTGCATTTAATTTTTCATCTTTATTTAGCCCCAAAGACAATGACCATCAAACCTATCCTTATCAGTGCATTTGAAACCGCCTTAAATCATTACCTCGACCTAGATGAAGATCTGCCGCTTTTTCTGCAACCTTTGGCCGGCAAAGTCATTGCCGTCACCATCTTGCCTTTTAATGCAACGCTTTATCTTTGTCCGACAACACATAGCATTCAAGTTATCGACCATTACCCAGGTGAAGTCGATACCACGTTGCGTGGCTCGTTAACGGCATTAGGTTTAATGGGATTAAGTGCCACACCTGCACGTGCTTTATTTTCGGGGGAGGTCAGCATTGAAGGTGACTTAAGCATTGGTCATAAATTTCAAGAACTATTCAAACAATTAGATATTGATTTAGAAGAACGCCTTGCACACTACACAGGCGATGTCATTGCGCATAAAGTCGGTCATTTATTCCGTAGCGCAAACCAATGGCAACAGCAAACACTTACCACCCTAAAACTCAATGCGACAGAATTTTTACAAGATGAAACGCAAGACCTTCCCCCTGCCCCCGAAGTGAATATTTTTTACCAACAAATTGATCACCTTAAAGAAGATTTTGACCGGCTCGATGCACGTATACAACGCTTAGAAGCACACAAAAATAGTTTAAACAATACAGATACATAGGCATAGGACGGTAACCGTGAAGCACCCCAAACTTATTTTAAGAGTACTCCATATTAATTGGGTACTCATTACACATGGATTAGATGATCTGATTCTAAAAACACACCTATTCAGGCCTTTACGTTTTCTGGCTGTTTTTTCACCTAACTTTTGGCGTAAAACCAAATTTGGTAGTCGTGGCGAACGCATCCGTCGCACCCTTGAAGATTTAGGGCCTATTTATGTAAAATTTGGCCAAGCATTATCTACGCGTAAAGATATTTTACCTGATGATATTGCCGATGAATTGGTCAAACTACAAGATAAAGTCCCTCCTTTTTCAGACCAACAAGCGCGTGAAGTCATTGAGCAACAACTGGGCATGCCTATTGAGACTGCCTTTGCCGAATTTAGTGCCAGCCCCTTAGCATCCGCCTCTGTCGCACAAGTTCATACCGCCGTCTTACACACAGGTGAAGAGGTCATTGTTAAAGTGTTACGCCCTGACGTTGAAAAATGGATTCGCTCCGACATCGGTTTATTATACGAACTCGCCTATTTTGCCGAAAAATTCTGGCACGATGCCAAACGCTTACATGCAAAAGAAATTGTGGCCGAATTTGAAAAAACATTATTAGATGAATTAGATTTAGTTAGAGAAGCAGGCAATGCCGCTAAATTAAGGCGCAACTTTGAAGGCTCTGACGCACTCTATATTCCTGAAATTTACTGGGATTTTACCCGCCGTAAAGTACTGGTGATGGAGCGTATTTATGGTATTCCGGTGGGTAATATTGAAGAATTACGCGCAGGTCACGCGGATTTCAAATTATTGGCCGAGCGCGGTGTAGAGTCCTTTTTTACCCAAGTTTTTCGTGATAACTTCTTTCATGCCGATATGCACCCCGGTAATATTTTTGTAGAACTCCCCGGCAAATATATTGCCGTTGATTTTGGCATAGTCGGCACACTCTCTTCTTCAGACCAACGCTACTTGGCGGAAAATTTTCTCGCATTTTTCAACCGTGATTATCGGCGAGTAGCAGAAATGCATTTGGAATCGGGCTGGGTGCCACCGCATACCAAAGTAGAAGAATTTGAATCGGCCATTCGTAGTGTCTGCGAGCCCATTTTTGATAAACCTTTAAAAGATATTTCGTTTGGCTTGCTATTATTGCGTCTCTTTCAAACCGCGCGCCGCTTTGATATGGAAGTGCAACCGCAACTGGTCTTATTACAAAAAACCTTGCTCAATATCGAAGGCTTAGGTCGTCAGCTTTACCCTGAATTGGACTTATGGCAAACAGCCAAACCGTATTTAGAAGACTGGTTTAAAGAACGTTTAAGCCCAAAAGCAAAAATAAAACAAGCCATACAAAAATTCCCGGAATTGGCTGAAAAATTTCCGGAAGTTCCCTCGCTTATTATGCAGGCACTAGATGATGCCGCACATGCCAACCAGCGCGGCGAAGCACAACAAAAGCAACTGGAAAAATTAACCGCACAAATGCACTCCCATCATAAAAGCACGCTATATGCGATACTGATTAGTGCCGCCATGATTAGCAGCGCCCTCATATTACAATAATATGCTAGTTAACTTCGTCCCCAAAACAGAAATTTCTGCCAAAGAAAACCTACAATGGTTATTTATTTTAAGAAATTTAATGATTGGGGGCGAATCACTACTGCTATTAATTTCCACCGACTTATTAAAAATCTCATTACACCAAGAGGCGTTATGGCTCACTATCATGTCCATTGCCTCAGTCAATCTTTATACTTGGATGCGCCTCAAAACCGACATCCCCGTCACAGAAATGGAGATTTTTTCACAACTGGCATTAGATGTACTCGCCATTGCTTCACTGCTCTATTTAACAGGTGGCGCAACCAATCCGTTCACATGGATTTTTTTGCTCCCTGTCATTTTGACGGCCATTATCTTACCGCACACCTACACTTGGTATATGGTGATTTTAACCACAACGCTATATACCTTTTTAATTCCTTATCATGCAACACTCACCACCGTTGAGCCGCATTTGATGCATATGGATATGGCCAATATATCGCCATCTATGCATGACACACAAGACCAAGAATTTTTTAATTTTCATATCTTCGGCATGTGGTTTGGTTTTGTTTGTAGTGCGGGTTTAGTCGCCTTTTTTGCCGTCGAGCTCTCTAATACCATTAAAGATGGCGAGCGCATACTTGCAGATACCCGCGAGCGAGCTTTACAAGATGAGCGTATTGTTGCACTAGGGACATTAGCTGCCAGTGCAGCGCACGATATGGGAACGCCTTTAGGGATTATGGCCATTATTGCGCATGAATTAAAAGATGATTACAGCCCTGAAGTACATCCTGAGTTGCATGAAAAAATGCATATCATGCAAGAGCAAATAAACCGCTGCAAACAAGCCCTCTCCCTCATGTCCGCCTCTGCAGGCGAATTACGTGCCGAATCAGGACATGTGACCGTTTGTAGTGATTACCTTGATAATGTAATCAACCAGTGGCGTAGCCAACAACCGGGCGTAAAGCTGAATTTACATATCAACTCGGCCGCACCACTCCATGAATCCATTTTGGCCGAACTGACACTAACCCATTCACTCATTAATATTCTCAATAATGCAGCCGATAACACCCCTGTTGAAAAAGGCATTGACCTGAACATATACTCCTGTACGGTAGAAGGCTTTATTGGCATTCAAATACGTGACTACGGCCCCGGCATGCCGGAAGAATTACTGGACAAAATAGGCAAAGCCCCCATCAATAATAGCAAGCAAGGCTTGGGAGTCGGCTTATTTCTTACCTATTCAACGATTACACGAATCGGGGGTACAATAGACGTTAGCAACGCTCCTTCAGGCGGTGCTTGCATTGATATTATCTTACCGCTGGTAAGCACTGAAAAGAATTTATGACTATGGCAGAACATGCACAAGCACAATTATTACTGGTAGATGATGACCAAACTTATTGCTCGGTACTGAAATCAGCACTCGAAAAAAGGGAATTTATTGTCTCTGTTGCCCACGATGTCAAAAGTGGCCTAGCCTTAGCCGAACAAATCGAACCTGAATATGCCGTGATTGATTTACGTATCGGTCACGAATCAGGCTTAGAATTAGTACAAAAACTGATCTCACTTGATGATAACACTCAAATCATTATGCTGACAGGATTTGCCAGTATTGCGACCGCCGTAGAAGCCATTAAGTTAGGGGCAACGCATTATTTAACCAAACCCGCCAACCCTGATGAAATCATGAACGCCTTACATAAAAATACGGGCGATAGTTCCATTGCCATTAATGAAAACCCACTATCGGTTAAACGTTTAGAATGGGAACATTTACAAAAAGTATTAATGGAACACGAGGGTAATATTTCTGCGGCAGCACGCGCTTTAAATATGCACCGGCGCACCTTACAGCGCAAGCTTGATAAACGCCCGGTACGTGAATAACTAACGCCTTAATCCAACAACCGTCTCCCAAAGCAATGACCAGCAACAATACAGAACACCCTTTTGCCGACTATATTCGTATTTTAGGTAAAGGCAAAAAAGGCTCACGCCCACTTACGCAGTCCGAAGCATATCAAGCCATGCGCATGATTCTAGCAGACGAAGTGGAAGATATTCAACTCGGTGCATTTTTGATGCTGATGCGTGTCAAAGAAGAAACCCCTGAAGAGCTTGCAGGCTTTGTGCAAGCTGTACGTGCGACACTGCCGAATATAAAACAAACAGCCGATTTAGATTGGTCGGCTTATGCAGGCAAACGTCGTCACTTACCTTGGTATATGTTATCGAGTTTATTACTCGCCGAAAATGGCATTAAAGTCCTCATGCATGGCTCTGCCGCACACACACAAGGGAGGTTATTTGCCCAAGATATGCTGCCGCTGTTTTCTCTTCCTCAAGCAGATTCATTTGCAAGCGCACAACAACAGCTACAAACGCGCCACTTTGCTTACCTATCTTTAGAGACCATTTGCCCTGCTTTAAATAAAATGATTCACCTCAGAGCATTAATGGGCTTACGCTCGCCTGTACACACCTTAGTGCGCTTAATAAACCCACTCAATGCAGCTTATAGCATCCAAGGTATCTTTCACCCAGGTTATCGCCCTGTCCATCAAGAAGCAGCATTGCTATTAAAGCAACCGAATATGGCAGTATTAAAAGGGGAAGGCGGCGAAACGGAGCGCAATCCCGATATGGACTGCCTTGTACAAAGCGTGCATCAAACACATTTATCTGAAGAAATATGGCCGGCTCTTTTTGCCAGACGACATGTCAAACCGGCGCAATTAAATCCACAGCAACTACTGCAGGTATGGCAAGGTACAAACCAAGATGAATTTGCCGAAGCCAGCATTATCGGCACAGCGGCCATTGCCCTAAAGTTACTGGGCAAGGCAGATTCGCAAGCAAAGGCGCAACAATTGGCAACGGATTATTGGCATAAACGCAACAAGAGCGCCTTCACTCACTAAGGACTGAGAATTTATCGCAGAGGCTTAGGCTTAAAGTAAAAACCAAATCAATCATGATAAAATTGCGGAATATCTTTAA
>Ga0256839_1002632_pt1 | contig 19688 bp, 18 predicted proteins | sample 354166metaG_FD_185968 | JGI IMG/M metagenome (GOLD analysis project Ga0256839, IMG submission 185968) | Hydrothermal vent microbial communities from Mid Atlantic Ridge, Atlantic Ocean - 354-166 | ecosystem: Environmental > Aquatic > Marine > Hydrothermal vents | place: Atlantic Ocean: Mid... | reverse complement strand
AAGCAGGGCTACCGACAAAAATGTCCCCCCACCGATTACGCCACGCCTGCGCCACCCATGTATTAGAGTCCAGCGGTGATTTACGCGCGGTGCAAGAGATTCTAGGCCACGCCAGTTTATCGACCACCCAAATTTATACCAAGCTCGATTTACAGCATTTAGCGCAGGTGTATGATCAGGCGCATCCGAGAGCTAAGAAACGGAAGTGAAGGTGTTTTGTTTACAATCTCCACGGCGAAAAATAACTTGATAAGCTTGCTGTGATCGAATAGCATCATTTTCATGAAAATAGAACTTGTAACAACATTAAAGCGTCAAGCAACCAAAATTTTAGCCGAGTTGCATTCGACAAAAGAACCCGTGCTTATAACCGAATATGGTCAGCCGTCTGCCTATCTGGTGGACGTTAAAGACTATGAACTCATGCAAGAGCGTATGCATATTCTTGAAGGCGTTGCTCGTGGCGAAACAGCCATTATTGAACAGCGAGTTTTCACTCACCAAGAAGCGCAAGTGAAAATGGAAAAATGGCTCAAATAATTTGGACAGAGCCAGCATTGCAGGATTTAAATAATATTGCAGAATACATTGCGCTCGATAAAGTAAGTGCGGCCAAGCGTCTCGTTCAAAAAGTTTTGCAAGTGTTGAACGGTTAGAGCAATTCCCACAATCTGCTCGAACTCCCCCTGAACTTAAAAATTCACGTTATTTGGAGGTCATAGTGAATCCATGCCGTATTTTTTATCGTGTTGAAAAAGAGAAAGTATTTATCCTCTATGTTATGCGTAGTGAGCGAAAGCTTAAGAATTATTTACTTGAAGCTAGACTGAATGAGAGTTTTTAAATGCAGACCAGTAAATGCAATTGAGCCTTGCTACCTTACCTAAGTCCTTTAGGTAGATGAAAGAGAGGGGGGGGAGAAAATTTCAATTCAGTTTTTTCCCTCCACTTTCAATAAAACCGCCTAATAAATCAGTCATATTTTAGCCTTTTTTATCCGTGTATCCTCTCGTGCAAAGGTCTCGCATCATTACCTCTTGAAAGAGTGTCCGTTCAGTCGTTCACCAGTTATTCCCTCGAATACTTTAAATCCGTTTGGATTTTCACGTAAAATATGGGGCATTCAGTTATTTTGGAAGGAAAAAGTATGTCATTTAGAGGTACTACGATTTTATGCGCCAAACGTAATGGCGAGATGGTGATTGGTGGCGATGGCCAAGTTACGTTGGGGCATGTGGTCATGAAAGGCAATGCGCGTAAGGTCAGACGTTTATACAATAAAGAGGTGATTGCTGGGTTTGCGGGTGCAACCGCCGATGCTTTTACGCTGTTTGAACGATTTGAAGCGCGACTACAAACCCATAACGGTCAGTTAATGCGCGCTGCGGTTGAGATGGCAAAAGATTGGCGTACGGATCGTGCTTTGCGAAAGTTAGAGGCGATGATGTTGGTGGCGGATAAGGACAATATGTTACTGATTTCGGGGACAGGTGATGTCATTGAGCCACAAGATGATTTTATCGCGATTGGCTCGGGTGGTAGTTACGCCCATGCGGCGGCGCAGGCGTTAATGGCGAATACGGAATTATCGGCACGTGATGTGGTGGAAAAATCACTACATATTGCGGGTGATTTATGTATTTACACCAATCATAATTTAACCATTGAAGCGTTGGGTGAAAAGCATTAATTTACTTTTTCTCTTAACATTTTTAGATCAATACATTTAGATTAATACAAAGGAGAACAACTATGGCGGATAGCCCAAAAACTCCCGTAACGGATGCGGTGAGTGATACAAAAGAGCAAGGAGTGGGGGAGAAGGCTTTTGAATCCATTTTATGGAACAGTCGTTTTGTGGTGTTGATTGCGGTAGTGGCCAGTTTGATTACTGCGTTTGCGATCTTTTATTTAACGGCGATTGATGTGTATTACACGATTTCGCACTTGGCCAATTATCATGCGTTACCGGATGCTGAGCGTGCGTTGTTAAAGTCTCAAACCATTGCGCATGTGGTGGGATCGGTTGATGGCTTTTTATTGGGTGCGATTATGTTGATTTTTGCACTTGGCTTGTATGAGCTGTTTATCTCTAAAATTGATGTAGCAGGCACTAAGCACGGTGCAAGCAATATTTTATTCATCAACTCTTTGGATGAGTTGAAAGATCGTTTGGCAAAAGTGATTGTTTTGATCTTGATCGTGATGTTCTTTGAGCAAGCGATTTTCTTGAAGCCAACGGAGTCAATGGACTTACTTTATTATGCACTGTCTATTTTGTTGGTATCTGGTTCGTTATATTTATCGCATAAAGCGTTTCAAAAATAGCTGAACTGAGCTAAAACAAAAAAGCCCGTAATTGATGATTCAATTGCGGGCTTTTTTTATGTCGATAAAAAAGTGGGGCGCTTTTACATCACTATTTGCCAACGCATTTGCAGAATAGAGGGGTCATCGTCACCCGCCTCTTGATCGGTGTCGATATTAATGTAGTTGAGCATGACGCGAACATTTTTATTTTGATACCAGTTCAGTGCAAAGGTGGTATTGGTTTGCTCACCACCTGTAATGGTGCCTGTTCCACTGTTTAGGTCGATAAAACTACGGCGAATGGCGACTTCCCATACATTTTGACCTCGACCCACTTTAACTGCCCCAAAGCTTCCTGAACGAGTTGAGTAACTTCGTTGTCTTCCATTAATCAGCCAGCTTGCTGATAAATATCCTCCATCAAAGGTCTCGTCTTGTTTGTCCTCAAAGCGTGAAACACGTGTAGCAATGTATTCACCTTGTAAGGTCACGGGGCCTGTGGCAAGAACCGCTTCAATGCCATGAATCATTTGACTGTCAACATTACGCATTCGCCCGGTACTCACAAACGTTTCGGTGGTTATATCAGACTCTGGTTGAGTTCGAATGCGTAATTTTTGATCGGCATCCGGCTTACGGTAGGAGGCGGAACCCCCAAAATGTAAAATGGTATTGTGGTCTCGGTAGGTGGTAAAGGTTAGGCGACCACTAAAGCCTTTGGCGCCATCTTGAGGAAACAGGTCGCTGTCTTCAATATAGGTTTCCCAAAAGGTTCCTGCTGAGAACCCCCAATTATTTCCCCACTGACTTATAGAGAAGCCAACATTATAGCCAGGGCTGAACGCATTGGCGAGTGAGCGTTCCATAAAGGTATAGTTGTTTGAGCTAGTCGTCTCTTCAAGACTAAAAGGCTCTTGAATCTGACCCGCCGTTAGGTGAGTTTTATGAAATCCTGAGTAGCGAATGGAGGCGGACTGAAAAGGGGTATCATCGCCTGATACATTATATTGTGCACTGATGCGCCAGTCATTAAAGAGGTCTGCTCTTAATGAAATTCGGGCGCGTCGAACCATCCAATCATTTTCTAAGGCGGTTTTATCTTCATTAAAAATCGCGCCATCAAGATGTAATCGACCGCCCATTTTGAGTTTAATATTGCCGTCATCGGACTGATATAAAAACCCCTTACTAGTCAGGGTTTTACTGTTGGCATGCGCCGTTAGGGAGAGCGCGGTTAAGCAGGTAAAGAGTAAAATTGTATAGGGTGTTGTTAGGTGCATTATTAAGGTCTCTTTATATGAGATTTTTATAACTGAATAGCAAGTGCTTGGTTTAATTGGCTGTAGCTCACGATGCTGGGGGCATTTTTACGCGGAATTAAATTAGCCGTTGTTGTGGCGTGTTCTCTGCCAAAAAAGGTCTGAAAAACCTGTTTTGCCATGCCTCCAATTTGCACACTGCGGGTAAAGGAGTGATCAGAGTTCGGTAGTGGGATAAAGCGAAAAGAGGTTTCAAGACCGTATTGTTGCGCGGCTTTCTCCATGCTTTTAACCCAGTTTTGACCGCGTTCAAAGCGGTTTAAGCCTTGCTGTTTGTCGAGTCTTTCAGACTTACGCAGTCGGCTGTCTCGTAAGGTATCGTCTTCGCCGACTAGTACGGTGGCTGGAATACGCAAAAACTTTGCCCTATTAAACGTTAAATCGGGCAGTTTTGGGTGAGGAGCCGTCCCGTAAGGAAAGCGTCTTTTTGGATTCGGTAGGGTATACCATCCTGCGGCACCAATGGCCATCGCCTTCACTTTATGGGGGTAGGCCATAGCATAACGGTGTACAAATTGTCCGCCACCAGAGTAGCCAAATAGGTAAACGCTTTGGGTGTTCGCTTGTGTTTTGAGTGCGACCTCTTTTAGGATGGCATTTAAGGCTAAATCGGCACGTTCACCACTAATCCCTAAACGTTGATAGCCGGCATAGTGCTTTTTATTAAATAAGGGCGCAATTACAACAACACCATAGCGTTCGGCATAGTCTGCAAATAATCGGGCTTGCTTGCGCGCATTACGAGAGATTCCATGAACGGCAACGAGCACACGCGCGTTGGGTTTAAGCTTCGTTGGCGTGTACAAAAAATAGTGCAACGCTTGATCTTGGGCAAGTTGATGCATTTTTATCCGCTTAGAGACTGACATCTTGATAGATTCCTTAGCTGGCAGTGTATAGGTCAACGATTTTAGGGCGTTGAAACAGTTTTGCTGTTGCACTGTTACGGTTGAGTAGGTGACTGGGTTTTCCCGTTTCAATGAGTTGTCCATCATCAATATGCCATACTTGATCGGCCAATTTTACCCAGTCTAAACGGTGGGTGACCAGCAATACGGTTCCGGGATAATCCGCCAGTATGCGTCGTAAAGCCGCCGCGGAACGATGGTCTAAGTTGGCATCCACTTCATCGAGCAACAGTAGGCGTGGTTTACCTAATATGGCGCGTGCCAGTCCAAGTCGTTGGCGTTGGCCGAGCGATAAATTTCCGCCCTCTTCGGTGATACGAAATCGTAGGCCGTTGGGTAAGCTTTCGATTAGCGAGTCGATATCACACAACTTTCGGGCTTCAGCAAGTTCCTCTTCCGTGGCATTAGGGAGTCGATAGCTGAGATTACGCTCGATGGAGCCTCGCTGTAAAGGAAGGTCAGGGGTCATGACACCAATGGCTTTATTGAGTGAATTGGGTTCCACTTTGGTGATGTCATGACCATCGAGTAAAATTTTACCTTGCTTCATATCCATCAAACGTGCGGCAAGGGACAGCAGTGTTGATTTTCCTGCGCCATTTGGACCGACTAAGGCAACCACTTGACCGGCAGGAATTCGGGCACTAAACCCTTTATCTTTCGCATTGTTATCTTGTGTAATACAGATATTTTCAAAACAGAGCTCACCTGGACCGTCTGGTAGTTCTTTGGCTTGTCGGGGGGCTCGACCGAGTCGAGGCATGGCGATAAAATCACTGATTTTTTCACGTGAAACGACCGCACCGTGCCAGTACTCTTGTACACGACCTAAATCACGTAAAGAGGGGATAAGCAGTCCAACAATGCTCATGGCTGCGACGACGGTACCCGGGGTGGTGTCGCCCGCATTGACTAAAAAAGCACCGACTAATAGTGCGCTTCCCGTTGCCAGTGCCGCAGTTAATTCAATTACACCTCTAAATGCGCCCACCGCTTTTGCACGGTTGACCATGGCGTTCATAAGATCTTCACTTTGTCGTTTGACACGTCGGCGTTCACGACGTGTTTGACCAAACACTTGTACCACCGCAGGCGAGGCAATTTTTTCGCTCACATTGGCGGCCAGTCTGGCACGACGTTTTCGTGCTTCTCGCACCGCATTTTGTAACCAACCGCCCAAGGCATAGGAGCCAAGGCCACCTAAGACCATTGCACTGGCAACCGCGAGTGCTAAGGTGGCATTGATAAAACTTAAAATAACCAAGGTAATCACGGTGGTGATGCTGGCAACGGTTAAACGTGCAACGCCTAAACTGACCCACTGTTTAAGTGCATTTAAGTCGCCAATAAAGCGCAACATAATGCCTCCACGACTACGCCCTTGCAGTAAGCGTGGGGAGATGCGGTTCATGTGGGTGAACAGTCCCGTACGAATCTCATGGGTATAGTCCTGACCCATGCGTTCGGCATCAATGCGTTCCAGCATTCTGAGCAGTGCAATGGCGAAGCCCGCCACTGCCAGCCCAATCCCGCACTCAATAAGAGAGAGGGAGGGGGTGCTTTCGCCGGGGATTATAAAGTCATCAAACGCTGTTTTGATTAACCATGCGGTGGCAATCATAACGAATGCCTGTGTAATCCCGTTACCAATCAGTCGTGCCATAAGCCATTTACGGCGGCCGACTAAAATATCGGGTATGGCTCTCATTTTAGCTGGCCTTAATGTTTTGTTGTTCAAACAGTGAGCCACATAGCTCATACATTTGTACCGCAACTTCTGGCGAAGACAGATCGCTAAGCGTTAACATCGGTAGTCCTGTGGTGTGCTGTGCTTCGCGAGCCAAAAGTGGTGAGGCACTGACACAACCACTGAGTGCAATAATGGGTAAGTCACGTTTGCGTAACCACTCTGCACCACCGTGTGCGCCCATTGAATCGCCCGCCGCAAAGATAATACCGTCAATGCTCTCTTTAAATTCAGGTGACTCCAGTAACATCGCGGTCTCTTGTTGAAATAGACCATCTGCCACTTCTAGTACGATGGCTTCAGCACCTTGTGCTTGTAGGTGGTTGGTTAAATGCATTTGAATTTGTTGTAATTCTGGCAGTGTGGCTTGGTAGGTGGAGGCAAAGCCTGCATCGGTAAAATCGACCACTTCAATCGCGCCTGAATCGACCATTAACCAACGATCACCACCGGCACCGGTTCCCGTTAATTTTGCGGCACCGACTTTCATGCCTGAGCGGGTAAGCCCTTTAATAAGGTGGGCGGCGGTTGTGGTTTTTCCGGCATTCATTGAGGTGCCAACCACGGTAATGATGAATGGACGTGGACGTTTGGTTTCAATATTTGGAACGGTCCAGTCGGCGATATTAACAGGGTTCCCTTCGGCATCACCTAATAAACCGATCGGCTGGATGCGTGTTGGTACACGGGTTTTATCATGGCGTGTTAAACATTTAGAAGCGATACCGCCACCCGCAACCAACTGACATTCGGATAAGTTGTTAGGCACTTCCGATTCAAACTGGTCAGGGGCATAACGATGACCGTAGCAGACAATAATTTCATCACCAACAAACATCGGAGAGCGACGACCGTGTGCTAGTTCAATGCGTTTGTGATGACCAATGCGCTCGACACGTGCCAAAACTAAGTCGCCAGACTTAGGTTTCCAGTTACCTTTTAAGAGCGTTTTAATGATATTTTTATCTACTAAACGAGTGGTGTAGGCGGATTTTGCTAACGCAATGCGCTCAGCTTTAATTGGGCTTGTATGGGCGGTGTTTTCAATGTTGTCTTGTTTCATGGGATGTTTCCTTTTGATGGACTATTTTTAAGGAGTCTCTGCATAAGTCCTTTTAAAGCTTCGTAGGGGGGAAGAAATGATAAAGGACTTATGCAGAACCTCCTTGCTTGATGGAACTATTAGAACAAAGCTAAATGAGTATCTAGGTAATGAAAAGATTAAGAATAGATGAAGATGTGATTAGGTAAGTATTAATCTGTATTCAATTATTTGATTTTTGAAGGAGGGGGAGAAAATTCTATTTCAACTGAATGGGAATGGTAACGGGTTTCTTTACGGAATCACTCCATAGAAAAGATTGAATATTTTCGGGCTGTGCACAGCCTGTATGGCAGGTTTTAGAGGTGCAGGCGTGGGGCGTATTAAGTGTTAAAACGTGGCCTTGTTGTTGTAAGGGGGCGAGTAAGCCTAATGCAGCCTCTTCGGAGAGATCAAAGTGCGCTTGAATATCTTGGAGTGAGACTTGTTGATGCTGCTGAATGTAGCGTTTGAGTTCAAGTAAAATCATTTTTTTCTCCCCCCCCCTCTCTTTTTTATATTTTTTGGACGTTCGAAGCACTACCGATGCGGCGCAATACGACATAAAGGCTCAACATAATAAAGGTGATTAGGCTTAACCAAATAGTGGCAGAGGTGGGGTGCTGACTGAAGGTCGCGCTTTGGTAAAAGCCAACCGCCACGCTGTAGCCTAATAACAGGCTCCAGCCACCGCTATACAATGCCCATTTCCAGCCTAACTCTTGCTTGATCGCACCAAAGGTGGCCACACAGGGAAAGTAGAGCAGGATAAGTAGGAGGTAGGCATAAGCACCAATATTGCCATCAAAGTGCATCGCCATTTTATCTAAGGTGGATAGGGTAAAGCCTTGCTCTTCGGCAATTTTGAGTTTGTCTTCAAGGTTATCAAGAGATTGCAATCCGAGTGGGTCAGAGACATTGGTCACAATGCTACTCAGATTGGCAGGAATGGTTTGCAGTGCCACTTGCATGGCACCCATAAAGTCATAGTGCTCTGTACTTTCAGGCTGGGCGACATCATTTTGGTAGAGTGCATCCAGTGACCCCACCACCACCTCTTTGGCGAGTAGTCCAGTAATGATGCCCACGGTTGCTGGCCAATTGTCTTCAGTAATGCCAAGGGGTTCGACCACGGGAGTAGCAAACTTCGCCATGGTACTGAGTACCGACTGTTCTTGGTTCTCATTACCGAATGTACCATCGGTGCCTAAGCTGTTTAAGAAGTTAATTGCTAATACGACTAACACAATAATTTTTCCCGCATCCAGAATAAAGCTTTTGAGTTTATTACGGGTACTAAGCAGGACGTTAACCACGGCGGGTTTGTGGTAAATGGGCAGCTCCATCAGCAGGGCAGGGGCTTTTCCGGGAAGCAAGGTATGTTTTAACAGTAAGGCGGTGAGAATAGCCGCCACAATCCCGACCAGATAGAGAGAGAAAACAATCAGTGCTGCGTGTTCGGTAAAGAAAGCGGCGGCAAACATCACATAGACGGTTAACCGTGCGCTACACGACATAAACGGAGTCATCATCGCCGTCATAATTCGGTCGCGTTGATTGGGCAGTGTTCGAGTGGCGAGTACCGCTGGAATGTTACAACCAAACCCCACCACTAATGGAATAAACGCTTGACCCGATAAACCGAGACGGCGCATTAAGCCATCCATGACCAGTGCTGCGCGTTGCATGTACCCTGTCTCTTCCATAATAGAGAGCAGTAGAAATAGAGCGCCTATGACGGGAATAAAGGTGGCCACGACTTGAATACCCCCGCCAACCCCTTGTGCAATAAAAGAGATGAGCCATTGTGGGGTATGAATGGACTCAAGTAGAACCGTTGGTCCATCAACAAATAGGGCTTGTGCGCCTAAATCAAAAAAGTCTAAAAAGGCGTTGCCGATGGTGATGGAGAGCGCAAAGACCAAATACATAATGCCTAAAAAAATGGGCATTCCTAAATAGGGGTGCAGTAACCAGCGATCAAGTTGGTCGGTGGTGCTTCGAGTAAATTGATCGGTATGAGTTTGACAGGCGTGTGCGGCATCGTGGGCAAATTGAAAGTATAGATCGGCGACAATAAGAGGAAGATCTTCTTGATATAACGCTTCTAAGCGCTGTTTTTCAGCTTGGCAAAAGGGCTGTAAGGTGGTGGGCGCTGTCTGGGGGTGAATTAGCATTTGCAATGTCTGCCAACAAGAGGGGGTGGGTAAAAAATGGTTGTTTATTTGATTTTGCAGAGCGTGTACCGATTGATGCAGTGCCTCAGGTAGCTCAAGGGGGAGCTTAGTGGGTTGGTCAATGAGCTTTGGTAGGAGCTGTTTAAGATGATCCACCCCTTTATTGTAATAGGCGGACACGGGAATAACGGGGCAACCTAAGTGCTCGGCCAGTTTATCGCAGTCGATGTGTAAGTTACGCTCTCCCAATAGATCCATACGATTGAGCACCACCACCATGGGAAGTCCCATGTGCAACAGTTGCGCGGTCAAGAAAAGCTGACGCTCTAAGCTGGTTGCATCCACCACATTAATAATGAGGTTGGCGGATTGGTTTTGTAAATAGCGACAAGCAACCTGTTCGTCCAGCCCGCTGTGGGAGGTTTGTTCTAGGCTATAAACGCCCGGCAAGTCAACCACATCGTAATCGTGTTGATTAAATTCAAAGGTGCCCGATTTCTGTTCAACCGTGACCCCCGGCCAATTTCCTGTGGTTTGTTGGCTCCCTGTTAAGCGATTAAAGAGCGTGGTTTTGCCACTGTTTGGGTTGCCAATAAGTGCCAGCTTTACCGGAGCTTGAGAGGGGGGGGAGAATTTTTTAAACGGGTTTTTAGGATGATTCATGATAATGGCTCAACCTGTATAAAGTCTGCAATGTGTTTGTCCATTGCAAAGCGACTGCCATCGACACTGACCACTAAGTTTTGACCCCGTATTAAGATCAACTCCACCACGCTATTGGTGTGAAAGCCTAAGTGTACCAAGCGCATTTTGATTTTAGCATCCCCTAATAACGCCGTAATTTGGCTAATTTGTCCAGCCGAACATTGTGAGAGTAAGCGGTTATGTTTGATGGGGGTTTTGAGTTGTGGCATGGCTTGCTTTTTTCGAAATGAGAATTGTTTTTATTTACCTATAGCCTAGCAAACCTGTGGGGAGAGTTCAAATTGTTTTAGGGTTGTATAAAAAATATTGACATGATATTCGTTTAATTATAACCTTATTTTTACGTAGCGATATAGCATCAGTACTGCTGAAGCGGGAGTGTGCTACGGAAAGTTATAAGGAGCCAGAAATGGATGTAGGAAGTCTTTTAAAATTAGGTGCCTCGGCATTTATGAACAGTGATCAAAGTGGTGAGGCAGGTAGTCACCTTAACCCTGATGTATTGATGTCGGCACTGTCTAATTTAGTGGGTGGTGAAGAAGGGTTTGATATTAGTCGCCTCATTGGTAGCCTACAGGGAAGTGACTTGCTTGGCATGGCGCAGTCTTGGTTGAGTGATGGTGATAATCAATCGATTGATGCCAATCAACTGATGAATCTTTTTGGCTCGGATAAAATTTCTGCATTTGCGTCTCAATTAGGTATGAGTGAGTCAGAAGCCGTTGGTGGATTAAGTGATGCAATTCCTCAAATGGTTGATAACGCAAGTAGTGGAGGTTTGCTATTAGATTCTGTTGGTGGGATAGAGGGTGCAATGGGACTCGCAGGAAAGTTTTTTGGTAAGTAATCATAATTAAAAGCAGGAGATATAAACATGTCAAAATTATCGGATATTGAAGGTATTGGAGAGAAGTACGCTGAAAAATTAAAAGAGGCAGGCGTGACAACCTTAGAAAACCTTTTAAAATTGTGTTGTGATAAAAAAGGACGTCATGAGGTCGCGGAGAAATCAGGCATTGGTGAAAAGGTCATTCTAGGCTGGGTGAATCGTGCCGATCTTTCACGAGTGAAAGGCATTAGTACACAATATGCTGACCTTCTTAAGTTTTCAGGGGTTGATACCATTCCTGAACTGGCACAACGTAATGCAGAAAATCTTCAAGTTAAAATGGAAGAAGTGAACGAAGAAAAAAACTTGGTTCGCAAAGTTCCTGTTCTTTCGCAAGTCGAAAGCTGGGTTGAGCAAGCGAAAGAGCTGCCTAGAGTGGTGACGCATTAATCTTGTTTTTCGAGAGAGGGTATTCAGAATTCTGAATACCCTCGAATCCCCTCATTTTTTCAGTGAATTTTCGTCAAATAGCCGTGTTACTTTCTTACGGATTTACATTTATTGCAACGGTTCAAACAGCGTTTTGAGGTCGCTTGCTGTCAGTTTTGCATCTTCTCCTTTTTTTCTTTTGCCATAAACGCCTTGTGCGAGCGCTTGTTTTTTGGCTTGCATGGCTAAAATTTTCTCTTCAAGCGTGTTTTCGGTAATCAATTTATAGACAAACACGGGGTTCTTTTGACCGATTCGATGCGCACGGTCGGTTGCTTGGTTTTCGGCGGCGGGGTTCCACCATGGGTCGTAGTGAATCACGGTATCGGCTTCGGCCAAGTTTAATCCTACGCCACCAGCTTTGAGGCTGATTAGAAAAATATTGGCTTCTCCGCTTTTAAATTTTTCAATGGCATCATCTCGGTTCCGGGTTTGTCCGGTGAGTTTGCTGTAGACAATACCGTGTTCTGTTAAGGCGTTTTCAATAATGGTCAGCATTTTGGTGAATTGTGAGAAGAGCAGAATGCGTCGGCCTTCTTCGAGCATTTCGGGCAGCATGTCCATCAAGAGTTCCATTTTGGCGGACTCTTTGACCTTTTTGGCTTGTTGCAGTGACAGTATGGCTGGATCACAGCAGGTTTGACGAAGTTTAAGCAAGGCATCGAGAATCATAATATGACTGCGTGCCAGCCCTTTGTTGGCGATGCTGTCGCGTACCTTTTTTTCCATGGTTAAGCGGATGCTTTCGTAAAGTGTTGCCTGTTTTTTGCCCAGTGGAATACTGCGAATGATTTCGGTTTTTGCGGGGAGTTCGGTCACCACTTCGCTTTTGGTTCGGCGCAGCATAAAGGGGGCAATGCGTTTGGTTAGGCGGCTTTGTTGTTCGACATTGTCGTGTTTTTCAATGGGGGTACGAAACAGTTTTTTGAACTGTTTGTCGCTACCGAGTAAGCCGGGCATTGTAAAGTCAAACAGTGCCCAAAGTTCCCCAAGATGATTTTCCATTGGCGTTCCTGTTAGGCAAAGACGGTGTTCTGTTTTGAGTTGACGTACCATTTTTGCCGCTTTTGAACGTGGGTTTTTAATGACTTGTGCTTCATCCAAAATCACATAGTAAAACTCATGTGAGAGCAAAACTTCTTCATCTCGAACCAGCAGAGGGTAGGTGCTGAGTATCAAATCGTGGTCTTTAATTTGATCAAAGTAGTCGCGACGATTGGTTCCTTGCAGTACCAAAACCTTCAGTTCGGGGGTAAATTGTTCTGCTTCGCGTCGCCAGTTACTCATGAGACTGGTGGGGGCGATAATCAGACTGGGTTTGTTTATGCGCCCTTGGCTTTTTTCAACCAGTAAATGGGTTAAGGTTTGCACGGTTTTTCCTAAGCCCATATCGTCGGCTAATACGCCACCGAATTGATATTCTCGTAAGAACTGCAACCAGTTGAGTCCTGATTGTTGGTAGTCTCTCAGGGTTGCGTTTAGGCCCTTAGGCGCGGGGATATCGGTAATGCCTTTAAAGTTTTTGAGTTGTTTTCCGAGTTCTCTTAACGCTTCACCGCCTTGCCAGTGCAGTATGGCGGTACTGTTTTCATCTAGGTCGGCTAAACGCGCGGCATCAAAACGGGACATTCGGAGTGTGCCGTCACTGGTTAAGCTGTCATCACTGTACAGCTCATATAAGGTATCCAATACGGGTTTGATTTGTTCACTGGGCAGCGTGAGGTATTCATGTTCACCTAAGGGTAACGTGAGTTCTTCTGGTAAATTGTCTTGATCGTATTCTGAGAGAACTTGCACAATCAAAGGCAATAAGGGGACTTTTTGGCCATTAATCTCGATATCAAATCGTAAGTCAAACCAGTCACTGTTGCCTTCAATTTCGACATCCCACTCTTGGGATTGGTGAAATTTGAGCTGAAAGCTCTCTTCAACCTCAATCTGCCATCCTTGTTCTTTGAGCATGGGAATGGTGTCTTCAAGAAAAAATTGCCAGCGTTTCACCGCTTCCGCTAAAATTTTATCGTAACTGGCAAATGCAAGGTCGCCTGCGTCGTTGCTGAGCGGGTCAAACCCGTGTGAAATGAGTAAATCAATCACTTCATCTTCGGCTTGTAAGTCACGTTGTATTCGTAACAAGGCGTTATCGGTTTCAAGCGTTTGCCACTCGGTTTGAGGGTGAAAAGAGAGTTCATGCCCTTGATAAGCAAAGCGTAAACGCATCAGGTGAGTATGGCGACCCGATGCATCCATGTGACCTAACAGCATCAGAATAGGTTGTGGTGTTTCATTTTCAATGGTAACGAATTCGATTTTACTAGGAGGGGGCAGCGTGAGGTTGGGTAGGGCGGTGAGCAGTTTACGGCTAAATTCATCCACCAGCTCTAGGGGAATGTCGGGTGTTTGTTGTAGCGTTTTGATCTGTTCAAGCGTATAGGGCGCATTGGATACGCTGCCAATAACGTGATTCGTTTTGTCAAAATAAAGAAAGGGGGTGGTTAACAATAACTCCCCTTCGGGTTCGATCGCGATTTGTAATGAAGTTTGGTTGTTTTCAGTGTTTTTCCAGTACAGCTTTAGCGGGCGTTCCTCATCCATTGATATGAGGGTGCCTTTCGTCGTTTGCCAAAAACAACGGCCAGTATTGATTATTTTATTCAGCGTGATGAAACCCATTTCACCTTCAAACGTGAGAGTGCCGTACCTTGAGGCATGTGAGATGACCTCTAATGATTTACAAATTTCTTGATCAATGGGCAGAGAGATAGAATATCCATAAGCAATGGTATAAGGTTGAACGCTTCTTCCTTTATTGAGCCCTCCTTTTTTAAGCGGTTTCGTAATAACTAGCTTGATTTCTAAGGTGTTGTCTTGATAGTTGCCGAAATCAAGGAGGTACGCAATAAATTCTTCTGTGGCATTGGCTGATTTGACTTCTTCGTAGGTGGCCGCCATGTTGTCTAACCAGTTTAGTGCGGCATTTAAGGTAGGCTTTTTTGTCACATTATTGTTGTGCGTGCTTACGATTGAGTTTAGTTTGCTTTGAAGTTCTAAGCAGGTTGCGACAACGTGTTTACAGTTAATCCCAACAGGGCAGCTACAGCGACCTTCTATCACAAAGCCATAAAGGTTTTGTGTGATGTCAATGTCTTGCTCGTAATCATTTCCCCAGCTGCCTTGCACAAAGGATTGTATGAACCAACCTGTGGACGTTTCTTTATAATCTAAATCTAAGACATAATTATCATTAAAATAATCTAATCCTCGTTGATAATAGGCACGGTCAAACTGTTGTTTTATATCGTCACGGGTGAATCTAAGCATGTTGTCATTTTTTTCCCCCCCCCTATACTCTATTTTAGAGAGGTTACGTTTAATGTTTATTTTGCACTTTATACAGCGCCACCTCACCCAGCCAATTCGGTGCAATTTTCATTCCTAAACTACTGCGATGCTCCGTATTGACAACGGTGCGAGCAACCACTTCAATTCCTTTGTTTTCACAGAGTTCTTCAAAATCTTTAAAGGTGCACATGTGAATGTTGGGGGTATCAAACCAGTGGTAGGGCAGGGTATCGGTTTTTGGCATACGACCTTTTAACAGCAGTTGTGCACGGTTTCGCCAGTGACCAAAGTTCGGAAAGGTAACAATAATCTGTTTGCCGATGGTTAACATCTCTTCCAGTACTTGATCTGGACGACCGACCACTTGTAGCGCTTGGGTCATAATAATATAGTCAAAAGAGTTGGGATCAAAATAGTCGGCTAAATCGTGACTGTTGAGATCACTTTGAATAACATTGAGGCCTTTTTCAATCGCTTGAATATTTTTGTGAGGATCAATCTCCATCCCGTAGCCCGTGACATCATAGGTATCAATGAGGTGCTTGAGCAGTTGACCATCACCGCAGCCTAAATCTAATACACGACTGTTTGGGGTGATCCATTCGGAGATGAGTTTAAATTCTGGTGTGAGTTGGCTCATGTTGTCTCACCTTCTTGAGAAGGAATGTCTTGTAATACCCGTTTCATATAGGCTCTAAACACGCCTTCATAGTGTTCATTGGGCAGTAAAAATGCATCGTGACCGTGTTCGGAAGTGATCTCTGCGTAACACACATCGGCATCGTTATCGAGCAGGGCTTTGACAATCTCATGTGAACGTTCAGGGGCAAAGCGCCAATCGCTGGTAAAGGAGACCACTAAAAATTTAGCGGTGGCTTGTGCCAGTGCTTTGGAGAGGTCATGGTCAAACTCCGCCGCAGGGTCAAAGTAGTCCAGTGCTTTGGTCATTAAGAGATAAGTGTTGGCATCAAAATTTTGTTTGGTAGCAAATTTTTCCCCTTGATAACGTAGGTAGCTTTCCACTTGAAACTCCACTTCATAGTTATACTTTAAGGCGTCTTCACGGCGTTCACGACCAAACTTTGTGCCCATCATATCATCGGACAGGTAGGTTAAATGCCCTAACATTCTGGCTTGTGCCAACCCCTGTTTTGGCGTGGTGTTGTGCTCTAAAAATCGACCTTCATGAAAGTCAGGATCGGTCATTATGGCGCGACGTGCGACTTCATTAAAGGCGATATTTTGTGCTGATAGTTTGGGGGCGGCGGCAATGACGAGAGCGTGGCGCAGCTTATCTGGGTAATCAATCGCCCATTGCAACACTTGCATTCCACCCATGGAGCCGCCAATGAGTGCCGCCCATTGCTCTATACCTAGGTGTTTTCGCAGTGCATTTTGGCTGTTGACCCAGTCACGACAGGTCACAATGGGAAAGTCTGGACCATACGTTTTCCCCGTTTCTGGGTTGAGGGAGGTGGGGCCTGTACTGCCATGACACCCCCCTAAATTGTTGGAGCAAACCACAAAAAAATGGTTGGTATCAATGGGCTTGCCAGGGCCAATATAGCTGTCCCACCAGCCGGGTTTCTGGTTGGCATCCAGCCCCGCAACGTGGTGATCGCCACTGAGTGCATGGCAGAGCAGTAGCGCATTGCTGGCACTGTCGTTCAGTTGACCGTATGTTTCATAGACCAAATCGTAACGGGGCAGAACCGTGCCACTTGAAAGGGTCAGTGGCGACTCAATCGAGAGTGTTTGGGGGGTGATTACGCCTAATGAATCAGAGTTTTTTTGTGGGGCGGTTTGAGTCATCTTGAGTCTTAACCTATCATGCGTTGTGCGATGCCCGCAATGGAACCCACCACAACAATTTGAAATAGCTTAATCGCAACAATGGCGGCAATGGGGGATAAATCAATGCCGCCTACCAACGGAATAACACGTTGAAAGGGCGCTAATATTGGTCGGGTAAGCTGGTCAAAAATAGCGGTATTTGGGTTGTTTCCAGGGGAGACCCAGCTTAAAACCGCTTGAATGATGATTAACCAGAACATCATATCAAGTAGTTGATTCATGATCTCAGTGGTGGCGCTTAATGCGATAAACGCGGCACCAAAATCACGCCCCGTTAAGTAGCCAATCGCAATCACAAATAGCGCCTGTACAATAATGGCCGTGCCGAGTGCCGACCAGTCCCAACGCCCCTTGAGGGGAAATGCCATATTAATGGGGGCGCACAGCGGGTTGGTGACCTTTGCGGTAAAGGTCACAATCGGGTGGCGCCAGTCGGCATGGGTGGCGCGTAATAAAAAACGCAACATCAACATAAAGATGACAATGCCCGTTACAAATTGCAGTAAAAACAGACCGCCTTGTCCGATGGGTGCATCCATTAGGTGGTTCCTCCGAGTTCATTGGCCATCTCAACAGCACGTTGTTGCGCAGCGGTCATTGCCTCGGCAACGATTTGACGTAAGTTGGCCTGTTCAAAACTTTGAATCGCACTGTGCGTGGTGCCATTGGGAGAGGTGACGTTTTTTCGAAGCGTGGCACAATCTTGTGCGCTTTCCATCACCATTTTGGCGGCACCTAATGCGGTTTGCATGGTCAGTAAGTGTGCGGTTTTTGCATCCAATCCCATTTTAATCGCCGCCTCTTCCATCGCTTCCATAAACAGAAAATAGTACGCTGGGCCACTGCCAGACAGGGCGGTCACAATATCTAGTTGTGTCTCTTCATCCACCCAGATGGTAAGGCCAGCCGCACGCAAAATGTGTTCGGCCTGACTTTTTTGTTTGGTTGAAACGTGTTCATTGGCAAATAACCCTGCCGCACCCGTTTGAACCAAAGAGGGGGTATTCGGCATGGCACGAACAACCGAAATATTACCGCCTAACCAGTGATTAATATCAACGGAGCGAATACCAGCCGCGACTGAAATAACCAAACAGGACTTGGCTTGAATTTTGGCTTGAATATCGTTACACACCGTTTGTAACATTTGGGGCTTGACCGCAAGCACCACTACATCGGATTTTTCAATGGCGTGTAGGTTATCTTCGTAGCATTTTATGCCGAGGGATTGGGTGAGGGCGGCACGTTGTTCGGTCGAAGGGTCGGTGGCAATAATTTTTTCTTTATCGTATCCACTGGCAATTAATCCGCCAATTAAACTTTTTGCCATGTTGCCTGCGCCAATAAAACAGATTGTTACGTTCATATATAAGCTCGCCTTTACCTTGTTAAAACGGAGTAGCCAATATTATACCCAAACTACTTTGAATCGTTGGTTTTCGAATAGATTATTTAGAGGCCTTACAGTCGTTACCAGAAAACTTATAGTCGGTAACAATATCGGAATCATTAATCGCAAATCGAGTGGTGCACGTTAGATCTACGCTGGTCGCAGGCACTGTTTTTTCAATATAGGTTGTCTGAACACCGTAATAATCGTTATAGACCGTGCTACCGTAAGGTTTATAAATGCCAGAACTGAAGGTTGTTTGTGGAACCGTGTAGCTATATTCAGGTGTCTGTACTCGTTGCGTTCTTGAATATTCAAATATTCTCCCCCCCTTCTTTTTTTGATAGATTTTTTCAGGCTCGCCCCAACCTAAAATAAGATCGTCAACAGAAGTGCCAACCCAAGTATTGAGCTTCTTTTCATAGTTGGCCGTGGTTGCGCAACCAGAGAGTAGGATGGTAAAAAGTAGGATGAATGTTTTTTTCATAGGATTTCTACGTTATATTCTTGAGAAGTTTCTTATTTTAACACCTCTATTGAGAGAGTGTTCTTGTCTGATGTTTAATGTGGTTTGATTTGAAAAGGTGGTAATTTAACTTAAGGTTTTTGAGGTGCTGCCGATAATGTACTTATCCTATAAAATGTTGCAAAAAGGAGTTTGTAATGTCTTCCAATATAATTTCTCAAGATCCCGCGTTGGCTAAATCGTTGTTTAACTCGGACAGTAAAGCGGATAAGTCCAGTGCGGGTTCTGTGTTGGGGGCGCCTGATCTTGTTCGTTCGCAGCTCAATCAACCTGAGGTTAAGCAGGATCAGTTTTTACCGACTGAGCAGGGCAAAATGGCGGCGGCGCGTATGACTCAGTTTGAGAGTGCGTATCAATACAGTGAGACCATGAGTTTGCAGTTGACCACGCAAGAGGGCGATACCGTTTCGGTCGATTTTAGACAGTTGTATGCGGAGTATCAGTCGTATCGTCAAGCGCAATCCGCTCAGTCTGGGCCAAGCGGTGTACGATATTTTGAAAGCAAAGAGATGATGGAATCGACTGCTTTTGAAGAGCAGTTTGCGTTTTCGGTTAATGGCGATTTGAATGAAGCGGAGTTAAAGGCGATTTTTGATGTCTTTGAGCAAGTGGATCAATTGGCAAATAGTTTTTTTGATGGCGATATTGAAAAGGCGTTAGCGCAAGCGATGGAGCTTGAAATTGATTTTGGTCAGTTGCAAAGTTTTCAATTGAACTTAACACAAACGGAAACCAAAGCGGTTAGTTATCAGCAAGCGGCAGTGGCGGAGTACGATACGGTTCAGGACACTGAAAGCGATTATGGGGTCAATATGTCTGATCTACCGCCGTATTTAGTGCAGTGGCAGATGGCGATTGAAAAATTGGATGTTCAGTTTAGTGACGCACAGCAAACGTTTGATGAGATGATGGGCGATGTGGTGGCACAACGTTTTCCAGACCAAGACTCTCGCACAGGCTGGTTAGCACGTGTGCAAGAGTTTCATGGGCGTTTAGCGGAGTATGCGGAAT
>Ga0256839_1002631_pt1 | contig 19694 bp, 31 predicted proteins | sample 354166metaG_FD_185968 | JGI IMG/M metagenome (GOLD analysis project Ga0256839, IMG submission 185968) | Hydrothermal vent microbial communities from Mid Atlantic Ridge, Atlantic Ocean - 354-166 | ecosystem: Environmental > Aquatic > Marine > Hydrothermal vents | place: Atlantic Ocean: Mid... | reverse complement strand
TATTCAAGGCATTGATGCTAAGACTGAAGAAGAGGTTACTCGTGAGCCGCGTGATGATGCGCCATTCTCTATGTTGGCCTTTAAGATTGCTAATGACCCTCACATGGGTTCACTAACATTCTGTCGCATTTACTCTGGTAAGCTAGAGCAGGGCGCTATGGTTGAAAATACCGTTAAAGGTAAGCGTGAGCGTGTTGGTCGTATGTTTGAAATGCACTCAAACTCTCGTGAGCAGATTACTGAGGCATTTGCAGGTGATATTGTTGCTATTGTTGGTCTTAAGGATACAACTACTGGTGATACTTTATCTGTGTCATCGCACCCAGTTATTTTGGAGCGCATGGAATTTCCTGATCCAGTTATTGAGATTGCTGTTGAGCCTAAAACTAAGGCTGATCAAGAAAAAATGGGTATTGCGTTAAATCGTCTTGCTGCGGAAGATCCAAGCTTTAGAGTTAAGTCTGATGAAGAATCAGGTCAGACTATTATTGCAGGTATGGGTGAATTGCACCTTGATATTTTGATTGATCGTATGAAGCGTGAATTTGGTGTCGAAGCTAATATTGGTCAACCTCAGGTTGCTTATCGTGAGACTATTACTCGTGCGGCTGATGTTGATTACACACATAAAAAGCAATCTGGTGGTTCTGGTCAGTTTGCGCGTGTTAAGATGACAATTGAACCAAATGAAGTTGGCGAAGGTTTTGAATTTACTTCAAAGGTTGTTGGCGGAAATGTTCCAAAAGAATATATTCCTGGTGTTGAAAAAGGCGTTAAGTCAGTTATGGGTGCAGGCATTTTAATTGGCTTCCCTATTGTTGACGTAAAAGTTACCCTTAATGACGGTGCTTATCATGATGTTGATTCATCTGTTCTTGCCTTTGAAATAGCTGGCCGTGCAGGTTTTCGTGAAGCTATTGCAAACGCTAAGCCACAAATTCTTGAGCCAGTGATGAAGGTTGAAGTTGTAACACCTGAAGATTATATTGGTGATGTGATTGGTGATTTAAATTCACGTCGCGGACAAATTCAAGGCACGGAAAATCGTGGAATTGCTCAGGTAGTTAATGCATTTGTGCCTTTGGCTAATATGTTTGGTTATGTGAATAACCTACGCTCAATGAGCCAAGGTCGTGCGCAATATACTATGGTTTTTGATCATTATGAGCAGGTACCAAAAGCAGTTGCTGATGAAGTAAAAGAAAAATACGCTTAAATTTGAGTTTTATAAAATAAGAAAGAAATTAACCTCAGCGAATAAGTGCTGATGCTAACGGAGAGAAAAAATGGCTAAAGAAAAGTTTGAACGCAATAAGCCGCATTGTAATATTGGTACAATCGGTCACGTTGATCACGGCAAAACAAGTCTAACAGCAGCTATTACAAAAATTTTAGCTGAAACTGGTGGTGCTGAATTTAAGAATTATGCTGATATTGATGCGGCTCCTGAAGAAAAGGCTCGTGGTATTACCATTTCAACGGCTCACGTTGAATATGAAACAGAAAAACGCCACTATGCGCACGTTGATTGCCCAGGTCACGCTGATTATGTAAAAAATATGATTACTGGTGCTGCTCAAATGGATGGTGGTATCTTGGTTGTGTCTGCAGCTGATGGCCCTATGCCTCAGACTCGTGAGCATATCTTGCTTGCTCGTCAGGTTGGTGTTCCAGCACTTGTTGTTTTCTTGAACAAATGTGATCAGGTTGATGATGAAGAGTTGCTAGAGTTGGTTGAAATGGAAGTTCGTGAACTTCTTGATATGTATGATTTCCCAGGTGATGATATTCCAATCATTCGCGGTTCAGCTCTTGTTGCACTTGAAGATGGCGATCCAAAACTTGGTAAAGATGCTATTTTGGAACTTATGAAAGCTGTTGATGAGTATATTCCTCAGCCAGCTCGTCCAATCGATCAGCCTTTCTTGATGCCGATTGAAGATGTTTTCTCAATTTCAGGTCGTGGCACTGTTGTTACTGGTCGTGTTGAGCGCGGTATTATTAAGGTTGGCGAGGAAGTTGAAATCGTTGGCATTAAAGATACGCAAAAAACTACTGTTACTGGTGTTGAAATGTTCCGCAAGCTACTTGATAGCGGTGAAGCTGGTGACAATATCGGCGCTCTTATTCGTGGTGTTGATCGTGAACAAGTTGAACGTGGTCAAGTGCTTTGCGCTCCAGGTTCAGTTAAGCCACACACAAAATTCATCGGTGAAGCTTATATTTTGACCAAAGATGAGGGTGGTCGTCACACACCATTCTTCACTAATTATCGCCCGCAATTCTATTTCCGTACCACTGATGTGACGGGTGTTGTTACACTTAAAGACGGTGTTGAAATGGTTATGCCTGGTGATAATGTTGAAATTAACGTTGAGCTAATCGTGCCAATCGCCATGGAAGAAAAGCTTCGCTTTGCTATTCGTGAAGGTGGCAGAACAGTTGGTTCTGGCGTTGTTGCTAAAATCGTTGAGTAAAATATAATTTAATGTTTAGGGCGTGATGCCTAATCAAACGGGCATCACAAACTATTAGAATTCTTATAGACTTGGAAAAATACTATGAACGGTCAAAATATTCGCATAAGACTTAAGGCGTTCGACCATCGTGTCCTTGATGTATCTACTCGTGAAATCGTCAATACAGCGAAGCGTACGGGTGCTCAGGTTCGTGGTCCTATTCCACTTCCGACGAGAATTGATAAATATACTGTTAACCGCTCTCCTCACGTTAATAAAAAATCACGCGAGCAGTTTGAAATTAGAACTCACAAACGTCTTTTAGACATAGTGGATCCTACACCTCAAACGGTTGACGCACTAATGAAACTTGATCTTGCCGCAGGCGTAGATGTTGAGATTAAACTGTAAAGTTTAAATTAAGAAAAGGTTGGAACCAATGCGTTCTGGATTGATAGCACAAAAGCTGGGCATGACCCGCATATTTAAAGAGGACGGCACTTTAGTGCCTGTCACCGTGTTGGGATTGCAAAATTGCCAAGTGGTAGCTCAGCGTACTGCAGATAAAGACGGCTATACTGCCTTGCAATTAGGTGCAGGTGTAGCTAAGGCAAAAAACACGCCAAAAGCTCAGCGAGGGCAGTTTGCCATCGCTAAAGTTGAGCCTAAGCGTCACGTTGCAGAATTTCGCGTTAGCGCTGAAAATTTGATTGAAGTTGGCTCATCTATGCTAGCCGATCATTTTAATGAAGGCCAACTTGTTGATGTTACTGGGACGTCAGTAGGTAAAGGCTTTGCTGGCGCAATGAAGCGACATAATTTTGGTGGACTTCGTGCTACTCACGGTGTTTCTATCTCTCACCGTTCGCACGGCTCGACTGGTAACTCTCAAGATCCCGGCCGCGTTTTCAAAGGTAAGAAAATGGCTGGTCACATGGGTGATGAGCGCGTGACAACACAAAATCTTACAGTTGTTAAAACCGATGTTGAGCGTGGTTTAATCATGGTTCAGGGTTCTGTTCCAGGCTCAAAAGGTGGCTGGATTAGAGTTAGTGATGCTGTAAAGCATGCAGCTCCTAAAGATGCTTCTTATCCTGGTTCTTTTAAAGCGCCTGCTGATAATTCTACAAAAGAAACAAAAGAAACCCCTAAAGCTGAAGTTAAAGCTGATGGAGGTCAGGAATAATGGATATTAAAGTAATCACACTAGAGGGCAAAGCTTCTGGCAAGGTAACACTTGACGATAAAGTTTTTGGTCTTGAGCCACGCCAAGATATTATTCACCGCATGGTTCGTTACCAATTGGCTAAGCGCCAAGCTGGCACGCATGATGTTAAAAATCGCTCTGAAATTAAAGGCTCAACTCGTAAATTTGTTGCTCAAAAAGGTTCAGGTGGCGCTCGTCACTCTACTCGTAAAGTAAACATCTTTAAGGGTGGTGGTCGTGCTTTTGGCCCAACTCCTCGCTCGCATGCTATTGGCTTGCAAAAAAAGGTAAGGGTTCTAGCTCTTAAATTTGCACTAAGTGCAAAGGCAAAAGCTGGCGAAATTATCATTTTGGATAAAGCAGAAGTCAAAAGCCCAAAAACTGCTGATTTAAGAAAATCATTTGATGGGCTTGGTCTTAAAAATGCTTTGATTATTGATGGTGCAGAACTTAATGAAAATTTCTCACTAGCAGCTAAAAATGTTCCAATGATTGATGTGCTTCCGGCGCAGGGGATCAATGTTTATGACATTTTACGTCGTAATAAATTGGTTCTAACAAAAGCCGCTGTTGCAGCTTTGGAGGTTCGTTTCTCATGAGTAAAATTAAAAAATACGATATTATTCGCAACCCAGTTGTAACCGAAAAATCAACTATGGCTTCAGAAGCTAATCAGGTTGTTTTTGATGTAGCTATTGATGCAAGCAAGCCAGAAATTAAGGCTGCTGTTGAAGAGTTGTTTTCGGTAAAAGTTAAGGCGGTTAATACTAATGTGCGTAAAGGCAAGACTAAGCGTTTTCGTGGTATTATGGGTCGTCGTAAAGATGTTAAAAAAGCAATTGTCACTCTTGTTGATGGTCAATCCATCGATATAGCAACTGGCTTGTAAGAGGGATTTGAGGATTTAAATATGGCTTTAAAGCAATATAAACCAACTTCTCCGGGTCGTCGTGCGCTTATTGGCATTGATCGCTCTGAGTTATGGAATGGCAAACCAGTAAAGAAACTATCCGAGGGTCTTACAAAGACTGGCGGTCGTAATAACCGTGGTAGAATTACTGCTCGTCGTCAGGGTGGTGGGCACAAGCGCACATATCGTTTAATCGATTTCAAACGTATAAAATATGATGTGGTTGGCACGGTTGAACGTATCGAATACGATCCTAACCGCACCGCATTTATCGCTCTTATCACTTATAGTGATGGTGAGCAGGCATATATTTTGGCTCCACAACGTCTTGGTGCTGGCGATAAGGTAATTTCCTCTCGCTCTGCAGTTGATGTGAAACCAGGCAATTGTATGCCATTACAAGAAATGCCAGTTGGCACGATTGTTCATAATATTGAAATGAAGCCAGGTAAGGGCGCTCAGGTTGCTCGCTCGGCTGGTGCTTATGCACAATTTGTTGGTCGCGATCAGGGTTGGGCAACACTTCGCCTTAAGTCTGGTGAGCAACGTAAAGTTCATGGTTCTTGTTTAGCAACTGTAGGGTCGGTTTCAAATCCAGATCACTCAAATACAAATTTGGGTAAAGCTGGCCGTAACCGCTGGTTGGGCAAACGTCCAAGTGTTCGTGGTGTTGCCATGAACCCTGTGGATCACCCGCATGGTGGTGGTGAAGGTCGTACATCTGGTGGTCGTCATCCGGTTAGCCCTTGGGGTCAGCCAACTAAGGGTAAAAGAACTCGTAAAAATAAGTCGAGCGATAAATTTATTGTTCGTTCACGTCACGCCAAGAAGGGCAGGTAGATTATGACCCGTTCCGTATGGAAAGGCCCATTTGTTGATGGGTATCTATTGAAAAAAGCCGAAAAAGTTCGTGAAAGCGGACGTAATGAGGTTATCAAAATCTGGAGCCGTCGTTCAACGATATTGCCTCAGTTTGTTGGTCTTACTTTTGGTGTTTACAATGGTAAAAAACATATTCCAGTTAACATAAGCGAAGACATGATTGGTCACAAATTTGGTGAGTTTTCACCATCTCGCACCTATTATGGTCACACCGCTGATAAAAAAGCCAAGAGAGGCTAGTTATGGGTAAGTTGAAAACAGAGCGCGCGCTCAAGGATAATGAAGCAAAAGCAGTATTACGTGCAGTTCGCGTAAGCCCGCAAAAGCTAAATCTTGTTGCACAGCAAATTCGTGGTTTGAAAGTAGAAAAAGCCTTGGCTGATCTTTCCTTCTCACCAAAGCGGATTGCTGGCGCTGTTAAGAAGACACTTGAAAGTGCAATTGCTAACGCTGAAAATAATCATAATCTGGATACAGATGCTTTGGTTGTTGCTCATGCTTATGTTGGTAATTCATTGGTTATGAAACGTTTTCGTGCTAGAGCGCGTGGTCGTTCTGCTCAAATTCAAAAGCCATTTGCGCATTTAACAATTATCGTTCGTGAAGTTGAGGAGTCTGCATAATGGGACAAAAGATTAACCCCATCGGCTTTCGCCTTGGAATTAACCGCACTTGGGATTCTCGTTGGTATGCCAATAAAGGTGAATATGGTAGCTTGTTGCAAGAAGATCTAGCAATTCGCAAGTCTTTGCAAAAAGAGTTGAAAAACGCTGCTGTTTCTAAAATTGTTATTGAGCGTCCGCATCGTAAATGTCGTGTGTTTATTCATACAGCTCGCCCTGGTATCGTTATTGGTAAAAAGGGCGCTGATATTGAGCGTATTAAAAAAATTGTCACTAAATTTACTGACAGTGAAGTTCATGTGAATATTGTTGAAGTTCGCAAGCCTGAAACAGATGCAAATCTTGTTGCTCAAGGTATTGCTCAACAACTTGAACGCCGTGTTGCTTTTCGCCGTGCAATGAAACGCGCAGTGCAGACAGCTATTCGTATGGGAGCAGAGGGAATTCGAGTAAATGTTGCTGGTCGTCTTGGCGGCACAGATATTGCTCGTCTTGAATGGTATCGTGAGGGACGTGTTCCTTTGCACACTCTTCGTGCTGATATTGATTATGGCGTTTATGAAGCTGATACGACTTATGGTATTATCGGTATTAAAGTTTGGATTTATAAGGGTGATGTTATGGAACATGATCCGATGGCACATGACAGACGTGCAAATGAAGCTGGTGGCTCTGGTGGTCAGCATCAACAACGTCGTCGTGAACCGGCAGCTAGATAAGAGGAGCGGAGCAAAATGTTACAACCAAAACGCACAAAATTCCGCAAGGCTCATAAAGGTCGTATTCACGGCGTAGCTAAAGGCGGATATACACTGACTTTTGGTCAGTTTGGACTTAAAGCACTTGAGCCAGAGCGTATTACTGCTCGTCAAATTGAAGCTGCTCGTCGTGCTATGACAAGGCAGATGAAACGTGCTGGTCGTGTTTGGATTAGAGTATTTCCTGATGTGCCAGTATCTAAGAAACCAACTGAAGTTCGCATGGGTAAAGGTAAAGGCACGCCAGAATATTGGGCTGCAAGAGTTCACCCAGGCAGAGTGATGTTTGAAATTGACGGCGTAAATGAAGAAGTGGCTCGTGAAGCTCTTCGTCTTGCTGCCATGAAATTGCCAATTAAAACACGGTTTGTTAGCCGTATTGCAGATTAAGGGGCTTTAATATTATGAAAGCAAGTGACGTTAGAGCCAAAACGGTTGACGAATTAAAAGATGAGCTACAAAGCTTAAAGAAAGAGCAGTTTAACCTGCGTTTTCAAAGGGCTACTCAACAATTAGAGTCAACTTCAAGGGTAAAAGAAGTTCGCCGTGATATTGCACGTGTAAAAACAATATTACGTGAGAAACTAAATGCTGAAACATTGCAAGTTAAGGAACAGGTCTAGACATGCCTAAACGGATTTTGCAGGGAACAGTTGTTTCCGATAAGAATGAGAAAACTATCGTGGTCAGAGTTGATCGTCGTTTTACTCACCCATTGTTAAAGAAAACGGTTCGCCGTTCCAAAAAATACCATGCTCATGACGAGAGCAATGCCATTAAAGTTGGCACTATGGTTAGCATTGAGGAATGTGTTCCAATTTCTAAAAATAAGCGGTGGACGGTTATTTCGTCTACTTAAATTATATGTGTGGCTGATTGCTATTTTGGCAAGAGGCAAAGAAGAAGAGGCATCATACTATGATTCAGATGCAAACAAATTTAGAAGTTGCGGATAATTCCGGTGCAAAGCGTGTCATGTGCATTAAAGTACTTGGCGGTTCACACCGTAAATATGCCTCTGTTGGTGACATAATTGTTGTGTCAGTAAAAGATGCTATTCCTCGTGGTCGTGTTAAAAAAGGTCAGGTTTTGAAAGCCATCGTTGTGCGCACAAAATTTGATATTCGCCGCCCCGATGGTTCTGTTATTCGTTTTGATAGCAATGCCGCGGTTTTGGTAAATGCAAATAAAGAGCCAATCGGCACACGTATTTTTGGCCCAGTTCCTCGTGAACTGCGTGCTAAAAACCACATGAAAATTATTTCGCTTGCACCGGAGGTGCTGTAATATGGCTGCTAAGATTAAAAAAGGCGACAAAGTTGTTGTGTTGAGCGGCAAGGACAGAGGAAAGACTGGTGAAGTTCTTCAAATTTTACCAGAAAAAACTCGCGCTCTTGTTCAAGGTATTAACTTGATGAAGCGTCACACAAAGCAAAGCGCAAACCAAGAAGCTGGTATTTATACCAAAGAAGCTTCAATTCACCTGTCTAATTTGGCAATTGCTGACCCTAAAGATGGTAAAGCTAGCCGAGTTGGTTTTGCAATTAAAGACGGCGTAAAAACACGCGTCGCCAAGCGTAGTGGAGAAACTATCAATGGCTGAGGTATATGTTCCGCGTATGCGCACAAAATATGATGATGTGATACGTGCTGGCCTTATCAAGGATTTTAATTATAAAAATCCTATGGAAGTGCCAAAACTAGACAAAATCGTCCTTAATATGGGCGTTGGTGAGGCTGTTGCTGACAGCAAGAAGGTTAAGGTCGCTGCGGCTGATCTTGAACTTATTGCAGGGCAGAAGCCAATGATTACACATGCACGCCGCTCGATTGCGGGTTTTAAGGTGCGTGAAGAAATGGCACTTGGGGCCAAAGTAACCTTGCGTAAGACACGTATGTATGAATTTTTGGATCGTTTAGTGAATATCGCTATGCCACGTATCCGAGATTTTCGTGGGCTAAACCCTAAGAGTTTTGATGGTCATGGTAATTTTGCTATGGGCATTAAGGAACATATTATATTTCCTGAAATTAACTATGAGCAGGTCGATCAGATGTGGGGAATGGACATTATTATATGCACCACTGCCAACACAGATGAGGAAGCACGTGCTCTTCTTAAAGCTTTCAACTTCCCTTTTGGCGATAGCTAAAAGAGATAAGCGAACAGAAAAGATTGTAAAATATGGCTAAGACCAGCTCAGTAGAAAAAAATAAACGTCGAATTAAACTGTCAAAGAAATATGCTAATAAGCGTATGGCACTTAAAATGACTATCAATAATAAAGAACTTCCACTTGAAGAACGCTTTAAAGCAGGGCTTAAGTTGGCTGAATTGCCACGCAATAGCTCACCAGTTAGAATTCGCAATCGTTGTGAAGTAAGTGGTCGTCCTCGTGGTTATTATCGTAAACTTAAACTAAGTCGCATCGCGCTTCGCGAGCTTGGTAATTTTGGTCAGATTCCTGGCCTTGTTAAGTCAAGCTGGTAGGGGAGAATAAATATGTCTTTTTCTGATCCAATTGGTGATATGCTAACTCGCATTCGTAATGCGCATATGCGTAATAAAGATAGTGTTGTAACACCTGCTTCTACTTTACGTGGTCGTGTGTTAGACGTTTTGAAATCTGAAGGCTTTATTCGTGGCTATTCAGAATCAAAATTCGATAATGGTTCAGCAGAATTTAATATCGAGCTTAAATATCTTGAGCAAGAACCCGTAATTCGTGAAATTCAAAGAGTTTCTCGTCCTGGACGTAGGGTTTATGCTTCGGTCAAAAACATTCCAACCATTGCAAATGGTCTTGGTGTTTCTATTATATCTACCCCAAAAGGTGTTATGGCAGATCATGAAGCGCGTTCGCAAAATGTTGGTGGTGAAGTGTTGTGTCGCGTATTCTAAGGAATAAGCTTCATAGTGTAATTAAAACAAACTGAGTTGAAAAAGGTTTGAAATATGTCTCGTACTGGCAAAAAACCGGTCGCCCTAAGTGGAGCAACGGTTTCCATCGATGGTCAAAAAGTCACTGCTAAGGGTGCAAAGGGTGAATTAAGCGTTGATCTAATTGACGCTGTAACCGCCAAGCTCACTGATGATGGTGTTGTGATTGAACCTGTTGGTGATAGCGCATTGGCGCGTGCGGCATGGGGCACTTTTCGCTCTTTGGTGCAAAATATTGTTATCGGTGTTACAGCTGGCTTTGAAAAAAAGCTTGTAATTTCTGGTGTTGGTTATCGTGCTGCATTGCAAGGTAGTGATTTAAAATTATTACTAGGCTTCTCTCACGATGTGATTTATAAAGCTCCAGATGGTGTAAAGCTTAGTGTGCCTTCACCTACAGAGGTTGTTGTAAGTGGTATTGATAAGCAATTAGTTGGTCAAGCGGCTGCAAATATTAGAGCTTATCGTCCACCTGAGCCATATAAGGGCAAGGGCGTGCGTTATTCTGATGAATTTATTTACCGCAAAGAAGGTAAGAAGAAGTAAGGACTATAAGTAAGATGGCAAAGAAACTTAGTGGAGTTGATCGTCGTAAAGCACGTGTTCGTCGCGCGATTAAAAATCGTGCCAACGGTCGCCCAAGACTTAGTGTATTTCGTTCTGAAAAGAATATTTATGTTCAAATTATTGATGATGCTAATGGTGTTACACTTGCGGCTGCATCTACGCTTGATAAGGACATAAAAAAATCTAATAAGAATGGTGCAACGCAAGATGCAGCAATTGCGGCTGGTAAGTTGATAGCACAGCGTGCTAAAGAGGCCAAAATTGCAGATGTTGTTTTTGATCGTGGTCCATATATATTTCACGGTAGAGTAAAAGCCTTAGCAGATGCAGCTCGGCAAGCTGGGTTGAGTTTTTAATATTTAGCCCTTTAAAGAGATTTAAAAGAGAAGATTTGAGATTTAAGTGATGAAAAAAGATCAAGAACGCGATAGCGAATTTGTAGATCGTTTAGTGCATATCAACCGTGTTGCCAAAGTGGTAAAGGGCGGTAAACGCTTTGCTTTTGCTGCACTTGTTGTTATTGGTGATCAAAAGGGCAGGGTTGGCTTTGGCCACGGTAAGGCTCGTGAAGTTCCAGAAGCTATTCGTAAAGCTACAGAGCAAGCAAAACGTCAGTTGATTCGCGTACCTCTTCGTGAAGCGCGCACTCTACATCACGATGTAAAGGGTCGTTATGGTGCGGGTAAAGTTATTTTACGCTCAGCTCCTCCAGGTACGGGTATTATTGCTGGTGGTCCAATGCGTGCTGTATTTGAAACGCTAGGCATCAACGATATTGTTGCTAAGTCCCAAGGCAGTGCAAACCCATATAATATGATACGCGCTACTTTTGACGCGTTGCAGAATGTTCATTCTCCGCGCTCGGTTGCCGCGCGTCGTGGTTTGAAAGTTTCAGAATTACAAGCTCGCCGTGGTGAAGCTGGTATTGATGCCTAAATCCGCTAAGCGGTGATGAAAGAGAATATTATGAGTGAAAAGACAGTAACAGTTGAGCAAATTGGAAGCCCAATACGCCGTGAAAAATCACAGCGTGCAACCTTGGTTGGCCTTGGTCTTAATAAGATGCATAAAGTGCGCACGCTTAAAGATACTCCGCAAGTGCGTGGTATGATTAAAAAGATTTCGCATCTAGTGCGTGTTGTCGAAGATAAATAAAGAATTTAGGAATAATGTTATGCGTTTGAATAATCTTAGTGACAATGATGGTGCTACAAAAAACCGCATTCGTGTAGGTCGTGGAATTGGCTCTGGCAAGGGTAAAACTGGTGGTCGTGGCATGAAGGGGCAGAAATCTCGCTCTGGTGTAGCCATTAAGGGCTTTGAAGGTGGGCAAATGCCACTTCATATGAGAATGCCAAAACGTGGTTTTAACAATCCGTTTGCTAAAAAGTTTAATGCTGTGCGTCTTGATCGTATTCAACGAGCAATTGATGCAGGTAAACTTGATTCTAAAAATGTTATTGATGCCCAAGCACTTGTTGCTTCTGGCGTTATTCGTCGTGCAAAAGACGGAGTTCGTCTGATCGCGGGTGGAGAATTTTTGGCTAAAAAGGTAACTTTTAAAGTCAATCACGTTTCTAGCGGTGCATTAAAAGCAATTGAAGAAACTGGTGGAAAAGTTGATTTACCAGAAGTTAAAGTGCCTGTTAGAAAAATGGCAAAAAAAGCACCTAAAAGCGAGTAATTTAAGCTTTTAATTATTAGGAGCCGTAAATGGCATCAGCAGCTGAGCAATTAGCACGTAATTTGAGTTTTGCTACCTTTGGTAAAGCTAAACAATTGCAACAACGCATCTGGTTTACACTAGGTGCTTTGCTAATTTATCGCCTTGGAACATATATTCCAATGCCTGGAATTGATCCCGATGCTTATGCACAAACTTTTGAGCAAGCACAGCAGGGTGTTGTAGGCTTATTTAATATGTTTGCAGGTGGTGCGGTTGAGCGTATGGCTATTTTTGCCCTCAACCTTATACCATATATTACGGCCTCTATTATCATTCAGGTTATGTCCTCAGCTTCGCCTAAACTTGAAGCTCTCAAGAAAGAGGGCGGAGAAGCTGGACGCAGAAAAATCAACCAATATACCCGCTATCTAACGGTAGCCTTTTGTGCTGTACAAGCTTATGGTATTGCTATTGGCCTAGAATCTAGCCCAGGGGTTGTGCTTGATCCAGGCTGGTTCTTTAGAATCTCTACTATGATTACCCTTGTTGGCGGCACAATGTTCTTGATGTGGCTTGGTGAGCAGATTACAGCTCGTGGGGTTGGTAATGGTATTTCACTAATTATTTTTGCAGGTATTGTTGCAAATCTTCCATCAACAATTGCCCAAACACTTGAGTTAAGTCGTACTGGTGCATTGCCTACTATCGCCGTTGTTGGAATGTTGGTTTTGGCTATTGTGGTTATTGGTGTGATTGTATTTTTTGAGCGCGCGCAACGTCGTTTGCTTATTCAATATCCAAAGCGCCAAGTTGGTAACAAGATGTTCCAAGGCGATAGCTCTCATCTACCTTTGAAGCTAAATACTGCAGGCGTTATCCCAGTGATTTTTGGCTCTTCAATTCTACTTATGCCAGCGACACTTGCTTCATTTGCCGCTCAGGGTGATGCCCCGCAATGGTTGCAATTTGTTTCGGCCTTGCTTGGTCGTGGCCAGCCGCTTTATTTGATATTATTTGCCGCATTCATTATGTTTTTTGCATTCTTTTACACGGCGATTGTTTTTAATCCATCAGATACGGCAGATAATCTTAAGCGATCTGGTGGGTTTATTCCAGGAATTAGACCAGGGGAAAGAACCGCAGCGCATATTGATTATGTTTTAACTCGTGTAACCACTGTTGGGGCGCTATATTTGACTGTTGTTGCGCTTATTCCAGAGGTATTATTTTCTCAATTAAATATTTCGCAATTTATTGGCGGAACGTCTTTGCTAATCATGGTGACGGTTACTCTTGATACAATTTCGCAAATCCAAAGCCATTTGATTGCACAACAATATGAAGGCTTGGTCAAAAAATCTCGACTTGGAGGCAGAAGGCGATGAAACTTATTCTTCTTGGCCCACCAGGGGCGGGTAAAGGAACGCAGGCAAAATATCTAATTGAAGATTATGATATTGTGCAATTATCTACTGGGGATATTCTGCGCGCAGCCATTGCTAAAAAAACACCTCTAGGACTAAAAGCTCAAGAAATTATGGCTAAGGGTGATCTAGTTTCAGATGAAATAGTTAATGCAATTATTTCTGAGCGTCTAGATGATGAAGACTGCCAAAATGGATTTATTCTTGATGGTTTTCCTCGCACTATTGCTCAGGCTGACGCTTTAAACGCTATGTTAGATGAAAAAAACATCTCACTTGATGCTGTTATTGAGCTAAAGGTTGATGAAGATATTTTAGTTAAGCGTATTCTTAATCGTGCTAAAGAATCAGATCAAACTAGAGCAGATGATAATGAAGAAGTTATCCGTAATCGTCTTAAAGTCTATCGCGAACTTACTGAGCCATTAGTTGAATATTATTCAGCAAAAGGCTTAATAAAGAGCGTTGATGGTACGATGGGTATGGAAAAAGTAAGGCAAGCCATTAAAAGTGCTTTGCAAGAGTAAAAAAATCTATTGGTTTTAATAAGTAATGTCATGTTGACTTTACTTGATAGAGCCGCTAGTAACCGCCAGTATCGATTTTGTTGACTGGAAATGGGTTCTTTCGTTGTGCCGGATTTCCGGTCAGTTTTGTTTAATGAAAATAAGCAGTTTTGCTTGTTTTTAAAGATTTAAAGGAGTGCGAACGTGGCACGTATCGCAGGTATCAATGTTCCGACTAACAAGCGTGTAATTATTGCATTGCAGTATATTCATGGAATTGGTGCGACTAAGGCAGCTGAGATTTGTAAAAAAATTAAAATTCCAGCTGAGCGTCGAGTTAATGAAATGACAGATGCTGAGCTTACAGCAGTTCGTGAAATGATTGATAGTAATTATATTGTTGAGGGTGATTTGCGTCGCTCTGTATCTATGAATATTAAGCGTTTGATGGATTTAGGAAATTATCGAGGTATTAGACACCGTCGCGGCTTGCCGGTTCGTGGTCAACGTACGCATACAAATGCGAGGACTCGCAAGGGTCCAGCTAAAGCAATCGCAGGTAAAAAGAAGTAAGAATTCTTAATTATAAGAATTTCTTCGGTGGAGCTATTTTATTGCAATTAGGCGGTAAAAGGCATTGAGATCGAAAAAAGGTTAAAAAATAAATGGCTAAAAGTGAAACTACTCGCGTTCGTCGTAAAGAGCGTAAAAATATTTCTTCTGGTGTTGCGCATGTAAACGCCTCTTTTAATAACACAATGATTACCATTACTGATGTGCAGGGAAATACAATTTCTTGGTCATCTGGTGGTGTTATGGGCTTTAAGGGGTCACGCAAATCTACTCCCTATGCAGCACAGATTGCAGCTGAAGATGCAGCCAAAAAAGCTCAGGAGCATGGTGTGAAGACCTTGGAGGTTGAGGTTCGTGGTCCTGGTTCTGGGCGCGAATCAGCTCTTAGGGCATTGCAGGCTGCAGGTTTTGTAATAACTAGTATTCGTGATGTTACTTCTATTCCACATAATGGGTGTCGTCCACGCAAAAGACGGCGTGTCTAAGAAGTATTTAACTCTTTGGTCTTTTTTAAAGGCTGGTATTTTATTTAGCCAAATATGCGGCAAAGCGATTTTAAAGGCAAAATCGCAAATTAACAAAAGGATATTGGTAGCATGATCCAGACAAACTGGCAGGAACTTATCAAACCTACAAAGCTAGAAGTGGTTTCAGGGGAAGTAGAGCATGTTGCTTCAGTGGTTGCAGAGCCATTAGAGCGCGGTTTTGGACTTACACTTGGTAATGCATTGCGTCGTGTTTTGTTGTCATCGTTGCAAGGTGCAGCAGTGACCGCAATTCAAATTGATGGTGTTTTGCATGAATTTTCTTCAGTTGCAGGTGTGCGTGAAGATATTACAAATATCGTTCTTAATGTTAAAGAAATTTCAATTCGCATGGAAGATGAGGGGCCTAAGCGCTTACATCTTTCTAAAAAAGGTCCGGCTACAGTAAAAGCTGGCGATATTGAATTAACTGGTGATATTGAAATATTAAATCCAGAATTAGTTATTTGCCATCTTGATGATGGTGCGGAATTAAATATTGAATTCACTATCAATACTGGCAAAGGCTATGCTCCTGCCGATAAAAACCGCCCAGAAGATGCGCCAATTGGTTTTATTCCAGTTGATAGTTTGTTTTCTCCTGTGCGCCGTGTGAGCTATAATGTTGAAGCAACACGCGAGGGGCAGGTTCTTGATTATGATAAGTTGACACTTAAGGTTGAGACAAATGGTGCTGTGACACCAGAAGACGCAATTGCTTTTGCTGCTCGAATTTTACAAGATCAGCTTGCTATCTTTGTGAATTTCGAAGAGCCAGTTATTGAAGCTCCTGTTGATACAACTCCTGAGCTGGCATTCAACCCAGCCTTGCTTAAAAAGGTTGATGAGCTTGAATTTTCTGTTCGTTCAGCAAATTGCCTCAAGAATGATAATATAGTTTATATTGGTGATTTGATCCAAAAGAGCGAGGGCGAAATGCTTCGCACTCCTAACTTTGGTCGCAAGTCACTAAATGAGATTAAAGAAGTTTTGGCGCAAATGGGTCTGCATCTTGGTATGGATGTAGCAAATTGGCCGCCAGAGAATATTGATGACCTAGCTAAACGCTATGAAGATCATTATTGATATTCATAGAGTTTAAGTTTTAGAGTTTTATTGGAGAATTAAAATGCGTCACGCAAAAGCAAATCGTAAATTAAATAGAACATCAAGCCATCGTATGGCTATGTTTGCTAATATGGCGGCTGCGCTAATCAAACATGAGCAGATTGTAACAACTTTACCAAAAGCAAAAGACTTGCGCCCGATTGTTGAAAAGCTGGTTACACTTGCTAAAAAAGGTGATCTTTCAGCTCGTCGCCGTGCTATTTCTAAGCTTCGCGATGAGGATATGGTGAAGAAGTTATTTTCAACTCTTGGTCCGCGCTATGCTGATCGTCAAGGTGGATATATCCGTATAATGAAAGCTGGCTTTCGTTATGGTGACAATGCTCCAATGGCAGTGATTGAATTTGTTGATCGCGATATGTCAGCTAAGGGTGTCGATTCTGGCCCTGTGATTATTAAAGAAGATACTGAAGAAGCTGTAGCTTAGTATTTCTTCTTTTTGTTTGTATTAAAGGGCAGTTGCGTTTTTCGTAGCTGCCCTTTACTTTTGCGCTATATTTTCAATATTTTAATTTTAGGAAAAATATGGACGAGCTGAATAATGTTGAAGAAAAACTAAACAAGTCAGATGATGAAAATCGTCCACTGGCCGATATTTTGCGCCCCAAAAAACTCGAGGAGGTGATTGGTCAGACACATTTTCTTGGTGAGCAGGGAATGCTGCGTCGCATGATAGAAGCAGGGCGTTTAAACTCCATGATATTTTGGGGGCCGCCCGGCACTGGCAAAACTTCAGTTGCAAGATTACTAGCAATAGATAGCGGTTATCATTATGAGCAAATCTCGGCAATATTTTCTGGCGTTGCTGATCTAAAAAAACTTTTCGCTAGCGCTCAAGAGGCAAAGTCACAAGGCAAAAAAACGCTTTTATTCGTTGATGAAATTCACCGCTTTAACAAAGCACAACAGGATAGCTTTTTGCCTGTGCTAGAAGATGGCACAATTATTTTAGTTGGCGCTACAACAGAAAATCCATCTTTTGAGTTAAATTCTGCTTTATTAAGTCGCTCACAAGTAATGGTGTTTGAACCATTGAATGAAGCAGACCTTGAGGCGCTATTAAAAAGGGCAGAGAAATATTATAACATTAAATTACCCCTTACTTTCGATGCAACGCAAATGTTAATTAGCCTTGCTGATGGTGACGGGCGGGCGCTGTTGGGTTTTGCGCAAGAGATTTTCTTAAATATCGCTAATGATGAAATTTTAGATGAAAAAGCTTTGCAAGAGTTATTGCAAAGAAAAGCGCCAATTTATGACAAGGGGCAGGACGGCCATTATAATTTGATTTCAGCTTTGCATAAATCTGTGCGCGGCTCTGATCCAGATGCAACGCTATATTATTTCTCGCGCATGTTAGATGCAGGGGAAGACCCGATGTTTTTAGCACGGCGAATTATTCGCATGGCGGTTGAAGATATTGGCCTAGCCGACCCAAATGCCTTAGTGCAGACAATTGCAGCTAGAGATGCCTATCAAATGTTAGGATCACCAGAGGGTGAGTTGGCCTTGGCTCAAGCCCTTGTTTATCTTGCAACTGCGCCAAAATCTAATGCTATATATAAGGCGTTTAGTGCATCAACAAAACTTGCAAAAAAATCAGGCGCACCCATGCCACCTAAGGTAATTTTAAACGCCCCAACAAAACTAATGGGTGATGAGGGTTATGGAATGGGGTATATTTATGACCATGATACTAAAGAGGGGTTTTCGGGGCAGAATTATTTTCCTGATAAAATTGGTCGTCAAAAATTTTATTCTCCTGTTGAGCGTGGCTTTGAGCGAGATATAAAAAAACGCCTTAGCTATTTTAACTCGCTGCGTGCAAAAAAGAAAACATAAGAGGGTTGTTATGAATGGATTTTTATTAGTTGGTGCAGGGGGGGCAATTGGCGCAATGAGCCGATATGGTATTGGAATTTTGATTGGCAGATTATGGCATTCAAATATCCCAGTTGCGACTTTGTTTATAAATATTTTCGGCTCGTTACTAATGGGGGTTTTAATTGGCTTGCTGGCTCATTATACACCAGCATGGCAAGGGCAGGCGCGTTTATTTTTGGCGGTTGGTGTGCTTGGTGGCTTCACTACATTTTCTGCCTTTTCGCTTGATGTCATTTTTTTAATAGAGCGCGGACAAACTGTCTTGGCTCTAGCTTATGTTCTCATGTCTGTTATCTTATCTATATGTGCGTTGTTTGCAGGTCTTTTGTTAGTTAGAGGAATGGCTTAAATGTCTGGTGTTAGTCAAAAAATAGTTAGTAGTGATGAAAATGGCATGCGGCTTGATCGTTGGTTTGCTTTGCATTTTGGCCATGTTCCAAATGTGCGAATTCAAAAACTGGTAAGAACTGGCCAAATTAGAGTAGATAAGGGTCGAGTGAAAACTAACACAAGGTTAGAAGCGGGGCAGGTTGTGCGTGTGCCGCCAATTGATGACACACCAAAAAAATCAGAACCAAGATATAGTGAAAAAGATGCCCAGTTTTTACGTGATTTGATTCTATATGAAGATGAAAATGTTTATGTTTTTAACAAGCCGCATGGCTTAGCTGTGCAAGGCGGATCCGGCACAAAGCGCCATATTGATGGAATGCTAAAAAGTCTGCCAAATAAAAAAGGTGAAGCGCCAAGGCTTGTGCATCGGCTTGATCGTGATACTTCGGGTTGTTTATTGGTTGCTAAAACGCGCCAAGCCGCTTCGCATTTAGGTAAGGTTTTTCGCTCGCGCTCAGCACGTAAAATTTATTGGGCGCTTAGTGTTGGCATTCCTAACCCGCCACAGGGCAATGTTTCGTGCTTTCTTGGCAGGGTGAAAACCCAAAATGGCGAGCAGATGGCGGTTGTGGGCAAAGATGTAAAAGGTGCGCAACATTCTTTGAGCTATTATTCTGTTACTGATAACGCTGGTAGAGATTTTGCTTGGGTTACATTAAAGCCAGTGACTGGCAGAACACATCAGCTTAGGGTGCATCTAAATCAGCTCGGCACTCCTATTCTTGATGATCCTCGTTATTTTGAATTAGATAACCATCATTGGGAAAGACCAGATGATTTTGGGCATGGTTTGCACCTGCATGCAAGGCGTTTAGCTTTGCCTCTTTTGGGTGGCAAAAAACTCGACATTAGCGCGCCACTACCAAAGCATATGCAGCAAAGCTTTGATCTGTTGGGCTTTGATGCCTCTCGTTTTGATGTGAATAATATTGATCCGGAAGAATAAATGAAATTGGTAATATTTGATCTTGATGGAACGTTGGTTGTGCCTAGCATGTCAACAAATGAGAAGTTTTTTTCAGGTGCGTATGAAATGCTGACTAAGCTTAGTCAGCAAGAAAATATTTACCTAGCAGTTGCAACAGGTAAGTCTTTAAGAGGGACTAAGGCCGTTCTGTCATACTATAAGGTTGAGGGATATTTCTCATCTGTGCAAACTCCTGATAACAATATTTCAAAGCCAAATCCTGATATGATATTTTCTGCAATGAGTGAGCTTTTTGAAATGAATAAATTTGGCTGCGATATT
>Ga0256839_1002630_pt1 | contig 19698 bp, 10 predicted proteins | sample 354166metaG_FD_185968 | JGI IMG/M metagenome (GOLD analysis project Ga0256839, IMG submission 185968) | Hydrothermal vent microbial communities from Mid Atlantic Ridge, Atlantic Ocean - 354-166 | ecosystem: Environmental > Aquatic > Marine > Hydrothermal vents | place: Atlantic Ocean: Mid... | reverse complement strand
AGGTGAAGAAATTAAACGGGACAAAATGCCTTGAGACTTGTCTTTCCAAAAATCTTGCGCCATACCTTGGGCAGAAAACAACAAAGACATAAAAAGAATACCCGGAAACATCATATACATAAATGAATGTTTTGATTCTGTCTTTTTACTTTCATCGGCTTTAACCTTTTTCTTTGCCTGAATTTGTGGCGGAAATAGCTGTTTCTCTAACAAGTCTACCGTGTGTTTTATTTGCACACTCATCATTGCCATTTGCTCATCAGAAATACCCTTGCCCGTTATGAGGTCGTCGAACTGCTGCAACTCATCACTAAATAACAATTGAATATAATGACCCGTATCTGCCAAAGTTGTCACCATTATCTCAGCAATTTCAGGCAGAATATTTTGACTGGGGTTTTTAACCAGTTTTAATGTTGTGGGTTTGTTATCAACAAAGTTTTGCGTGAAGCCTTTTTCTATCGTTAACCACACACTGGCATCACCTGCCGACATAATGGTTTGCCCTTCATCTTTCTTCACTTTCTTAAGAGTAAACATATCAGCAAGAGGTCCCTGGCTAAAGGTGCGGACAAACATTTGTGACAAAAAGCTGTCATCATTGTCGGTTATCAACAAAATACCACTGGGTTTAGCATTGCCATCTGATCCTGACATCAAAGAAAAAAGAGCGGCCATCATCATAGGAATTACCAACCACAGGGCTAATTGCCATTTTTCTTTCAACAATTTGGACAAGGTGCCTTTCAAAACAGTTCTTGTTAATGGATTTATCATGTGGCATCTCGCAATGCTCGTCCCGTAAGTTTAATAAACAAGCTCTCCAAATTGGCTTGTTGAATTTTAACCTGGTGAACTTTTCCTATTTTTGCAACACTCTTTAGTACTTTAGTTAAGCATTTTGATGCTTCAGGAATCAAAATACGCACTTCTTGATGTGAAAGCTCAAGCACTTGTGCTCCAATGCCTTCAAGTAATTGCTTATTAACTCCTTCTTGATAACGCCCTTTAAGTGTAATTAAGTCACGCTCTCCCATCTGTTGGCGCAAGGCTTCTACAGTCCCTGCCGCAATCACTTGCCCTTTATCCATGATAAGCAACTGGTCACACAGCCTTTCGGCTTCTTCCATATAATGTGTCGTGTATATAACCGCCGTTCCAGATTCTTTTAGTTTTATCGTTGCTTGCAATAAATGCTCGCGCGATTGCGGATCGACACCTACTGTTGGCTCATCTAATAACAAAGCTGAAGGTTTGTGCAAAATCGCACAGGCAAAATTAAGTCGTCTTTTCATGCCACCACTAAACTGTTTGACAGGTTCTTTTTGACGGGACTCTAAACCCACATCAAGTAGAACTTCTTGAATACGACTTTCAAGTTTTTTGCCTGACAATCCATAGGCAGAACCCCAAAAAACTAAATTTTCATGAGCAGATAAATCATCATAGAGTGCCAACTCTTGTGGCACGATTCCTAAAGATTGCTTCGCTTTGACTGCTTGTGTGGCAATATTAAAGTTGTTAATTGACACCGAACCACTAGTGGCTTTAACCAAACCACTGATGCAGTTTATCGTGGTTGACTTTCCCGCTCCATTTGGACCCAATAAACCAAATATTTGCCCCGTGTTGGCAGTAAATGAAATGTCTTTTACGGCTTCAAATGCACCAAAAGATTTACTTAAATTTTTTACTTCTATCATGTTTTTTCCTAAAAATAATGGATTTAGCTGTGCTAAAAACGATTGGTCTGTTGTTTTGTTACAAGTATAATAACATTATTCAAATTTTATTATATGTGTTATTAGTCACTGCCTTAGTGAATTGGTAGAATAACCAATTCTTGTTACCACGAGATTTACGAATTATCAAAGAAGTAAGGGAATGGCATCTATGTCTTACAATTTCAAACAGATTGACTTAAAATCAAGCTCACTATTTAAACAACTCAAGCGCAATGAAAACAGTTAATATAATTTTACTGTTGCTGTTGGTCACCATGTCATGGCTGCATTTTTTTGGCGATGGCGGTTCAAAAGATTTAAAAGAAAAGCAGCGACTCTATCAAGAACAACTTGAAAAGAATAAAAAGCTTAGGGCTCGTAATGAGAAGCTCAAAGCAGAAGTTGAAGATTTAAAAAATGGTTTAGAAGCCATTGAGGAACGTGCTCGTTCTGAAATGGGTATGATTAAATCAGGAGAAACTTTTATTCAAGTTATTGAAGACAATGATTGATATTCAGTCTTTTTCTAAACCATATGCGATTTAATCGTCCTAATTTAAGCAAAGGTCTCTTTTTATAAAAAGGTTTTAGGTCAGTAACTGTTTAGCAACAAACTGTGCGTACTCTTCGGCTTGTTTGCTGTCAGGCAATGAGCCATATAAAGTCTTAGACATGTGTAAAAAACCCACATAAACTGAATACGCCAGTAAGGATTGTGCTTTGGCAAATTTTTCATCAAAGCCCATTTCTTGATAAGATTGTTGCAGATGACTTAAACGTTCTAAGGTAATTTCTTTTAAGATTTTGGAGATTAATGTGTGCGATCTGTCGGCTAGTAAAGTGCTATAGATAAGGTGAGTTTGTATGGGTTCAGCACTGAGTTTAAACCAAGCCAGAAGTCGTTTTTTTGGGTTTTTGATGGTCAGTATCGTTTCTTCAACCAGTTTTTTATCACCTAGACGCCACTTTTTTAGAGATTGTTTAACTAAATCCATGCGGTTACTAAAATGCCAATAAAAACTTCCTTTGGTAACGCCCAACTCACGTGCAAGCGGCTCAACTGCCACAGCAGCCACCCCTTGGTGGGCAATAACATTTAAAGCCGCATCTTGCCAGTCTTCTGCCGTTAAGGATTTCTTTTTAACAATTTCATTCATAAATATGTATTTAACACTAATTAAGGTATGATTGAAAGGAAAACATGGTGTTTTTGGTCTTATCCATACGCAAGCGTATTGACTTTTGACTAAAACCATTCCATACTGTAGCGTATGGTATTATTTATTGGAGACTCAAAATGAATTTTTTAATTTTATTAGGCACATTTTTAGCAGTGACATTCTTCTGCTCTTATCTCAAAACCAATTTAAAAACATGGACAATTGCCACCGCCATTGTTATGGCTTTGGTCTCATGGAAGTTTTCTTTTGGGTGGCTATCACTGTCACTTATTTGGCTTATTTTTATCGTTGCATCAGTGGTTTTAAACATCAAATCCATTCGTCAACAAATGATTACTGCACCATTTTTAAAGTTTTATAAAAAAGCCTTGCCCAAACTTTCTGAAACCGAACGCATTGCACTTGAATCGGGCACGGTCAGCTGGGATGGGGAATTATTTAGTGGTAAACCAAACTTTAAAAAACTTCATGAAATACCAGCCCCACAACTAACATCGGATGAGCAAGCCTTTATCGATGGACCCGTTGCTGAATTATGTTCAATGGTTGATGAATACGAAATAAACCACGTCAAAGGTGATATGCCCAAAGAAGTGTGGCAGTTTATTCGTGACAATGGTTTTATTGGCATGATAATTTCCAAAAAGTACGGTGGATTGGGTTTTTCAGCTTTAGGTCATTCAATGGTATTGCAAAAATTAGCCTCTCGCAGTGTCGCTGTTGCCGCAACCGTTGCTGTTCCCAATTCTTTAGGTCCAGGTGAACTTTTGCACTTATATGGCACACAAGAACAAAAAGACCACTACTTGCCAAACCTTGCCGCAGGAAAAGACATTCCCTGTTTTGGTTTAACAGGTCCTACTGCTGGTTCTGATGCCACCTCTATTCCCGATACGGGAGTTGTCTGCAAACGCAAATTTGAAGGCAAACAACAACTCGGCATTTTATTAAATTTTAACAAACGTTACATCACCTTAGCACCCGTTGCGACGGTTGTTGGCTTGGCATTTCAAATGTTAGACCCTGATGGTTTGTTGGGCGATACAAATGAATTAGGCATCACCTTAGCTCTACTGCCACGCGACACCAAAGGCATGGAAATTGGTAGACGCCATAATCCATTAGATGTCATGTTTATGAATGGTCCGATTATTGGCAAAGATGTCTTTATTCCTTTAAGCTACATTATTGGTGGCGAAAAGATGATTGGTCAAGGGTGGAAGATGCTGGTCGAATGTTTGTCTGTTGGTCGTTCAATTTCCTTGCCCTCATGTTCAACTGGTGGTGCTAAAATGGTAACCTTTGCCACGGGTGCTTATGCTCGCATTCGCAAACAATTTAATATTCCTATTGGTCGTTTTGAAGGCGTCGAAGAAGCTTTGTGTGAAATTGCTGGCATGACATATTCAATGGCAGCCACCTCGACCATGACAGCATTGGCTGTGGATCAAGGGGAAATTCCTGCCGTGCCATCAGCAATTGCCAAAATGCATGCAACCGACATGTCGCGCACAATAATTTCACACGCCATGGATATTCATGGCGGTAAAGGCATAATCATGGGGCCAAAAAATTACCTCGGTCGTGCTTGGATGGGTTTACCTATTTGGATTACGGTTGAAGGGGCAAATATTTTGACCCGCAGTATGATTATCTTTGGGCAAGGAGCCATTCGTTGCCACCCCTATGTGCTTAAAGAAATGGAAGCAGCAAATATTGAGGATGCCGATACTCGCCTAGTTAAGTTTGATGAAATACTATTCAAACACATCGGTTATAGCTTCAGTAATGCGGTTCGTTCATTCTTTATGGGTTTAGGCTTGTGGCGTTTAGAAAAAGCCCCATCGGACAACTTTAGTAAAAAGTTTTACGCTCGTATCACACGTTACAGTGCCGCCTTTGGGTTGGCTGCCGATGTATCTATGCTAACACTAGGTGGAGCATTAAAAAAGAAAGAAAAAACATCTGCCCGTTTAGGTGATGTGTTAAGTCATTTATACATGGCATCTGCGGTACTCAAACGTTATCGAGACCAAGGCTCACAAAAAGCCGACCAAGCCTTGGTTGCTTGGTCATTACACCAACATTTTTATAAAATCGAACAAGCCTTAAAATTATTAACCTACAACTACCCAAGCAAAGTGGTTGGATTTATCTTACGGCGTTTGGTGTTGCCATTTGGTAACCATGAGTTACCAGCAGGTGATCGGTTGGGTCACAAGGCAGCAAGTTTGATTTTAAACCCAAATGAAACACGTGCCCGCTTAACCGATGGGATTGATAAAGCTGTCAGTGACAAAAACATTGTTGCAAAAATGAACGAAACATTGAAAAAAGTCATCGAAGTTGAACCCTTAGAACGCCGCATTCTTAAAGCCCTAAAAGCAGGGCAAATCAGTGCCATAACACCAGATGAAAATCTGGCTCAAGCCTTAGCCAAAGACATCATCAATCAAGATGAGCACGACAAGCTAAAAGTTGTTCGAGCACAAGTGATGGATGTGATTAATGTAGATGACTTTGACTTTGATGCCTTTGACCGCACAAAAGTGATTAAAAAGTCAAAAATATCCAAAATAAAAGCCGCTTAATAAGCCCCTTCTTAAACCTAAAAACCGCAGTTTCGTGCGGTTTTTTTTGGTTTCCTATTCATTTCCTAGCTAAATCTAAGATAGGTTTTGACAACTGTAAACAAAAACTTGCGTTTAAACTAAGCTGAATGAAGCACTGAAAATTGGCTCGCTTTTAGGTGGTTTATTAGAAATCATTTATCAAAAAACTTAATAACCTTGCCAATGAAAGGAATCGATAACAATCGCTTGAATTTTTCGCGGTACATCATGAGCTCTTTACCGTAGGCGATTTCATTCTTTATGGATTGATTGTAGTGCTGGTAAACTGATTGTTGCGTGTCAGAAAAAAGGTGCAAGTCAGGTAGGATTGGTAAGTTTGCTTTTTGTTTGCTAGCTATAACTATGTAGTACATCGACTTGATTAATTGTTGTTCGTGAAATAATTGGTTGTCTTGCAATACATCCGATGAATAAGTTTTTGATTGCTTATCCAGCTTTTGCATTAGTGAATTAAACGATAAGGCCTGTGCATACCATATTTGCTGTTGCCAGTGCTTATCTAACAAATCTTTAAATTCTTGTTTGTATAATTCTTTAACGTGGTATTCGTTGCTAAAGCCCGTGGCATCGGAATAATGCTTTTTATCGGGTGTTGAAATAAGCAAGATTCCATCTGTTTTTAGTACGCGGTTAAATTCAGCAAGCATTTGTTCGTGTTCAGCCAAATGCTCCAATGTTTCAAAAGAAACAATAACATCAATTGATTCAGTATCCAGTGGAATATCAAGGCACGAGGCTTGCTGGTAATGCAAGTTCTGGTGTTGGTATTTATTTTGTGCATGGGCAATACTATCTGAATCTATATCCATTCCAATAACACTTCGGGCTTTATTTGCTAAAATTGCACTGCCGTAACCTTCGCCTGAGGCAATATCCAATACGTTTTTACCTGCCACTAAGTTTTGGGCAAAGGCATAACGGTGGTAATGTTCGTACCAAATTTCTCGCACACACTCTGGGGTAAAACGTTCTCCAGTAAATTCTAAAGGTTTTGTTTTTTGTTTTTTCATCGTTGTATTATACCGCAGGGTTAATATTGTAACCAATGCAAAAATAGAAGCGTTAGATATTATCCATCTTTTTTAATTGTTTTGCTATAATGCGCACATGAAGAATATTCCTTATTTAATCGTTTACAACCATAATAAAGCCCAAGCTTTTGACATAAACAGCAAGAAAAAAGTAGATTTGCATTTATTTGAAGAACCTCTTTTAGGTAATGCTTTCTACCAAAAGATTCAGCAGGTATGCATCAACTCTTCTGCACCAGTAGTAATTGTCAATGCCAAGGCTGTATTGCCTGAATTTTGGTTGGAGCGTTTAATAAAACCCCTTGAGCAAAAAGAAAGTTTAATTTGTTCGGCATTAAGTTGTCATTTCTTTGAACTCTCGCCATTAGAGCAATCCGATGAATTTCTTGGGAGTCTGCATGATTTTGATCAATTAATTTACAATTTGCAAACACCTTCGACATTTTTCACCTCGCAATTAAATCAGGCATGTTTTGCCTTGAAAAGCAGCACTCTTTTAGACAAAATCACCCAAACACCTAAGCTTGCCTGCACCAATTTAGTGGTGCAAACGCACAACCAAGAAGCAACGATTAAATTAACCAAGCCAATAGACATAGGCAACCAAGTCAAACTACCTGCACATGGGTTGGTGGATTTACATTGGCGCATAAAGCCATTTTTATTCAAAAGGAAGCAATTGGGTTATCCGCTTCTTGATGGTAAACCAGTGATGTTGCATATTACCATGAATTGGGGTGGTGGCGTTCATCAATGGATTAATGATTACGCCAAACATGAGAAGGACTTCCACCACATTATTTTACGGTCTAATGGTGAGTTGTATCGACAAAGATACGGTGAATCACTCAGTCTACATTACCATCAATGTGACGGCATTGCCCTTCGAGAATATGAAATGCAATCACCGATTGACTCTATTGCCATTGAACACCCTGAATACAATTTAATTTTTAATCGGATTTTAAAAGACTTTCAGGTTAGTCAAGTAATGGTTTCAAGTTTTATTGGGCATGGTTTTGAGTGTTTGCAAAGCAATTTGCCAACTATACGCGTTTTGCATGATTATTTTCCTTCTTGGCCAAGTTTAATGGCAAGACTTGATGATAAAGAACTTGATGAGAACACCTTAAAACAAGCACTCGAACACACGAAATTTGAACCTTTTGGGCAAATCACTTTTCAAGAGTATCTCACGTGTAAAGAAAAGTTACACAAAATTTATCAATCAAAACACATTCGGCTAATTGCACCGAGCCAATCCGTTAAAGATAACTTACAAAAAATTGACAAGGAAACTTTTACCAATGTTGAAATCATTGCCCATGCAATAGAGAAATTTAACCCCATTAATTACGATAAAGCAAAGGTTCAGTTTACAATCTTGATTCTTGGTCGAATCAATCCTGCCAAAGGTCAAGACTTGCTTGAAGAAATAATGAATGAACTTGGGTCGGATTACCACTTTGTTCTTTTAGGTGCGGGCAATGAAGGAAAAAAATACTTAAAGAATAAAAATATAACGGTAATTATGGAGTACACCAACAGCCAACTTAGTAAGCAGTTGCAAAGTATTCAACCTGATATTGCCTTAATTACTTCACAAACCTCAGAAACATTTAACTACACCTTATCGGAGTTACAGCAAGCTGGTATTTGTGTTGTTAGTACAAAATATGGTGCATTAAAAGACCGTATTATTGACGGTAAAACAGGTTTTTTATGTGAAAACTCTTCGACAGCCTTTGCCAAACAAATTCACAATTTAAAACAAAACCCTCAAGAAATTTCAAAAATTAGAGAAACATTGAAGTCAATTAATTTACCCGATTTCAATTCTGAAATTAAGCACTTTAAGTCACACTTAGGAAAAGCACATACAACGCATTACCAATTAATTAAGACTTCTTTGCATCAGCCTCAACTAACCAGAGAATTGCTTAGCCTAGCCAGAATAAAAGCATCATTAGAAAAAGAATTAACCAAAATGACCGACCTGATGGAAGAAAGATCAAGATGGGGTGTAAAATTAACAAAAGAATTAAAAAGTGCTCACATAAGCATTAATCAAGAACAGAATGAAGTTAAACGAATAAAAGAAATTCTTGATACAGAAACAAAAAGAATGGAACAGCAACTTGAGCAACTTAAAACTCAAATTCAAGTCATTAATCATCAATATGAGAGTCTCAATCAACAACACGAGAATCTCAATCAACAACACGAGAATCTCAATCAACAATACGAAAATCTTAACCAACAATACCGTCAAAAAGCCCAAGAAAACAACCAGTTGACCCAACAAAAACAATCCATCGAATCTGAGTTGTTAAATGTGTACAACTCCCGTTCATGGAGAATGACAAAACCAATGCGTTCGTTTACCACATGGGCTCGGCATAAACGCAATGCCTTGGGTTTTCGTGTGTCCCAATTAAAATTAATTCCTGGGCGTTTTTCTCGTAGCATTAAATCTAGAGGAGTTGCTGGAACGACTTCATTAATAAAAAACAAATTTTCGAATAACAAACAGCAAGAGTTGCAGGCTGTGAATGTTAAATTGACCCAAACTTACGCAAAAATCCAATTTAATCCGCCAAGAAAACCTCAAGTTTCGATCATTATACCTGTTTATAACCAGTTTAAACACACCTATAATTGTTTGAAATCCCTCAAAGAATTAACCGATAAAACCAGTTTTGAAATTATTGTAGTGGATGATTATTCCAGTGACCAGACGCCAACATTAATTAAAAACATTTCTGGTATTACCTACCAAAGACAAAAACAAAATGGCGGTTTTATTGAATCCTGTAACACGGGAGCAAAACTTGCTAAAGGGCAATATTTGATGTTTTTAAACAATGACACGGTTGTTTATGACAATTGGTTGGATGCTTTGCTTGAGGTGTTTGACAACTACCCTGATGCAGGACTTGTGGGCAGTAAGTTGGTCTACCCAACCAACCAATTACAAGAAGCTGGCGGCATTATATTTTCCGATGCCAGCGGTTGGAATTATGGACGCATGGGCAACCCCGATGAACCGTGGTACAACCATGTGCGTGAAGTTGATTATTGTTCTGGTGCGAGCATTCTTATTGAAAACAAGCTTTTTACCCAGCTGGGCTATTTTGATGAACGTTTTAAACCAGCCTATTACGAAGACGTAGATTTGGCTTTTATGGTCAGAAAAATTGGTAAAAAAACTTATTATCAACCAGCCTCCATGATTACACATTTTGAGGGGATTTCAGCAGGAACTGACTTGACCCAAGGCATGAAAAAATACCAAGTGGACAATCAAATCAAGTTTAAAGACAAATGGCTTAAACAATTAAAATCCCAACCTCAGCCAGGTTCGGATATTGAATTATGCCGAATCAATGATCAACCCAAGCGCATTCTAATCTTCGATGCCTGTACGCCCATGCCTGATCAAGATGCAGGTTCATTGCGGATGATTAACATTATTAAGATTTTAAAAGAACTTAATTATCATGTTGTTTTTATGGCTGAAAACTTGAGTTTTGACAAAAAATACACCACCGCATTGCAACAACTATCGGTTGAGTGTATTTACGCGCCCGCTATCACCAGTCCCGTGAGTTACTTGCAAGAAAAAGGCAAATATTTTAGTCATGTTATCTTAAGTCGTCATTATATTGCTGAGCCAGTCATGCCCTTTATTCGCGATTATTGCCCAAAAGCTAAAATTATTTTTGATACAGTGGATTTGCATTATTTGCGTGAACAACGCATGGCAGAGGTAACTAATGACAATAATTTGTTTAAATTGTCGGAACAAACCAAAGCCAAGGAAATTGCAGTTATCAATAACTGCGATACCTCTTTGGTGGTGAGTCCTTTTGAGGTTGAAGTCTTAGCAAAAGATGCACCCGATGCACACGTGCATATTTTATCAACCATTCATCGAGTTGTTGGTTGTCGAATAAATTTCTCGCAACGCAAAGATTTAATGTTTATCGGTGGTTATCAACACACCCCCAATGTGGATGCAGTCGAATGGTTTGTAGCAGATATTTTCCCTTTGATTTTAGCAAAAATTCCTGAAATTAAATTTCATATTATTGGCTCAAATGCACCAAAACACATCAGACAAATGGCGAATGATTCCATCATTTTTCATGGGTTTGTGCAAGACATTGAACCCTTTATGGACGGTATTCGCATCGCCGTTGCACCTTTACGCTATGGTGCGGGCGTAAAGGGTAAAATCAACTCAAGCATGAGTTATGGGCAACCAGTGGTGGGAACCAATTTAGCGGTTGAAGGCATGTTTACCCAAGATGGTGTAGACGTGTTAACAGCAAAAAATGCACAGCATTTTGCACAACAGGTGCTGGCTTTGTATGAAGATGAAAGGTTGTGGAGTCAATTATCAAAAGGCGGCCTTGAAAATGTGCAAAATTATTTCTCTTTTCAAGCTGCCAAGAAGGCAATAGAAGAACTACTTAGTTTCTGAGGATTAGTTTATTTTTTCTTTAGGTTCAAGCAGGTTTAACACACTGTGTCTGATGCGGCGAGAAAGTAATTTTTTAGCGCCCATATAAAAGGTTCTTAAGTTTTCTGTAAAAACTATTTTCCCATCTTTGTCGGTTTCTATGACTTGTTCTTTTTTAAGGTTGGCAATAAAGGCTTTAAACAGTGATTTGTCAAAGAAATCAGGAGAATTAAAACCATACAGTAAGTTTAATTTACTGGCAGTCTTATGGCATAGGTTTTCTAACTGTGGCACCGTTAATTGTTGTGTTCCACTTTTTGAAAGAACGGCTATAACCAAAAAGAATCGCTCATAAGTTTCCATTAAGGCATTGGCAAGAACGCGAAGCTTGCCCGCTTGAATTGTGCCACCAGCTAAACGTTCAACCGTGCGACCAGCGGATTTGAGAACATCTAATTTTTTTAAGGTTAAAATAGTCTCTCTGCCGTAATTAATGAACTCTTCTGTGGTCCAATGCAAAAACAGTTCTTTTTTCACATACGGGTAAATAACACCCATCAAGCGTAAAATTTCTTTGCGTGGTAGTTGCCTTTGGTTCACCAAACTCATGGCAATAAATGAGGACGCAGCAAAAAGATGCAAAATATTATTGCGGTAATAGGTTAATTGTATGCCTTGTCCACTTTTGACCCGAACCACATCTCCTAATTCATGCTCAACAATTTCTATAAAACCAAGCGATACTCCTAAGTCAAATATTTCAGTCGTAGACATTTCGGTTAGTGTGACTCGCGGAGAATAGGGCAAACGGATTAATAATTCTTTATAAAATTCTATTTGTTGCGACAAATTTTCGATTGCTGCTGAATGGTTGGGTGTGGCAAGCAAACTAATGGCAAGTAAATTAATGGGATTAACGTGTGCTGCGGCATTGATTCGCTGCATTATTTCGGTACCACAGTCTTTAACTAAGGTTTTAAACCAGTCGGGTTTTTTGTTATTTTCAAGCGTGGTTTGCCGCCAATCGGGCTTGTACTTATCAAGCATATCATCAAGCATGATAGGTTCACTAAAGTTTACCGTTAATCGTCCATAATCTTCTTTAAGCAATTTTCGTGCTTTAAACAGTTGACCTAAGGATTCGCCTTTTTTTGACTTTCCGCCCAACTCTTTTTGGTAGGAGTTGCCTTCCATCAACCTTTCATAATTTAACGAAGACGGCTGAAACATCAAAGGCTTATTGCGTTCATTGAGGTAACTTTTAATGGTCATGGCAAGCATGCCTGCTTTGGGCTCGAGCAATCGACCCGTTCGCGAACGCGTGCCTTCAATAAAGTATTCTATGGAAACGCCATGCGAAAGCAAAGCACTAAGGTATTCGGAAAAAATTGTTGAATAGAGGGCAGAATTAAATGAACGCCTGATAAAAAAAGCACCGCTACGTCTGAGCATTGAACCCAAAATCGGCATGTTTAAATTGATGCCCGCAGCAATATGTGGTGGCACAACTCCGCGCTCGTGAAGTGCATAAGACATAATTAAATAATCAATATGACTGCGGTGGCACGGTGTATAAATAACTTCGTATTGTTGAGATTTCGCACGAAACTCTTCAAAGTGGTTAAAGACCACGCCGTTGTAAACTTTTGTCCAAAATTTGGTTAGCAATTTTGCAAAAATACTGACAATCGAATACGAATAGTCTGAAGCAATTTCTTTAATAATCTTACGTGCTTCTTTTTGCGCTTGCTGCACATTAATTTTTTTACGTTTAGCGTAGTTCTCTATCTCTTGACTGACTCGTGGTCGTTTCAATATATTTCGAGCTACGGTTCTTCTGTGCGATAAATCAGGTCCCACAACCGAGGTTTTGGTTCGATAAAAGTGCAGGCTTAACACTTTTGATATTTTCTTTGTTAAATCGTCAACGTTGTTAGAGTCATCCAACTCTTTGTTCAATAAAATAGGTTGACTAAAACGTAAGATGGTGTTTTTACCGTGCAGTAATATTGAGAAAAATTTTCGCAACCTACCGCCTATCGACCACTGTTCTGAAAAAAGTATCTTAAACACGCCCGCATTTTTATTGGGAGCCATTCCTAAAAAAACCGATACTGGAACGAGTTGCACTTGCTCTTTTGGGTTGTCTTTTAAAAAGGAAAGTATTTGTTTTAGGTTTTCTTGAAAAACAGTATAACTAATTTGGCGATTCCAAAAACCTTTGTGACGTTTATTTGCCAGAATTGAGGTGAGTTTAGGCCAGTTTTTTGGCAAATCCTTATAGCTGAAGTTGTTTTTTTTACACTCCGTTTTAAGAATAACACGAGACACCAATGAATCCGTATCAAGAACGTAGATTATTGGTATGTTTTTATCAATGCCCAATTTTTCCAAATCATCTGGAATGATTTTGGCTTTAATTCGGAGATAAAGTATTTTTGATAGGATTGTCATTATTAAATAAGAAGGTCAAGCCAAAACATTGGCTTGACCCTTGCTGAATTTAATCGCCTGCTTTATTTATCAGCAATCCATTTGCCGTCTTTTTTAACCATTTTAACGTCTTGATTAAATGTTTCGCCTAAAAATTTATAGGCCATTTTCATGGTAGCAGTATCGCCATTGGTTTGTACATCCGAGACATCAATTGAACCTAAGACATCATCCAATGAAATACCGTAGGCTCCCATGATATTTTTGGCACCACCCATAACGATGCCAGCTTTAGCCATGGCATCATCAAAAGACATGTTTTGCAATTCATCTAATGATTTCATGTTAAGGCTCTTGGCAGTTGCAACCGCTGCTGAAATGGCTTTGCGTGTCACTTCTTCACTTAAAATATCATTTTCACCAACGAAATCCATAACCGCATTAACGGCTTTTGTGGCTGTCTCTTTTTGCTCTGGAGGAATATCTGTGCTGGCTTGAATAGCAGAAGATGCCATGCTTTTGCCCATCATTAACATCATCGGCAATTGTGCACGCGCTTGTTCTAATTGAGGTGTTGCCATTGCCATTAACTGATCAACCGCTCCATCTGAGGTTAACATGCCCATCATTTGGGCAAATTGTGCTTTGTCCGATTCTGAAGGCGACATTTTTGCATTCTCAAACTCGGCAACTGCCTTATCGTACATTTCTTTGCTCATGCTGGCTTGCATAAGGGCTTTGATATCATTGTTTTTAATCGATTCAACAACAGACATCAATGCTCCATCTGGCGTAGACGTATCAAGTTTTGCTCTCGAATTTGCAGCCGATGAATCTGAAGAAGAGTCTCCACCACAGGCTTGCAATAGCACAATAGTTAGTACCAGTGTGAATAATTTAAATTGCTTTTTCATATGTAAATTTCCATTAGTTAATATTTCAACTGTCTATTATCTCTTATGTTTGTGGCTTAACTCAAACAAATACGTGGATTTATAAGATATATCGAGATAAATCTTCATCTTGAGCCAACTCAGATAAGTTTTTATCCACGTGTTTGGCATCAATAATGTATTTTTCGCCTGAATTGTCTGAACAATCAAAAGAAATTTCATCCAATAGTCGCTCAAGTACGGTATGCAGTCTTCTGGCACCTATGTTTTCAGTTTTTTCATTAACTGAATAAGAAACTTCTGCAATCCTTTCAATGCCATCTTGGGTAAATTCTAACGCCACATTTTCTGTGCCCATCAAAGCAACGTATTGCTCCGTCAAAGAAGCCTCTGGCTCAGTGAGAATGCGGGCAAAATCTTTGGCGGTTAATGCACGAAGTTCCACACGAATGGGCAAACGCCCTTGCAATTCAGGAATTAAATCCGATGGACGTGCTAAATGAAAAGCACCAGAAGTGATAAACAACATGTGGTCTGTCTTAATCATTCCGTATTTAGTGTTAACCGTTGAACCTTCTATTAATGGCAACAAGTCGCGTTGCACCCCTTCACGAGAAACCTCGCCACTGGCTCCGTGTGATTTTGCCACTTTATCTATTTCATCAATAAAGACGATGCCATTTTGTTCGGCATTGGTAATGGCTTGCTGTTTGGTCTCTTCATCATTGACCAATTTGCTTGCTTCTTCATCAACAAGAACGGGCAAAGCTTTCTTAATGGGCATTTTTTTGGTTTTGGTGCGTTTTTTGCCCATGTTTTCAAACATGCCTTGGAGTTGGTCGGTCATTTCCTCCATGCCAGGCGGAGCCATTATCTCAACGCCTAAATTAGAGGACACATCTATTTCAATTTCTTTATCATCTAAGCTGCCATTGCGTAATTTTTCTAAAAACTTAGCACGAGTGGCATCGCTGGTATTATCCACTTCTTCACCAGGAATCGGTGAAGAGGCTTTGGGCAGCAAATAATCAAGCACGCGTTGTTCAGCAGCACTCTCGGCGCGAGCTTGCACTTTTGCTTTAGCTGAATCACGCGTCATTTTTACCGATGACTCAACTAAATCACGAATGATGGACTCGACATCTTTACCCACATAACCCACTTCGGTAAATTTTGTCGCCTCCACCTTTATAAAGGGAGCTTCGGCTAATATTGCTAATCTTCTGGCAATTTCTGTCTTGCCCACGCCTGTTGGACCAATCATTAAGATGTTTTTTGGAGTTATTTCATTGCGTAGTGCTTCAGGCAATTGCATTCTGCGCCAGCGGTTTCGCAATGCGATAGCAACCGCACGTTTGGCACTGTGTTGACCGATGATGTGTTTATCCAGTTCTTGGACGATTTCTCTTGGAGTCATTTTTGACATATCTTATGTGTTCCTTATGCGTTGAGTTCTTCAATTGTTTGGTTTTTATTGGTGTAGATGCATATATCTGCGGCAATATCCAATGATTTTTGTACAATTTCTTTAGCACTTAAATCGGTGTTTCGCATCAATGCCATGGCAGCAGACTGTGCAAAGGCACCGCCAGAGCCTATGGCAATAAGCCCGTGTTCTGGCTCAATAACATCACCATTACCCGATATAATTAAAGAGGTCTCCTTATCGGCAACTGCCAACAAAGCCTCTAAGCGACCTAAAGACCTATTGGTGCGCCATTCTTTTGCCATTTCAACGGCTGAACGCACTAAGTGACCGGAGTGTTTTTCCAGTTTTGCTTCAAAAATTTCAAATAAAGTAAAGGCATCGGCGGTTGCTCCTGCAAATCCAGCAATCACTTCATTGCGATACAAGCGACGCACCTTGCGAGCATTGCTTTTCATCACCGTGTTGCCTAAAGTCACCTGTCCATCACCACCAATAACCACTTGATTACCCTTGCGAAAACCCACAATAGTCGTTCCCCGATAACCGTGCATGCTTTGTGTCATAACATTCTCATAAATTTCAATACCTATTAATTTTGGGATTACTATTTTGTTTTCAAGTCTAAGTTTTTTAGAGACCTTTGCATAACTCGTGGCACGTGTTAAAAAGTTGCAAAAAACACCACTCTGTGTTAAAAAATTCACAAATAGCGGGCTGTTTGACTCATTTTTTTCCTCGATTGGAGCTTATTTCATTCTTTTTTCCATCATCCCAGAGTTATGCAAAGGTCTCTGTTTTTAGCAACTCTCTGCTTTCTTTATAATTCAAAACTCATTAATTAACACTTTCTGGTTCTTTTTTGTTATTAATATTGCTAAACTATTAACCATCACTAATATTGGTTAAGCATTTGTATCAATACATTCATCTTTTAGTTTTATTTCTTAGCGCTATTTTCTCAAATTGCGCTAGTTCAACACCTCTTAATCAAAAAACAATTTCTGTTAAATCATATAAAAAACAATCTGGCTTATTAAGTAATAAAATCAATGATGTTATTCAAGATGAAAAAGGATTTTTATGGGTTGCTACTGATAAAGGCTTGAGTCGCTTTGATTCAAAAAACTTTAAACGCTTTGTTCCTAACAAGTCTAACAATAATTCTATTCCATCAAATAATATTGATTTTATGATGAATATACCTAATGGAAACTTATGGCTTTCTGTTTTAAATATGGGTATTGCTTCTATGAATAAAAACACTTTTAACTTTGAAAGTGTAAAAAACAAAAAATCACCCTTGTTTGATTTACCAAATAAAAACTTATTCGGAATGGCTCATGATAAGAACAATAATATATGGTTATCATTATTTGGCATAGGTATTTACCAATGGGATATTAGACAACAAAAATTGGTTAAGCATATTTTTGCAAACAAAGCTTCATGGTTGAAATCAAAAAAAACCTTTGAAATCTTTATTGATAAAGAGAATGTTTTGTGGGTTTGCACTATTGATTCTAAAGTATATAGGTATGAAATTGATACGGGGAAATACAAAGAATTTATATTTACTAAGAATGGAGAAGATCCAATGTCAAACCCAATATATGGGTTTGCAGAATCAAAAAAGGGCGACATATATGCTGGCGGTTATTCTGGAGTTTATAAGTTCAACATTGAAAAACAAATTTTTGAGCCATTCATTTCAAAAGAACAAATTTCTAAACACTATCAAGGAAATAGAGTTTCAGTTCGGCGTTTAATAGTTGATTCTAAAAACAATATTTGGATTGGAACAACTAAATCATTATTGTTGTTTTCTGGCAATGAATTATCAAAAGTAAATTTGTTAGAAAATGGTGAGTATATTAATGGCAGTTGGTCTGTAGCATCAATAATTGAAGATTTTAATGGTAATATATGGATTGCCACAGATGGTGTTGGGTTGATAAAAATACCCTTTGATTGGGAACGCTTTATTATTTCCACAACTCAAGCAAAAAGAATTATGCCGATAAAAAGTGCAAGTCTATTTAATAATAATTTATGGGTTAGCCATCCTTCATCGACTCTTGATTTGTATACTTTACAAAATACACAACCCACTTTTCAAAAAAAGTTGAATTTAGATTTGGGGCATAAAGATATAGATATCGATAGAGTGCTTCAAAACAGTGATGGCTTTTTATGGGTTACTTCAGTAAAAGGCATACATAGAGTCAACCTAAAAACTGGTGATACAATAAAAATAGAAACTCATAAGTCTCAAGAACTTAATAGTGTTACACAAATAATGAAGTCCAATAATAATATGCTTTACTTTAGCACATTTGATGGAGAAATTGGCTTTATTAAAGACCGAGAACTTAGTGCTCATATGATTAATCAGACAGTGCTAACAGGTAATAAATTAATCAAAATTACAGATGGATTTTCTAAAAATGTATGGTTTTTAACTGGTAATAAAATTGTAAGCTTAAGCCATGATAATAAAACATTAAAAACCCTTTACACCATTCCTAAAGAGCAAAATATTAATGAGGTCTTTGTAGATTTTAAGAATAACAAAGTTTGGATGATTAAAAACGGTGGTTTATTTCTTTTAAAATGGGATGGTGAGAAATTATGGGAGCAAAATGATTATTTCTCAAACATATTCCCAACTATTGTTTTTCAGCAAATAGAAAAAATTCAAAGTGATATATTATTAATTAGTACTGCCGATAGTGGACTGATAGAAATAAATATTAATAACTTAGAGTATAAAATATTTACAACTGAAAACGGACTTCCTTCAAATTCTATAAGAAAAATTCTAACTTACAAAGGAACTCCTATTGTAATTACAGAGTCAGGTATTGCTGTACAAAATATAAATTTCAAAAACACTCATTCTATTAAGCCTCGATTAATTATTGATAATGCATCCTTAGGCAATAATAAATTACAAAAGAAAAAATGGACAAACTTAATTCTAGATTACAACTATGGCTCGATTAGTTTTGATGTTGCCTTGCTATCCTATACAGACTCATCCACTTTCGAATACCAATACCGATTAAAGGGTGCAACCAATGAGTGGATTAATGCGGGCAATGACGATAAATTTGCCTTTCTCAACCTAAAAGGAGGAAATTACACCTTTGAGGTCAAAGGCAGAAGCAATTATGGCAAATGGTCAGATGTTGCCCAGTTTCCTTTTACGGTAAAATCAGCACCTTGGAAAACTTTATGGGCTTATGTTTTATATGCAATGGGTGCCGTGCTTATTTTGTTCTGGCTGTTGTATTTATATAAAAGGAAAATTTTGTATGAGCATGAAATATCTAAAAAACAGGCGCAAAAAGAGTTGGCAGATGCTGCCAGTAAAGCCAAAAGCGACTTTTTAGCACGGGTCAGTCATGAGGTGCGAACACCCTTGAATGGCGTGTTGGGCATGAGTGAATTACTGCTTGACACCCAAATTGATGAAGAACAAAAAATTTACGCTGACACCATTCATACCTCTGGCAAGCACTTGCTCGATATTATTAATGACATTTTGGACTTATCGAAAATTGAAGCAGGTAAACTGGAATTGGAAGAGTTGCCTTTTGATTTACTGCTTTTAGTTGACGAAGTTTGCAGCAGTTTTATCTCACAAACAAGGCAAAAACAGTTAATGTTTAGCTGTATCTTTAACCACAAAACTCCCCGAAAGCGTCTGGGTGATGTAATTCGCCTAAAACAAGTTTTATTCAACTTATTAAGCAATGCTTTTAAATTCACCAAAGAAGGAGAGGTCGTAATTAAAATCAATGCAGTAGAAGCTTCTGATTACGTCGTTATTTCAGTACAAGACACGGGCATTGGCATTGATGAGGGTTTAATAAAGAGTTTATTTGAACCCTTTGTTCAAGCCGACTC
>Ga0256839_1002629_pt1 | contig 19711 bp, 18 predicted proteins | sample 354166metaG_FD_185968 | JGI IMG/M metagenome (GOLD analysis project Ga0256839, IMG submission 185968) | Hydrothermal vent microbial communities from Mid Atlantic Ridge, Atlantic Ocean - 354-166 | ecosystem: Environmental > Aquatic > Marine > Hydrothermal vents | place: Atlantic Ocean: Mid... | reverse complement strand
CTACACAGGAGTTGGTTGTTCCCAGGTCAATTCCAATAATTTTACCCATATCTTATTTTTTTTTGATTGTTCAATAATTTTTTATCGCTAAGCCATAGATCAACAGATATGCCAACCCTGCCATATCCCCCGAAATAGGAAGACACGCGGAAATATTGTCACAAATTGAAATATTTGAGCGGAAAATCATTGTTAAAGTGACAGAAAGTCAGCCGCTAATCGCAGAAGGGCCAGCTGGGGTAGGCCGCCGGGCCGGAGGGGGCAAACTGCAGGTCGCCCGTCTTGCTGCCGCAAGCCAACGAGTCGAGGCTCTGACTGTTGAGCCGGACTCCCGTGACGGTTTTGTCATAGCGTGCACTGAAGATGCCATATCCGCCTTCAATATTGGTAAATCCCGTGCCAATCTGGTCCTGAGTGATCCCCGACCGGGCAATGCTGAAATTGATATAATCGGCAAAGTCGGGTGTACCTACGGTAAAGGTAAAGTCGAGAGAATCGAGATAGCGCACGACCGAGGGGTCGGGGTCAAGGCTGACTTTGACGGCCTGAAGAAAGCTCTCGAAAGGAATTACGTAGAGCGGCTCCGCAGTATTGAAGGCCTTATTGCGAAAAACAGTCCATCGAAAGCTCTCCTGCCGCACCTTCTGAGTGGGTTTGCTCACATCGGCCAGCGAATAATGTACCTCCACGTTGAGGTCATATATCTTGCTGTTTTTGGCATTCGACCAGTTGATGCGGTATTGATTGGGTGCCGTCCAGGGAATGGCAAAGCGGGCATTGGGAAACTGCACATTGAAATCGCCCACAAGACGGGTCGATGAGCGAATCACCTTGCCGGTTTCCGTGTTCACGATTTTCAGCTCGTAGTCAAAGTCGGGATTCAATGTTGCACGAAAATGATAGAGGATGTTCGGATGGCGTACAAATGTGCCGCTGTCTTTCGAGATGGGCGGCTGCAGGGTGTCGCCATCAATGCGCTCCAGGGTCCATTTTCGCAGGGTTTGGCCGTTTTTTATTTCGGATATTGTCACTTCCAGGATATCGGGATAGTAAATTGAGTCGGGATTGACGGCAAATTTCAGTGCACTTTCATTTTTGTCCTGATAGCCCCTGTGAATGCGCAAATAATGGTCCTGCTCCGACTGATTTAACAATCCGTAAACCACCATAACTTCTTTGTACTTCGTAGTCAGTTTAAAGTCCGTAGAGCAGGCGGATACCAGTATGACGGCTGTGAGGAGGATCAGAAATTTTTTCATGCCTTGGAAGGGGTTCAATATGGAATTCTAAAAATAAATCAGTTGGAATCAACGCTTGCCACGATTAATGATAATTGACAGCAAACGCGGCAAAAATAAGGCAAAAGATGTCATCGAAAGTTCAAATGACGGGTAAAGCGCCCCCGTGCCAGCGAATCGAGCGTGATTTCACCGAGGCGGGCCCCTGCCGAGATGCGGTAGATGCTGCTGAAAATACCGTAACCGCCTTCGATATTGCTGTAGTAAGGCGTGGCTACTCCGCTCAGGAGGCCGTCCCGCACCTTCTGATTGGAAATCAGCCGGGCCAGCTCTATGCCTCCGGCACTAATCTCAAAAATCACACTGTCGGCATGGCGTGTGAGAGTCAAGTCTTCGGCTATGCGTCCGCGGATATTCTGAAAAAAAGCGATGCTTCGGTAGTCGTGTTTTATGATGCTTTGCTCACTGCGGTTGAGAACGAGCTTATTTGTAAAAATTTTCCACTGAATCTCCTTTTGCACGCTCCGGCCCAGAGTGTCGGTTTCGCTGTAGCAAAAACGGATGCGCATGTCGTAGATGCCGGCTTTGCGGCTGTGCTGCCATGAGAGGGTGACAATTTCCCGCTCGTCTCCGCTCCAGTTGAGCAGATATCCATCGGCAGGTACGAAAAGCTTAAAGGGCCCGAGAAAGGAGGCCTCTGCAGAAACGCTGCGCCCCCTGCCGGCATCCGTAATTTGAAGGCGGTAGCGGCTGCTGTCATTCAGCGTGGCACCGAGCCGGTAGAGGGGATAATCCGAGTCGGCAAACAGCCCTTCTTTTTTTATGATTCCCGCCTCTTCGGCAAGGATTCGCTCCAGGGTGTAGTGCACTCCGCTGAGCTCATCCGTCAGCTGCACCTCCAGCGTTCCTTCCGGATAGTAGATGGAATCCGGATTGCGGGCGATGACGAGGGCACTTTCGGCCGAATCGATATAGCCCCGCTGGATGCGCAGGAAATGCACGCTGTCCTGGATGTCAAAAAGACCGTATACCACGGTCGTCTCCTCATAGCTACCCGTCAGATCGAGTTCCTGACGACAGGCCGGGGAAAAAACCGCAATCAGCATCAGGATCAGAATACGGCAGGCGGATCGAATCGCTCGGTTCATCTTTTTTGCGTGTGTCATTATAAAGATGAAACTTTTACTTTTGTTAATACAAAAAAGAAGTCATGTCTATTTCAAAAGAAGTGAAACGGGTCACGACCCATGTACTGCAAGCCATGAAAGACAGTGGTGAAAAAATCTCCATGCTGACGGCCTATGACTATTCGATGGCGCGCATTCTCGACTCGGCCGGCATTGACGTTCTGCTGGTGGGCGACTCGGCCTCCAATGTGATGGCCGGGCACGAGACAACCCTGCCCATCACCCTCGACCAGATGATCTACCATGCCTCTTCGGTGATTCGGGGCGTACAGCGTGCGCTGGTAATCGTTGACCTCCCCTTTGGCTCATATCAGGGAAACAGCAAGGAAGCCCTGACGGCCAGCATACGCATTATGAAAGAATCAGGAGCCCACGGGGTAAAACTCGAAGGCGGCAGGGAGGTCAAAGAATCGGTATCGCGGATTCTTTCGGCCGGCATTCCGGTGATGGGACACCTCGGCCTCACCCCCCAATCCATCTATAAATTCGGCACTTACGTGGTGCGCGCCACCAGCATCGAAGAGGCCGACAAACTGCTGGAAGATGCCCGCATGCTGGAAGAACTGGGCTGCTTCTCCATCGTACTTGAAAAAATACCCTCCTCGCTGGCCCGCAAGGTGGCCAAAGAAGTAAAAATCCCCATCATCGGCATCGGTGCCGGGCCCGATGTGGACGGGCAGGTCTTGGTGGTGCATGACATGCTGGGCATCAACAAGGAATTCAAACCCCGCTTTCTGCGCAGATACATGAACCTCTTTGATGATATCAATGAAGCCGTAGGCCGCTACATCGAAGACATCAAGACGGGCGACTTCCCATCCGGTCAGGAAAGCTACGACCCGCCCATCAAAAACTGAGGCCTTCCCTTTTAATCAGAAATTCAGCTCCATGAAACGCAAAGCGATCTTTCTTTTTTGCCTGGTCGTTGCAGGCCTCGCCCTGTATAGCCAGACCGGCCTCCCGATTGACATACAACACACCCGCCTCGACCTCGAGATAGACAAGGGTGCGCAAAGCTTGCAGGCCGAAGCCCGGATTCGTTTCCGAACCGTGGAGCGCTGCGACAGCTTTACCCTCTTCCTTCAGGGCCTGCAGGTTGACAGTGTCAATGTCCCTTACCGGCACCGCAATGACTCGATTCTGACTTTCTACTGGCCCTCGACCCTGGAGGCAGGCATGGAGGATTCGCTCTTCATCCGCTATCACGGCCACCCCGCTAAGGATGCTTCGGGCTGGGGCGGCTTCTACTTTCAGGGCGATTTTGCTTTCAACCTCGGGGTGGGCTTCGCAGCCGATCCCCATCCTTTCGGTCGCATCTGGTTTCCGTGCAAAGACGATTTTTCGGACCGCTCGACCTTTGATTTCTACATCAAAACCGCTGCGGATGACAGGGCCCTCTGCAACGGCTTGCCGGCCGGCAGCACACCTGCTGCTGACGGAAAAATCATCTGGCACTGGCGCATGGAAGAGCCCATCGTCAGTTACCTCGCTTCGGTGGCCGTAGCCCCTTATCGTCCGGCCATTCAAAATTACCGGGGACAGAGCGGGAACTTTCCGGTGTGGTATGGCGGACGGGCACAGGATACGGCCAAAATGAAAAAATCCTTTCAACACCTCTTCGATGCCATCGGCATCTTTGAAGAAGCTTACGGGCCCCAGCCCTTCGGGAAAGTGGGCTATGCCCTGGTGCCCTTCAGTGGCGGAGCCATGGAGCATGCTGGCAATATCGCCTTCCCGCTGACAGCCGCCAACGGCAGCACCCGCTTCGAATCGCTGATGGTGCACGAACTGTCGCACCACTGGTGGGGCGACTGGGTGACCTGTGCCGATGCCACTGAGATGTGGCTCAACGAAGGCTGGGCCAGCTGGTCGGAGTTTCTTTTCCTTGAAAAAAAATACGGCAGAAAGAACTATGAAGAAGCGATATTCAATAACCGGAAAAAGATTATTCATCGGGCACACAAAGACGATCATGGCTACCGGGCCATACAAGGCACTCCGCACGACTACACCTACGGAACAAGCGTGTATGACAAAGGAGCCGATGTTATCCACAGCTTGCGCGGTTACCTGGGCGATGAAGACTTTTTCCGCTGCATCAAAGCCTACCTTGAGGAGCATGCATGGGGCAATTCCGAAACGGTGGATTTCCGTGATTTCCTGAGCACTTGCTCCGGGAAAAATATGGATGATTTTTTTGAAAACTTCATATTCAACCCCGGCTGGGCACAATTTTCCATTGACTCTTCATGGATTATTCCCGAAGGCCCGCTATACCATATTGAGCTCTGGATTCGCCAGCGCCTGCACCACGCACCCGCTTATTTTCGCAATGTACCGATGGGTATTTATTTTTTCAATGCCGAAGGAGAGGCTCATTCCGTCCGGGTCGTTCTGCCCGGGGCATGCAGCGCCCTTTCCCTAAAACTTCCGTTCAAGCCCGATTTGATTGTTTTAAACAAAGACAAGTCCATCTCAAGCGCTACATTTCATGATTTGATTCGACTCAAAGAAAGCGCCAAGCGCCTGGAAAGCCGGGCAGATTTTACTTTCAACCGGGTAGAGTTCAACAGCGACTCTGTCATGCTCTACATTGCCCACCACCTTGTGCGGCCCGACCGGGAGGGAGTGCCCGAAGGCATTCGCATATCCGCTACCCACTACTGGCAGTTGGACGGAATCTTCCCCGGGGGCACGCTTATCAACGGAGAAGTGCGCTATGACGGCAACGATCAAAACAATCCCTATGATCTGGACAAAGATTTATTGGAAAACAGCGAAGACAGCATGGTCATACTTTACAGGCCCGGTGCGGGAGCACGCTGGGAACTGTGGCCGAAAAGCGACCTGGTGACACTCGGCAAGAAGGACAAAAGCGGCAGCATCGGTATCCGTGAGATGCGCAGGGGAGAATATGCCCTGGGCGTGCGTGAATCCGGATATACCGATACGCTTAAAAGCGAAATTCCGGATCACTGTGAAGAGGTCTATTTGGGAATTAATTCACAATATAAGTTGATGCCGCCCGTCCGCCTGCTCACCATTCGCCCCAACCCGGCCAGCGACAGCATCACGATAGATGGCACACGGGGCATGGAAACGCTCATCGTCACCGACATGCAGGGGCATGTGCTCTTGTCGGAAAAACTTCCCGGTTGGGATCAATATACGCTATCGCTGAAAGATCTTGAAGAGGGAACTTATGTGCTTACCATTAAAAACAAAGGCATTGTAATGGCAAGCGGGCAATTTGTCATCAGCCGATGATACGCTTTACTGGTCCTGCGGGAAAAAGGAAACCGCCACACCTCCGCCTGCCGCCAGCGCAGCCTCCAATGTATCTTTGGCCGATAAGACAAGCTCTTCGATCCGATACGAGCCGGGCTTGCGATCCCAATGGGCACCGGGGCCATCGCGATAGACCCGGGCCTCGTATTTCACACCGGGCGCAAGAAATGAGAGCGGTATCTTCAACGTTCTTTGGTTTTCGTCCGTGATCGCTCCCAAAAACCAGTTTTCACTGTTTCGCTCTCTGCGGGCCATGCAGATGTAATCCCCGATTTCGGCCTGCAGCACCCGGCTTTCTTCCCAGTCTGTGGCCACATCTTCAATGAAACGAAAGGCGGGATGCCCTTCATAGTTTTCAATCAGATCGGCCGCCATCTGCACCGGACTGTAAATAATAACATACAGTGCCAGCTGATGGGCCAGGGTGGTATTCACCCGGTTCTCTTTTTTCCAGGGCGTCAGTTTCAGATTGAATATGCCGGGAGTAAAATCAACGGGTCCTGCCAGCATGCGCGTAAAGGGTATAATGGTCAGGTGTTCGGGCGGATTGCCTCCGTCACCGGCCCAGGCATTGAACTCCTGTCCGCGCAATCCCTCACGGGAGACAAAATTGGGATAGCTTCTGCGAATGCCTGTGGCTTTGATCGGTTCATGCGCATCGATGGCCACCTCATACCCGGCAGCCTTCAGCAGGGCCTTTCGATAGTGGCGCACCATCCACTGCCCGTGGTGATACTCGCCCCGTGGGATGATCTTGCCTACATAACCGGTCTTCACCACATGAATGCCCAATTCGCGCATGAGGGCATAGGCCGTATCCATTTGCGCCTCATAAGTCCTCGGTGCAGAGGAAGTTTCGTGATGCATAATCAGCTGCACACCTTTCCGGTGGGCATAGGCGGCCACTTTTTTCAGGTCATAATCGGGATAGGGTGTAACGAAATCGAAAACGCCTTCGCGGTCATCGAAGCCGATCCAATGCTCCCATCCCGTGTTCCATCCCTCGATGAGCACTCCTCCGATATGGTGTGCCGCGGCAAAATCGATATGGCGCATGGCATTGCGGGTAGTGGCTCCGTGGCGGCCCGAAGCAAGGTCCCACGAAGATTTGCCCAGATGCATCTCCCACCAGATGCCCACATATTTCATGGGTTTGAACCACGGTACCTCATACTTGGCCGGCTCATTGAGGTTGAGGATCAGTTTCGACTCAATCAGCGCACCCGGTCTCCGGGCCAGCTGCAGGGTTCGCCACGGAGTGTGAAAGGGAAGCTTCCTGCTTGCTTTCCAGCCGTAGCGCTCCGAGCCTACCAACTCGCTCTTCATCCGCAAATCGTCAGGATATACACGAAGGGTCATGCCCGGATAATCGCTGAGGGCTGCTTCATGAAAGCTCAGGTAAATGCCGCTTTCCGTCTTCATTGTGACAGGGGTGTTGACGGCATTGAAGGGGATGTAGGTCTGGGCCAGATTGGGATGATGGCGGTATTTCAGCGCATCTATCTCGCGAAAGGGTGTGTCATGATAGAGGTGCTCGTATATGTCCCAATCGCCCGGCTGCCACCAGCAGCGGTAATTGCCGGCCAGGCGAAACTCCGTATTTTCGTCCATAATGACGAGCGAGTCGATGCCCGGCCATTGCGGAAACTCATATCGAAAGCCCAGTCCATCGTCATAAAGCCGGAAGCGCAGTGTAAAATGCCGTTTTTCACCGCCCGCCTCCCTGAGTTTTACGGCAAGCTCGCGGTAGTGATTGCGCACCACTCGTTGTTCGCCCCAGGGCATTTCCCAATATTCGTCCACTTCATTTTGCTCACTGCTTTCGACCACGAAGCTCGCTGAGAGTGGTGGCTGATCGCGAAAAAGAAATCCGAGCCGCGAAGGCCTGATCACGGTGTCCCCCCCAAAGCGGACGAGGTAAACGGGACGGGCACTGTTATCCGTAAAAAAGTCAAGTTTGAGTTCTTTTCCGGGAGATTCAATATGAATCACTTCCCTGGCGGAGGGTGCCTTCCGGCATGCCCCCGCGAGCAGGAGGAGAAAGGAAAAAATAAGCAGGAATTGTATGTGCCTCTTCATGCCGTTTTAAAGTCTGTCCTCTGCGAATGTACAATTTAGGCGGAATCCGCGGAAGAAGAATCGGAACGAGGGGTTTTTAGAAGTCTTTCCGTCCGGCCTTTCGCAGGTATAAAAAGAGCGGAATCAGGGTCCAGAACAACATGGCAATCACCGAGACCGCCATGCCCATGGCCGTGCCGAAGAATTTGTTGAAGATGGCTCCGGTATATCCCATGAGAGCAGAAATGTCGAGTTGAAGGAGAATATTGATGCGCGCCAGATCGATGGGATTGAGAAGCGAAAGGGCAATGGCCGGCTTCTCCAGAGGATAATCACTGAAGCGCACCATGAGATAAATAAATATCCCGTCATAGACAATGGCCATCACCAGCCATACGAGGATGGCCAGGCCGAAGCCTTTGATCCGGTTTTCATTGTAAATAGAGATGGCAAAGGCCAATGCCGAAAAAACAAATGAGAGGAGAACTCCCATGAGGAGCATATTGATGAGGCTGCCGCTCGAGTCGCTGTTTTGCACTCCGAAAAAAAGAAAGGGAATCCCGCTTCCGAGAAAAAAACTGCCGGCCATGGAGAGAGAGAGGCCGAGGTACTGTCCTGTAAAGATAGCATGTCTGCGAATGGGCTGTGCCAGAAGGAGCTCGGTAAACTCGCGGGCATTGTAGAAGTAGATGGTGCTGAAGACGATGGCCATCAGCGGAATGAGCATGAGAATAATGTTGAGCAGGCTCACAAGGCCCTTTGAGGGGTCATTGGTGAAGTAGAGCAGAAACCAGGTGGAGACAAAGAAGAAACCGAAATAGATCAGCAGCCACTTGCTCCGAAATATATCTTTAAAGCTGTATTTCAGAATTTTAAGCATCGATACCTGTTTTTTGTGATTCCAGAATCCGGGCGATGGCCCGCTCGAGGCTTGCCTCTCCCTGGCTTTCTTTGATTTTCCCGGGAGTTTCTTCCAGATAAATGATTCCCTCCATCAGGAAAATAATGCGGTCGGCCAGTTCCTCAATTTCGCTCATCACATGGGTCGTGAGTATGACGGTTTTTCCTTTGTCCCGCTCTTCCCTGATTCTGTCTTTCAGTTTCAGGCGTGCCACCGGATCGAGCCCCACGGTGGGTTCGTCAAATATCAGGATCGGGCAGTCATACATCAGTGCCAGTGTGGCATTTACTTTCTGGCGTGTGCCACCGGAAAGATAGCGCAGTTTTTTATCGAGAAAATCCTGAAGGCCCAGCCACTCGATGATGGCTTGTGTATCGGGGTTGCCTTTTCGAATATCGCTGATCATGCGTATCAGCTCGAGCGGTGTCAGGTTTTCGGGATAATGGGCAATCTGCGGCATATAGCCGATGCGGCTTCGATATAGCCAGTTCTTGTGGATATTCTCTCCCATGACTTTTATTTCGCCTTTGTCGGGAACGACCAGGCCCAGAATGCTTTTGATGAGGGTGGTTTTGCCCGAGGCATTGGGCCCCATAATGACGTTGACCTGCCCGGCCCGCAGGTCGAGATTCAGGCCTTTGAGCACCTCCACACTGCCAAATTTTTTGAAAATATTTCTGATTTCTACCATGTGATCGGTTTCATTTTTGGTGATTCATCCTTCAGTGTCTCGGGGGTAATGACGGGCATCACATTTTCGGCATGGTTGAGCAGCTCCATAAAAGGGCTGCGAAGCAATATAATGGAAGCAGGCACCTGCTCGACCAGGTAAGCAAACAACTTGACCGGCCGGAAAGGAATGTCGCCCGTACCGTCATGGTCGAGGTCATATCCCGTATAGGCACTCCAGTAGTTGTGATTAAACTTGTTGTAGTTTTGTTTGGCATTGGTGGATACGTCAAAACTGTTGCCCTTGAAGTTGTTGCTGTGAAAGACCACCTCTTCGCAGTTGCCCATGATCTTCACCCCCCATCCGTTTGAAATAAAATCATTTTCAAACACATCGCTTTCGATGGTGTTTTCCATATAAATGGCTGTGGTGTTTTTCAGAAACTTGTTGTGCCATATTTTGGAGTATCGAATTTCCTTCAGAAGCAGTCCATACGATACGGGGCTCCAGTTGTGTGTAAAATCGTTTCCGGTCATCTCGATCCGGTCGGAATACATGACCGCCACCCCCACACCGTTCTCTACAAAGCGATTGTTGAAGTAGCTGTCGTCATTGGAGAACATAAAATGCAGGCCATAGCGCAGATTGCGGGTGCTTTCATTGTTTTCGATCAGGCTGCTGTCAACGAACTCGAGGTAAATGCCATCGCGGTGCCCGGTGGCAAAGTTGCCCGTAATATGCACCTTATGGCATTTCCAGAGGTGAATCGCATTGGCACTGCTCAGCTCATCTTTGGCCCGGCCTTCAATGTAATTGCCGCTGATCAGCACCTGCTGCGAGTATTCGAGATAAATCCCAAAGAATGTATTAATCAGCCGGTTGCCCACCACACGTACATCCTTCACCTCTTTGAGATAAATGCCGGCCTGGTCGCGAATGTAGCTTGTCCCGACATTTCTCACTTCCACCCCTGTCAGCAGTACACTGTCGGCCGTAATCCTGAGTATCTCACCCTTCTCCTGCCCGTCAATGACAGGAAAGCCGACACCGATGATGATCAGCGGCTTGTTGATGTCCACGTCATTCTCGTAATAGATTCCTTTTTGGAGATAAATGGTGTCGAAAGGGCGGGCTGCGGCAATAGCTTCCGAAAGCGTTTTCAGCGGGCAATCCGGGCATACGCTCAGGCTCTGCCGGGCAGCGAGGCCTCCGCTCCAGATCAGGATCGGCAAAAATGCAGTAATCAGGCGTTTAACAGTCATTTCGGAAAGGTGATTTTAGATCCGCATAGGCTATTTCTCTGCTATTTTCTTTCTGACTTCTTCCCAGGAATAAAGCGCTCCGCCCTTCTCCTGCCTCATGGCCTCGGCAGAGGCCCGGCTGCTGAAAGCCGACAAATAGGCACCCATCGGGCTCGGAACATTCGGGGAGATGAGAAAAGTGGCCTCTGACACATGTATCAACTCAGCAGGCTTGTCAAAGGCAATGACGTAATAGCCGGCCATTTTCTCCTCTTCGATGCCCCCGCCCGTCAAATCCAGGATCAGACACTCCACCGCATCGTATTTAAACGTTTTTCCCGTTTTGCTTAGCGCTTCTGCCCCAAACTTGGGGTCTGCAATGAGCATCTTGCAATGATGGCAGTTTTCGCGGCCAAAATCAATGGGTTGGGGGCCTTTGCTGCAAGAAGAGAAGATAAGCGCGGCAGAAAGCAAAAAAAGCGAGAGGAACTTCATATTCTTTTTTTCAGGCGCCTCTTTTTCCGAAGCTGCTTTTAAATTCATTGACCACCGCAATAATAATAAGAAATATGCTGCCTACTAAAAACCATCCTCCCGTGTGCGGAAGCGAATAGGCCGTGATGTTGAGCATTTCCTTTTTACCAATCAACGGTGGTTGATAGGCCATTCCCGGTATCTTGATCGGGGCATTGGGGTCCAGATTGTGCCCATAGTCGTACTCCCATAAATAGAAGTCGTAGAAAGCAAGAACAGCCGCTATAAGCAGAAGACTGATCCAGGCATACAGCATCCACCTTTTATTGGTAAGCAGAGTAGCCAGCCCGAAGACTATCAGGAAGCCCAGGATATAGGGCATATAAATAAGTTCGGGTATGTCATCGGGGTTGATCTCCCTCATACCGATGTAGTGGTTCAGAATGTTTACGTTTTCCAGGGTGTAAGGGTCGCTCCCTCCAATTTTATCAATGTAAATGTGCATTGAAATTCCTTCGGGAAACTGGGGTGCATCCAGGTCTATTTTCCAGATTGGCAGAAAATAAAGCGGGATGAGCAGGATGATTGCAAAAGCAAGAATGATCCTTGTTGACTTTTTCATGCGAGTATGATTTGCATTTATTAAAAAAAATGCTGTCCTTGCTTCTTTGTAGCATCTTAAGACCGGGGGCTGCATCTCCGATTTTTTGGAAACTTTGCAGCGTATGTCTCAGGATATTAATTGACTATGCTTGACAATTTACAAAGAACAAGGACAGCATCATTTACTGAAGAATCCCGTTTTCTCTATTTGTTGCCCATCTTGTCTGCCAACCACCACCTAAGCGGTATGTTGGAGTTGGGTGCCGAGACTCTGACATATCCCTGCATTTCCTGGTGCAGCGCAGAACAGAAATCAGTACAATAGAACGGGAATACACCTTCTTCCTTCGGCTCCCATACCAATGTTTCGGTTTGGCCGGGCATGATCAGCAACTCTGCATTGCGGGCACCCATCACGGCAAATCCGTGCGGCACATCCCAGGCCTGCTCGAGGTTGGTTACATGCCAATATACCTTATCGCCCACTTTGATACCTTCAATGTTATCCGGTGCAAAGTGCGAGCGGATGGCCGTCAGGTAGATATGAACCTCGTTTCCGTTTCGCTCTACCCGTGCATCCTGCTCTTTACCCGCCATATAGGGGTGCTTGTTTTCATCCAGGCGATAAAGGCGTACTTGCTTGTCTTTTATGACATCGGCTTTCAGTCCTTGTGCATAGTGCGGCTCGCCCATGGTGGGGAAGTCAAGCAGCAGTTCCATCTTGTCACCGCTGATGTCATAGAGTTGTGCCGACTGACAGAGTTCCGGGCCGGTAGGCAAATAGCGGTCTTTCGTAATTTTGTTCAGTGCCACTACATATTCGCCCCAGGGTTTTCGGCTGTCGCCACCGGGGATCATGAGGTGGCCGATGGAATAATAGGTAGGAATTCGATCCACTACTTTCTGTGTGGCTACTTCCCATTTGACGATTTCAGAAGTAATGAAACAGGATGTGTAGCCGTATCCTTTTCCGTCAAACTCGGTGTGCAGAGGACCAAGACCCATGTCGGTAACGATACCGGCCAAAATGGATTCATAGTTCAATACCGGAATGCCGTCAATATTGTCCACGAAATCTTCATTTTCGATGGCCTTCAACATTTTGGAAAATGAATGTACGGCCATATCGGCAGAGAGTTTGCCGTTCCCGACAATATATTCGCCCGTATTGTCCACATCCACACCATGGGGTGATTTGGGCGTAGGCAGGAAGTAAATCAAACCGGGACATTCTGAAGGTATAAGAACCTTTACTTCCGTTCTCAACTCGGATTTTGCCGAGTGTGTCTCATCGCTATATGAATTGTCATAGTATCTGGCCGGCAAGGTTCTGTATTTGCCCTGTTTGATGTACTCTTCGGCTTTTTTCCAATTGACAGCCGCGATAAAGTCTTTGTCCTTTTGTGACGCATTTGACTCCAGAAGGGTATAAGCTTCTTCGGTATTATAGCTGGAAAAGAATGTCCATCCATGGGAAGGTCCCTTTCCGGAATGGGCCAAATCATAGTCATAGCCCGGCACCAAAATCTGGAAAGCAATATCCATGTCCCCATCTTCCGGGTCAACACTGATAAATGTCAGAGAACCTTTAAAGTTGTCTTTGTAACTCTCAATAGGAAAGTCTTCCTGCGGTATCGGCACACTGAAGCGCGTACCTGCTACGATATACTCTGTATTCTCCGTAGTAAACGGTGAGCTGTGGTTTCCACCGCTATTCGGTATTTCAATGATCTCGACCGTCTCGAAGGTTGTCAGGTCAATGCGGGCAATACGCGGGGTATTGTTTCCATTGATAAATATCCACCTTCCGTCCGGGGCACCGTCCGTTTGTGAAAGTTCCGGGTGGTGTGAATCGTCCCACGGCACAAATCCGTGTGATGTTTGCAGCATGGGCTTGGTTTCTTCGTTAAATCCATATCCTTTCTCAGCATCCACGCTGAAAACCGGAATGATTTTAAATAAGCGTCCGGAGGGCAATCCGTGAACGGCCAGCTGACCGCTAAAACCACCTGACATAAACGCATAATACTCATCGTGCTCTCCGGGGGCCACATAAACTCGCTCCGCTATGGAACTTGTATTGCTTCCGGCAAGCCCTTTCTGGCTGCCACCGTTGTTGCAGGCCAGTGCGAAAAGGGATAGAAAAATCGCAGAGGCCAGCATCTTTAATCGAAAATTTAAATTCAGCCTGTTCATGGTTTATTGATTTATATGATTAACTAAGTACATTTTTTTACTCTTAAAATTCATTGTCCGGCATCGTATTGCCTGAAATACTCAAGCAAGGCCCTGGCCTCTTCTTCACTTACATCCTGCATTGTCATTTGTGTCATGTATTCCGCCAGAAGTGCTTTGGCAACCGGATCCTTTTTTGTCATTTCCTCGGGATTCAATATCATGTTCATAATCCACTCAGGCGATTGTTTCTCTGTTATACCGGCCAATGGCGGCCCTACATAGCGCTCGTCAAACTGATGACAGGCCGTACACTTCGACTCAAAGACTTCTTTGCCCTGCATAGCCAATTGCTCATCAATTTCATCTCCGATTTCCACGTGAGCGATCGGGCCGATGCCCTTGGCTGAGGCCGTTTCCTCCACTGCCGAATTTGCTTCCGTACTGTTGCTTTTTCCGGTTTCGTTCGATCCCTGATCACTGCTTCCGCCACAGGAGGTAAAGAAGAGCAATGCCACTGAAATACCAATAATCAAAAACTTTTTCGTTTGCATAGTCAATTTTTTATTAAGTGTGAATAATGTTGTAAGCGCAAAAAAAAGACTTCTCAGTCCTTTAATAAATGACTTTTGTCATTTGAGCCCGATTGTTCAAAAATAATCTTTGTCCTTCTCTGAATGAGCCGTCTTATCTTTGCGAAAAATTTTTACGATGAAAGAAATATGCATCATAGGTGCCGGCACCATGGGCAATGGCATCGCCCACGTCTTTGCACAGAACGGATACAGCAGCACATTGATCGACATACGGGCCGATGCGCTTGAAAAAGCATTGGCCACCATTGAAAAGAATCTCAACCGCCAGCTCAAAAAAGAACTGATCACGGAGCAGGAAAAGGCCGGCACCCTGGCCCGTATTCACACTACAACTGACATGGAAGAAGCCGTCAGGAATGCCGATCTGGTCATTGAGGCAGCCAGTGAAAATATTTCGCTCAAGCTGGATATCTTCAAAAAACTGGACCAGCTCTGCAAGGATACGGCTATTCTTGCTTCCAACACCTCTTCCATCTCTATCACGCGCATTGCGGCCGCCACCCAGCGCCCCGAACAGGTCATCGGCATGCATTTTATGAATCCGGTGCCGGTGATGAAACTGGTAGAGATCATCCGGGGGTATTCCACCTCCGAAAAAGTAAGCTCGGAAATCATGGAGCTGAGCCGGAAATTGGGCAAAGTGCCCGTGGCCGTCAATGATTATCCCGGATTTGTGGCCAACCGCATCCTCATGCCCATGATCAACGAAGCCATATTTACCCTTTTCGAAGGAGTGGCCGGAGTCAGCGAGATCGATACCGTGATGAAACTCGGCATGGCCCACCCCATGGGGCCGCTGCAGCTGGCCGACTTTATCGGACTGGATGTCTGTCTCAGCATATTAAAAGTTCTGCACGAAGGATTTGGTGATCCGAAGTACAGACCCTGTCCGCTCTTGGTCAACATGGTGGAGGCAGGGCACCTCGGGCGCAAGTCGGGCAGGGGATTTTACGACTACCGCCACGGGGGAAAGGAATGGATTCCGGCTGAACGCTTTGCGCACTCAAATGCCTGAAACAGCCGTTAGCAAAAGCATAAAAATGGATTAAATGCTCTCAAGAACTTCCCAGTATGCGCTGCGCTCCGTCCTCTTTATAGCCGAAAACAGCCATGCCCGGAGAAAAGTGGGCGTAGGGGAAGTAGCAAAAGCCCTCGATATTCCGAAATATTACCTCGCCAAGATATTGCGCAAACTGGCCGTAGGCGGGCTTATCCGCTCCAGCAAAGGCCCGGGCGGAGGCTATTACCTCGACAGCGAAGACTTCGAGCACGCGCTCATCGCCATCATCGAAATAGTGGACGGCCCCGACAGCCTGAAAAAGTGTGCCCTGGGGCTCAACACCTGCTCGAGCGAACACCCCTGCCCCATCCATTTTTATATCGGCCCTTTCCGCGATTCGCTCCTGCAATCGCTTTCGGAAATTACCGTGGGCGATGCGCTGCAACAATTGAAAGAAGAAAATGTTTTCATTGCCAACCTGCTCACAGCCGATGAAAAGAAAAAAGAAAACGGAAGACCCGATGAAAGACATTGAAAGCGAAGCCGGGATACGGATGCTGGTCGATCGATTTTACGAAAAAGTGCAAAAAGATGAACGGCTGGGCCCGGTATTCAACGCCCGCATAAAAAACTGGGACGAGCATCTGCCACGCATGTACCGCTTTTGGGCATCGCTGCTCTTCGGCACGCCCGGCTACCGGGGAAACCCCTTTGAGAAGCACCTCGGACTGGCAATTAATAAAAAACATTTTGATCGCTGGCTGCAATTGTTTGAAAATACCCTGGATGAAAACTTCAAAGGAAAGAAGGCGGAGGAGGCCCGGCAGCGCGCCCGCTCCATCGCTTCTATTTTTATGTACAAACTAAAGCGCTTCGATGCCCGCTAAGCTACCCGGAATAAGCAAAGCGCAGCGCCAGACCGCCCAATGGTACTTCCTGGCATCGCTGATATGGTTTGCCGTTTCCGTTGTCATTGCCCTCTTCCTTCGCTATTATCACTACCGGGGCGAGATAGCGGGTTTTGTGTACAAATATTGGCTCCACACCCACTCGCACGTGGTGATGCTCGGCTGGGTCTACAATGCCCTGGCAGCTTTGACGCTTTGGTCTTTTCCCATGCAGGATCGCAATCGCTGGCAACGATATCTCTTTGTAGCCACACAACTCTTTGTAGCCGGCATTCTTCTCAGTTTTCCTTTTCACGGATACTTTTGGGCTTCTATCCTCTTTTCCACGCTTCACATTTTTGCAAGTTATCTTTTTGCATACCGTGTCTGGCACGATACGAATGCCGTGAAGCATTCCATCCCCGCCTTGCCGCTGCACTTCCTTCGATGGGCGCTCTTTTTTCTCGTTTTCTCCACGCTGGGGCCGTTTATGGTGGCCTATGTGATGGCAAGCGGACAGGAATCAAGCATCTGGTACCGCCTTTCCATCTATTTTTACCTTCATTTTCAGAGCAACGGATGGTTCGTCACGCAAATGCTGGCACTGATCCTCATCTTCATGGCGAGGCAGCGCACACGATCCTATCCCATCGCTGCAAGAAGTGCCATTTGGCTTTTCACGGCCGGTGTCCTGCTGAGCTATGCGCAGTCGGCCATATGGACCGGCCCGCCCGCCTGGGTTTACTTCACGGCCCGGGCAGGCGCTTTGCTACAGATCAGCGGCCTCGGCCTGCTCTATTTCGCAATCCGCAAAGACCTGGCCGCATTCCGGAAATCTTCTTTCATCCATCGCATCACGGGGCTTGTGCTGCTTTTGCTTCTCTTCAAATCCCTGCTGCAGCTTGCCATGCTCTTCGGAGGGCCCTTGCAGGCACTTTCCGAAAAACACCCCGTCATCATTGCTTTTCTGCATCTGATCTTCCTCGGTGTACTCACCCCGTTCCTCCTGGTTCAGCCCTCCGCCACCGGTATGACCCCTCCGTTCGGCCCCTTAAAAAAGTTTTTATTTCTGATTTTTCTTACGGGCTTCGCCCTGATGGAACTGGCACTCGTTCTGCCCGCCATTTTTCCCTCGCTCATGGCGTTTATTTCAATTCCGGCAGCACTCTTCTATTCTTCCCTCATCATGGCACTCCCCCTGCTCTCCCTCCTTTTTTTGATCTACCGGGATACGGACATCCATGTGAATACCCGGGAGTTCTGAAAAAACATTGAGGGTAACATAGGTCATTCTCCTTTTTTCCCGGATGATTTAAATTTTCCGTGTTCAAATCATCTGTAATGAGCGCAATACCCTTTCGAATCTGCCGGGCCTTCCTGCTTGTCTCGCTTTCAGCCCTCCTGTTTTCCGCTTCCTGCCACCGCATTCCCGATACCAAGGCGGGCATTCAGCTGAGCATTGCCCACGAAGTGGATGCACAACCCCTGATGACGGACAGCATCGCCTATCAAAATGAAGCCGGCAACCCCTACAGTGTCACACGGCTTGAGTACTATCTCTCCGACTTCAAATTCATCCGGGCAGACGGCAGCTTCGAGGAAATTGAACTGACACACTACTGCAATCCGCGAAAGGCCGAATCGCTCAATATGGATATGGAACTGCCCGAAGGCAGCTACATTGGGCTGGAGTTTCTGCTGGGCATACCGGCCGATCGAAATCTCAGCTATACCCTCCCGGCTACAAGCGAAAACATCAACATGGCATGGCCCGAAAACATGGGAGGCGGATATCATTTTATGAAACTCGAAGGACATTTCATTGACGATCAGGGAAAGGAAAAAGGTTTTGCCATGCACCTCGGAATGAATCAATGGCTCGTTCATATCCGTCTTGACCGGAATATGGAATTCAAAGGCGATCAGAACCCCGTCCGGCTGAGCATGAACATCAACGAATGGTTTCGCAATCCGCACACCTATGACTTTAACGTCCAGGGAAACTACACCATGGGCATTGATTCGCTGATGGGCAAACTCAGTGAAAACGGAAGAGATGTATTTACACTTACAAACCCGTGAAAGGATGAAAGGAATTGCATACATAGCGGCCTTATCAGCCCTGATGCTAACGGCAGGTGCCTGCCATTGGCATGTGGCGCCTCCTGACGATACAATCAGCCTGACACGGCTTGAGATCAAGTCACCGGAATATGTCCCGATTCTAATGGAGCCCGCTGATAATCTGACGACCGCAGAGGGTGCTGCGCTGGGCCGCAAGCTTTATTATGACCCCGACCTTTCGACCGGGGGGCCCCTGGAAGGCAAGGCCTGTGCTTCCTGCCATCTTCAGGAGTTCGGATTTGCCCTTCCCGGCCCCAAAAGTCCGCCCGTGCTGCCTCACGTCAATCTGGGCTGGAATCAGGCCTTCCTGTGGAACGGTGCCAAACAGGGCCGCCTGGAAGATGCCATGCGATTTGAAGTGGAGGACTTTTTTCAGGTTGACCTCGGACGCATCAATGCCAATGAAAGCTATCGCAAGGCCTTTAAAGAAGTCTTCGGAGTGGACGAAATCGACTATCCCGTGCTGGCCAAGGCCCTGGCACAATTCCTGCGTACGGTCAACAGCTTTGACTCTCAGATAGATGCCTTCCTGCAGGGCAAAGGATTTCTGGACGAATCGGTATTGCGCGGTTATGAGATATTCAACTCGGAACGGGGTGATTGCTTCCACTGCCACAGCATCGGACTTTTTACGGACGGGCAGTTTCACAATAACGGCCTCGATTCCGTATTCAGCGGCTTCGGAGAGGGCCTCTATGCCGTGACGGGGAATAAGAACGATCTCGGCAAATTCAAGACCCCGACCCTCCGCAATGTGGCCCTGCGCGGCCCGTATATGCATGACGGGCGCTTCTCGACCCTCGAGGAAGTGGTGGAATTTTACAATACGGGCGTAGTGCCTTCGCCCACCCTCGACCCCATCATGACCAAGCCCGGCAAAGAAAACGGCCTGCAACTGAGCGCACAGGACAAAGCCGATCTTGTCAACTTTATGAAAGCCCTCACGGACACAAGCTTCATCCGCGACACCTCGCTGAGCAATCCGTGGTGAAGGATGATGATTGCACTGTGGGTAATTCCAAATCTCTGATAGTGCTACTGCAAAGCAGATTCACTTCTCTTTCTTTTCCGCACAATCATCTATTAAATGTATTGGCCAATGGGTATATTCCTGCTACTTAAACTTTTACAGGGGCATCACCCGGCTTTTATTTTTCTATCGTTAGCTTTCAAATTGAGCGAAAAAGAATTATCTTGGAATGAAATATTTTTTTCACAGCGCAAATAGGTTGCGGAGTCGACATATACCTTTGGCATGGCAAACTCTTT